>Ga0214168_1000722_pt1 | contig 13363 bp, 15 predicted proteins | sample LakMenepilimnion_FD_153002 | JGI IMG/M metagenome (GOLD analysis project Ga0214168, IMG submission 153002) | Freshwater microbial communities from Lake Mendota, WI - Practice 29OCT2010 epilimnion v4 | ecosystem: Environmental > Aquatic > Freshwater > Lake > Epilimnion/Euphotic zone | place: Lake...
ATAAATTGGATTCGCTCAAACCAGGTCATCGTTATGAATATAGCGATGAAGGCGACAAGCGCTTCCACGCGGATTGGGCGCTTTGGAAAGGCGCAGGCAATCGCACTGAAATGGTTTGGGATTCGCCGTGGGGTAAAGGTTTTCCGGGTTGGCACATTGAATGTACAGCGATGTCTCTTGATCTATTGGACAAGCGGATTGATCTGCACGTGGGTGGAATTGATCTACGTTTTCCGCACCACGAAAATGAACGTGCCCAAACTAATTCCATTGTTGGCCATGAAGCAGTGAAGATGTGGGTGCACGGCGAGCACTTGCTCTTTGAAGGAAGAAAGATGTCCAAGAGTGCAGGCAACGTTGTCTTGGTGAAAGATTTAGAAGAACGTGGACTCGATCCAATCTCTTTACGTTTATCACTTCTTGAGAATCGCTATCGGTCGCAACTGGATTTAACTTGGGCCGGATTGGAGGCTGCAAACTCAACTCTTAAACGCTGGCGAACAAATATGGAAAGTTGGGGAGAAGGCGCTAACCGCGTCGAAGATCGCGAGATTCTTAGCGCAATTGAAAAAGATTTAGATACACCACGTGTGTTATTGAGATTACGTGCGCTGGAAAAGGATTCGTCTATACCAAATGAAGTTAAACGTTCAATATTTCTTTATGCAGATTCTCTGCTTGGATTAGATTTAAACCGCAAGATTGAAGTTCGTCCCCTCAGCCCTGATCAAGTGGAGTTATTGAAAGAGCGTGCACAGGCCAGGAAAGATAAGAATTGGCAAGAAAGCGACCGCCTGCGCGATCTGCTAGCGGATATGGGTATTGCAATTAGTGATGGCCCCGATGGGCAGAGCTGGAGTTGGAGTTAATTAGCTGGAAGCGCTATCGCAAAAATTAGCACAATCACTGAAGATATTAAGAAAATATTACCCAACCTATCCCCCTGAACAAATAATTCATTACCAACGCCTAGTGATGCTCCGCGCCAAAAGATCGCTAACCAAGATGTAGCGGCAACAAACTTGTAAATGCGTTTACCAAATGATCGACCCACAGACCAGATCGCTACGAATGTGCCGGCAATTGCAATTACTATTCCAAATGGCGGAGCAAAGTGGTGAAGAAATATTGCCGCTACTCCAGAGGCAACTCCAATTGCGAGAGCAGCAATAAACCTCATTTAAAGAGTAACTCCGGAGAATAAATCGGATTCACGGCCATTGGCATCAAATGGTGCGCTTTTTTCACCTTTAACCAAGGTGTAGTACTCATGGCCCCAAACTTGTAAACCTAAATTATTTGAAAGTGCAAAGAATGGGCCATCTAGTGAAATTTGTGTGTGGTGCGCCTTCATCGCCGCCATTTTGGCATCGACATAAGAGTTTCCATCAATCAGAGTTGTAACAAAAGAATCTTCTTTAGCAAAAGGTAGGTCATCAACGTTATCTGCTCCGAAGAAATCAGATCCCAACTCTTTCATCTTGGCCATGCTTTCCGCAAGAACGGATTTAGGCATTGTGTTCCAATAAATCTTCTGAATCTGCCATTTAGATTTTTCACTTGCCCGCATCGCAACGCGATGGGCTTGGATGTGATCTGGGTGTCCATATCCCCCGATTTCATCATAAGTAATCAAAATATGTGGTTTAACTTCATTGATGACTTTCACTAAATAATCTGAAGCTTCTTCAAGATCAGCCTGCCAAAATACATCAGCTCGGTTATTGGGTTCAGTTCCCATCATTCCGCTATCTCGGTATTTTCCTTCACCCTCTGCCAGGAATCGAAAATCAGTAACTCCCAAAGCCTTCATCGCATTGGCCAGTTCAATTTCCCGGTGCTCACCTAAAGAATCAGTTTCAGAGCTAGCGAGATGAGTTAATTCCGGAGTGAGAACTTCACCTTCTTCACCGCGAGTGCAGGTAATCAGCGTTACTTGTGCGCCAAGGGCTGCATACAGCGCCATAGTCGCACCGTTATTTATAGTCTCGTCATCTGGATGTGCGTGTACCAACAGCATTCGGTAGCCACTGTAAGAATCGCGCATTAGTAAACTGGAAGTGACTTATCTATTTGCTTTGCCCAGGCAATAACCCCACCAGCCACGTGGGTTGCATCTGCAAATCCAGCACCCTTGAGAATTGCCAAACACTCTGCAGAGCGAACACCGCTCTTACAGTGCAAGATGATTGGCTTATCTTGCGGCAAGGTTGCCAGAACTGTTCCGTCTAGAAAACCTTGTTTTGGAATTAGATGGGAGCCAGGAATGCGAACAATTTCGAATTCGCTTGGCTCGCGAACATCAACCAGATAGAAATCGTCATCAGCGCCAATTTTGCTGGCAAGTTCAGTAACCGAGATTGTTGAATCCTTCACCGCAACTTCAGCAGCATCAGAGATAACTCCACAAAAAGCCTCATAATCTGGAAGTAAATCAGATTGAGTTGGGTTGTCTCCACACAGCGGACAGTTTGGATCTTTGCGAACTTTGATCTTTCTAAACGACATTTCCAGCGCGTCGTAAATCATTAGTGAGCCGATCATTGGTTCGCCAACACCAGTAATAACTTTTATAGCCTCAGTAGTTTGAATTGACCCGATAGTGGCACAGAGAACTCCGAGTACGCCGCCTTCGGCGCAACTTGGAACCATTCCAGGAGGTGGAGGTTCCGGGTAGAGGCAGCGATAACAAGGACCGTATTCGGCCCAGAAAACGCTAGCTTGTCCATCGAAGCGGTAGATAGATCCCCAGACATAAGGCTTCTTAAGTAAAACGCAAGCGTCGTTTACCAAATACCGGGTAGCAAAGTTATCGGTTCCATCAACAATGATGTCATATTGAGAAAAAATCTCTTTTACATTTGAATTATCTAGGCGAACTTCGTGAGTAACAACTTGTACATAAGGATTTATCACAGAGATTTTCTCTTTAGCTGATTGCGCTTTGCTTTTCCCGATATCGCTCTGTCCGTGAATTATCTGACGTTGCAAATTAGATTCATCGACCGTATCAAACTCGACGATGCCAATCGTTCCGACGCCGGCTGCTGCTAAATACATTAGGGCGGGAGAACCTAATCCACCTGCTCCTACACATAAAACTTTCGCATTCATCAAACGCTGCTGTCCTGCCATTGCCACATCAGGAATAATCAAGTGACGGCTGTAACGACGAACCTCATCGACTGTAAGCGCAGGCCCTGGTGAAACTAGCGCTGGAGGTTTTACGGGTGAACTTGTCATAGCGCTATTCTGCCGTAGCCATCGGATGTGCGCCAATTTGATAATTACTTGAGGCTGCAAATGGTTCTCATCTGCAATTAATCTTTCATTAATACGAGTAATACCTCTACGATATGCGCAATGACTACTTTAGATGCCAACTCAAAAGGCGATAAGGCGCGCCTGCCTCGCGATGAGCGCCGCGCAATTTTACTGAGCGCAGCCCTAGAAGTCTTTACAGCCGCCGGTTATCACTCGGCCGCAATGGATGAAATTGCAGATCGGGCGAATGTAAGTAAGCCGGTTCTATACCAACACTTTCCATCCAAACTCGATCTTTACTTAGCTGTTCTCGATTTGCATATCGATTCTTTAGTTTTCGAATTACAAAAAGCGATATCTTCAACACCAGATAACGAACAGCGTGTCCACGCAACAGTAGTTGCCTACTTTGCTTTTATTGAAAATGAAGGCGAAGCATTCCGCTTGCTTTTTGAGAGCGATATGAACGTTGAGCCACAAGTTCGCGAGCGGTTAAATCGTATGACTTACGATTGCGCCGCAGCGGTTAGTGCAATTATTTCCAATGACACTGGGTTGCCTAAGGAAGTTGCCATGATGCTCGGCGTCGGACTGATTGGGTATACGCAAGTAACAGCGCGACACTGGTTAGATCGCGATAGCAAACTATCTCGCCAACAAGCCGTTGAATTAGTTGAGAACTTAATGTGGCGAGGTATATCTGGCTTCCCACTTTCCGAGAGTCAATAACTCCAACTTTTCTAAGCGTTGATTTCGAGAATCCAACGGTGGATTTTGCCGATAGGATAGGAACATGAGCACAAAGAAATCTGATGCCGCACAAAGTACCCATGTCCGCATCGCAATCACCAATATCTCCGGCGAGTTAGTTTTCGAGACCAATTCATCGGTCGCTGATGTTAAATCAGCGGTTGCCGCTGCAATTGCTGCCAAGACCACCCTTGCATTGCAAGATATTCGCGGTCACGAAATAGTCGTTGCGGCAGAAAAGATTGGCTTCGTTGACATTGGTGTTGCAGCCGACCGCCGCGTTGGTTTCGGCGCAGTTTAAGGTGTCAATAACTTTCGCAGATCTTCCCCTTCGCCCGGAAACACAAGCGGCGCTGGCAGAACATGGATTTATCTCTCCCTTCCCAATTCAAGAGATGGTTCTACCCATTGCTTTAGGTGATGGCGATGTAATTGGACAAGCTAAAACAGGAACAGGCAAAACTCTCGCCTTCGGCATTCCATTGATTGAGCGCGTAATCGCTCCCTTAGATTCCGAATGGTCCGAACTTGTTGCGAAAGGGTTGCCACAAGTTTTAGTTGTTGTACCAACTCGAGAACTCTGTGTGCAAGTAACAAAAGATATTGATGAATTAACCGGCAATCGCGGCATCCGCACTTTAGCCGTTTATGGCGGTCGGGCATTTGAGCCACAAATTGAAGCTCTTGCCAGCGGAGTTGAAATTGTTGTCGGAACTCCTGGGCGATTATTAGATTTATATCGTCAAGGTCAATTAAAACTTAAGGAAGTATCGCGCGTTGTTTTAGATGAAGCAGATGAGATGCTCGATCTAGGATTTTTGCCAGATGTAGAGAAGATATTTACCAGCACCCCTAATCGTGCACAAACCATGCTTTTTTCCGCAACTATGCCCGGAGATATCATTGCGCTAGCGCGTCGCTTTATGAATCAACCTATACATATTCGAACACAAGATAACGAAGATGAGGGTGCTGTTGTATCGCGTATTAAGCAACATGTTCTGCGCGCTCATGCATTAGATAAAATTGAAATGCTGGCACGAATCTTGCAAGCAGATGGTCGCGGGCCAACTATTGTCTTTTGCCGAACTAAGCGCACTTGTCAGAAGACTTCAGATGATCTCCTTGAACGCGGTTTCAGGGCAGCTTCGATCCACGGTGATCTAGGTCAGAGCGCACGTGAAAAAGCGTTAAATGATTTCAAAGCCGGCAAATCTGATGTGCTTGTCGCAACCGATGTAGCTGCACGTGGAATTGATATCGATGGCATAACACACGTCATCAACTACCAATGCCCTGAAGATGAGAAAACTTACGTTCACCGAATTGGACGAACAGCGCGTGCTGGAGCCGATGGTATTTCAGTCACTTTCGTTGATTGGGATGATCTAGCCCGATGGAAGATGATTGATACCGCTTTAGTATTGGGTCTTGGCGAACCAGAAGAGACTTACTCATCTTCTGAACATCTCTATAAAACTTTAAATATTCCAGCCGGATCTAATGGTCGTATCACCAAAGAAAAACCTGCTGCGAAGCCTGAGAGAACTGCACCAGCAGCGAAAGAAAGTAAACCTGCCGCAGAACGCACAGTTCGCAATAGAACTCGCACAAAAAAGTTCTCTTCTTAGCGGCGATTTACTCCAGCCCTAAAATCTCCAAAATAGAATAAGTGGCACTTCTATAGCTCTCTGCGACTTCGCCATCCTTATCTGCAGTTAGCGCAGAGAGCGTTCCCCCTATAAATCCATCAATCTTATTTGAGTGAACCAGTGATACATCCAAGAGCGGTGCGAGCTCTTTGTTGTTTACTTCACCTATTGCAATTGCAGTTACCTGAACTTTAGTTATAGCGCGTAATTGCACAACTGCACGCAAGGAATGCAGCGAAGCATCTACAGGAGTGAAGATATGGTCGGCCACGGAAAGAGCCATCTTCAGCGACTGAGTTAGTGATGGAGCTACATCTAATACAACAAGGTCAAAGGTCTCGGGAAGAGCGCCTAAAAAAACAGAAAGTGCATCCTCATTTAAATAAGTAGTTAGGCGCGAATCTGCGGGTATGAAAGCAAATCTTTCAGCTGTAAGACTTAGATTTTCATCGCTAAGAGATGTACCAGTTAAAAAGTCTGTAATGGTTAAGCGGGGATTTTCAAAGCCCAGGCGAAAAGTAAGTGGCCCGGATGGGTCCAAGTCGATAAGCAGAGTCTTCTTTCCAAATTCTGCGGCGGCAACTGAAATTGCGTGCGCCAAAGTGGTTTTACCTACTCCCCCCGCAGGGCTTGCAATAGCGATGGTTTTCATTTAACTCTCTCCAAATCCCAGCGCTTGACTGCCTCTTTATAAATTGGTGGCGCAAGAAATGCATCTGGGATAACGCCAATAGCCTTTCTAATTGCCTTTAGCGATAGATCAGTTGCAAAGTTTTGTCCGAGCAATTGTGGCGTTCCATAAAGTGAACGTGCCCAGGACGGTAAAGAACTAGAGGCGAGTAGCGCAAGTGATGCCCACGCAGGTGCTGCTGGAGTTGCGAAGCGAACAGCACTTGGAAGCGGCGGGATGGTTAAGAAGAGCGCCGCGCGTTTGGCATCTTCAGAAGCACGCAGTTCTGGAGATAAATCGGAGAAATATTTCTGCATCTGAGTAACCGTGGTTGGAACTTTTTCAGTGCTCACTCCTACAAGTTGCGCAAATGTGACCATTTCAGAGACATATTTATCGGCCTCGGCGGCATCTATGGACATGCCAGATCTAATAGCGATATCTAAAAATGAATCCACCATAGACATATGTACCCAGAGAAGTAAGTGTGGATCATCAAGCCCGAGTGAGGTATGGATCTTTCTAACTCTGGCAGCTAAGGCAAATGCTGCTTCGGTACTAGCAAATGTAATTGTTGATACATAATCACCTGTGCGTTGCAATCTTCCCCAAGCATCTTCCCGAAAATTAGAGTGCTTTGCTACTCCATCCATAGCCTCTGGATGCAGCGCCTGTTGCAAGAGAGCGCGTATTCCGCCTACCGCCATTGATGGATCTGAATGTATTCGCCAAGTGACTGAATTCGGCGCGAAAAGGCCGCGCGGATCAAATGTTGAAGAGTGTATATCCATATAAATTCTCTTATTGAGCGGTGAACGCTTTAATTGCATCAACCAGCATTTGAACGGCTATTGCAGCAAGTAATAAACCTGCAATTCGCGCCAAGAGAGTTACGCCGGAATCCTTGATTATTCCCAGAATTGTTGTTGAAGCCATAAGGGAAATCGCGATAACTATATGTACGGAGACTACTGCAGCGATTAAGCCGAAACTCTGTGCCGGGGTATCGATCTGTTGGACGAAAATCATCGTTGCCACAATTGCACCTGGACCTGCTAGCAATGGAGTTCCGAGTGGAACCAAAGCGATGTTCTTATTCTTTGTATCTTCGCCACCCATATCTCGCCCAGTTAAGAGTTCAAGGGATACATAGAGAAGTAGCAACCCACCGGCTGCTTGTAACGCTTCCATAGAAACGTTCATGTACTCCAAAATAAATCTTCCGAATAGCGAGAAGAAAGTAATTACAACCAGTGATACCAGAGCCGCTTGCCAGGCCAACTGAACGCGTTCTTTCTTTGACTTATCAGCGACTAATCCAAGGAAGATTGGGGTGGCACCTGGTGGATCAAGAATTACTAAAAGTGTTACAAATGCTTGGATCGAAAATGTAAGTGCGCTAACTTCAATTGCGTTCATTTTCTTACCACCCTCCGTGCATTGGCTAGCGACTCCAGAAGTTCCCATTCTGCGGGATCTGTAAGATTTTCACCTAGTGCGTTGAGTTTACCGTTTCCGTGGTAATCACTCGACCCGGTTTTTACTAAGTGCAATTGATCGGCAATTTCAGTTAGCTGCTCACGCTCAACTTGCGTGTGATCCCTGTGATTTACTTCAATTCCATTTAGACCAGCCGCCACGAGAGTCGAAAAAGTCTCAGCAGAAATGATTTCTCCTCGACGCGATGCAAATGGATGAGCAATAACCGCAACTCCCCCAGCCTTTTTTATCCGAGCAATTGCATCTTCGGGGGTTGGGGCGGCGTGAGTTACGTAGTATTTCGAGGCGTTGTGGAGTAGATCTACAAATGCTTCATCGCGTGACGCAATCACGTTATTTTTTACCAGAGCATCAGCCAGGTGTGGACGCCCAACCGTTGCTCCTGGCGGAGTTGCTGCAATTACATCTTCCATAGTTATTGCAATGCCATCGGCTGCTAATAGATCAATCATCTTACGCATTCGTGGGACTCGGGTATCTCGTGAATCAGAAAGCATCGCCTGGAGATCACGATCCTCACCATCAAAAAGCAAGCCCAAGATGTGAACGCTGATTCCATCAATTGTGAGCGTAGAAATTTCAGCGCCTAAAACAAGTGACATTGGTGCGCGTAAGGTGGCGATCGCTTCGCTCCAGCCAGAAGTGCTGTCGTGATCCGTAATCGCCAGAGTCTTGATACCGGCAGATAGCGCCTTATTAATTAACTCTGCTGGTGAATCAGTTCCGTCACTTGCAGTCGTGTGAGTGTGAAGATCAATCATAATTAATCCTCGATCATTACTCGGGTGGGCCTGGTTCGCAGAACAACTAGGACGCACCCAATTAAAATTAACACGATTCCAGGAATAACTCCTGCCGGCGGTCTTTGATCTAACCACCAAAATGCGATTATCGAACTAGTCGGAACTTCAAAGAAGACGGCTAGGGAAACAACTGCAGGAGAAACGCGCTTCAAAACAGTGTTGAACATTGTGTGGCCTAGAATTTGTGCACCAAAGACTAGGCTAAGAACGATAATCCATTCTCGTGAATTGAAGTCAATGATTTGGTTTCCGGCAATCAGCGCCATTGGAAGTGCAGTTAAGGCGCAAACGAAATAACAGATTGATGTGTAAGTTGAAGTTTCGAGGGTTCGTTGCGCCCGCGCCCCGAACATCATATATACAGCTGCCAGAGCTGCAGAAATCAGAGCTGCCACATCACCAAGGAAGGCACGCAATGAAATCTGTAAATCAATTCCTGAGATAAGAAGCACCCCAACAAAACTCACAACCATTCCCAGCCAAGCTCGCGACGGAATTGCTCCGCCTGTAAGTTTTACAAAGAGGGCTGCAAATATTGGTTGGAGTGCAACCAGTGCGGTACCGGCTGCAACTGTTGTCATCCGCATCGCTAAGAAGAATGCAATAAAATGTATTGCCAACGTAAAACCAGCCAATATTGCCCATTTCGCACCAGTGCGATCGATGCGATGACGCAGCGCAAATGGAGCAGTGACTATTGCGCCACCGAGATTTCGCCAAAATACAAGAGTTAAAATAGGCATCGCGCTCAAAGCAATTAGTGGCCCTGAAGTTCCAATAGCCAGAATTCCAATACTTATGCGAATTAAATCTGGACGAGCCGGAACCTTAGTGTGGTTATCTCGAGATAAAGGCTGCGACATAGATGTAACCGTAGCCGATACTCTTCGACTTACGTGGCAAGCCCCAGCCTGACTCCAAGTAAAGAGTTACTTCTAACCATTAACTTGGCAGAGATATCTGAAATCGCTTTTGCACTTGGTGAATCTGGCTCGGCTACAACGATCGGTTTGCCATCGTCTCCGCCTGTGCGCAATTCTGTACTGAATGGAACCTTTCCAAGCAAGGGAACTTCACTTCCAACTAAGGTGGAGAGACGAGCGGCGGTTTCTTCTCCACCACCTGCGCCAAATACTGCGATCTCTTCCTTGCAATGTGGACAAGGAAAGGCCGACATATTTTCAATTACCCCAATAACGCGCTGATGAATTTGGTGGGCGATGCGACCGGCACGTTCTGCAACTTCAGCGGCGGCAATCTGTGGCGTCGTAACAACTAAAATTTCAGAAGTAGGAATCAACTGTCCTAATGAAATTGCTAAATCACCGGTGCCAGGTGGTAAATCGATCAAAAGCAGATCTAAATCTCCCCAATATGCATCCGATAAGAGTTGTTCGAGCACGCGGTGTAATAACGGGCCGCGATAGGCGACAGCGTCAGCGCGCTCTGGTTTAAACATCTCCATTGAAACAACTTTTACTCCATAAGATTCAAGTGGAATAAACATCTGATCAATCGCTGTGGGACGTTGCCCCATTAACCCCATTAAGCGCGGTATCGAGTGTCCATAAACGTCAGCATCTAAAATTCCGACGCGTAGGCCACGTTGGGCAGCAGATATTGCCAAATTTGTGGTCAGCGAAGATTTTCCTACACCACCTTTGCCGGAGGCAATTCCAATAACGCGTGTTAAAGAATCTGGTTGTGCGAAAGGAATAAACTTTTCGCGTCCGCCGCGCAGTAATTTCTTAACGTTGTTTCGTTGTTCTTCTGACATAACGCCGAAAACAATAACTACTTCACTGATTTCTGGAACTTGAGTTACGGCAGCAGTGATATCTGATCTAAGTCGATCTTGCATTGGGCAACCTGAGATCGTTAATAAAATTTTCAGTTCGGCTTGTGAACCATTTATTGAGACTGATTCGACCATTCCTAGATCTGGCAAAGGACGATGTAATTCAGGGTCTGAAACAGTTGCCAGTGCTTGGTGAACTAACTCAAGGGTTGTCATAAAAGATCTGGATCAATCTTGGCCTTGAACTTAGTTGGCGCAGATTGATCTTCTTCTAAAGCGTTGGTGATGTGCTTTTTTATAAATTTCTTTGGGTGAAGATCAGATGGCTGTAGATCTTCAAAGCCGGGACCTAAATTTTGACGAAGTTCTGACGTGGCAGTTTGAGAGAGGGCCTTAATTTTCTTCAGTAACTTTGCTGCATCTACGGCTAAGTTAGGTAGTCGCTCAGGGCCTACCAATATGATCGCAAGCAGAGCAAGACCAAATACTTCGCCAACCCCAAAGTCAAAGAACATCGTTTACTCTCCCGCACTCAGCACAACTGTCGCTGTAGCGCTGACTCCATTGCGAGTGTATGTAAGTTCAACTTTATCGCCAACGTTCTTTGCGCGAATGGCAACAATCAGCTCTTCGGCAGTAGTAATTGTGCGACCATCAAATTTAGTAATGACATCTCCGGCTTTGAGCCCGGCTTTTGCTGCTGGTCCTCCCGGAAGAATGGCTTTATCGTTTTTGGTGATTAGTGCGCCTTCACCTTCAAATTTCATTTCTATGGATACGCCTAAGACTGGGTAGGTTGCTTTTCCATTTTTAATTAACTGATCAGCGGTCTTACGCGCCTGATTAATTGGAATCGCAAAACCCAGACCAATCGATCCAGTTTGCCCGCCAAAGGAGCTACCTAGAGTTGCGATCGCCGAATTAACCCCGATAACTGAACCAGTTGAGTCCACTAGTGGTCCGCCTGAATTACCTGGATTAATCGCTGCATCAGTTTGAAGTGCATTAATAAATGAGTTATCGCTGCCTGTCTCTCCTGCAGTCACAGCACGATTCTTTGCGCTAATAATTCCTAAAGTAACTGTTCCGGAAAGTCCAAGCGGTGAACCAATCGCAATTACCGAGTCGCCGACCGCCACTTTATCGCTATCTCCAAATTGCAAAGCTTGTAGCCCGGTTGCGGCAATTTTAAGAACTGCTAAATCATATGATGAATCTCGGCCGATGACTTTGGCGGTGTATTCCTGCCCACTATTTAAAGTTACGCTAATAACACCTTTACTTGTTACGGCTTCAGCAATCACGTGATTATTTGTAAGAATGTATCCGTTGCTTTCAATTACAAAACCAGTTCCTGTCGCGCCACCATCTTTTGTACCCGCTTCTATTGACACTACGGATGGAATTACTCGTTTTGCAATATCTGCAACTGATCCAGGCGCGCGTTCAATTGAGTTTGATGTCCGTGAAATATTAATAGAGTGCCCAAACAGTGATCCAGATGATGAAGCACCAAAAATTGAACCCACCAGCCCAGCAACAAATGCTAAGAGAATCGCGTTCGACCGAGTTATGAGGTTGGACCTACCGTTTTTAGTTGCGGGTATCCACCAAGGTCCATTTGAGCCAGGCGCACCTGATGGCTGTGAGTTACTCATATACCTATCTTCCTACAGTTTTGTAGCAAGTAACAAACCATCGCCGATCGGGATCAGTGAAGTCACCCAAAGGTCTACCTGGTTTTTCAGTGATTTCCCAGCCTCACGGAGCGCAACTGTTTTTGGGTCGCGCTGTGCTGGATCTGAAACTTTTTCTCCTCCGAAGAAATTGTCGATCACAAAAACTCCACCGCTGCGCAATATTCGATGGGCCTCATTGATCGCGAAAGGTAAATCTTCTGGGTTGTGACGGAAGATCACCATGTCGTATGCACGATCCGCCAATTTTGTAACAACTTCCATTGCTGGATTGGTGATTAGGCGAAAGCGAGCTGCCGCAATGTTTGCATCTAAAAACGCGTTCTTTGCGGCGTTGCTATGTTCCATCTCGTTATCTATCGAAGTAAGCGTTCCGCTTGCCATCATTCCTTCTAAAACCCAGAGCGCGCCGACGCCAGAACCTGTGCCTATTTCTACGACAGATTGCGCCGACAAAATGTGAGCTAAATGTTTTAAGTAAGCGCCTGTGCCTGCGGTGGCATCCGTTGCGCCCATTTCTTCACCAACTGCGCGAGCATTTCTCTTCACTTCATCTTCGGGTAGAAAACTTTCGGCGTAAGTGTGTGGATCAATCATCATTTGAGTGTGGTCAGCCATTCGATAAGTAGTCGCACCCCAAAGCCAGTTCCGCCTTTAGGATTTTCGCCTGCATCGGCCTCACTACGCGCTACGCCAGCAATATCAAAGTGCACCCAGGTGTGGTCTTCTGCAAATTGTTCCAGAAAGAGCGCTGCGGTAATTGAACCAGCGCTAAATTTTTTCTTGCCCGTAATGTGACTGAGATCTGCAATCGGACTTTCCAGCGCTTCTTGATAATCATCTACGAGCGGCATATGCCAAACACGATCACCGGATCGTTGACCTGCTTCAAAAAAGTTCTTGGCTAGTTCTTCATCGCGCGTATACATCGCGGCATGTTGCCTTCCTAAACCTAAGGTAGCTGCGCCGGTCAACGTTGCAATATCCAGTATGTAATCTGGCTTCAAGTTCTTAACGGCATAAGAGATTCCATCGGCTAAGACCAATCTGCCTTCAGCATCGGTATCTAAAATTTCAACGGTCTTTCCGCCGTATTGGGTAATAACATCGCTCGGACGCTGCGCTGTTCCGGAGAGCGCATTTTCTGCAAGCATCATTAAAACAGTTACGTGTACTTGTGGTTGAAAGTGCGAAAGTGCACTTATCGCACCAAGCGCAGCGGCAGATCC
>Ga0214168_1000725_pt1 | contig 13332 bp, 16 predicted proteins | sample LakMenepilimnion_FD_153002 | JGI IMG/M metagenome (GOLD analysis project Ga0214168, IMG submission 153002) | Freshwater microbial communities from Lake Mendota, WI - Practice 29OCT2010 epilimnion v4 | ecosystem: Environmental > Aquatic > Freshwater > Lake > Epilimnion/Euphotic zone | place: Lake...
CGGCGGCTGCCATGAATGCCGCCATAGCGGCTACAGCGGACGCACCGCGATTCTCGAAATCATCCCCATCACGCCAAAAATTTCCGACCAACTCTCCAAGGGCCTGATGTCCCCCTACGAGCTCGAAGTGAAAATCGCCGAAGAAGGCGTGCTTCCCAACCTCAGACGCAGCGGACTCAGGCTTCTACGCGACGGAAAAACCGACCTCGCCGCCGTCAGCAAGGTGATCGACATGACTTACACCGATGACTAGCACCACCACATCGCCAGCAACAACGGAAGCACGATTCGGTTCAAAAACCGTAAGGGAAACACCGACTGCAGCCTCAAAAAAAGAAGCCAAAGTTAAACCCTTTTCAAAAAAGGTGCTGGTCGATCTGTTCCGTGGCCTTGGCTCAATGCTGCGCGCACAAATCAACACGGCAGATGCGTTAAAGTATTACAGCAACGACCTTCCCGACAAGGTGCTCTCCAGCACGCTTCTGCAAATCCGCGAGGACATCTCCAAAGGGATGAATGTGCACGAAGCCTTCCGCCGTACCGGAAGATTCAACGACACGATAGTCGGCCTCATCCAGGCAGGCTCCGATGCGGGCCAGCTCCATCACGCGTTCAACTCGCTCGCAGCAAGGCTGAAGAGCGAACTCCATTTCTCCAAACAGCTCAAAAAAGCCACTGTCACGCCATGCGTGATCATCTGCGTGCTGATCGGCGCCTTCATCACCTCGCAGGTGAAGATTGTCCCGCAGGTCGAAGAAATGCTCAGCGGCGTCGGCGCCAAACCGGATGGCATCACCGCCCTCTCATTCAAAGTCAGCCATTTCACCCAATCGGTCTGGCCCGTGTTCGTGGCGATCCTCGTCGGCCTCGCCCTCGTCATCTACCGGTCGGGCCATGTGCAATCCGTCATCCTCGGTCTCGCGATGTCACGCTGGCGCCTACTTCGCCAGCTCATCATGAGCCTGCGCCAACTCACCTTTCTTTCCACCATCAGGCTCCTGCACTCGAATGGCATCAACCTCGCAAAGTCGATCCGCGTCTCGGCCAACAGCGTGCGCAACACACCCCTCTACGATGAACTCCGCACCGCCGCAGACAAATACGAGCACTCGGGCGTGCCACTTTCCACAGCCTTTGCCAAATACACCTCGGTCGACTCACAAGTGACTCACATGCTCTCAATCGGGGAAAAATCCGCCTCACTCGACAGCCAACTGGAGATGCTTTCAGAAATGTACGAGGAGGACGCGCAAAACTACATGGCTGCATTCGCCGCCACGATCAGCTTCATCGTTCTGATCATTGCCGTGACACTCATCGCCGCGGTTTTCATCGGCACCTTCCTGCCCATCTTCATGATGGGACCAAAAATGATGCAGAGCGGCATTTAAAAAACCACCAACCATGCAACTCACACGCTTCGACCGCTGGCTTCGCGAAAGTTTCGTCAACGAAACCCACATCAGGACATTGCGCGCGCCGGACTCGATCCCGAAAGGCGTGCAATCGCTCGAACTCCCGGAAAAACCCGGCGCACGCTTCAAACACCTCTTCATCATCCGCAACCCGAAAACCGCCGATGCGTTCATCAAGAACCTCAAGGACCAGAGCTTCATGTTCTCAACCACCATCAAAGATCGCAAATCATGGCATGTGCCGATCATCGCGCCAAAAAACCGCTCGTTCACCTGGCGAATCGTCTGGCTTGCACTTGCAATTTCAGCAAGCGGCCTGATCGTTCATATATACCAGTCGATCTCCCATGACTCCGAGTTGCTGAAAATCCTGTCCGATTCACTGAAAACATTTCTCTAAATCAAGCCACCCCCCGAAAGGTGAAAACAAACCTTCGTCAATTGAATGGAAAGCAAGCTTTCACGCTGCTCGAAATGACGGTGGTGATCATGGTCCTTCTCGCGCTCATCGGCATCAGCATGTACTCGGTCGGATCGGTCACATCATGGCGCAAAGGCCGCGAAGCATCAGAAAAATTGCTCAGCGTGCAAACCGCACAAAGGCTTTACCTCTCGGATCACCCGACCGCCGATGTCAACAGCCTCACTGCCGCCATGCTCATCCCCTACCTGCCGGATCGTGCCACCGCGATCCCGACGGTGACCTCACTCGAAGACGCGGAACTTTACATCAAATTGAATGTTTTCCCGCCAATCGTCGTCAATCCATCAGGGTCAGCATACGACCCCTCTGGCAATAACAAGGACTCCCTCTGGGATGTTGGAGAATGAAACTAGCACTCACAACCATCATCGCATTCGTATGGGCCACTTCGGCCAGCATTGCGGAGATGCGCCATGTCGGCGACTTCATGCTCGCTTCCCGCTCCAAACTCACCGGCGAAAAACTCCAGGCGATGCCGATCAAGCCGATGACCTTTCATGTTTCGACCGATGGCGTGCAAGTGCATGTGAAACTCGACGACAAGGAAGAGACCAACATTTTTTATGTCTATGCATCCGAAGGCATCGGCCAATTGAACAAGGATAGCAACACGCTTGAAATCGTTCCGGGCATCCAAGCCTCAAGCAACAAAGGCGGCGAACTCCGACACCTCCGCCTCACCACCGGAGAAATGACCATCACCACATTTCCCGCGCGATCGGATCAGGCGGTCGTGATCCACGCCGTTGCCATCGACAAAAATAAACCTGTGGCTCAAGCCATCAACCTGCCGAATGAACCATGAACAATGACCCACTTTCCGCCGAAGCGAATGTCGCAGAAAAGCCGACATGCTCGTGCAAGGCATATCCCTTTCTCTTGATGGCAAGTACGACCGTGGCCGCCGTGTTCTGTTTCATGTATGTCACCAAGCCGACAAACCCACCTGCAATTCAAGCGCCCGTCCCCGCAATCGTAAGCGCACCACCAAAGAGCGAGCCCACCATCAAAACTGCTCCATCCGAAGCAAAGCTCCTGCCCGATCCCTCGAAGCTGCCCGGCGATGAGGAGGCTCCCGCCACTGAAACTCCAAACAAAGAGCCCAACGAAATCCCCAGCGAACCAAACCCCGCACAACCATGAAAACAATCCCCATCATCTGCACCCTCGCACTCACCGTGATGACCGCGTTTTTCGTGAAAGCGTGGTGGCCAATCCGTGATCTGGACTGCGACTTCAGGGCCATCCAACCCCGAACATTCGCCAGCATCGCCGTTCCAGTGGTCCCACGCATTGAAATCAAACAACCGGCACCTGCCATTGTTGCGATCAAGCCAGAGCAAGCCCCACCCGACGCCGAGTCCGTAAGCATCGACAAAAAGACCCTCGACTCGCTCGTCGCCGAAATTCAACGCCTCGGCAAAAGCAACGAAAGCCTGCGCGATCAGCTTGCCGAATTGAACCGCGACCTGATGCAGCTGGAATTCCGTGTCGATACCCACTCGGAATCATTCCGCCCGCTGCCCGTCAACGAAGAGCAAATCGCCACCACTACGGAGGAACCCCTCGAACAGGAGGCCAGCCTGCTTCCGCCACTCGTCAATTGAAGCGTTGAAAAATCAGCCGTGATTCGATTTGTCGAAGGCGGCATCAAAGGCCACACCGCTGACCGGAAAATCCAAACTGCGCACAAAGGATGCGGCTTCGGCTCCACCATGCACGCGATCCATGCGGATGTCTTCCCACTCGACCGAAAGCGGACCGCCGTAGCCGATGTCATTGAGCGCAACAATGATGTCCTCAAACTCGATGTCACCACGGCCGGGTGAGCGGAAGTCCCAGAAACGGCGAGCATCGCCGAAGTTGGTGTGACCTCCAAAAACACCCACAGTGCCGTCGCCGTGACCCCACCACACATCCTTGATGTGCACATGATAAATGCGCTCGGAAAACTCGCGGATGAATTTCACATAATCGACGCCTTGATAGCCGAGATGTGAGGGATCGTAGTTGAACCCGAACCGCTTGTGATGCCCCACCGCCTCGAGCGCACGCTTGGCCGATGCGATGTCGAAGGCAATCTCAGTCGGATGCACCTCGAGCGCGAAATTCACATTCGCTTTTTCAAAGGCATCAAGGATCGGCAGCCAACGCTTGGCAAAGTCCTTGTAGCCCTTGTCGTAATATTCCTGCGAAGTCGGTGGAAACGCATAAATCGAATGCCAGATCGACGAACCGGTGAAGCCGTTGACCACTGCCGGAATGACCGCGTCATCGCCGATAGGCCTCGCATTAAAAAACGCCCGCGCCGCTTTGGCCGTGGTAATCATCTTCTTGGCCGCACGCTTGCGCACGCCTTCAGGATCACCATCACCCCAAACATCCGGCGGCAGTATCGCCTTGTGCCTCGCATCAATCAAATCGCACACAGCCTGACCCACAAGGTGATTGGAGATCGCATGACAGGTCAGCCCGTGATCCGCGAGCAACTCCCACTTTTCCCGAACATACGATTTGCTGGTCGCTGCAGCATCGACATCGAAGTGGTCGCCCCAGCAGGCGAGCTCCAATCCGTCGTAGCCCATTTCATAAGCCATCGCGGCAAGTTTCTCGAGCGAAAGATCGGCCCACTGGCCGGTGAAGAGTGTGACGGGGCGGGACATGATGATTGGTGGATTGCGTGTGCAGAATTCAGAGATCTCGCCCACTCATCAATCCAAATTATCAATTCATGCCACCGCGATTGCGGCATGGGTCAGACCTGAAGCTCTGAAACAATCGCGCGAAAATGCGATTTTTTCGGATCGCCCGAGGTTGGGATGCGACCTGTGCTGCGCCACCACCGGTTCAAGCCGCCGCAACAAACCCACGCCATTCGCCATCTGAATCGCCAATCCGGGCCGGGCATTGACCTCGATCATTAGCGGCCCAAGGTCCTCATCGATCATGAGATCGACCCCAAGATAACCCAATCCGGTCATCTCCTGGCAGGTCACGGCAATATCCAAGATCCTCTCCCACTCCGGCAGTTGGATCCCAAGCAAGGGCACCTTCAGATCCGGATGCATGTCCCTCACTTTTCCATGATGGACCGCGCGGATTGTGCGACCACTCGCAAGGTCAATGCCGATACCCAATGCGCCCTGATGCAAATTTGCCCGACCGTCAGATTCTTTGGTCGCCGCTCGCAACATTGCCATCACGGGATAACCGTGAAGCAAAACGATTCGAATGTCCGGCGCCCCTTGGTAACTGATCGCCGTGAGCAATCCCGACGGCTTCACACGGTACTCAACCAATGCCACATCGCGCCGACCACCTAGGCTATACAAGCCGCCAAGAATGTTCGACGCGTGACGCCGCAGCTCGCCACCGGTCAATGCCGCACCACTCGGTTTGAAGTATTTCCCTCCCTCATGCCGATCAATAACCTGCACGCCCCTACCGCCCGATCCGCATGCGGGCTTGATGACATATGAGTCGAGACCCTTGAGCACCTCCTCGATTCGGGCCACATCATGCGGCGTCCGGATCACGGCATAGGTCTTTGGCACCGACAATCCGCGCTCTTCAGCCAAGGCCTTGGTCTGCAACTTGTCATCCACCAGACGATACAGCCGCCGCGGATTGTTCGGCAAAAGATAGCGTGCATTGCGCATGTTGATGCCGACCACCCCCAGCTCGCGCAGCTGCCGCGGGGTCATCAGCCAGCGATGCCACCAAGGCGCACGGATTTCACTCATTGCCGATTGCATGGTTTGATCAGCCTCCGGCAAATGTTCGGAATCGGAACAACTCGGAAATCCGATAGCCCGTGTAACGACCGATCATCAATATGCCCGCAAGCAACACGAGTAGCAGCTCGGGAAAATAAAATGCCCAGTGCTGAATCTGCCCCATGCGCATGAAAAGATACGCCAACACCGCCACCAACAGCGAACCCCCGACCTGCACCAGCGCGCTGCGCTGACCCTCCTCTTCCCAAATCAACGACATCCGTTCGATCGTCCACGCAAGAATGATCATCGGAAAAAGCGTGATCTGAACGCCACCGGTCATCCCGAGACGATAGCTCACGACGCTCATCAGCATCATCAGCAAAGTCACAATCACCACACAGGCCGCCACCCGCGGAACAACCAAAAGGTTGAGCCTTGAAAGCATGAATCGCAGCCACAAGCCGACGCCGATCAATACCGCAAACATCACCAATCCGCGCCCAAGCGGAATTTGCAAAAACGCCAGCGCCAAAAGCACCGGCATGAAGGTGCCCAGCGTGGCCATGCCGACCAGGTTTCTCATCACCACCACGACAAACGCGCCCAAGGGAATCAGCACAATGTAGCGAAACACCGCGCGCTCGGAGAGCGGCAAGCCGAGAATTGTGGCAACAAACAGTGGCGAGTCCCGCAAGTCGGCAAGGCTGGCAAGCGGGATGCGGTCCTTTGCGACCGTGAAGGTGACGCGGGAGTTTTCACCGCCATTTACATCAAGCAAGGGACCCTCGCCCCGATGCCACACAAAAACGCTGCGGGCAGTGGGCACCACACCCGGTTCGGCAGGATTTCGCACCTTCCATGCCGCACCATCGAAGTACTCGACCATCGGCAGCGGCGCCTGACTCCCCAGATCCTCGTTCAAGCTCACTCCGTGCGCCATCCTCGCCGGCACGCCCGCCATCTCAAGCAGGTCAATGCCCATTCGGATCATCGGATTGCCCATGAACTCCTTGGCATAGTGCTTTTTCAAAAGCACAAACTCCTGCGACTTTTGTTCTCCGTTGATCCGCTCAAACAACGCGACAAAAAGTGAATCCGGATCGGAGCTGACCGACCTGAGCCTTGCCGCAATGGCACGCGCCGCCTCACCCGCGGGCCCTTGAAGGATCATCGCTCCGTCGACCTCAGCGTTGCCCGGTATCGGCTCCGCGCCGCTTTCAATCGACTCGGGCAATCGCACGCGAAAATACAGAGCCTGCCCTCCCTCGCGATTCTCCGCCGACCACACCGCATCGCTCTCGTCGCCATCACGCTCGATGTTGTAAAGGTATCCGAGCGAACCGGATTCCTGACCCGCATCCTTCGACACAGCCGCAGGGGGCAAAGCCAACCTGGCCTTCACATGTTCGCCATTGGCAAGAAACGAAACCCTCGCCTCGATCTGCCAGTCATAACGCTGCTCGCCCATCCAGAACGGCACGCCAAGACGCAAGGACTTGTACGCGGCCAACCCGCCACCGAGACAGACCAGTGCCAGCACCAGCATCGGAAACTTCCACTCCGACTTCATGAGGTTTTCATGGTGTTTCAGCGAAGGATGTTTTGATCCGCCAGATGGGTACGCGACACATCCACCCAACCAAGGTCCTTGATGATGCTGCGGCCGATCAATATCGGCGCAAGCATGTTGCTGCGGTTGTTAAGGGTGAACTCGCCGCGAAATTTCCTGTCACCCAAACGGAAAGACAAAAGCACCACCTCGCGCTCCACCGACACCCCGCCCGGTTCCTTGATCTTCGTAACCCTCACCAAGGGGGCCTCAAGCCGACCGCTGATCGTATGGTCCTTGCGCTTGTCCTTGACCAAAAAACGAACCCACTTCTTGCCATCGCGCTCGAAGAATTGCTTTTCCTCAGCATGGATCGAACTCGTCAGCGCGCCTGTGTCGAGCTTCGCCTGCAACTTTTCGCGAATGCCCTTGATCTCGATGTGCTCGCGCCAGCCGTACACGCGCACCAACTCGGGACTCACCGGCCTGGCCACAGCCGCCTCGGCCGCATCAGCATCCTCGGCCACCTGCGCGTCGTCGGGATCAACCACCGCATCAACCGCCGGCACCTCGACCTTGTTTTCAATTTTTTCCGGCTTCTCCTCGGCCGCAAACACTTGCACGGCCGGCATCCAAGCCAACCATGCGATCCAAACAAACAATCTGGCCAGTCCGCTCATCGAAATCGATAGGTGCACGCGGAGCGAATATTCCCGGCAAATCGCGCGCATGCAATGGAAAAGCGGAGCCCCCGAGCAAATCCCGGGCGTTCCTTTTTCCATGCTTGGCAGGCTCAAGATTCCTGTAAAAATTGCAACCATGCACACCGCATCATACCTCAAGGATCTCTTCGGGCTTTCCGGCAAAACCGCTGTCATCATCGGTGGCACCGGTGAGCTATGCGGCGCTATGGCCGTTGGCCTCGCTCGCGCCGGCGCGGAAGTCGTGCTCGGCGGACGCATCCCAGAAAAAGCCGAGAAACGCCTCGCCGAAATCGAATCGTTCGGCGGCGATGGATACTTCGTCCCTGTCGATGTGACTTCGCGCGATTCGCTTCACCACCTGCTCGACACGGTCCTCGAACGCTCGGGCAAGGTCGACATCCTCATCAACGGCGCGGGCACCAATTCCCCCACTCCATTTCTCGACATCCCGGAAGACGAGTACCAACGCATCATCGACACCAACCTCACCGCCATCTTCCGCGCCTGCCAGGTCTTCGGACGATATTTCCTCGATCAAACCCAACCGGCATCGATCATCAATCTCGGCTCAATCTCCGGCCTCAACCCGCTCTCGCGCGTCTTCACCTACTCGGCCTCCAAAGCCGCCGTCCACAACCTGACCCGCAACCTTGCCCGCGAATGGGCCGACAAGGACATCCGCGTCAACACACTCGTGCCGGGATTCTTCCCCGCCGAACAAAACCGCAAGGTCCTTGATGAATCCCGCGTGCTCGACATCCTGCGCCAAACCCCAGCCTCACGCTTCGGCAATGCCGAGGAACTCATCGGCGCCACACTCCTGCTCGCCTCGTCCAAGGCCGGCTCATTCATCACCGGCACCGAAATGATCGTCGACGGTGGATTCCACGCGATGACGATTTAATCGCCACCGACTTCAAAAACAAAAAACGCCCGACCTCATAAAGAAGTCGGGCGTTTGTTTTGAATGATCAGTGCTTATTCGCCGAGACCGAAGCGCACGAAGCGGGTCACCGTGAAGGTGTCGCCGAGCTCCTTTCCCTTGGCTTCGAGGAATTGCGTGACGGTGACCTTGTCGTCCTTCACGAATGCCTGCTCAAGGAAGCAGTTCTCGGCATAGAATTTGCCGACCTGACCCTTGAGGATGTTTTCGATGATGTTTGCTGGCTTGCCGCTGTCGGCAAGGCGGGCACGGAAGATTTCCTTCTCGGCCTCGACGACCGACTCGGGGATGTCATTGCGCGACAGACCCTTCGGTGCGCAAGCGGCGATGTGCAAGGTGAGGTCCTTGACCATGTCGCGGAAGGCATCGCTTTTCGCCGACTCGGGCTTGGTGGTACCCACTTCGATGAGCACTCCAACCTTGCCTGGAGGGTGGATGTAAAACGAAATGACACCACCAGAAGCGGCATCAAAACGCACGTACTTGCGAAACTGGAGGTTTTCACCCACTTCCACGACCTTGGCCTTGACGGTGTCCTCGATGCTGTAATCACCCATCGAAACCGCCAGCGCCGCAGCGTGATCGGCCGCGTTGGCGGACTGAAGAGCGTCGGCGATCTGGTTGACGAAGGCCTGGAAGTTTTCATTCTTCGAAACGAAGTCGGTCTCGCAGTTGACCTCGAGCAAAATGCCCGAAGCGCCATTTGCAGCAACGCGGGCCGTGATGATGCCCTCGTTGGCGGCGCGATCGGCCTTGGCACCAGCCTTGGCGATGCCGCGCTCGCGCAGCAGCTTGATGGAAGCTTCAAGATCGCCGTTGGTTTCAGTGAGGACCTTCTTGCAGTCCATCATCCCAGCATTGGTCTTGTCGCGGAGTTCTTTGACAATTGCAGCAGTAATCATGTGTGAAATTTGAGTGAGGTTGTTGTTTCGCAAAACTCCAAAGGATTAACCCTTGCGGGAGGTCACCATGGCGTCGACGAGATTCTGGAGGATGATGCGGATCGAGCGGATCGCGTCATCATTGCCCGGAATCGGATATTGAACGAGGGCCGGATCGGCGTTGGTGTCGACCAGCGCAACGATCGGGATTCCAAGGCGGCGAGCCTCGGCCACGGCGATAGTCTCGCGAGCGGAGTCCACGATCACCACGGCATCAGGCTTCTTGTCCATGTCGCGCACGCCACGGAGGTTGCGCAGAAGCTTTTCGCGCTCGCGGCCGAGAGCGGCGAGTTCCTTCTTCGACATGGCCTTGAATTCAGGCTGCTTCTCGATGTTCTCAAGGTACTTGAGACGCTCCACCGACTTACGCACGGTCGCGCTGTTGGTGAGCATGCCGCCCAGCCAGCGGTGGTTGACGTAATGTTGTCCGGTTGCCTCGGCAGCTTCGCGAATCGCGTCTTGCGCCTGGCGTTTGCAGCCGACGAAGAGGACCTTCTTGCCCTTGCCCGTGAGGTCGGAGAGAAACGCCGCGGCCTTGTCGAGCTGCTGAACGGTTTTCTCGAGGTTGATGATGTAGATCCCGCCCTTGTCCTTCATGAGGAAGGGCTTCATGCGTGGGTTCCACTTTTTCGTCTGGTGTCCGTAGTGGACGCCGGCGTCCACCATGTCGTTGATGAGTTCGTTGATCATTTGATGTATGGTTTCCCGCCTTGAATCAGGTCGGGCGATTCTCGAAGACCCGCCGCATGGTATGTTCCCTCTGGTCTTCTTTGGTTGCTTTGCGGCGCAAAAGGGACGCGCGTGATAGGGTCAGCCCTAGCCGCTGGCAAGGAAAATCCGATGAAATCGGCCAAATCCACCACCATTTCAGGCTGGCCTGAGCAGGTATCCCGCCACCCAGCCTTCCGCGCCGCTTTCGTTTCGGCACCAGTGCCAACCATGAATCTGACGCAGTGATTCCAAGGAATCGCCGCGCCGGATTTTCAAAACCCTTGGGTCGAATGCCTCGATCACCGAAAAGCGCCCGTCGCCAAGCGGCTTGAGAATTTCCTCGGGAATATAGCCATCATTGCCCGCCGCGTCACTCGCCCAAACCCAGCCGGGCCATGTCCGATCGGCCGCACCGACCTGCACCTCGTCGCCTGGCGCAAGGCGGATCGGTTCGCTGTCGTTGTCCTCGTAGTCGGAATTGGCGGTGTGCTTGGCCATGGCGCGTAGCGCGACCCAATCACACACACCGCCCCTAGGCCAAGACCGAATTCGCCACGCTCTCGCGTAGGTCACGAAGTGCCGATCATTTGCCACAATCCGAACGTACCCCCCGATCAAAATGCATCACATCACCAACGACCCCGATCAAGAACTCGTCGAACTCGCCCAAAACGGAGATACCCGCGCCTTCGACTCACTCATCGAAAAACACCACTCCCGACTCTTCGGACTCGTCCATCACATGACCTCGCATCAAGAGGACAGTCACGACATCCTGCAGGAAGTCTATTCACGCGCGTTCCGATCGATCCGCAGCTTTCGCGGCCACTCGTGCTTTCACACTTGGATTCACCAGATCGCCGTGAACCACACGCTCAATTTTCTGCGCAAAAAGAAACGCCGCTCAGGCATCAGCCTTCAGGAAGTCGTTTCCAACGATGGCAGTGATCCAGCCTTCGTCGATCCCAGCCATCGCGTCGATCCGGAACGGCAAACGATCGTGCGCGAACTCCGCGCGCGCCTCAACGAATCAATCAAAAAACTCACCGATGCCCACCGCCGCGTCGTGACAATGTTCGACCTTCAAGGCATGTCGCACGGCGAAATTGCCCGCACGCTCAACACCTCCGAAGGTACGATCCGCTCGCGCTTGCATTACGCCCACCTGCAACTGCAATCGGCCTTGCAAGACACATGGAACGAACGGTTATGCGATTGAGAAAAAATCACTCCCTCACCGACGCCCGCCGCAAGCGATCCATGATCGCCACACCAAGGCCGGTCTCGCTCACCGGCTCGGCGACGATCGCATCGAGCCCGGCCTCATCGAGACCGCGCATGACATAAAACAAGCGAATCGCCGCCTCGGCGAGCTTTCCGCTGCCGGGACTCAATGCCTCAACGCGCTCCCACGAATGCAGGGTCACATATCGACCATCATCCTCGCCACGGTAACTCATCAGCCCATATCGCTTGCCAGGCTCCGGATGAAATTCACTCGGATCGGAAAGTAGAATCAGCGGCGTGTGCGGTGCATAGTGGCTCGGTAACTGACCCGGCGCATGCGGTGCATCACCGGGTTTCTCCTTGAGCTTCTCGACCTTGCCGAACGCCTGCAGTTGCTCCTTGGTCACCGGACCCGCGCGATGCAATCTCAACACCGGCTTTTTGTCTTCGCGTGGCTCGATGGAAATGATCGTGCTCTCAAGACCCTCGGTGCATGCACCACCATCGACGATCAAAGGAATCCTTCCCTCCAGCTCTTTGATCACCGCCGATGCGGAGGTCGGCGAAATTCGACCGAAACGATTCGCACTCGGCGCGGCGATCGGCTGACCCAACTCTTTGTTGATCGCACGAAAAACTGGATGCGCGCTCTGCCGCACCGCCACGGTCGGCAGTCCGCTTGTCACGAGATCCGGCACGTCTGGGTGCTTTGGCAAAATCAAGGTCAGCGGCCCTGGCCAAAAAGCTTCGGTGAGACGACTGACATCTTCGGCAATTTCATTCGGCACCACCGCCACCCGCTTCAAATCTCCACGCGAGGCAATGTGCACGATCAGCGGATCAAATGACGGCCGCTCTTTCGCCGCAAAAACCTTTGCCACCGCATCGGCATTGAAGGCATCCGCTGCCAAGCCATACACGGTCTCAGTCGGCAAGGCCACGATCTCACCGGCACGCAACAGCGATGATGCCTCGCGGATAGCCTCCTTCATGTCATCGTCGGTGGCCTGGATGATGCGCGTTTCGGACATGGCGGGGTCATGCCACAGACCCTCGCGGATTGCGAACACCTATTTTGGGTTTCCCTCGAGATCGGCCAACGCTAGTTTTGATCCATGAACGAAACTCAAGCGACGCCGAAAAACATCGTGCTGGTCGGCTTCATGGGCAGCGGCAAAACGACCGTCGGCCGCGAGCTGCACCAACGCCTCGGCTACCCGCTGGTCGACATGGACCAAGTGATCGAGGAACGCGCCGGCAAGTCGATCCCCGCGATCTTCGAGGAGTCGGGCGAAGCGGGATTTCGCGAAATGGAAACTTCCTTGCTGAGGGAAATTACCAACCACGCAGGCAGCGAGCGACGCATCATTTCCACCGGCGGTGGCATCGTCGGCAGCGAAGAAAACCGCGCGTTGCTCAAACAACTCGGCTATGTCGTGTGGCTCAGCGCGCCGATCAAAGTGATCCTCGAACGCACCGGAAAAAATCGCAACCGCCCACTGCTCCACACCGATGACCCGGCCGCAAAAATTCAACTGCTCATGGACCAACGCAACCCGCTCTACGAGCAGGTCGCTCACCTGAAACTCGACACCTCGGGCCTCGATTTCAGCGAGCTCGCCACCGGCATCCTCGAGTG
>Ga0214168_1000730_pt1 | contig 13318 bp, 15 predicted proteins | sample LakMenepilimnion_FD_153002 | JGI IMG/M metagenome (GOLD analysis project Ga0214168, IMG submission 153002) | Freshwater microbial communities from Lake Mendota, WI - Practice 29OCT2010 epilimnion v4 | ecosystem: Environmental > Aquatic > Freshwater > Lake > Epilimnion/Euphotic zone | place: Lake...
GGAGTCAAAGGTTGAGAAGGTGTTAAGCAAATGATCAATGTTGCCGTCTTAGGTGCTCGTGGTCGAATGGGCTCAGAAGTTGTTAAAGCTGTTGAAGCTACTGATGGTTTAGCACTAGTTGCTGCATTGGACTTAGGTGATTCACTTGAGCAACTTAAGGGCTCTGCAGCCCATGTTGTTGTGGATTTCACGACTCCAGATAGTGTGATGAGCAATCTTGAATTTCTGATCAACAATGGAATCAACGTAGTTGTTGGCACTACGGGATTTGATGATGCCAAACTTGCAACTGTTAAAGGGTGGTTAGCTCAGAACCCTTCAGTGGGAGTTCTTATCGCTCCTAATTTTGCAATCGGTGCGGTGTTAATGATGGAGTTTGCAGAAAAGGCAGCGCGCTATTTCGAATCAGCAGAAATTATTGAATTACATCACCCAGCAAAGGTTGATGCACCGTCCGGAACTGCGGCTCGTACCGCTGAATTAATGAGCGCTGCACGCAAGGCTGCAGGGCTTGGTGCGATGCCAGATTCAACAACAACGGCGCTAGATGGCGCACGAGGTGCATTAGTTGGAGGCATTCCAGTGCATTCTGTTCGCGCACGTGGATTAGTAGCCCACCAAGAGGTTTTGTTTGGCGGACTAGGGGAGACCTTAACTATTCGTCATGATTCAATTGATCGTGCAGGATTTATGCCAGGAGTTATTCTTGGCGTACGCAAAATTGTTAATACACCAGGCCTAACCCATGGCCTCGATAAGTTCATGTAAGGAGCAATCAATGTCTAAAGATCAAATCACTATGTATGGTGCCGATTGGTGCGGAGATTGCCGTCGATCAGAGCGTCTACTAAAAGAGCTCAATGTTGAATACACAAAAATTGATACCGACGCAGATGTGACCGCTGCTGACAAGGTAATCGAGATTAATGGTGGAGCGAAGTCGATTCCAGTAATTGTTTTCTCTGATGGAACACACCTAACAGAGCCATCAGATAATGATCTCAAAGCCAAGCTTGAATCGTTGGGAATTATCTAAAGCCAGTTGTAGACCGCAGCAGATGAGACAGCTGCTGAAAGCACCACAATTGGGAATGGCGCTTTAAGCAACAGTGCGATTATTGCAACGGTTAGACCAACTAACCGTTGATCAATCATCAGTTGGGATTTTTCCGAAAAACTCTGCACTGCAACCAAGGCACTCAGCAACGCGATCGGGATTAGTGCGTTTATGTTTTGGATCTTTGGATGTGAAAGCCAACGCTCTGGAACAGAATGCCCGGAATATTTCAGGAGAAAAGCAATCACGCTTGTACCAATAGTGGCTACCCAGAAGATGGTCATCGCTTCAACCCCAATGCAATTGCGATGAATGCGGTTGCGATGATTGGTAAACCTGCTGGCAAAATAGGTGTCATTGCTATTGCAAAGATTGCACAACCAACAGCAAGTGCCCGTTCAAAATTTCCGGTTAAGCGCGGCCAGACAAGACCCAAAAATGCAGCGGGAACCGCGGAATCTAAACCAAAAGCTCGCACATCACCCATCGCTTGGGCACCTAACGCACCTGCCACAGTAAAGAGATTCCAAAAAACAAAAACGCCGATTCCTGTGTACCAAAAACCCTTGCGCATCGCATCAATTCCACGTGGCTCTTGACCAAGTGCAACACCAGTTGATTCATCGATTGTCACTTGTGCAGCAACAACTCGCTTTAAACCTTTAACTTGCAAACGCGGAGCCATAATAACTCCATACAGAGCGTTTCGAACTCCGAGTAATGACGCCGTTGCAATTGCACTAATGGCAGATCCACCAGCACCAACAACACCAATGACTGCAAATTGTGATGCGCCCGAAAATGTCAGTAGTGACAAGAGACAAGCTTGGATAACAGAAAAACCATTAGCGACGGCCGCAGCCCCAAAAGCCACACCGTAGGCTCCCACTGTGATGGAAACACTCATGGAGTCCCTGAAAGTGGTGGAGGCAACTTTGGACACGCCCCTATTGTGCCGTATAAATCCGATAGTAGATACGGGCGCATAGATAGGGTGCGACCATGAGTGAAGAGATTATTTACCGCGACGATGTAACAGTTGAGTTAGTTAAAGCCAGCGCCAGTGATGCCGATGTAATTTGGGCAGCACGTGTGTCTACCGCGGGCGAACAGTCAATGGATGAAATTGGAGAAGATCCAGCGCGTTCAGCAGGATTGATTAACTACCTTGCACGCGAACGTCACGGTTCACCTTTCGAACACACTTCAATGACATTTTTTATCTCAGCGCCAATTTTTGTTTTTCGCGAGTTCATGCGCCATCGCATCGCTTCGTACAACGAAGAAAGTGGGCGCTACCGCGAATTGAAGCCAGTCTTTTATGTTCCAGCAGCAGAACGCAAACTGGTTCAGGTCGGCAAAACCGGTGCCTACACATTTGTTGATGGCACCAAAGAACAATTCGATATAACAGTTGAATCCATGAAGGCGGCATATGTTGTTGCATACGATAGTTATGTGAAAATGCTTGAAGCTGGCGTTGCACGCGAAGTTGCACGTGCAGTTCTGCCGGTGGCAACGTATTCATCGATGTATGTAACTATGAATGCTCGAGCTCTCATGAACTTTCTTTCCTTACGCACGGGCCGAGAAGGGTCCCATTTTCCTAGCTACCCACAGCGTGAAATTGAGATGGTTGCCGAGAAAATGGAAGCCGAATTCGCGAAATTAATGCCACTTACATACGGAGCTTTTGAAAAGTCTGGACGAGTCGCCCCTTAATACGGGTAGAGTTCGCCACATGACAACGCCTGCGCCATTTGGACGTCTTCTGACGGCGATGGTCACTCCCTTCACAAAAGATGGGGCGATCGACTGGGCAGGAATCGAAAAAATTTCAGCGCATTTAGTTGCAAATGGTCATGATGGAATTGTTGTTAATGGAACAACTGGAGAAGCGCCAACTACTAAGTCCTCTGAGAAAGAGGAGATCATTCGTGTAGTTCGAAATACGGTTGGGCCAAGCATCAAAGTTCTTTCAGGCGCAGGTGACAATGAAACTGAGTATTCGATTAATCAAGCAAAGCGAACTGAAAAAGCTGGCGCAGATGGCTTGCTGGTTGTAACGCCGTATTACAACAAACCGCCACAAGCCGGAATCGAAGCACACTTTCGCGCAGTAGCTGATGCAACAGATCTTCCAATGATGATGTACGACATTCCGGGTCGAACCGGTGTTCCCATCGAACCTGACACTCTCGTTCGACTCTCCGAACACCCGCGTATCGTCGCGCTCAAAGATGCAAAAGGAGATGTTGCCTCAACATCGTGGGTTATCAAGCGATGCGGAATTCCTGTGTACTCAGGTGATGACATTCTGAATCTTCCTTTACTTTCAGTTGGCGCAGTTGGTTTTGTTTCTGTTTGCGGTCATACAGTAGGTAAGGACTTACGCGAACTTCTTGATTCCTGGTTTGCCGGTAACTCAGCTCGCGCACTAGAGATTCACCAAAAGCTGCTTCCTGTTTACACCGGTACTTTCCGAACACAAGGTGCGATTCTTACTAAAGCAGCACTCACGCTCATGGGCCTACCTGGTGGCCACACTCGTCTTCCACTCGTCGATGCAACAGATGCTCAGATTGCGCAGCTGCGCGAAGATCTGCGTGCTGGTGGCCTCGCAGTTAACTAATGAATCATCCACATCCCAATTTAAGTACTCCGCCCAAGTTAGTCGATGGCGGTTTGCGTATTGTCGCCCTGGGTGGATTAACTGAAATTGGCCGCAATATGACGGTCTTTGAATACAAATCTAAACTGCTTATCGTCGACTGTGGCGTTTTGTTTCCTGAAGATAATCAACCCGGAATTGATCTGATTTTGCCTGACTTTTCATATATCCGAGATCGACTACAGGATGTAATTGGAATATTCCTGACTCACGGTCATGAAGACCACATTGGCGCTGTTCCATACCTATTGCGCGAGCGTGGCGACATTGCCATTTATGGATCGGCGTTAACCCTTGCTTTGATAACTGCAAAGCTGAAGGAACATCGAATTACACCTCTGACTCGCGAAGTACGAGAAGGCGGAACTGAAGATATCGGACCCTTTACTCTCGAATTTGTGGCGGTAAACCACTCGATACCTGATGCTTTAGCCGTTGTGATCAACACCGAAGCTGGACGAGTACTAGCAACCGGCGACTTTAAAATGGATCAACTTCCTCTAGATGGTCGCATTACAGATCTAAGAACTTTTGCCCGTCTTGGTGAGCAAGGCGTTGATCTATTCATGGTGGATTCAACAAATGCCGATATTCCTGGTTTCACGCCATCAGAGCGAGAGATTATGCCAGCGCTTAATCGGGTTATCTCTTCGACTAAACGTCGAGTAATTGTTGCTTCCTTTTCTTCACATGTGCACCGGGTTCAACAGGTGATTGATATAGCGGCACAACATGGACGAAAAGTTGTGTTTATCGGACGCTCCATGGTTCGCAATATGAAGATCGCAGAGGACATGGGGTATTTACATGTACCCGCAGACCTTGTTATTGATGCCAAAGATCTTGATCAATACGATGACAATGTTGTTTTGATTTGTACCGGTTCACAAGGCGAGCCGATGGCAGCGCTATCTCGTATGGCTAATGGAGATCATCAAATTCGGGTTGGCGAAGGTGACACCGTGATTTTGGCTTCATCGTTGATTCCAGGAAATGAAAATTCTGTTTTCCGAGTCATCAATGAGTTAACACGTTTTGGTGCCAAAGTAGTTCATAAAGCAAATGCGATGGTGCACGTATCAGGTCACGCAGCTGCAGGTGAGTTGCTGTACTGCTACAACATCGTAAAACCTAAATATGTGATGCCGATTCATGGTGAATGGCGACACATGAAGGCCAATGCAGAATTAGCGATTCAATCGGGAGTCCCTCGCGGTAACACTTTCATTGTTGATAATGGAGTAGTCATCGATTTAATAAATCACGAGGCTGAAGTTGTTGGCGCTGTACCAGTTGGTTTTGTATTTGTTGATGGACAAAGCATCGGAGATATTACGGAGAGTTCCTTAAAGGATCGTCGCATTCTTGGTGAAGAAGGTTTTATCTCTTGTGTCGTTGTTATTGATTCCCAAAGTGGAAAAATAGTGGCAGGTCCAGATATTCATGCACGTGGGTTTAATGAGGATGCTGCAATGTTTGATGAGGTCAAGATGAGAATTGAGAAGGCACTTGCAGTAGCTGTTGCAGATGGCAACAACGGAACCCATCAACTCTCACAGATTGTTAGAAAAACTATTGGTGGTTGGGTTGGGGGAGAACATCGCAGAAAGCCGATGATTGTCCCTGTCGTTATTGAAGTTTAAAGAACGGCGCGCCTAGTAGGTTCGCAATTGTTCACCCTTTACGATCGTGCGTGTGGCTAAAAGGAAAAAGGCAAAAAGTAAGACCGGAGCAGTAGGCGGAGCTCTGGGTCGTGGCCTTGCATCCATTTGGCGTTTCATTGCAAAATCTTTAGGAAGTGGTGTTCGCTTTGTGGCTCGAGGAGCCCGTGACTTAGATCCTGCGCATCAGCGAGATGGAATCGCCTTCCTTATTTTGATTCTTGCACTAATTGCAACTGCGGGAACTTGGTTTCATTCAGACAATGTCGTCGGTCGCGCGGTGTACTCGGTTATTTATGGTGGATTTGGTCGAGTAGGTTTTTTTGCTCCACTGGTTCTCATCTACTTTGCCTTTAGATTATTTCGAGTCCCAGAGGATTCAAAAGCAACTGGTCGAATAATCATAGGAACTTTGGCGCTATTGCTCTCTACTACTGGATTAGCTCATTTGCTCAATGGTTCTGTGGGGACAGGTGCAACTGCGATGCGCGAGGGAGGTGGTTGGCTCGGTTATGGAGTTTCAACACCTCTTGTAACTCTTTTGACATCTGTTTTGACTTATCCAGTTCTTTTTATTCTCTTTATCTTTGGTGTACTCGTCATCACAGCGACTCCAGTCAATGAAGTGTTTACTCGCATCACATCTGCCAGCAGTTGGTTGTGGTCTAAGCGGCCAGAGCGTGCTGAAAAGGTTGAAATCGATTTTGAGGTAACTGATACTCCTCCTTTCGAAACACCTGTCGTTGCCCAATGGAATTCACCCGTGGATGAAGAAGAATTAGATGAAGAAAGCTTTGATGAAGAGTTTCCGGTAGAAGAACCCTTTGCAACAGTTCCGCCTGTCAGTGAGAACACAGTTGCAGTAAAACGTCCAGAACAATTGTTATTGACCGCTGACGTTAAGTATGAACTTCCAAGTCCAGATCTGTTACGAACAGGCCCTGCGGCAAAGGCCAAGAGCAAGGCTAATGAAATTGTGGTGGCGGCATTAACTGAAGTGTTCTTGCAGTTTGAAATTGATGCCAAAGTAACTGGCTTCATGCGCGGCCCAACTGTCACTCGATATGAAGTTGAACTAGGAAATGCAGTCAAAGTTGAAAGAATCACCGCGCTGTCAAAGAATATTTCATATGCGGTAGCCAGCAGCGATGTTCGAATTCTTTCGCCAATCCCAGGTAAATCTGCGGTAGGAATTGAAATCCCTAATGCTGATCGAGAGATTGTTGCATTAGGCGACGTTTTGCGCTCAACTGTTGCTGGACAAGACCTACATCCAATGCTTGTAGCTCTTGGAAAAGATGTTGAAGGTAATTTTGTTTGTGCAAACTTAGCCAAAATGCCGCACCTCTTGGTGGCGGGTGCAACTGGTGCGGGTAAATCTTCAATGATTAACGCAATGATTACTTCAATTTTGATGCGCTCAACGCCAGATGATGTTCGTTTGGTATTGATTGATCCTAAGCGAGTAGAGCTAAATGCTTACGAAGGTATCCCGCACCTCATTACACCGATCATTACTAATCCCAAAAAAGCTGCAGATGCTCTGACATGGGTGGTGCGAGAAATGGATCTTCGTTACGAGGATCTATCAACCTTTGGCTTTAGGCACATCGATGATTTCAACAAGGCGGTTCGTGCGGGCAAGGTAGTTGTGCCAGAGGGCAGCGACAGAATTGTTGAGCCGTATCCCTACCTACTAGTCATTATTGACGAGCTTGCAGATTTGATGATGGTTGCAGCCAAAGAGGTTGAAGAATCTGTCGTTCGTATTACTCAGTTGGCGCGATCTGCAGGTATTCACTTAGTGCTTGCAACTCAGCGACCTTCAGTGGATGTTGTTACTGGATTGATCAAAGCAAATGTTCCTTCACGTTTGTCTTTTGCTACAAGTTCACTGGCAGACAGTCGAGTCATTTTGGATAGCCCCGGTGCAGAAAAGCTTGTAGGCCAAGGCGATGGACTGTTTATTCCGATGGGTGCTAGCAGAGCAATTCGAATTCAGGGTGCATATGTTTCTGAACGTGAGATCGAAGCGGTGACAGGACATGTTAAAAAGCAGCTCAAGCCGCGCTATAGAGACGATGTAACTGCGCCAGTTAATCAAATGAAAATGGTAGACAAAGAGATCGGTGATGATTTAGATATCTTGTGCCAAGCAGTAGAACTTGTCGTAGGCACACAATTTGGATCCACCTCGATGTTGCAAAGAAAGTTACGTGTTGGTTTTGCAAAGGCTGGCCGCTTAATGGATTTGATGGAGTCTCGCGGAATCGTTGGCCCTTCCGAAGGTTCTAAAGCTCGGACCGTTTTGGTCAAGCCAGATGAACTTGATTCAGTGCTAGCCACCCTTCGCGAGTATTGATTCTGGGTTAATACTGGGTGAATGAGTAGGTTTCACCCCACTACTTCACACCTGTACCTAGTCACCCTAACCCCCCACGACTTACACTTAGACCTCACCCGTGTGTTGCGTTAAGGATGTCTAATGTCACTTGGATCAATGATTTCTAAGGCGCGTAAGGATGCTGGCCTTAGCATCGATGATCTTTCGGCAGCCACAAATATCCGCGGAACTTTACTTCGCGAAATGGAATCAAACAATTTTTCTCAATGTGGTGGTGAAACCTATGCACGTGGTCACCTCAGAAATATCGCAATCAAGCTAGGTATTGATCCGCAGATTTTCTTGACTGCTTTTGAAGATGAACAGATGCAAGTTGATCGCTCAATGCAAGATTTGCTTGTCGAAAATAATGTTATGCGTGAACCTAAAGAGGCGCGAAAAGTTTCGTGGAAAGTATTAGTAACAATTTCAGTTGCCTCACTATTTGTTGCAGGTTTGGCTCAGATTATTGTGTCGAATGATTCGGCACCAGATATTCCTGTAGCTGTTGAAGAAAGCGCAACACCTACCGAGTCACCAGAATCGACACCAGAACCTACGGCTACTGAAGAGGTCATACCTACCGATGAACCGACGGTTTCTACTGGGCAGGGTGTCGAAGTAGTAGTTAACGCACTTCGAGCAAAAAGCTGGCTCTTTGTCTCAGACTCAACTGGACGTGTTCTCTTTAGTGGACAGATCCCTCGAGGTATTACAAAAACTTTTTCTTCGGATGCGCAGTTGAATCTCAAAATTGGCAACGCTGGGGGAGTTGATCTGTCAGTTAATGGCAAAAAGATCGATTCACTGGGAGTCGATGGCCAAGTCGTTAGCGTGTCGTACGGGGTAGATTCCTAATTCCCTATTGCACTGTAAGATTGTGCAAATGAAGCGCACCGTTGCAGTTGTCACTTTAGGGTGTGCACGAAATGAAGTCGATTCCGAGGAATTGGCTGGCCGCTTAGCAGCCGATGGCTGGACCCTTGTTGATGATGTCGAGTCAGCCGAAGTTGCTTTAGTAAACACTTGCGGATTTATCGAGTCAGCCAAAAAAGACTCAGTAGACGCACTCCTTGAAGCTAATTCCCTAAAGGGCCATGGAACAACTCGCGCCGTAGTTGCTGTTGGTTGCATGGCAGAGCGGTATGGAAATGAGTTAGCTGAAGCTCTTCCAGAAGCTGATGCAATTTTGGGTTTTGACGATTACAAGGATATTTCTGCACGTTTGCAATCAATTGTGGCTGGCGAAAAACACACAGCACATGTGCCTCGCGATCGTCGTGCGTTGCTTCCGATCGCACCAGCCGACCGCGCCGATGCCCGAGAAGTGGAAGAATTTTCTCGTAAACGTTTAGGAAACACCCCGTGGGCACCGCTCAAGATTGCTTCTGGTTGCGATCGACGTTGCTCTTTCTGCGCTATTCCGTACTTTCGCGGTTCCTTTGTTTCGCGCCGTCCCACAGAGATTATTAATGAAGCTAGATGGCTTGCCGAAAATGGTGTCTCTGAGATGTTTTTAGTCAGCGAGAACACAACGTCTTATGGCAAGGATTTAGGGGATCTTCAGTTGATGGAGAAGATTTTGCCCGAGATTGCAGCCCTGCCAGGAGTTGAGCGAGTGCGACTTTCATATCTACAGCCGGCAGAAATGCGGCCAACCTTGCTTCAGGCGATGATTGCAACCGATAAGACTGCACCGTACTTTGATCTTTCATTTCAGCACACCAGTCCAACAGTGCTGCGTCGCATGCGACGTTTTGGTGATACTGAAAAATTCTTACATTTAATCAGTCAAATCCGCGCGCTTTCGCCAGAGGCAGGAATTCGATCCAACTTTATTGTTGGTTTCCCAGGCGAAACTCAAGAGGATTTTGATGATCTGGCAAACTTCATTACACAAGCCAAACTTGATGCAGTTGGTGTATTTGGTTATTCAGATGAGGACAAGACTGAAGCATTGGATTTAGCTGACAAAGTTGATGCCGAAGTAATCGCACAACGTGTCGAAACTTTGTCTGCGCTAGCCGATGAGATGGTTTCTTTGCGAGCACAGGCTCGAATTGGTGAAAACGTCCGTGTGCTGATCGAGGATGCCGAGCTACAAGAAGGTCGGGCCGCTCACCAAGGCCCAGAAGTAGATGGAACGACTACCTTTATCGGAACTAACTTTGCGGTTGGCCAATATGTCGATGCGGTTGTTATTGATTCCATGGGTGCAGATTTGGTGGCTAAGCCGCTATGAAGTTACCCGCCTTTATAACTCCTAATTTCATTACTGTAATGCGTTTACTTTTTGTTCCAGTTGGTGCCTACACCTTGTTTAAAAATGGGGGAGATGACACCACTTGGCAGTACATCTCGTGGTGCGTATTTTTTGCACTAGGAATGTCAGATGTTCTAGATGGCAAGTTGGCACGCAGCCGTGGAACTATTACAGAGTTTGGTAAGTTTCTAGATCCAGTCGCTGACAAGTTTATGATCGGTACCGCAATGGTTTCTCTTTCGATTTTGGATCGAATGCCATGGTGGATCACAATAGTTATCTTGACCCGGGAAATCGGAATCACAATTTTTAGATTAGCGGTCATTAAGCGCGGAGTGATTCCGGCCAACCGGGGCGGCAAGATCAAGGCCATGATGCAGGGCTTTGGTGTTGGCTTCTATGTTTTGCCATTGGATGAGAGCTTGTACTGGTTCCGTGATGGTTTTATGTATGTGGCGATCGCACTCACTATCTTTACTGGCGCGTACTATGTAAAGTCTGCCTTCACCACAAAGAATTGAAAAGAAGAGAGATTTCTGATGGCGCTTCCTAACGAGATTATTGGCTTTGCTGCCGAGATCGTTGAGCATCTGCGCCAGCGCGGAGAAACTATTAGCACTGCAGAGTCTTTGACTGCAGGAGCTGTCAGTTCGGCTCTCGTAACAATCTCTGGTGCATCCGATGTTTTTGTCGGAGGAGTTACCGCATATCGTGATGAGATAAAGACTTCGCATCTAGGAGTTGATCCTGAACTCATTGAAAAGTATTCAGTCATCAGTGAAGAAGTTGCGGTCGCGATGGCCAAAGGTGCGATTAAATCCTTTGGAACAACGTGGGCAATTGGTACGACTGGGGTAGCTGGCCCTAATCCGTTAGATGGCCATCCTGTCGGTGCGGTGTGGGTTGCGATCGAGGGTCCGGTCAGCCAAACAATCGAACTTTCATTATCGGGTGAACGTGAATCTGTGCGAAACGCAGCTACATCGAGCGCGATAGCCACCTTTGCCCGTATCCTTAGACATCGAGCATAAAGACCCGATTTAAACTTTGACACACGAGAAGGGAATGACAATGGTTCTAGTACGAGAAGCAGTTGGTCAGACTCTTCGTGCTGCTCGCACGGCGCAAGGACGCACACTTCGTGATGTTGCCCGCGATGCTCGTGTCTCTTTGGGTTATTTGTCCGAAGTAGAACGCGGACAAAAAGAGGCTTCCTCTGAATTGCTCAATGCAATTTGTACAGCCTTAGGTCTGTCGCTTTCAGGAGTTTTTTCACAAGTTGCTTCAGAGCTCAAGAGCCGTGAGGGCGTCACTCTCACTGTTGTCGATGCCGCTTAACAAGTACGCGCCACAAGTAGCAACTCACCGCCGTACACAAGCAGCAATTCTTGAAGCTACTAAAGGATTAATCGCAACCACAGGGCTTAAAAAAATGTCCATGATTGAAATCGCAGATGCGTCTGAAGTTTCTCGGGCAACTTTGTACAACCACTACCGTGATAAAGAAAGTGTTTTGTTAGCGCTGTGTGAATCAGAGTTAGCCCGATTAGTGGCAATTGCACAGAATGCACCAGATGCAACATCTGCACTTGAAGCATTATCCATTCAGGTTTCTTCAGATCCCGCTTTAGCAGCTATGCGCATTCAGGATCCAGATCAACTGTCCTTGGCGCTTACAAAGCATGATGATCAGTTGTGGAAAGCCTTTGCGATCGCCTTAAATCATTTGCTGGGTGATGGAAAGAGTTCACTTGCGCTGCGTTGGTTATTAGGACAAGGGCTACATCCGATTAATGCACAACAATCTCGTGCTCAAGCAGAGGCAATCACCGGCATTGCGAATCTCTGATCTTCGCGAGCGAATTACCCTTTCCTTTGGGGATTCTTGGGCTGCCTCCTTTTCCTCAGATATCGCACTTTCTGATCTAGGTAGCAAGAGCGTTAATGAAGCACTAGCTGCAGGGTTTGAGCCCGATATTATTTGGAAAGCGGTATGCAAGGCGCATCCCAACGAGACAGAAAAGTACAGATACTAAAGTGCCAGTTAGCTCCCACCGATATTCCAAAGACCCGGACAATCCTGCACTTGTCCTAGTGCATGGATTGGGTTCTGCCGGCAGTATTTGGAAGAGTCTGGTTCCACATTTGATAGAAAGTTTTACGGTTTATGCCATTGATCTTCCAGGTCATGGCGATGCACCTCTGAGTGAAGATGAAGCCATGGATCCACGTTCTTTAGCTCAGGCGATAGTTGATTACATGGTTTCTCATGAAGGCGTCGAAACGATGCACGTGGCTGGAAACTCATTAGGTGGGTGGATTGCATTAGAAATGGCGTCCGTAGCCCCCAATAATGTTGCAAGTGTTACCGCATTAGCGCCAGCAGGTTTGTGGCATGAACAACCACGTCGAAAGTTGCCACCAAGTCTTGATGCAAGGATTATGGCAAAGATTTCGCAGTACTTTATGAAAACGGCGTATCGAATTCCACTGCTAAAAGCTATTGGATATAAAAAAATCACACACTTGTGGCGCGAGTTAAGTTTTGAATCGTGTCGCGATTCAGTGATTGCGATGGCGCGATCGAAGGGTTACATGCCGATGTGGCATGGTGCAAATGGGCGTAGGTTTGAATCTGAGGTTCCTGAAAAGGTAAAGCTCTCAGTAGTTTTTGGCGATGAAGACCTTATGTTGCCCCAGGAGATTGCACAAGAAAAAAGCGTTGCACCACCTCATTCACGGTGGATTGTTGTTGATAACTGCCCTCATGTAATCATGTGGAATTATCCAACATTAACCGTAGAACTGATTAAGAAGACAGCTTTAGTAGCGTCATAAAACCTCCTAGCAAAAAACTTCGAGCACCCAAGGTTCTTTGTCGGTTGCTTCAATCAACGTACAGGTAAATCCTAGTGACACAGTTTCCTGCAGTTGTTGAGCACTCTTTATCTTTGTACCAGCTTGCAAAATATGACGAGCAACTTCTCCGCGAGTCTTCTTGGACATATGCGTTATAACTTTCTTGTGTCCATCAATGATTGTAAAAACTTTGATCTCAACAGTTATTGCGATGGGGGATTGCCAGACAGTTTGATAGGTTGATGAGCGACAATCGATGATCAATTCAGTTTCGGCTCCATCTAATACCTGTGCAACTTGGGAGGCCAGTTTTTTGTTATCAATTTTCTCTTTGTACGGTGCGATGGGATCCATCGGGCGCACGACCCCGTACTTGGCCGAAATAATGGCGATCGAAGCTTGACCAAGCTTCTGCTGTGCCTTG
>Ga0214168_1000731_pt1 | contig 13316 bp, 6 predicted proteins | sample LakMenepilimnion_FD_153002 | JGI IMG/M metagenome (GOLD analysis project Ga0214168, IMG submission 153002) | Freshwater microbial communities from Lake Mendota, WI - Practice 29OCT2010 epilimnion v4 | ecosystem: Environmental > Aquatic > Freshwater > Lake > Epilimnion/Euphotic zone | place: Lake...
ACCTCAATGAAATAACGGCTAAGCGGTGCCCTTCTTCTTTATTTACTCTAAGTATTTTTAAGAATAATTTATGTTCACCTGGCTTCACATTTTGCAATGGTAATGTTTGGGTGCTAAATAAAGTCCCTTTATAATTTTCCATTTTAAGTTCGGCAATTACATTTTTATTTCCTTTGCCTGGTGTAGGCTCATCTTGGAATAAAGTAACTACATATCCTTTATCTAACTGTTGTGGAATACCATAAGAGAAATCAATTGCTTTTATTCCATCTAAATTAATATTTGAAAACTCTAACCAGCCATCTTCACCACTTAAAAATGCAGCTCGGTGTTCTCTCCATCCCTTAACATCTACTCTTGTAGTTGCATTGTTACTTGGCATATTAATTATTGAGCTGCGTAGTGTAATGCTATTAGTTGCACTTAATGGTTTAATGCCCGCACCGCCTTTGTCAGTATAGCTTGCAGTAATTTGCATTAAATTACCCGCACCCATATTTTCCGCACTTGCAGTAATAGTTCCTTTTGCAGGCAAGGAAACCTCCTTCTTTTTATTAACACTTAAAATGTAATCAACAATTAAATCCAACTCCTCTTGTTTTAAACTAGGATGTGCAGCCATGGCTACTTCACCCCAAACGCCACTTCCACCTTTAATTATTTTGCTAGATAAGTAGGTTTTGTTTTTCAGATCATTTTTATATTTATCTGAAATCATTGCAAAGGATGGGCCTACTGATTTTTCGTTTTCTTTATGACATGCTTTACAATCTAATGTTGCTACTAAATTTTTTCCTTCCATAATAGCTGTCACGACTTGATGTCCTACTACTTGTGCCTTATCGGGACTACTTAAATAATCTACTTTTACATAAATTGATTTATTGTCTATTCCGCCTTTTTCAGTAGATCCATCTTCCTTGTCCTTTACATTCACCGCATAGGTGATTGGTTTACCAGGGTAATAAAAATGATCACCTCCCGTTAAATTTACTTCCACCTTAGGTGATTCGTTTCCTGCATATACCTTTATTACTTCACTTTTTGTTACCGCACCTTTGGTGTCTTTTACTGCAACAGATATTGCATATTCACCTGCTTTTGTAAATGTAAATGGTGTAGTTGCGGTTTTAGTAGTTTTAATTTGGTTACCAAAACTCCAAACATAAGTTAGTGGATCACCGTCAGCATCAACAGATCCCGTTGCATCTGCTTGAATAGTGAATGGAAGTGTACCCGAAAATTTGTTGATACTAATTTTTGCTTTGGGTGCTCTATTGCCGCCATTATAATCAATTCTTGAAAGTGCCGCATCTGCATTTTTTGAAAACCAGCCACTACCATATTCTAAAACATAAAATCTTCCATCAGGCCCAACTTCAATATCAATTTGACTATTAAATTTGGTGTTAGGCATGAATGGGTCCATTTGTTGGTAGTTTCCTTCTGCATCCATCGATACCATTTTTATCCAACCCCTAATCCACTCGTAAAACATGAGTTTATTATTAAAGTAATCTGGATATCTCGTTTCCTTAGGATAAAATTCGTTGTGATAAATGGGCCCTGCCATTGCATTTCGACCACCCGAACCCACTTCAGGAAATTCAGTGGAGATGGCATACGGGTACCAAATAAAGGCAGGACTTACTGGAGGTAATTCAGTTAACCCTGTATTATTTTTTGATAAGTTCAATGGTTTTTTTGGATCAAAGAAGTCTCCGACTACACCGGTTTCATAATCAAATTGTCGATAAGGATAGTTGCCTCCAATAAATAAAGGATAACCAAAATAACCCGCTTTACGCGCTTGATTTAATTCATCATAACCACGTGGGCCTTTTTCTTCAAATTTGTCTCCACCCGCATCTGGTCCAACATCACCCCAATATAAGAAACCTGTTTTTCTATCAACAGAAATACGATAGGGGTTTCTTGCGCCCATTGCATAAATTTCAGGTCTTGTTTTTGGTGTACCTGGTTTAAAAAGATTTCCTTCAGGAATTGAATAAGAAGCATCTGGATTTATTTTAATGCGCAACACCTTTCCTCTTAAATCGTTGGTATTACTTGGTCCTCTGCGTCCATCATATTGTTCAAAGCCCGGACGATTATCTATTGGTCCATAACCCTCTAAAGTATATTTTGAATCTGGCTGATTAAACGGAGTGGTATTATCTCCTGTTGAAATAAACAAAGATCCATCAGGCCCAAATGTAAGAGAGCCAGCCGTATGACAACAAATATCTCTTGTCGTTCCTACATCAATGATCTTTTTTTCAGATGCCATATCAAACTTTCCGTTCTTTAATACAAAACGTGATAATCTATTGGCTGCTGTATCTTTTGTTGCATAAAACAAATAAACATAATTGTTTTTTGCATAGTTAGGATCGGCTGTTACGCCAATTAATCCTTCTTCCGCATTTACACCCTTGGCTGTTGTTTTGTGATACACATCAAGCTTGGCCACCTGCGTCACTTTTTTAGTAAGGTGATTATAAAACATCACTTCGCCCTTACGTTGTACAACTAAGATATCAAAATTAGGAAGTATCGCCATTTCAGTAGGCTCATCAAACATACCACCCGCTAAAATATTTTTTGTAAATCGATCTTCATCTGGCACCAAATATGATTTAGCTTTTGAATAATCTAGTTGCACATTATTTCCTATCGCATATTTTATACCACCTAAAAGATGTTGCATAAAAAGTGGCTCAGCAAAAGATTCATTCGTATGTCCAAGTTCGGTATAAAAAGCCCTACCGCCATCATATTCATGATACCAAGCCATTGGATGGCTGTTTCCATGTATTCCGCCTTCATATGATTTTTCATCAATGCTGATTAGCACTTTAACTTCATTTCCTGGTGCTTTTTTAAAGTTATACCACTCATCGTATCTTTCCCAAACTGCAGGAAGATGTGCCGTGCTTGCATGTGTATTGTCATTGACAATTAATTTTGCTGTTTGTTGTTTGGGATGACCTTGGAAATAGGCACCCACTAATTTTCCGTACCAAGGCCAATTGTATTCGCAATCAGTTGCTGCATGCACACCCACAAAGCCTCCGCCCGCTTGAATGTAACGCTCAAACACGGCTTGTTGTTTGTTATCCAACATATCTCCGGTCGTACTTAAAAATACGATAGCACTGTACTTTTTTAAATTTTCTTCTGTAAAAATAGAAGCGTCCTGGGAGGTGTCTACTTTAAAATTATTTTCAGCACCTAATTTTAATAGCGCCAACTTGCCAACCTTTATAGAGCCATGTACAAATGCTGCTGTTTTAGAAAATACAAGTACTCTGTTTTGTGCACCCACTTGCATCGTTATCACAAGTAAAAATGCAATAAAATAGGATTTCATTTGATTCATAATCGTTTTTTGAATTTTTTCTTGAACACCCTTGGTCCAAGCCTCAATTTGAAGATTGAATTTAATGATTTTATGACTAATAAAACAAGCTAAAGGGAGGTTATTTATGATTGGCAGGACGCTAGGCGTTTGTCGAGTGAATTATGTTGCTAATGATTGTTAATATTAAATCATTTTTTGAAAAAAAATAGCGGCTGCCAATGAATGGAGTCGCTATTTTTAAAGTGTATTTGCTAAGCTTTAAAATATTAAAAAAATATTTTATAATCTATGATAATCTGCTTTCCAATTTTGAATAGCAGCTTTAATTTCTTTGTTAGACAAATTTTCCTTGATCGCGCGATCTAGTAAAGCTAGGTATTCGCTATCAGGTGCAAAACGAAGTGCTATAATTTGTGGTAACTTTAATTCAGCTGGAAATAATTTTCCAGTTAAAACATAATGACGCAAGTTTTCTTCGGCACGAATAGCGCGGTCCTGCGCTTTTAATGGAAATGTGCGAATGTATATCCACAACACTGCAAAAATAAATGCAGCTAAGGTTAATAAAGCAGCCAAATATTTATTTTCTGGTGTAGCACGACATAAATAATTGATAGATCCGCCTAATAAGGCGAGTATTGATAACATTCCAATGTAATGAAATCCGGGTACCAATATAGCATGGTTCTTGAAATTTTGTTCTTGCATGTTTATGTTTATTTAATTTGTAAGGTACTCTTTTTTTGATTCAAGCTCAGCCAATCTGATTGATAATCCTATTCTTATTTTATTGGAAATTTAAAAACCAACTAAACCAACGCTTCAAATAATATTTCAACAGGATGTAGTGCTGTTTTTTGCGCCCCATCTTTTATTTGATGGCGACAACTGGTTCCTGGTGCTGCAATGATGGTATCGCTTAACTGATTTCTTACAGCAGGTAATAATACTAGCTCTCCAATTTGCATGGATAAATCATAATGTTCTTTTTCATAGCCAAAGGATCCCGCCATGCCACAACAACCTGATGCAATTACTTCCACTTTATAATTTTCAGGGAAGGAAAGTATGGCTTGCGTTGGGGCGACTGATGAAATTGCTTTTTGTTGACAGTGACCATGTAATTTTATGAGCTTAGCGTTTTTAGTGAAAGCTTCTTTTTGAATATTTCCTTTGGTAATTTCATTGGCAATAAATTCGTCAATTAAAAAAGCGTTTTTGGCCAAGGCTTTAGCAGTGACAAAATTTTGATCATACGCCAAATCAGGATATTCATCTCTGAAAGTAAGAATTGCGGAAGGTTCAATACCAATTAAAGGAATATCAGCCGTTACCACTGCGCCTAATAATTCAATATTTTGATTCGCAATTTTTTGTGCTTGTCTTAATAATCCCTTGGAAAGCCAAGCCCTGCCACTTTCCACCTGCTTAGGTAATAATACTTCATAGCCTAATTTTTCCAATAATAAAACGCCCTTCATTCCAATTTCTGCATCATTGTAATTGGTAAACTCATCGCAAAACAAGAACACTTTTTTATTTCTTTTTGTGTTGTTGGAGGTATAATTTTTTTGGAACCACTTTTCTAAACTGACTTTTGATATTTTTGGCATGGATCTTTTAATCGCAAAGCCAGATAGTTTTTTAATCATTGCTCCGGTGATCACATTGCTAATAATAAAATTATATAAGCTTGGAAACAGGGAAGCTAGTTTTGCAGCTGATGTAAAGTTGGCAATTAATTTTGAACGGAATGGCACGCCATTGACGTCATAATATTGTTGTAAAAATTCTGCTTTTAGTTTAGCCACATCCACATTGGATGGACACTCTGACTTACATGCTTTACAACTTAAACACAAATCCATAACTTCATAAATTTCTTTATGATCAAAGCGATTTAATTTATCTGAATTGGTTAAAAATTCTCTTAAAATATTTGCACGCGCCCTAGTTGTATCTTTTTCATTTTTGCTTGCCATAAACGAAGGACACATGGTTCCTCCCGACAAATGTGTTTTGCGACAATCACCCGAACCATTACATTGTTCGGCATGTTGTAGTATATCTTGTTGGTGGAATCGAAATATGCTTTTGAATTCGGGGGTAAATTGACCTGGGGTATACCTTAACATGCTATTCATGGGTGGGGTATCCACAATTTTATTCGGATTAAAAATATTGTCCGCATCCCAAGTGTATTTAATCGTTTTTAATAACGCATAATTTTTTTCACCCACCATTTGTTTTATAAACTCGCCTCTTAATCGTCCATCCCCGTGTTCACCACTCAAAGAACCCTGGTATTTTTTTACCAGTGTGGCAACTTCCTGTGCAATGGTTCGGAATAGTTCATTTCCTTCCACCGTTTTCAAATTAATAATTGGACGCAAATGTATTTCTCCCGATCCTGCATGCGCATAATGTACCGCATGTAAATTATGCTTCACTAATATTTCATTAAAATCTCGAATATAATTAGGTAAGTCGGCTACATCCACGGCCGTGTCTTCAATGACAGGCACTGCTTTTTCATCGCCGGGTAAATTTCCTAAAAGCCCAAGCCCCGCTTTTCGTAGGGTCCATATTTTTTTGGTGTCTGCACCAAATAATACAGGGAAATGATAACCCAAGTCAACTGCACGCATCTCTGCTTCCACTTGATTGGTCAAGTTTGTAATTTCGGCACGCGTTGCTTTTGTAAATTCAATTACTAATATAGCTCCAGGATCGCCTTGTACAAAAAATCTATTTTTACTTTGCTCAATATTTTCTTTAGTACATTCTAATATGTAATGATCAATTAATTCACTCGCCGATGGATTGTATTTTAATCCAATTAAGTTAGCGCGTAAAGCTTCGTCAATACTATTAAAGTGCACACATAATAATCCAATTTCTTTTTCAGGTAAGGGGTCTAAGTGCAATTTGATTTCAGTGATAAAAGCGAGTGTGCCTTCCGATCCCGCAATGAGTGAACAAAAATTGAAATCATCACCGCCTGCTGTAAATGGCGCCATATCAACTAATACATCAATTGCATATCCAGTATTTCTTCGTTCCACCGATTTTTTAGGAAACTCTTTTTTAATTTCAACTTGGTTGTCGTAATTGCTTAACATGCTTCGCATGCTTTTATATATAGTGCCTTCCAATGTTGTTAACTCGCACTTTGCATGAAAGTCATCCAATGACAATGCTTTAAAAACAACCTCAGTGCCATCACTTAAAAAAGCGGTGACTTCCATTAAATGTTCGCGCGTACTTCGATAGATGACCGAATTGGAGCCACATGAATTATTTCCAACCATACCACCCATCATAGCTCTATTCGCAGTGGAAGTTTCTGGTCCAAAATACAATCCATAGGGGTGTAAAAATAAATTCAACTCATCTCTGATGACACCCGGCTGTACACGAACCCAGGATGCTTCTTCGTTTAATTCAATGATTTTCGTAAAATGTTTTGATACATCTACTATTATCCCATTTCCTACTACCTGTCCTGCTAGTGAAGTGCCAGCAGTTCGAGGAATCAAATTTGTTTTATTTTCTTTGGCGAACTGAATTAATAGCTGAATGTCATCCTTTGTTTTGGGAATGGCAACCGCTAATGGCATTTCACGATACGCCGATGCATCTGTAGCATAAAGCGTTCGAATGGTGGTATCATCGTATAATTCGCCTTGTAGTTGTGTAGCTAGTTTTTGTAGTTTACCCTTCATTTCCCTAATTGATAATGTAGTCGATAGTATGATGGCAAATTTACTTATTTATTGGGTATCCTGTAAAGGAAAAGCCCAAACTTAATTAGTAAGTTTGGGCTTTAGCCTTTGTATTGCCTGTTTGTTTCAACAAGCGCAAAAATTTATTTTAGTCGTTTCCTAATGTATCCATACTGCACCAACACCTGCCTCCCACAATTGCTTATTTAAAGCAGGTAGTAGGTTGTTTTTTAAGTCAAGGCCTCTTGCTTTTAAAGCCTCCCATTTAGGCGTGTATTCTTTTAATAAATCAAGTACTGGTTGATTTACTCTTGGAATATCACTTTCGTTTTGATTGACCATAAACATATAATCAGCAGTAAACTTATTAGGGAAATTTTCAACATCATCATAAGCAGTTGATTTGCGTTGTATCATATCCTCATCCCAAGCTTTTAATTGCTTAACCAATCCTTCGCCTGCCGTTTTTACTGCACTGTATTTGCTATCTGAAGATAAATTTTTCAAAACCCCTTCTAATTGATTTTTACTTTCATATAAATCAAGAATCATAGTATGCATGGCAATAACCTCTCCTTCCATTTGCTTCATTAAAGCGTCAAATTCCTTATAATCATTTTCACCTACTTGATATAATGGATTGGCTAAAATGCTAGCTATTGTGCTCTTTGTTTGCTCACCCGCTTTCAATGTAATTGTATAGTTGCCAGGAATTGCTTTGTGTCCTCTAAAACTACTTTCAATATAAACACCTGGAATGGTTGGTATACTTGGATAACGCATGTCCCACACAAAACGATTTAAACCTTTATTGGAACTTAGTTTTGGCCCCTTTGGAATACGACGTCCAGCCCCTTTGTTATCCGTCTCCGTCTTAGAACTAAATTGTCTTACTACATTTCCTGCAGCATCTTTTATTTCTATCGTAACCACTTCACTTTCTTTTAAAGTTGGAAGCTGATAATAAACAACGACACCTGTTGCTGGATTCACACCTTCGTACATTTTACTACCTTTAAATTCGTCATTGTTTTGGTCTAGTTCACTATAGCCATTGGCTAAGTAGGCAGTGGTGGGTTGATACAATAGGGTATTTATGGTATCTTTTTTATATTGTCTAAATAAATTCAAGTCATCTAATATCCAAAATGATCTGCCAGATGTGCTTGCTATTAAATTATCTTGATGAATGCGTAAATCAGTAATGGGTGTATTCGGTAAATTTAATTGAAAAGGCATCCAATTTTTTCCGCCATTTTGTGACATGTAAATTCCAAATTCAGTACCTGCAAATAATAAATCTTTTACCTTGGTATCTTCTCTTATAACTCTTGTAAATGCGTTACCCGCAATTCCAGTATTAATTTTTGTCCAAGTTTTTCCATAATCCGTTGTTTTATATAATCCAGGCGTATGATCATCAAACTTATATCTTGTAGTCGCAATATATGCTGTTGCATTATCAAAGGGAGATACTTCAATGGCATTAATCAAACACTCCGCAAGTCCTGCTGGTGTTACATTTTTCCATGTTTTTCCGCCATCTTTAGTGATATAAACAAAACCATCATCGCTACCTGTATACATAACACCTTTTTCATTGGGCGACTCAATCACATAGCTTAAGGTTCCGTAATTTTCGGCGCCTACTGCTTCATTGGTAAATGGTCCACCCGGCGTTCCTTGTTTGGATTTTTCATTTCTTGTTAAATCAGGAGAAGCTTCGGCCCAAGTTTTTCCCATATCGGTTGTACGCAATAAAACTTGTGCGCCATGGTAATAAGTATTTGGTTCGTGCTTACTCCATATAATAGGTGCGTTCCAATTGAATCTGTATTTATCATCTTTTGCATCCTTTCCTAAATATTGAATAGGCGCAGCCATGATGTTTGTGCTTCCTTTTGATTTGCTGTCAAGTACTTCGATGGTTCCTTGATAGCTTCCGCCTAAAACATATCTTGGATCATTAGGATCAAACGCTAAAAATGCACTTTCACCACCTGCAGAGGAACTCCAGTTCGTAGCATCAATACTACCTCTAAAGGATCGACTGGCAATTTTTACTGAGCTATTATCTTGTTGTCCTCCATATATATTGTAAGGGAATTCGTTGTCTACATTGATACGATAAAATTGTGCGGTTGCATAAATATCTTGACTACTCCATGATTTTCCACCATTAAATGTAATTGCAGCACCACCATCATCTGCAATAATCATATTATTACTATTGCTTGGATTGATCCATAAGTCATGATAATCGCCATGTGTAGATGAAACATTTTCCCAAGTTTTACCACCATCTGTTGATTTTAAAGCTGGCGCATTCATTACATATAAGGTGTTCTCAATAATTGGATCAGCAAATACTTCTATATAATACCAAGCTCTTCCAATAATGCGGTGATCGCTAGTAGCTTGGCTCCATGTTTTTCCTGCATTTTCAGAAACGTACATACCGCCCGCTTCTTTTGTAAAATCACTTTCAATAAGCGCATAAACTTTTTCTGAGTTTGCGCGACTTACGGTAATCGCCATTTTACCCATTTCTTTTGGTAAGCCGTTCTGCATTTTATTCCAAGTAGTACCACCATCTGTTGATTTATATAAAGCACTACCAGGGCCGCCACTCGTTACTTTCCAAGGGGTACGACCATGCTCCCACATTGCAGCATACAAGATGCTTGGGTTATTCATATCCATGGATAATTCAGCACAACCTGTTTTGTCATCTACAAATAAAACTTTATTCCAAGTGGTACCACCATCTGTTGATTTATAAATACCGCGATCATTTGAACTGCTATATAAGGAACCCTGTGCTGCAACAAAAACAATATTTGGATTTTTAGGATCAACCACTACACGTGCAATATGATGTGTTGCATCTAATCCAAGTTTTTTCCAAGTTTTTCCAGCATCTGTACTTTTATACATGCCATCTCCATGATGCGTCATCACGCCTCTTACTGCGTGTTCTCCCATACCCACATAAACTATATTAGGATCGCTTTCTGCAACAGCAATACCACCCACAGTTGCTGTTTTAAAAAATCCGTCAGAAATATTATTCCAACTAAGTCCCATGTCCTCGGTTTTCCAAAGTCCACCACCAGTGGTGCCCATATAATATACCATAGGATTACTAGTAACACCCACTGCTGTATTGGATCTGCCGCCTCTAAAAGGTCCAATGCTTCTCCATTTTACTTGCTTGAATGTTTTATTCAATTCAGCAGTATCTGAATTGCTTTGCGCATTCGCTATCGTTGCGAATAATAATAAAAACAAACTACGAATGAATAACTTTATCATAATAGGAATTTTAGAAAATTAGATAAGAAAACCGAATAGTAATATTACGATTTTTACTGCCTGAAATATAAAAAAAGGCGCTATTTTTTAAAATAGCGCCTTTTACAAAGGATCTTATTTAACACCTCGGTGGAAAGAGGATATGCTCGTTTACCTTTATGCAAATACCCTTAACATAGTACCTGTTAAACTAGTTTGGTATTTTTTTAAAGCAGAGGTTGCAGGACCAGTTGTAACTGCCCCAGTAGTAGCAAATACAGAACCATGAGCAGCACAATAAAATCGATTATTGTTTGCCTCAAATACGATGCTTGCTTGTTGATGTGTGCATACTGAACTCACGGCAATTATTTCACCGGAGGTTGTTTTAACAATAATAATTTTTGTAGTAGGGTCAACGTAAAATCCGCCATTTGTTTTTAAAGCATCAAAAGGCGATTTGCTAATATCAATAGTAAAATCAACGGTGCTTGTATTGTTCCCACCACCACCAGTACCTGTACCACCACCTGTATTAGTATTAGTGCTTGGTCCATCTGACTTGGAGCAGCTTTGCATGCATCCAAAAATCAATATTGCTGCGCCGCTTAAACCAACCTGTTCAATAAAATCTTTTCTTTCCATATTTTAAATGTTAGATGTTTATTATTGTATACGCTACCTGTAACTAAATTTAAGTAATAATTTAATCTGAATAATATTTTGTGGAAACTTATTGGTATTTAATTGGCGTGAAATCAAACGGCAGCAAATACCCAATTTTTTCAGACCAGCCCCAATACCCTGATAATAGTAAACTGGTGGGCTCATAGTAGGTGCCGTTTGAATATACTAATAGCGGCTGTTTGTTTATTAAGGTAATTTCAGACACAATACCTTGACTATTGGTATTATAAGACCTGCTATAATAGGCAGGTGCAACTTTTTTGGTATAAGTTACTTGTAAAAAATTTTTAAAAAATAAAGCTGCAGTGTTTTCATTTTCGCCATAAGCAACGCTGTCCGCACTTAATACACCACTGGTGAATTCAAAGCTAACCTTATGTGAGTTATCGTATTTGGTATTACCATCAATGATTATCGGCTTGCCTCCAATATTAATGGTTTTAACCATCTGCCGAATTTCAAAATTATTTTCACGCAATTTATTGGTATAAAGGCTTCTCATAAAGTGCATTACAGATCCTTCATAAATCTCCATCCTTTTTTTCAACACTTTTTTAGTTTCACTATTTTTTAAGTCCTCAAACAAGGGATACCCTTGAAAAAATATGAGCCCATTAATAAAGTCGTATCTAAATTCACTTAAGTCATAATGTAATAAATAACCTAATTTTTTATTCTCAACGAGAATGGTTTCGTTGGCAAAGGCAATCAATACGCTGTCTAATTTTTTAAATTGAAAATGAATTACCTCAGGATTTAAAATTTTACAATCCGCACTTAAAGGGTAGCTTCCAATAAACTGATTTAAAAACTGTTTGCCCCAAACCTTCCAACCGTCTTTGATATAGGTTCTTAATACTACTTCAGGTAAATCATTTGATTTTGAAGATAGAGCGACATTTAAAAAGCCTACAGACTGACTTGTGTTTACTGGCACCATTTTTATGGTATAGCCCATCATGGAAAATACTAATTCAAACTGCCCCTGTGATCTTGTAGTAAGTGTAAAATTACCTTCCGCATCACTCCTCGTTCCATTAGAGGAGTTACTTATATAAACACTTACATTATCAATAGGTGCATTGGTTTCCTTATCCACCACCTTTCCCTTAATAGTGGTTTGCGCATATAAGGGTAATACCCCGATCAATAAAATATATAAAATAAAGTATCTCAATATTTATTTTTTTTCATCTTCTATTTTATCCGTAATATGATATTCCTTTTTTATATCTAGTAATAACTTTACTGCTGCAGCTTTTTGTCTATTAACAATTACTAATTGCACTTTTTCGGTGGCGTTTCTGATATGAGAAAGTCGATTGGCAAATTCTGCTAAAACGTTTTTATCGTTGGTCATTAATTTTACACCGTCAACTATTGTTGTACCAATAGCTCCGGCCGTTATGTTATTATAATATTTTTGATTAAAAATGCTGTAAGATTGTTCACGTGCTTGAAGTTTTAATTCTTCATATACTTCTCCATATGTTTTTCCATACTCTCCAAGATGCCAGTATTCGGAAATTTGATCCGTAATATTTTGACTTCGAATTAAACGCATGCCGCCTGCGTTTTTAAGTTGGGAGGAGGTTCTTTCAGATAAGTAAACATCCCTTCGCCCTAAATAGCTTAAATTAACGATGTATAATTTTTTTATAATACTATCATTCCACTGATCATTATAAAAAATATTTAATGCAGTATCTAACTTATTTACTAAATAAGAGGCGCCACGTAATTGTTTATTAAATTCAATGGTATCATTTTTTAAATCCTCCACCATGCTTTCCATGTATTGTGTTTCTCTGTGGCGTTCCACATAATGCTCTCTCTGGTTTTCAGCAAAAAATCCGAGCGTGACTGCTAAAAAAAGCATGAAAAACTCTAAAAAATGCTCTTTAAATTTTTTGGGACCTTGATGCGAGTGTGGATGATGTACTTCCATTTTTCTTTTTTTTAAAATTAATAGTTTTTCATTCAATATTTACATACTATTCTTTAAAATTTGATTAATTTTCAATTCTAACATAATTCATAAATAATTATATGCGCAAAGTATTTATTATGGGCTGCTTAAGTTTAATTTCCTTAGCAGCACTATCGCAAAAAAAGGTAACTAAGGTTGTAAAAAAAGCACCAATTAAAACAACCCCTAAGGTAGTTGCAACTCCTACTCCTATTCAAGCCCCCTTAAAACTTTGGTATGATGCGCCTGCACAATATTTTGAAGAATCATTAGTATT
>Ga0214168_1000733_pt1 | contig 13308 bp, 10 predicted proteins | sample LakMenepilimnion_FD_153002 | JGI IMG/M metagenome (GOLD analysis project Ga0214168, IMG submission 153002) | Freshwater microbial communities from Lake Mendota, WI - Practice 29OCT2010 epilimnion v4 | ecosystem: Environmental > Aquatic > Freshwater > Lake > Epilimnion/Euphotic zone | place: Lake...
TATGCTCACATACGAAGAATATAAACAGATCAAGCTAACTGAATCTTTCCTATCGAAACTCTTTGGTTCGATAGTAGAAAAGTTTAAGTCTTTGTTGGCGTCACTGAGTTTTGGAAAACAAGTATCCATGAAAATCGATATACCCGATAGCAATTTGAATGAAGATATAGATTTAAAATCACGATTGGGATATCTTTCGGAATTTGCCTGTGCTTCAACTCTCTCTAGCGTAATCAAAAATAAAGGTCTGCGCTTAACGAGTAGATCAAATCCTAAGAAGCTTAATGATGAATTTCTAGCTAAAAAGAAAATAGTCCAAAAACTCGGTGCTTCTCAATCTGAAATTGATAGAATGGTAACAGCAGGTTCTATTATAGCAAAACAAATCTTTGAGGATGTTATCGTTAAAGACGAAGACCTACTTTTACTTACTTTTGATATTAATCTCACAGGAGATTCTGGCAAAGGTGTTACCAAAGCAGATTTAATATTGACTGTCACAAAGGATTCAGAAAAAGTGGTTGTTGATAAGATTGTGGCTTCTTTGAAAGCATATAAGTCGGCATCTATCAATCTTTCAAATTCTACTTTCATTAGCTTAATTAAGACCTTGTTCTATGATGCCGATGCTGACATTTCAGGTAGTACGGAAAAGTTCATTCTCAAATTTGCCAAAGACTATGGTTCTGAAAAAGATTTGCGTCAACTTTATGATTATCAGAATATCATTGGAACTGAAATGAAAAAAGGCAAATCAAAAGAAGATGCCCGTAAGAAAGCTAAGAAAACACATGGAGATGTGATCGAAATAATTGCCAAAATCTTTCAGAAATATTATCCTAAACACAAGAAAGTGATGAATGAAAGAGTTCTGCGTATGTTAGGTTTCGATGGTGAGGATGATTTCTACGCTGCTATTGGTGAAGCGGGTAAACAGAAGATCATTTCTTCTCGCAAGAGTGAAGAATTACAAAGGATGATTTCACAACTGTCGAAGAATTTCACTCTCACAGTAAAGAGAAACGGCAAAACAAATAACGCGAATATTCTGTTCATAGCGCCTAATGGCGAAGTTATTACCAAAGCTAACATCACATTTGCTGATACTGGTGGACCTTCGGCACAAGGTAAGACTAATGCCTTTGTGGACTTCAAAAAATTCATCCTCAAGAGAGACTAATATGACTGACCTTTTCAAAGACATTATACCTTCCATTCATGTGACTAAGAAGGTAGTTATCACCACTGAAAACGAACGGGACTATGTCCCGTTCGTCGTTAACCGTTCCATATCCTTCCACCTGGATATGGTAATGGCAGCAAACCAGATGAATATGAACCCATCGACCGACAATCTCCTACAATATCACTATCTGCTAAATACTGTAAGAGCCTATAAAAGGCCTTTCCAGAAATGGCAAAAGCGTGATATTGTAGAGAATTTGGAAGCGGTGAAAGAATTTTATAACTATTCCAACGAGAAGGCTAAGGAAGCCTTGTCCTTATTGTCTGACACGCAGATACAAGAGATTAAGAAGTATTTAAATAAAGGTGGTTTGAATGTTAGACATAAACGAACTAGTGGAGGTAACGCTACCTAACCCAGATAATTTTTTAAAGGTTCGTGAGACGCTTTCGCGTATTGGAGTAGCCTCAAAGAAAGATAAAACGCTGTATCAGTCCTGTCACATACTACACAAGCAGGGTAGATATTACATCGTTCATTTTAAGCAATTATTTCTATTAGACGGGAAGCAGTCAGACTTCGTAGAAGATGACCGCGCCCGTCTTAATACTATTGCCAACCTACTGTCCGAGTGGGAACTGGTAAGTTTGGTAGATGAAAACAAAAGTGCAGTGCCTGTAGCCCCACTATCTCAAATCAAAATTATTTCTCATAAAGAAAAGATTGATTGGAATCTTGTGGCTAAATATAACATAGGTAAAAAGCGCAAGGAAGAATAGACTATGGCACAGTTCCGTAAAGATACTAATCAGTATTTAAACCAAGAAAAAACAATATTTGAAGTTGTTATGTTGGCTGATCAATATGGAAGTGTTATCGGTCCCGCTAATCCATCAGGCATGGCAGTTGATGCTTTTGGTAGAGCAAGAGTTTCACAGCCTATGACCCTGTTTGATTCGTTTCATCGATATCAGGATAATGGAAAAGTAGGTACTGCCAATTCTGCAGGCACGACTGTTACACATGACGCAAATTCTTCGTCTGTAGTATGTTCTGTAGGAACTGCAAATAACAATTATGTTTATCGTGAATCGAATCGCGTATTTGCTTATCAGCCAGGCAAATCATTACAAATCTTACAGACATTTGTTATGGCACCAGCACAGACTGGACTAAGACAAAGATATGGATATTTCGATACAGAGAATGGTGTGTTTTTAGAACAAGACGGACATAACATATATTTTGTTAGACGCTCAAAATCTAGCGGTACAGTCACAGAGACAAGAGTCGCGCAATCCAATTGGAACATAGACAGAGTTGATGGTTCAAATGTTCCTGGTAGTTCAGAAGGTAATCCTGCAGCAAATAAAAATCCATCTGGATATACTTTAGATTTGTCAAAATCTCAAATTCTATTTCATGATATTGAGTGGTTAGGCGTAGGTTCAGTAAGAGCAGGGTTTGTTATTGACGGTAAGTTCATACACTGTCATACATGGAATCACGCAAACATTCTTGATAACACATACATGACTACAGCATGTTTACCTATTCGCTGTGAAATACAAAATACAGCAGATACAGCAAACAACAGTAATCTTCGCATCATATGTACTTCTGTAATGTCCGAAGGTGGATACGAAATGCGTGGTAGACCAAAGACTATTGGTCAATTACCCAATACATCTTATACATTATCTACTGCTGGACGATTCTATCCTGTGGTTGCTATTAGATTGAAATCAGATAGAAAAGATGCTATAGTAGTTCCAAAGAATATTAGTGTCTTGGGACTTACAGGTAATGGAACAAGACTTGCTTATAGAGTTATAACAGGCGCAGAGATAACTGGCGGCACTTGGGTAGACGCAGGTAGTGATTCCGCTGTACAATATAATATAACAGGAACAGCACTTGCAAATGGAACATCACATATAAATGGTTATACATATGTGGCTCAGCAAGGCGGTTCTCCTGGCGAATTGAGCGACGGTCAATTCCAATTTCAATTAGAGAGAAATAATTTTACAGGAACAAATACAACATTTGTTTTAGCAGTTGCAGGATATGGAGCAGGAGATACTTGTGTCGGCTCTATTGATTGGCAAGAAATAACTTAATAACAACGGAGTATATCATGAATAGATTGAATGTATATAAGACAAATCCAAATATCGTATTGCCGAGATTTGGTACCAAGCAAGCTGCTTGTTTTGACATTTCATTTCAAGCGGAAGGCAAAGCAACATATAGTGGATACAATTCTTTTAATGCGCCATTCACAAGAGCTTTGACCAGTTCTGGCGCGATTCGTATTATGCCAGGTGATCGTATCCTTGTTCCTACTGGATTGATCTTCGATATTCCAGAGGGCTATTCAGTTCGTATTCATCCACGCTCAGGGCTATCTTATAAGCAGGGTCTTATTCTTGCTAATCTCGAGGCTGTAATCGATTCTGATTACATCCAAGAAACTTTTATTCTGCTCACTAATCGTTCCGAAGTGGATCAGACGATAAATAATGGTGATAGAATTGCACAGGCCGAACTTGTAAAGAAGGAAGAATATGTGCTTTGGGAAATTATGGAAGCGCCAACGCAAAAGACTGATCGAATCGGTGGTCTTGGCTCAACTGGCGTTGCTGTATTTGTACCAGATGAGATAAAAACTGAACCAGTTGTTCTTAACGAAGAAGTTCAACCAGAAGTCAAGCGCGGTAGAGGAAGACCAAGAAAGGTAGCATAGTGCCAGGAGCCCATAGAGATACAGACAAAAGATTTTGCGGTGCCAAAACAAATGTAACAGGACAAGATAAGGTTCTTGTTAACGGATTGTTATGGGCTGTTGAAGGCGATAAAAACGATCATTGTAATCAAGGTGCTTTATCTGCTGTATATGGATCAAAGTGTGTTGAGATATCTGGAAAAAAGATCATATGTGCGATGGGAGATGCTGCCGCTGGGGATCTTGAGGATTGTATTTATGAACATCCGGCAGGATCTACTAATCCACTAGGACACTCATACCAGGTTCTTGTCTATGGTGGAGCAGCTGGTGGTGGTAAATGAATTGGAACTTCAATGAGACCGTAAGATCAGGTAATACTACAGCAAGAGTAAAGAACTTTTATCCTGATACTGGCTTAGTAGTTCTTTATGATATATACGGTCCTGTATTTGAAGTGGGCGATGTTATTATCGGTGATGAATCAGGAACAGAATTGACTGTTTCTGAGTTTAATATTTCTTACGATTACGATATGTATTATGAACCTACATATTGGGAAGTGATATTACCGATTGTTATATATGATGGAAATGGAAAAATCGTGGCAGAAGACTATCACTTCACTGGTCTACCTAGCCAAGATTATCAAACAACACATTTGGTGGTAGAAGATTAATGGCAGTACCTTTATCTAATTTAGGCGCGACATGGATAACATCATCCGTATCTGTAAACAACGCCATAAGAATGAGTGTCAACGATGTTAACTCATCCGCAAATTCTACTCTTTTAAACTTCGAAGTAAATTCAAATTCAAAGTTTGTAGTATACAAATCAGGTGATCTTCGTGTTGGTAATACAGCCACAAGAAATCCTGCTGCTGTTATTGAAGCATGGTCAAAGAATCAGGGTATTCTTTTTCCTCGTCTAACAACTCTCGAAAGAGAAAGTGTTCCTAATCCACCAGACGGTCTTGTTATCTATAATGAAGAGACAGACTTTCTACAAATTCGTCGCGCAGGTGTTTGGGTAAACGTTGGTGATGTTGGTCTACCTGGTGCTCTTCCATCAATCGCAAAAACGATATATGTTGCTACATCAGGTAGTGACACAGCAAATGATGGTTCAAGTGAATATGCTCCTTTCCAAACTATAGAAAAAGCCGTTGAAGTTGCTACGCTAAGAAATGAACTAACAATCATTAAAGTGGGACCTGGCATCTATGAAACACATGGGCATATAGACCTTCCTGACAATTGTATTCTTCAAGGCGTTCATAGAGCAGTATTTATTCGTCCTAAAGCTGGATCCGAAGTAAAAAATGTATTCCGTATGGGATCAGGTTGTTTCATCGAAGGGTTCATTATTGAAAACTTTAGACTTGATAGTCTGACAAATCCAACAGAAGGATTTGCTTTTAGTTTTAGACCTGGTGCAGTCATCACGCGCGTACCGTACGCGCACAAGTGTGCTGTTCGTAGCGCACAACCTGAAGGGTTTACTGGCGGCACTTTAGATCCATTATCGAATCCTCCTAATCCAGGATTTCCATTAGGCGCAGGCGTTTGTCTTGCTGACGGTATGGTCTGTTCTCAATATTCAATCTTCCCTAACATCATGACATGGGGTGCTACTCCCGTTTCTTACAACGGTATTGGCTACTGTGCGAAGAACGGTGGTCTGATCAACGCTGTTAACGCTATCTCTATGTGGGCACACAAACACTTCTTGGCCATGAGTGGCGGACAAATTATTCTCAGTTCATGTTCTACACAGTTTGGCGACTATTCATTAGTTGCTGATGGATCAAGAAGAATTGGTATTCCTTATGATACTGTTGTAGATGTCACATCAAACACTACAGCCGCAAATCTAATTTCTACAAATAGAACAACAATCGTAGATGGATTGTGGAGCAATTTGGTTTCCCAAGGATATATTACTGGTAGTTGGACTTTACCTGACGATGAAAATTACACACGATTTGATTCCGATGTGTGGCTTCGCTCAGTAGAATATATGATAAAAGGCGGCTCTACTGATATGATCGACAGATTCCAATCTGTTCTATTTGATGCCACTGGTAATTTAGTATTTACTGCCGATAAAACAGCAGCCTTCAATCATAGTTATAATTTTATGAGAGATGAACTTAATAAACTCCCACTAAATACTAATGCTAGACAGGCTATAAATACAGCAACAGCAAGTGTTCAATCAACTATATTGAGTCCTGTAACTAGAGTTGAACCAAGTAGAATTGAAGCTATTGGTCATACTTGGACTGCTACAATGATTGGTGTTTGGGCAATCAAGATTCCTCCTGCTGAGGCTAGATTGCCAATTCGAGATAGCATCCTAGAATCGAATGGTGCTATTGTTATTGCGACAGGACAAGATAGTGATGGTAATGCTATCTTTGCTGGTGATGTTTTAATTGATGCTAGATTTGGTATGGGCGGAAGAGGTTTTATTGCGCCAACTAAACGTGAAGCCATTCGTGCGGCTATTACATTCGGAGGATTTGGATGACAACAATAAAATGCAGACAACCATCTACAGGTAAACCTATAAGCGTTCAAAACAATAGTGTAGGTACAGAGTGGATTAACATAGCAGAAGCACCAGATTTTTCAGTTCCTGATCCTTCACGTTCAGCTTATCCGGGTAGTCGTGATCTTGCTGATGGAACAAGAGGTATTGCAGCAGGAGAATTATTCTTTCTTACTCCATTAGTTGCTAAGAATATTACAGCAGGAACAGATTGGATTGAAGTTAGATTTAGACCTGAAGGCGGAACTGCTAACAACGATGCTTTTGGAAGAATAACTGTGCCTGCGGGCGAATCTGTTGCTATACCTATCCAAGGACGTTCCCTTGTTAAAAGAAATGTATTAAATGCTAATGGTATCACCACTTTTACTACTAACGGTGATATTCTTTACGTTAGAGCAGGCAATACTGCTAGTTTTCAAGTGTGGGCATCAGCAAATGAACAAGCATCAGCAGAACATGTAGGTGTTATTCCGTGATTGAAAAGTTCTTATCAGGCCGCAGCTATCCTGCTGACGATGGTCTCTACATCATACCTTTGGCGTCTTTGGCAGATTTAGATCCTGCTGCTTATGTTGGTAAGCAGGTTCAAACTGACGATGGCATTCGTTGGCATAGTGATGGTATTATTTGGAGAAATAGTGGCGGCGCTCAAGGTATCCAAGGTATCCAGGGCATTCAAGGACTTCAAGGCGATCAAGGCATTCAAGGTGTTCAAGGCGATCTAGGTTTTCAAGGCATTCAAGGTCCACAAGGCACAACTGGTACTCAGGGTCTTCAAGGTACTCAGGGACTTCAAGGCGATTTAGGTATTCAGGGCACTCAGGGTACTCAAGGACTCCAAGGAATTCAGGGTCTACAAGGTATCCAGGGTGAAACCGGTACTCAAGGTCTACAAGGTATTCAAGGCGATTTAGGTATTCAGGGTCTACAAGGTATCCAAGGTGAAACTGGTACCCAAGGTATTCAAGGTATTCAAGGTGATTTAGGCATTCAGGGTATTCAAGGTATCCAAGGTGCCAATGGATTCCAGGGTATTCAAGGAACTCAAGGCCTACAAGGACTTCAAGGCGATTTAGGTATTCAAGGCATTCAGGGTATACAGGGTATACAGGGTGAAACTGGTACTCAAGGTATTCAGGGTATACAGGGTGAAACTGGTACTCAAGGTATTCAGGGCATCCAAGGCATTCAAGGTGTTAATGGTTTTCAAGGCATTCAAGGTACTCAAGGCACTCAAGGCATTCAGGGCGATTTGGGTATTCAAGGCATCCAAGGCATTCAGGGTGATTTAGGTATTCAGGGCACTCAAGGTATTCAAGGACTTCAAGGACTTCAAGGACTTCAAGGTACTCAAGGACTTCAAGGCGCTAATGGTATTCAAGGCATTCAAGGCATTCAAGGCGCTAACGGATTCCAAGGCATACAAGGTACACAGGGACTTCAAGGAAGACAAGGTATCCAAGGCGCTAACGGATTCCAAGGTATTCAAGGCACTCAAGGCGCTAATGGTATACAGGGCATTCAAGGTACTCAAGGTACACAGGGTATTCAAGGACTTCAAGGCGCAAATGGTTTCCAAGGTATTCAGGGAACTCAAGGTATTCAGGGAACTCAAGGTATTCAGGGTGCTAATGGTATTCAAGGCATCCAAGGTACTCAGGGTGCCAATGGATTCCAAGGTATTCAGGGAACTCAAGGTATACAGGGAACTCAAGGTATTCAGGGCGCTAATGGTTTCCAAGGCATACAAGGCACTCAAGGTATACAAGGCACTCAAGGGGCTAATGGTATTCAGGGTATTCAAGGCACTCAAGGAATTCAGGGCGCGAATGGTATACAGGGTATACAGGGAACTCAGGGTGCAAATGGATTCCAAGGCATACAAGGTATTCAAGGCATACAAGGCATCCAAGGTGCTAATGGATTCCAAGGCATACAAGGTACACAGGGTATTCAGGGTCGTCAAGGCACTCAAGGTATTCAAGGCACACAAGGCGCAAATGGATTCCAGGGACTTCAAGGAACTCAGGGTCTACAAGGAGCAAATGGATTCCAAGGCATTCAAGGCGCAAATGGATTCCAGGGTATTCAAGGCACTCAAGGTGCTAACGGTATTCAGGGTATCCAAGGCGCCAATGGATTCCAAGGCATTCAGGGTACTCAGGGATTTCAAGGCACACAGGGTACCCAAGGTGCAAACGGATTCCAAGGCATTCAAGGCACTCAAGGTATTCAAGGTGCTAACGGATTCCAAGGTATTCAAGGTGTACAAGGACTTCAAGGTACTCAAGGTATTCAAGGCATTCAAGGCGCTAACGGATTCCAAGGCATACAAGGCACTCAAGGTATACAGGGTCGTCAAGGCATTCAAGGCATTCAAGGCGCTAATGGATTTCAAGGCATCCAAGGAACTCAGGGTATCCAAGGAGCAAATGGTATACAAGGTATCCAAGGTGCTAATGGATTCCAAGGCATTCAAGGTACTCAGGGCGCAAATGGCATTCAAGGTATTCAAGGTGCTAACGGATTCCAAGGTATTCAAGGTACTAGAGGCTCTCAGGGTATACAAGGCATTCAAGGTGCTGATGGTCTTCAAGGACCAAAGGGTGAGGCAATAGACGGTGTAAATGGTGTACAGGGCGCCCAAGGTATACAAGGTATACAAGGTCTTCAAGGCGCTAACGGATTCCAAGGTATTCAAGGCACACAAGGCGCAAATGGCACTCAAGGTATTCAAGGTGCTAACGGATTCCAAGGTATTCAAGGCACACAGGGACTTCAAGGAAGACAAGGTATTCAAGGCGCTAATGGGTTTCAAGGCATTCAAGGAGCCAATGGTTTTCAGGGTATCCAAGGTGTACAAGGACTTCAAGGTCGTCAAGGTACTCAAGGCGCTAACGGATTCCAAGGTATTCAAGGCACTCAAGGTGCTAATGGCATTCAAGGTACACAAGGTCTTCAAGGCGCAAATGGATTCCAGGGTATTCAAGGAACTCAAGGCGCTAACGGATTCCAAGGTATTCAAGGTACTCAAGGTGCTAACGGATTCCAAGGTATTCAAGGCACTCAAGGTGCTAATGGCATTCAAGGTACACAAGGTCTTCAAGGCGCAAATGGATTCCAGGGTATTCAAGGTGTACAAGGACTTCAAGGTCGTCAAGGCATCCAAGGAACTCAAGGAGCTAATGGCACTCAAGGTATTCAAGGTGCTAACGGATTCCAGGGCATTCAAGGTGTACAAGGACTTCAAGGTCGTCAAGGCATCCAAGGAGCTAACGGGTTCCAGGGTATCCAAGGTACTCAGGGTGCCAATGGTTTCCAAGGTATTCAGGGAACTCAAGGTGCTAACGGATTCCAAGGTATTCAAGGAACTCAAGGTATTCAAGGTCGTCAAGGCATTCAAGGTGCCAATGGATTCCAGGGTATTCAGGGAACAAGCAATCAAGGTATTCAAGGCATTCAAGGCATCCAAGGCTCAAATGGATTCCAAGGCACTCAAGGCATTCAAGGCGCTAACGGATTCCAAGGTATTCAAGGAACTCAAGGTATTCAAGGTCGTCAAGGCATTCAAGGTGCCAATGGATTCCAGGGACTTCAAGGCACTCAAGGCATTCAAGGAGCTAACGGGTTCCAAGGTATTCAGGGAACAAGCAATCAAGGTATTCAAGGTCGTCAAGGCATCCAAGGCGCTAACGGGTTCCAAGGTATTCAGGGAACAAGCAATCAAGGCATTCAAGGTATTCAGGGCATCCAGGGCGCTAATGGTATACAAGGTCTTCAAGGCGCTAACGGGTTCCAAGGTATTCAAGGAACTCAAGGTATTCAAGGTCGTCAAGGCATTCAAGGAGCTAACGGGTTCCAGGGTATTCAAGGAACAAGCAATCAAGGTATCCAAGGTATACAGGGTATTCAAGGCACTCTAGGTATACAAGGTCATCAAGGTATACAGGGTATACAGGGTCGTCAGGGCATTCAAGGTACTCAGAGTATTCAGGGTATCCAAGGACCATCTGGTACTTCTCAAGGCATTCAAGGCATTCAGGGCGCTAATGGCATTCAAGGCATTCAAGGCACTTTAGGTATACAAGGCCATCAAGGTATTCAAGGTATACAGGGTCGTCAAGGCACTCAAGGTATCCAAGGAACTCAAGGCGCTAATGGATTCCAGGGTATTCAGGGCACTCAAAGCACTCAGGGTATCCAAGGACCATCTGGCACTTCTCAAGGTATACAGGGTATACAGGGTCGTCAAGGTATTCAGGGCACTCAAGGCACTCTAGGTATACAAGGTCATCAGGGTATACAGGGTCGTCAAGGTATTCAGGGCACTCAAGGCATTCAAGGCATTCAAGGCACTCAAGGAACACAAGGACTACAAGGTCGTCAAGGTATTCAAGGCGCAAGTGTTCAAGGAGCATCCGGCACTTCTCAAGGTATACAGGGTATTCAAGGTATCCAAGGACTAAGTATTCAAGGTCCCGCTGGCACTTCTCAAGGTATACAGGGTATTCAAGGTATTCAAGGTCTAAGTATTCAAGGATCATCTGGCACTTCTCAAGGTATACAGGGTCTTCAAGGTATTCAGGGTATTCAAGGTCCTCAAAGCATTCAAGGTCTTCAGGGCGCATTTGGTACCCCTGGTTGGACTCCAATTATGACAGGCGGTGTTACACAAACCGGTCCATCAACATTTGTTAAAACTTCAGGTTTCGATAATGTATTTGATGGCCAAGTGTATTCTCAACAAGGTTATGCTAGAGGAGTTTATGTTACAGCATCAGCATCGCAAGCCGATTCTGATGTAATTTTTGGACTTAACTCTGATCCGGCCGCAGATGCTGGTTTCGCAAGTACAGACTATGCTTGGTACCTTCTTGGTGATGGACCAGGTACAGACTATCAATGTGAAATTCGTGAAAGTGGAGTATATGTTAGTGCTCATGGCAGCCATATTGGTTCAACTTTCACGATCACATACGATGGCGCAAATATTCGTTATTTTAAAGATGGTTCACTTATAAGAACTGTTGCTAGAGCAATAGGTAGTGCGTTATATCTTGATAGCTCTTTCAGCAATGTAGGAGGCGGTCTTACCTCTCTTAACTTTGGTCCAATGGGCGAGGTTGGCGGGGCAACAACTATTACAGCAACAAACGATACAACTACAACAACGCTTTATCCAGTTATGGTTGGTGCTGCGGGTAGTTCTGAGGTTCCTAAAGTTACAACAACAAAACTAAGTTTCAATGCTGCGACAGGATATGCGTATTCTAATTCATTCAATTGTGGAGACTGGTTCCGTTCAACCGGTGATACTGGTTGGTTTAGCTCAACTCACGGCGGCGGCATCTATATGAATAATAGTAGTCAAGTCAAAGTTTATAATAATAAAACGTTCTGGGCTGGTGCTTTTGGTGCTAGTACAGCAGGATCAAATGATTCTTCCGGACAAATTATGATAGAAAATGGTGGCGGTACCGGCGAAGCTGCCGCAGCCGTTCTCGCTTTTCATTGTTCTGGTCAATATGGCGCGAAACTACATCTTCGTCCTGATGGATATATGGGTATGGGTGGTTGGTCGGCATCTTCATGGAGATGGTATGTATATCTAGCAACTGGTGATATGACAGCGGCAGGTAATATTACTGCGTATTCGGATATTCGTCTCAAAGAAAATATTACACCGCTTGAGAATTCTCTATATAAAATTAAGAAGCTCAACGGCGTTCGATTCACGTGGAAAGACCTTCCAGATATAGTGGGTTCACCTGGAAAAGCAGACTTTGGTATACTCGCGCATGAAGTAGCATATGTTGCTCCTGAACTTATAAGTGATAGCGTACATATATCTCCTGATGGAGATCCATATAAAACAGTTGCTTATGATAAACTTGTGCCCCTGCTTATTGAAGCTATTAAAGAAATGTCAAATAAGATTGATGATCTTCAAGAACAAATAGAAGAACTTAGAAATAAATAACAACTGTCAACGTTTTCATTGAGGAAAAAAATAAATGGCAACTTTTACTATTGAATTTTCTGTAGCAGATGAACATATGGATAGAATTAGAGCAGCTTTAAGAAAGCACTTTGGTCCTGCCTTTGAAACTATAACAGAAGAAGTAGCAAATCCGTTAACTGGCGAACTTGAGACGCGACAGATACCAACAACTAGGGAACTTACTCCTGAAGAGTTGCTTGCAAAAGTTCGCCAAATGTCTATCGATAATATTAAAACTATTGTAATGAATTATGAAGCAAATGAAGCAATTGCTATTGCTAGAGCTTCAGTTAATGCTGTTATTGTTGAATAGATTAAGCGTAAGTTGTAAATAAATGGTACTACCAACATCACCTAATGCAATTAGCCTCAATAATGTAAACACCGAGTTTGGTCGAGCAAGTCAAACTCCAATTGCTATGAGTGATATTTACCTAAGAACATTGTTTAGTGAATGGGTAAATCCTATTTCAATGTCAAGTGGTTGGGGTAAATCATGGCCTCCTGCTTATTCGACAGTATATACTACCGCCGGTCAATCAACTCTTGTCGTACCAGCAGGAACATTGTTGGTTGGTATAAAAGCATGGGGTGGCGGAGGTGGTTCAGGAGGCAGAGGTTCTGGTTCTTTAAATGTATCAGGGCCTGGCGGCGCTGGTGGTTTTGTGTGGGGCATATGTGATGCGGTTGCCGGCGAAACTCTGTCCTTTAATGTTGGTGGTAAAGGAATTCGCGGAGACGCTGCCGGTGTATCACCATTTGCTGGTGAAGGCGGATCCGGCGGAGGCGCTTCATGGGTAAGAAATAACTCGCGGGCTGGCCAACCCTATATTT
>Ga0214168_1000735_pt1 | contig 13271 bp, 16 predicted proteins | sample LakMenepilimnion_FD_153002 | JGI IMG/M metagenome (GOLD analysis project Ga0214168, IMG submission 153002) | Freshwater microbial communities from Lake Mendota, WI - Practice 29OCT2010 epilimnion v4 | ecosystem: Environmental > Aquatic > Freshwater > Lake > Epilimnion/Euphotic zone | place: Lake...
GCCTGCGCGACGCGGGGGCGACGCTCATCGTCATCGAACACCACGCCGACGTCATCCTGGCGGCGGACCACGTGATGGAACTCGGACCTGAAGGCGGCGAAAAAGGCGGTAAGCTTGTCTACGCCGGCCTACCCGAAGACCTGCTCAAGCAGAAGGGGTCGCCGACGGGACGAGCGCTGGCGGGCGACAAGCAACGTTCTTAGTTTCTTGTTCTTGGTTCTTCGTCAGAACCAAAGCAGATGATTTACAGCCTCGCGGAGATCAAGGCCGCGACGGCATTCAGGTCAGCGATTTCGGCTTCAGTGAAGTCATAAGGTTGGATCTTACCGATGCCGAGCACGCCGATGACTTTGCCGTCGGCGCCGACGATCGGCACGGCGAGGGCGCCTTGGACGTTCGTCTTCTGGGCGTCGGGCTTGGCGACGCCGCCGAGGTCTTCCTGGAGATTGCAGAGCTGGACGGCCTCCTTGCGCTGCGCGGCGCAACCGGCGATGCCCTTGCCGAACGGGATATTGTCGATCTTCGGCAACAGCATCGGGAGCACGTGCGGCGGGATGCCATACTGGGTGACCAGCATGAGCAGCCCCGTGGCTGGATCGGTACGATGAACCGTCCCCGTGACGCATCCGAAATTGGCGAGCACGCGAGCAAGCACGGCCGTCCAATCAGGCTGGCCGACGAGGAGTTCAGGGAGACCGGCGGTGGGTTGCGACATGGTAAGAGGAACTATACCGCACGATATTCAGACTAACGCAACCGGCCCGCAAATCAAATGGGACTGACCACACCCAACCGATACATAAACTGTTTTTAGGCCCGTAAAATTGCGATCAACTGGACCAAAAAAGCGGCACTATCCCACAAGCCGCCAACGTGAGCCGATCACTGATCAAGGATCGTACACGTTGGTGCCGGGCTTTTCCTTCGGGAACAGATTCTTATCCGAATCGAACTCCAGGTTCCGGTCGTTGGGCGCGGGATTGAAGTAATATGCTAGGCTAAAACCACCGGGTCCAGGCGTACTGACGCGAAAATCGCCGATGACCTTGGCGTAGTTAGCCGATATCATCTTGCCTTGCTTATCCCTCCTCACGCGCGTGCGTAGAAAAAGTCCGATGTCTTCTCTCCCTGGAGAGAAGTTGCCATTTACCACGGAACTACGAGTAGGCACATACCCTTCTTCAGGTGCGAGATGCGGAAGCTTCAGCGGGCAGTAGGCCAGAAAACGCTTCTCCTCGAACACCCCCTCTCCTTCGCCTGGGAAAGAAAGCTCCATCACACCCTCCCATTTTCCGGCTGTGATTTTGAACTCCTCCATGGTCCATTCCTTCTTGATGCGCTTATAGAAATCTTTGTGCATCTCGATGCGTTCCTCCAATGATTTCTGGCTTGAACTCCACCCCTTGAACTCGTTCTTGAATCGCAACAGGAAATCAGCGGTCTTTCCCTTGCCGTGCGGGGCGACCCAGTCCGCCACCTCCAAGTCGAAGCCGACCCACTCGTTCTGGACGGGGAAAGCAATCGCGGTAGCACTTCCGCCATGCTGGGCGTAGAGAGGTATAGGATTCAGGATCCTCGGCAGAACCACCTCCACATCGTGGTCCTCGTCCTTGGAAAGCCCTTCGACTCTCGCCTGGTAATGACCATGCTTGGTGATGATGAAACCAAAACTGTTCGTACCGCTTCCGTTGGCTGACGAAACTCCGTTAATGTCGGTTACACCATCCCGCCGCTCATCGTGACGGGCATTGACGAAGTATATCGAGGACTTGGCCCCTGCGACTGGCGATCCATTCTCATCAATGACATGGACCTTGACCTCCCGAGCGGTCAAATGACTACATAAAAGCATCAAAATCAGTTTTAAAGGCTTCATTTGGCAGCAAGGGTCACTGACGTCGCTTGAGCGCCAGCCACAGCAAGGCAATTGAGCCCGCAATCAGTAAGGCGATGAAACTCCACGACAACGCGGAGCTGGGCTCTTCGGTCGGCGCCTGTGATAACGGCTTTGCTTCAGGGGCCTTCTTCGGGACGGGTGCAGTGTTGATCAATGAAGATGAAGCCGACCCACCAGAGGCCACCTTGGATATCACTTGTGCAGATCGGATGCCGTGTGAATCACAATATTTTATGTGGTCCCGCTTTGCTTTGCCGGAGATTAGCATTCGAATATATTCCGACTCTTCCGAATCGTCACGGTATCGAGCGAGTAACGCCGGAAGCACCTTAGCGACACGAGGATCAGCATGATTGACCGCAATAACCCCTTCCATGTCCGAGCTGGGAGATGGAAATAACGCAATGGTGCCAACTTCAGGAGAAATGCTTCCCTCTACTACGCCTTGAAGGACAGCAGTGACCGCCTCCAGGTAGGCGCTTGCATCAAAGCTTTCGTCGGCGGCTTGGATGACTATTTTTTGGTTTTTTGCGGAAAGTGCCAAAAAATTACTCATTGGCGGAGTCAGCCACTCCTTAGACAGCCGGCAAATGGCACTTACGTCATCGGGACTCCCGCTCAACCTACGATTGGAATCAAAAGTAAGTCTTGATAGTATATCCTCAGGTCTAGGCTGTTGCTGCGAATAGAGCGAAGTCGCCATAATCGTCAGTAATAGGAAGAATAATGCAGGCTTCATTTCAGTTTCATTTGTCGTATTTACGAACCCCCTGAGGCTGGTAGTTTTTCGGGTGGCAATATTTGTTTACTTTTAAAGGTCCGGCTGAAATCCAACTCCCATCATAATCGAAAATGCCGACATGCGAGGCGTATTTATCCGACCGAGCCCCAAGCACTGGACGCGCCACGACAAACCCAGGCTGAGGCATCGCATCATCAGGTAATCGACTCCAGTTTGGGATATCAATGGTAGTAATGATGTTACCTGACATATCTTTCTTACCGAGACTATTGTCGTTCCACCAGTCTATGGCCAAAGGAGGGCTAGTTCGTAATCCCAGCCATTTTCCTCCTCTTGTGAGAGGAACTTCAATCCCTGCTTCGTAGCATTTATGGTAAACAAATGCATTACATTTATCGCTTGGACTATCGTATGTCGTGCGCGGGAAGCCTGGCGTCACAAACACGCCATTTTGTTTGTATTTTTCGCTGCCAAGATCTGCCAACGCCTTCTCTCGTAAGTCAATCTGCCATTGCTGGTCCGCAACCCCGAAGTAATCGACCGCACCAGCCTTGTGTATGTCCTGCTCCGCGCCCTTGCTATCACTTGAATGCGGAGCGTCCTTCTTTCGTGTGAGCGGATAATCCGAGGCTTTTCCGCCCGGTGGTGTGACAACGGCCTTCGCTTCGAAGACCCCGCCTTGGTTGGTCATAAAATCTACCTCAGCACCTTGGCCCTGAAGATCGGCCCACTCTGTCGTCATACCATCATGCTTGAGCTGCCGGACCTTCCACTTAACAGACTCAGGCGGAAACGGGAACTCGCCAGCTGGCGCTGATCCATTGACATCAAAGGTGATGACATCCCCTTTCTTGACCAACAGTCCAGTCTCGGGTGCCGCAGATTCCGTCTTCTTTCTGACGACGACCTCCACGGATACAAGGTTCAGGATATCGAAGATATCCGATGACATGACACCTGATGGATGCTCGCCGTTAAACTGACCATACATCATCCAAGGAAAGTGGCACGTCAGCGTAACGCCCCCACCTCTCACGGACTCGATCAGATGCACCCAAGTGCCGTCATTAGGGGGCACGTAAGGCACGCCCATCAATATCTCCCTGCCTTCAACTCCTTCACCACCCACCATCCTAACGGAATAAAGTCGGATGAATCCAACGCCTGACTGGTTGAATGTAACTGACCCGCCAGCTTTCACATAATCAGCAGGCAACGAAAGGTTCAGCTCAGTAAGCCGATTGATGGCCATCTTTCCGGCCCGAGGCCCTGCGTTTATGACCAACCCTCTTTCATCTAGGTCGCGCTTCGGCGTGACACCTTCGGCAGGAGGCGCGCCTAGTTCGTCATAGCCGTCATTGAGGATGACCAAAGGCGAGGCTGACGCCGACGGCTGGGGGAGATCCGGCTCGCGGGGTGGCCCGCCCTCCGGCTCGGGGTCGTAGAAATTACTCTGACCGTCATTGTCCAAGTCCCCGAGGGCGGATGCGCCAGGCCAGAAACGGAAGTTAGTGCCGCTGTAATTGTACGGGTCAATGGGCGCAGGGTCGTCCGAATCCGCGAGCCCGTCACCGTCCGTGTCCATCGGGTAGGGATCCGAGTCCCAATAGTTGGCCGTGCCGTCACCATCGGCGTCTCCGAAGGCGTCGGGACCCCAGTCTACGCCATTAAGAGGACTTTTGTTCGAATAGCTGCCCGGATCAGGGTCGACGTTGTCGGGAATGCCGTCCTGGTCCAAGTCATACACCGGCGGATTACCGTCATAGAAATCTTCCGGATAGAGATCGAAAAAGTTGAGCCTGCCGTCCCTATCGAGGTCGCCCAGGGCTTCGGTACCATACCAGTAGCGCCCGTTGTGCTGACTGTAGTTCGAGTAATCCTCCGGCGCCGGATCGGAAGGGTCCGGGATACCGTCCATGTCCGTGTCCAGCTGTCCGTTCAGGCGGTCATCCGGCCACTCGTCGTAGTAATTGAGGATGCTGTCTGCATCGTCATCGCCGAGGGCGGAGGCACCCCAGCTCAGGCCGTTATAAGAGCTGAAATTAGAGGAATCTCACTGCGCCGGGTCGGTCCTGTCGGGAATCCCGTCTCCGTCCGAGTCCACCACGCCGTTCATGCTGTCTTCGGGCCAGACGTCGAAGAAGTTCAGGACGCCGTCACCGTCGAGATCCCCCAGCGCGTCGGAGAACCACTCACGGCTGTTCGATGAACTGAAGTTACGCAGGTCTGCCGGAGCCGGGTCGACGCCGTCGATCAGGCCGTCTTCGTCGGTGTCCGGGCGGAACGGGTCGGTGCCGAGCTGCAGTTCCTGCGCGTTGGAGAGCCCGTCGCCGTCGATGTCGTCGGAGAAGGCGTCGAGTTCGGGGAGCGTGAAGACCGTACCGTAGGCCGAATCCACCCAGACGTCGTTGATGCCGTCGCCCGAGGCGTCGGCCCAGTAAGCCAGCAAGGCCGGGAATGGCGACAGCAGCGCGATGAGCAACAATGCCAAGGCGCGGTACGATGCCTGCATGAAGCCTGCGGAGTGCGTCTTCGTGGGCATCATCGGAATTCAGCATCCTCACGCATCATCGATCTGCAAACGTCATATGCGCTATGGGTATTTGTACCCATATTTTAATGACGCATAACCTGCCTAACCTGCTTCATCACTCAGGGGCGCGGACGGAGTCAACCCGCACCCGGCCCTTCGATTGAACCGAGAACCAGCGATTTCATGCATGATTTAGTTCACCTAGCCGAAGACAGGGCCTGATCCATTGGCGATGCTCTCCCACTGGGCATGGTGTCAGCGTTGGTCATGGTTCTTGGCCATATCAGGGAACCAACGGCACCGTTGGGTGATGTTTTAGGCAGCGCCGATCGACAGGGAGCCCCGAGCTAAGCCGACATCTTCTCCGCGACGGGGCTTAAGGCCAAGAATGATGACCTAAGAGCTCGCCGAGTGAAAGTGGCGGAAAGGATGGGATTGGCTCCGCTTCGCTCCGGGCCTGACGGCCCAATGCCTATCGGCATTGCCTGTTCGCCTCACGGCTCACCGAAAGGGTTCTCACCCCATCCGGCATACCCAGTTGGGCGAGTAAAGTGGCGGAGAGGATGGGATTCGAAGTCAGACTTTACGTCTGTATGTCGTTGTACTTCAACGACCGAGCTTTTTTGCGGACAGTTTGCGGACAAGTTAACTGCCAACTCTGCAAATTTACCCGACCGAATTTAGCGCGCAAGGGAAATATGAGCCGCTCAGCGAGCCGATTAAGGATCGTAGACATTAGCACCTGGCTTATCCTTCGGAAACAGGTTCCCCTTCGGATCAAACTCCAAGTTTCGGTCGTTAGGCGTGGGGTTGAAATAGTAAAAGAATTCAATCTGCCCGGTGCTAGCTCTGGCATTCATTCTTCCGATGAACTTGGCGTAGTTGGCCGAGATAATCCTACCTTGCTGGTCCCTCTTGACGCGCGTACGCAGGAAGAAACCCGTGTCATTGGGCAAGACAATGCCGTCATAATTATTCACCATGCGCTTCCATGCGGACAAATAACCATCCTCGGGAGCGAGATGCGGCAGTTTCATCGGACTGTAGCCGATGAAACTTTTCGCCTCTATGATGCCATCACCTTCTCCAGGAAATGACATCTCGACCCAACCATCCCATTTGCCTTCGTGGATTTTAAATTTATCCATAGACCATTCTTCTTTAGTGAACCCAAGCAGCCTTTTGTGCGACGCAATACGTTCATCCATAGTTCTCGAGTAGCTCTCCTCCAATCCCTTAAATTCGTTCCTGAAGCGCAGCAAGAAGTCCGCGGTCTTGCCTTTTCCATGCGGGGCCACCCAGTCCGCTACCTCCAAGTCGAATCCGACCCACTGGTTATGAACGGGAAAAGTCATCTCCTCGCCAGGACGACGATGTGCAATATTTATGCGCATAGCAAACAACGAGATGGGTTTGATGATCCTCGGGAGAACCACCTCGACGTCATGATCAGCATCCTTCGAGAGATCCCTTAAATTTACCGGGTAATATCCCGGTTTAGACACAATTAACATGACGCTATGATTCCCCTGTCCCTGAGCACTATACCTGCCTTCAGAGTCAGATAAACCCGCATGAACTTTCTCAGCGTTATAGCTTACGAAAACTGTCTCAGTAGTCGCTCCTGCCACCGGTGCCCCCGCCTCATCAACTACGCGCATCTTGACCTCGTTGCCAAAGAGTTGGCCGAAGAACAGCAGCATAAACAGGTTAAAGGGGTTCATTGGGAGGTTCATTTGGAGTTAAGAACTCCTTTGGTTATCATCTCTTGAAACATAGGGTAAACATAAGGAAGTGCCACATTTTTGAAATCCGAATGTATCCAGCGTCCGGCACGATACTTGTCGTCATGTCCAACAGTCGGCCATTTGCCAGCGACACGCCCTTCCATCTCCATGTCTATGCTCTTAATATCAGGCAAAGCATTCGCTGCTGCCGCATAGGACATGGCTGGAATCCCTCTCGCAAGGACATCATATCGAACTTTCGGCTCTGCCGCTACTTGAGATCCGTTTTCACCGAACAGACCTTGCTCCAAAAAACGTTTAAAGATGGGGGCTTTTCGAAGCAAATTGGGATAAAACCGTTTTTGGTCCAGCGAGGCTCATTTCAGGGGGTGGCTAAGTGTTATGATTAACCTGCTACAAGAGTCAACAGGTGAGCACGCCGGTCGACAGGCTTCCCGGCGAACTCGTCGGGGGTCATGAGGCCCAGACTGCCGTGCGGGCGGTAGCGGTTGTAGTCGAGTAGCCAGTCGTCCATGGCGACCATGATGTCGTCGTAGTTGTGGAAGTACCAGCGGTCGGAGAACTCTTTCCGGAAGCGCGAGTTGAAGCTCTCGATGACGCCGTTCTGCCAAGGGCAGCCCGGATCGATGTAGATGGCCTTGATGCCCTGCTCGGCCATGAAGCCCTGCACGGTCTCGGCGATGAACTCCGAGCCGTTGTCGGAGCGGATGTTCTCGGGCCGGGCCTCCTCGCGGATCATGGCTTCGAGCAGGACGCGGACGACGTCCTCCTGCCTGATGGCGGGGGCCATGAAGCGGGCGACGATCCGCTTGGTGTACTCGTCGATGATGAAGAGGACGCGCAGGGCGCGTCCCTTCCTCGTGCGTAGCATCACGAAGTCCCAGGACCAGACCTGGTCAGGCCGGGTGGCCTCGCCTTGGTGCAGGCTCGTGGTGCGTCCGCGGCGACGGACGCCGGGCTTCGGCGGCTCCAGCTGCAACCCGGCGGAACGCCTGATTCTACGGACCTTACGCAGCCCTACGCTGTAGCCGAGCTTGCGCATGTGGCTGACGATCTTGCGGTGGCCCTGGGTCGGGAGGGAGAGCGAGAGCGCGATCACGCGCTGACGGACCTCCGAGGCCGGAGCACCCGGCCTCGGACGATACCGCAGGGCGTTGCGGTTCACGTCCAGAGTCCGGCAGACCATCCGCTCGGACGCCCTGGGCAGATGCCGTGCGACGCGGCCCTCCGGGCCCGAGGCCGCCGTCGCCAGCGTCCTCACGGACGCAGGCGTCAGCGCCTCGGCGACCTCGCCGGCGAGCCGCCTCACCTCCCCAGGGCTCAGCGTTTTTTTTCGAGGGCCATCTGGAGGATGCGGATCTGTACGGCCTGCTCGGCCACGACCCGGGCCATGTGCTCGATCGTCTTCTCCTGCTCCCGCATCTTCGCCGCGTCGGGCGGGGCCAGCAGGTGCAGCTGGTCCCGCCAACGCTTGAGCGTGGCGGGGCTGATGTTCATCTCCTTGCAGATCTCGGAGGCCGGGCGGCCTCCGTCGTGCTGCTGGACGGCCCGTATCCGGGCCTCCTTCGGGTGGTGTTTGTGAGCCATCTTGGTGGTGTTCTGGTGTTTTGGGGTTGGGTTGTAAACACCCCCTGAGAATTGCATTCAACTGGACCAAAAAAGCGGCACTATCCCACAACCCTTCTTGATCGGAAGGCTTCTTCACTTCCAACATCTCAAAAATAGGGCCCAGTTTAAGTACAGAAGCCATGTCATCGTCTGACATGAAACCTGATGCCCTACCATCCTCCCAACGAATAGATGAACTCTGCTGAATTAAAGTTCTGATATCCTGAGGCGAAGCTTTCCGCGTAGTTCCAGCCACTCGCACAAATGACTCGGTAATAGCCTTGCCCCTCAAATGAGCCGGCCTGCCTGCCGCCTCATGGACGAAAACAAATAGCAGCCTAACGCCGCCGTATTCATGAAGTTCATGGTCAACAACCAGCTGCGGCTCTATACCACTTCGCGCCAAATTAACTAACTGCTCTGATATCAGTTTCGCGTCGGCTTCTTTTATGCCGACTGGTTGACCTGCATTTGAAACACCGAAAACAAATCCTCCCCCGCCTGGGTTATTTGCGAATGCTGAAAGATGCTCGATCAGCCTTTTCTTATTTGGCGACAATTCTTGCTTCCAATCTAGATCGTTGAGCTCACGAGGCGGCGAACTCAGGCTTTGGCCAAGTCTTTCCAGCATACGGGTCAACCAGAGCTTCATCCCGATTCAATACATATAACAAGTAATTGATGGCAAGCACTTTACGAATTAGGAGAATAGCCATAACATATAAGGCGCGAGAGGAATGTACGAGGCCCCAAAGCCTCAAATAATGGATAAATGGCTGATAACTAAGCCTATGTGAATCGGAACAGGCCTTCTTAGTCATTCGCGCGTCCTACGCCCCATGGCTCATTAGATCGCCTAGGACGGGCGGCATTCAAAACGACACCCCTGACTGACTACAGCCACTTACGCACTTCTCGCCCGAAGGAATCGGGCAACCTCATGTTGAACCACCTGAAAAGCACGCCGACTTTAAGGGTGCTATTTTGTATTCAACACGAACTTCATCGAACGAATGTCCCGGCACACGAACACGCACGGACAATATCTTGGTGGCGAGATAATAGCCGGCCGTGTTTTTCCAGACCAAGATCTCACCAGCGCACGGCGTTCTATATCTGGAAGAAGAGTCGAAGATCTTCGCATCCTGAATGTCTTTAATTTCGCGCGAGCTAGTCACCAACGCGACACTACGTATGCTTGGCCTGTCTCTATATGCATGGATCGAATTATTTCCTGCACTAGTCCACATAGTTTCGAACGCCGTATCTCCTGCCCCGAATGTGAAGCAGCCGTTATTATTCGAAAAATCAAAGGTGACGATACCTTCCATGTCTGGAGAGACATATCTCTCGGAGCCGAATGAAACCACCGGATCTATAGCGGCTTCAATTCGTTTAAACGGATTGCTTCCGAGCGGCGGCCTGGGCCTGGAAGCCTCTCCATGAAGATCACGGATCAGCTCACCGTAGCCGGACTCAAACAAGGCGTCGTCCCTAAAATCAACATAGACCTTACTGACTAGAAACGTCGGCACTAAATTGGCGGAGCTAGCCGACCTTACGACAGGGATGATACTGTTGTCATTGGCGTCCTTGAGCAGAGCAGCAGTTAGGATATTCTTCTCAAAACCGACCCCGCCCTTTCCTTCATTAGCCTTACGAACGTACTCGGGAGTACAAATTACAAGCACGCGATCAGATGAAGAAAGCCCTCTCTCCATATAAGACTATCGGGTACAAGGCGACCAACCCTGCCCTAGCCTTGGCATGGAGCAAGAACCCTCCGGATGGCCTGCAGCGGACTGAGTTCACCACTTCCATGGTGCTCCTGAACTTCAAACCACAGTCCCAGCGAGCCAAAGACCCCAATTGGAGAGATGCCCGCCAAGGGGCACACATCATCCCGCTTCCGGACTTAAAGGAAATCGTGACGAGCTTTGGCAGCAACAACAAGACCGACAGCCTTATCACCACCGAGTACGTCGGCAAACTGATCGCCTTCTCCCAAAGCAATAACTTCAGCGTCTACTTTGATTTTGATAATACCGTCGGCGAAGGTCTGATCCTGAGTTACTGGCGCGGCGGAACCAAGGGTGCAGTACCCAAGGACCGAGAGCAAAGCGTGCAGTAAAGGCGTTGCAGCCCGTGGCATCACCTACGTAAATCGTGATTAGACATCCATAAAGAGCGCGATTGAGTCAAAGCATGGGCTCATTCGTTTCTCTTAGCGTTGAAAGAATGGAATTAGACTGGGGGAAAAACCATTCGATCAATAACTTCTCCGAAATTTTCAAACCAGAGGATGAGTGCGACATGCCGTACTATTACGCAGACGGCGTCATGGAGATGAGGCCCGGGATGTCGCGAAAACTGAGTTCCGTGGCAAAGCGACTAGATCTACTCGGTTTTTCCGAAAACGAACTACCTAAGAAATTCGCAAAAACCATAGATGCCATGCCGGAAATCCAGGAGGATTTCCCCCTTACTTTCGAACAGTTTTCCTTAGTTATGAGGTCCATAGACTTATCTAAGGCATTTCAATTCTTCGAGGAAGAAGGTTCTGGCTACGAACTAGGTGAGTACATCAGCGCGTATCTCTTCCAAGATCCTGAAGTTAAAAAACATCTCCCACCGAACATCCAGATCAGCAAGGAAACGGGCGCATACTTTGAAAACTTCGAGCCCTTTTTGTTGCTTCGTTTGCTTGCACTGAATCAAGAGAACATGGACAGGAGCGTTCAATGGCGCTTCTCAGAAGTCATCGACGGTGGATGGATCGACCACGAAGAGTTAATCTATCCCCTGCCAAGTGAATCACGCATATTGATAGTTACGGAAGGCAAGTCGGACACATTCGTCATCAAACGCACCATCGAAGAACTGTACCCAGACATATCAGATTTCTTTGATTTCGTAGACATGAAAGAGAACTACCCCTTTACCGGGACAGGTAGTCTACTGAATTTTTGCCAAGGGCTATCTCGGATAAAAATTCAGAATAAGGTTATCGTACTTTTTGACAACGACGCCGTCGGGGTTGAGGCATACAACAAAGCCACGCAGCTGGTTCGTCCAAAGTCGATGGTTACATGCCTGCTGCCAAGCCATACTGACTTCGAATCAGTAACCACAATCGGTCCAAGTGGGATAAACAAAGAGAATATAAACGGCTCAGCCGTGGCTATCGAATGCTTCCTCGACTGGAAGCAACAGGAGGGAAGCCAATACCTGGTGAGGTGGAATTCCTTCAACAGTTCGCAAGGCAAGTATCAGGGTGCGATTGAAAACAAGGACGAGCTCGTGCGTGATTTCAAAAAGGGCAATCTCTCTGATGGCACCTATGACACCTCAAAATTAAGATACCTGATAAACCATCTGCTTAAGGAATGGATAAAGGCGCAGTGAATTTCAGCATTCATGATCGCAAAACTTGCGGACAGTTTGCGGACAAGATATTGCCTAACTCTGCTAATCCTGCCTAAGTCTGCTAACGATTCAGGGCCGTTTACCCCGTTAGAAGGGGTAAATAGGCCTTAAAGTGGCGGAGAGGATGGGATTCGAACCCACGATACCCTTTTGGGGTATACCCATTTAGCAAACGGGCGCTTTCGGCCACTCAGCCACCTCTCCAGGTCCCTCGTTGATTCGAAGGACAGCAACTAATGGGGAGCGATGAGGGATGGTCAAGCCAAGGCCTTGCCAGCTTCGACCGACCGGACCCAAGAGCGGGAAACCCCTTATTAGTCCCGCCAGATTCCCTGCTTTGATTCGTGGGTGCAGGTCAGGTCAATGAGCGCATGCATCTTCTCTACGTCGACGAAAGCGGCGACACCGGGCGCGAAGGATCACAGACCAGCACGTTCACCCTGAGCGGACTGCTCGTCCATCATGCCGAGTGGCACGGGGCCCTGGCCTCGGTCAAAAGGATGCGCAGGCGCGTACACGACAAGTACGGCTACCCGCCGCACGCCGAACTGCACGCCAGCGAAATGCTCGGACGTAGCCAGGAATACCACGGTGTCAAAAGAGGCCAGCGAGTTCAGTCGGTCCTGCATGCGGTCGAAATGATCCGGAGAGATCAACGGCTGACGCCACTGCGCGTCATCGTCGAGAAGCATGATTCTCCGCGGGACGTCATTCGTGCGGCTTGGCTCGCGCTACTCCGCGCGGCATCGGGTCACATCGCCTCAAACGAAGGACACTCCCTCTGCTCGGCTCCCGGACTCGCCGTGATCTGCGACGACCATAGGACGGCGCCTTCCGCCGCATGGCTGGGCGAGATCAACGCCAGCCTGGACCTGAGCGAGCTACTCATAGACGAACCGTTCGGCCGCGACTCCAAGCAGAGTCCTTTGCTACAGCTTTGCGACCTGCTCGCTTACCTCTCCAAGCAGACCGTGGAGCCAAATTTGCTCTTCAGACAAGCGCACGCCCAGGCCATGTTGAAACGATGTGAGAAACTTTTCTCCGAACGCGGCATAACGATCGTCATCAAAGAAGAAGGGGGCGCTTTCGCGCCCCCCTAAGAGGAATCTCGGCGGGTCTTAGCCGCCTACACACCTGAAAGTGAGAATGAGACGAACCGGATGCGGAGCAAGATGGAAGTCGTAGGGGAAACCCCGGGGTCAGAGTCGCAGATCCAACCAAGGTGGGGGCACGATTTTTCGTGCACTCCACGACAAGCACAGGAGGCCGCGAACACAGAGGTGCATGAGGGCGCGGCGGAGCCACGCCCCTACCCTC
>Ga0214168_1000736_pt1 | contig 13270 bp, 6 predicted proteins | sample LakMenepilimnion_FD_153002 | JGI IMG/M metagenome (GOLD analysis project Ga0214168, IMG submission 153002) | Freshwater microbial communities from Lake Mendota, WI - Practice 29OCT2010 epilimnion v4 | ecosystem: Environmental > Aquatic > Freshwater > Lake > Epilimnion/Euphotic zone | place: Lake...
ATAATTAAAGCCTATGTTTTGTCTGAACTTTAGATTCTTATGTATTGTAGCTTCTAAAAAGCTAGAAGAAAAAATATTGGTAGCAGTTACTCTATTTAAAACATCATTCACATAAATATAAGGATTGGTAATAAAATCATCACCCAATCCATCATACTCATCCAAAATACTAATTGTTGCAGGATATGTTAATGCAGAACGAACCACCCCTGCACTTGCCGCATCAGACTTATCTGTTCCTGTTTTAACACCTCTTGTAGTTGAATTAGAAATCGAGTTACTTGTTCCTATTCTAAAAGTTTTATTAATATTTCTATTTAAATTAAAACTTAGATTAATTTTTTTATATCCAGATGTTTGAATAACACCTTCCTGATCTACATAACCCATTGTGAAATTATGACTGCCCGCATCAGAAGCGCCACTAACATTCAAAGAATAATTTTGTGTAAAGGCTTGTCTAAATATTCGATCCTGCCAATTGTTATTATCCATCTCATATGCAGAAGGATTTGGGAAGAGTAATGAATAGTTAGTACCGTCATACTTATTTGCATTTTGGAACGCTAGGTTTTGAAAATTGGCATACTCCATAGGATTAAGCATTCTAATTTTCTTAGACACTTCGGCCAAACCCATGGTTACGTTTAGTTCCACTTTATCTTTACCTACTTTACCTTTTCTTGTGGTAATTAATACAACACCATTGGCGCCACGTGAACCATAAATGGCAGTGGCAGATGCATCTTTTAATACGTCGATAGATTCAATATCATTCGGATTTAAAAATGCAAGAGCATTTAGCGTTTGCTTTTCATCACCACCTAAAGATTCTGGCGTAGTACCACTACTACTATTATTAAAAGGCACACCATCAATTACATACAAAGGCTCTGTGCCACCTAAAAACGAATTAGAACCACGGATTCTAATACTTAGGCCAGCTCCAGGTGCTCCATCATTTTGCGTAACATTTACACCCGCAAGTTTACCTTGCATGGCCTGCAAAATATTACCCGGATTGTCACGCATAATGTCTTCTCTATTTAGTCTTTGGGCAGAACCTGTTAAATCAGATTTTTTTACAGTACCATATCCAATAACCACTACATCAGCAAGTGCAGAAGCTGTAGATTTTAATGAAACAGTTACAGTGGTTTTATTGGTAACATTCACTTCCGATGTTTCCATACCAACAAAAGTTACCACAAGCATTTTTGAAGCAGCAGGAAGATCAATTGAAAAATTACCTTTGTCGTTGGTTAATGCAACCACTTTAGTGTTTTTTACAGTAATGGTTGCGCCATTAATTGGCACACCCACTTCATCCAATACTTTACCGGTAATTTTCTTTGTTTGAGCCTGTCCTTGAGTGATAAGCATGGCAAAAAACAAAAGAAAGAAAATGAACGTTTTTTTCATATAGCAATGATTTTATCAAATGTAAATAGTTGTTGATGTAAATAATGGTACTATTTTATCCCTTTATTGTATTTTATTAGTCAAAACCAGCTAATTTGCAATATAATGATGTAATTATGGACATGATATTATTTTATCAGATTTATGAAAAATGACATTTTAAAAGAAATTACTCCCCTCACCAATAGCGACTGTTTTACCACATTTTCTAGAACAAAAACCGAATTTGATTTCCCCCTTCACTACCATGAAGAGTTTGAAATCAACCTAATCATCAATGCAAATGGCGCTAAAAGAATTATTGGCGACCATATGGGTGAGATTGACGATGTAGAACTTGTATTGGTAGGCCCCAACCTTCCGCATTGCTGGGTAACGCACAATTGCAAGAACAAGACAATATCAGAAATAACCATTCAGTTTCACAAAGACTTAATAGATGAGAAGTTTCTACGCCGCAACCAATTGTTTTATATAAAAGAAATGTTTGAAAAGGCTAAACAAGGAATTCTTTTTTCAAACTTTACTACAAAACTTGTTCAAAATAGAATTGCCGAATTAGCCAATAAACAAGGTTTTCTTTCTGTATTAGAACTCATGTCGGTACTTCATGTATTATCTACCTCTAATGACATGCAACTCTTATCAGGAGCGACTTTTAGCAATATCAATAAGTCCTATAATAGCAGACGAGTAGAAAAAGTAATTGACTATTTAAACCAACATTTTGACAAACCCATTAGTCTAGCAGACGTTGCTAATTTAGCCAATATGACAGAGGTTTCCTTTAGCAGATTTTTTAAACAACATACAGGAATAAGCTTTATAGATAATTTACTTGAAATTAGACTTGGTCACGCTTCAAGACTATTAATTGAAACCCATTTGCCAATTAGTCAGATAGCATTTAATTGTGGTTTCAATAATATTTCTAACTTCAACCGAATATTTAAAAAGAAAAAAGGTTCAACACCCAAGGAATTTAGAGAAGATTACGCCAATATCAACCGTGTTTTTATTTAAAATAAACGATATGAAACATTTATTTAGATACATCTTACTTATTGCAGTATCATTATTTTGCGTAGACGCCATTTCGCAACCCTTTATCAATGAAATAAAAGCGTTTAGAAAAGCAGACTCCATAAAGGCGCCAGCCAAAGACGCCATTTTACTTATTGGAAGTTCTAGCTTTACCAACTGGAAAGACGTGTCTAGCTATTTCCCGGATAAAACCATTATAAACAGAGGGTTTGGGGGCTCATCACTTCCTCACATGATGATGTATGCCGAAGACGTTATTTTTAAATACAACCCAAAGCAAATACTCATTTATTGCGGCGAAAATGACTTAACCGGCGGGCCTTCAATTACAGCAGACACTGTTTTTGAACGCTTAAAAACATTGTACACACTTATACGATCTCGTTATAAAAAAGTACCTATCGCCTACATTTCGATGAAGCCTAGCCCAAGTAGAGAAAAGTATTTAGTAACCATGCAAAAAGCGAATGAACTAATTAAATCATTTATGGAAAAGCAAAAAAGAGCCGCCTACATTGATGTTTACCACAGCATGTTTGACGCAGACGGTAAAATCCTCACCAACATATTTTTATCGGATAAGCTCCACATGAATGCAGCAGGCTATAAAATATGGCAGGGTATTATTGCGCCTTATTTGGTAACAAATTAATAATTAGCATGAAGCCCAATATTTCATATAAAAACATAGGTTTGTTTAAACCTTTTGGTATATGAAATTTAATTATATATTTTTATTTTGTTTGGCGTTTGTAACGTTTTCGGCAACTGCACAACCGGTAAGTTATTTATCTGTTCCTGGCTTTAAAGAGTTAGCAAAAATAGACCCAGTTGGGCATTCTGTGCTTCCAAGCGGCAGGTATGTTACACCCGCAGAAAAAATGATTCGCATTACCCACGACCCTTTTGGACTAGCCATTTCGCCAGATCAAAAAGTTGCCATCACCATGCACGAAAATGCTATAACTATTATTGATATAGCTACGATGCAACAAAAAAGGATCCCTGAATATTATAATAAAAAAGAAAGCCCTTTAATCAAAGGATCTTTTTTGGGTGTTTCATTTGATACACAAAAGAGCCTTGTGTATTTAAGTGGTGGAGACGAAGGATCGGTAATTGTATACGACTATGTCAACTACAAGAAAGTAGATTCCATTTATTTGGATGGTTTATTTAATGGGGTACAATACCAAGGTAGCTTTACAAGTGATTTGATCTACAATGCTTCAAAAAATGAACTACTCATATTAGATAGAGGCAATTTTAGACTGGTACGCTACAGCCTCACACAAAAAAAAATAACAGCCTCGATACCCACTGGTAGACAGCCTTTTGGACTTGCCCTTTCACCAGATAAAAAAACAGTATTAGTAGCCAACGTTGGGATGTACGCATACCCTTTGGTAGAGGGTACAACCAAAGAAAATATTAGCAACCAGTATATTAATTGGCACCCTTACGGCAATAACACAAAAGAATCGATAGAAGGCACTGAAATTGATGGTAAAAAAATTCCAGGGCTAGGCAGCCCCAATGCACCAGAAGCAATGAGCGTGTACTCCATAGATTTAGCGAGTAATAAAGTTGCTGCCAAATTAAAAACAGGGATGCTACTTGGCGAACTTGTTGAAGACGCAGAAGTAATTGGCGGCGCAAGCCCCAACTCAATTGTAGTAAGCAGTAAGTATGCTTATGTTACAAACGCTACCAATGATAACATAGCAGTTATCGATTACAAAAAAGGACGTATTGTAAAGCATATTCCAATTAAAGTGGATCAGCGCATTGATAAATTAAGAGGATTACTTCCTTTTGGTATTGATATTTCTAAAGACGAGAAACACTTGTACGTAGCGCTACTTGGATTTAATGCGGTTGCTAAAATTGAGTTGGCTACCGATAAAACAGTAGGACTTATTCCAACAGGCTGGGGCACAACAAGGGTAAAGCTTTCAAGCAATGATTCAACCATTTTTGTAACCTCATGCAGGGGTTTAGGTGCAGGTCCAAACGGCGGAAAAGATTTCACAACCCCGGTGCAAGGTACCTATGTGGGAGATATTCAATTAGGTACTTTTCAAAAAATCGCAAACCCGAGTACCGAAAAGTTACAAGCTTACACAAAGCAAGTAATTGAAAATACATTTACTACAAAAACACAAATAGATAGCTTACCTCTACCTGTATTACCAGGAAGCAAAACAAGCCCAATAAAGCACATTGTATTTATTACAAAAGAAAACAGAACATTTGACGAAATATTTGGCCAAATGAATACAGTAAGAGGCGACAAAAGTCTCGCAAGATTTGGATTAGACGTAAATGTGTACAGTAAAAATGATGTTGTAAAAAATGTAAACGTCTCCCCCAATCACATAAAAATTGCAAAACAGTTTGCGCTGAGTGATAATTTTTATTGCGACAGTGATGCGTCTATTCACGGGCACCACTGGATGATGGGCGTTATCCCTAACGAATGGGTGGAAGCCAATTCAAGTACTCAAAAAAAGGCCGACTTTTTTTCTACAGCCCCAGGCAGACGTTTTCCAGGCTCTACCGGAAGTATGGACCCAGAGGATTATGCAGAAATTGGTGGTTTATGGGAAGCCTTGGATAGAAAAAAAATTAGTTACTATAATTTTGGGCAGGCCAACGAAACAGCACACGTAAGAGAAGATTGGAATGACACGGCAACAGGAGCAGCTCATATCGTAATGGTTCCGATGCAAAAGGGAGTTTGGGAAAAAACCTCACACAATTTTGCAGGTTACAATACCAATATTCCAGACCAATATAGAGCCAAACAATTTGAGGAAGAATTCACTAAAAAATGGCTCAATGGAAAAGATACGTTGCCACAACTCATAACCATGATGCTTCCCAACGACCATACTGCAGGACCACGACCAGAAGATGGCTATCCTTTTAGTGCTTCGTATGTAGCAGACAACGATTTAGCACTTGGTAGAACCCTTCATTTTTTAAGTAGAACCCCTTATTGGAAAGATATGCTTGTGATTGTTACAGAAGATGATCCACAAGGCGGTGTAGACCATATTGATGCCCACAGAAGTGTGTTATTAATGGCAGGCCCTTATGTAAAAAAGAATTACGTTTCACAAACGCACGCTAACTTTGGTTCAATTTTAAAAGTAGTATACAACATACTGGGAGTTCCTTATGTAAACCATTATGATATAACTGCTTCATTGTTAACCGACTTTTTTACCAATAAACCAGACTTTACACCCTATAATTTTGAATTTCCAAGTCAAGAGGTTTTTGACTGGGATAAAGCCATGAAAAAGTACAACCAACCAATTGACTGGCGTAAAATTAAGCAAGGACCTAAAATGGATAATGAAGATGAACAAAGAAAAGATCATTATAAAACCTCAGGTACGATTATACAAAAATAAAATTGCAGCATTAGTACCGCTCTTTTTATTTTGCTCACCTCTACTGTGGGCACAAAAAACTGACACTATTTACAATCACTTAGATTCCGTTATTGTAAGCAGTAGAAATTTCAAAATAAGTCAGGCAAAAAATCCATATGCTGTAAGCACTTTAGACCAGCGTGAAATTAGAAAAACAAATGCAAGAACAACCCCTGAAGCACTTATGGGTTCGGCAGGCGTTTTTCTTCAAAAAACAAATCATGGTGGCGGTTCCGCTTTTATTCGAGGGCTTACAGGCAATCAAACTCTTTTAGTAATTGATGGTGTAAGATTAAACAATGCAACCTACAGATACGGTCCAAATCAGTATTTGAATACGATTGACATGTTTACGATTGAGAAAATAGATGTCTTAAAAGGCATTGGCGCCATCGAATACGGTTCCGATGCGATGGGTGGAGTGATTCAATTATCTACCAAATCCGCAAATACAAACGACATTAATTCATTCAAGCTTAGCAATACTAGTAAGTTTTTGTCGTCGCAAATGGAGAGGACAAATAGAACTGAGGTCAATTATGCATCCAAAAGTTGGGGCATTGTAAGCGGCATTAGCCTCAAGAAATTTGGAGATATCATGGGCGGCGAAACCATTGGAATACAGGCACCTACTGGCTACAGAGAAAAAAACTATAACATAAAAGCTATTTTAAAAATAAGTGATAGACAAGAAATTATTTTTTCAACGCAAAATACAATTCAAAAAAACATACCTATTTATCATAAAGTTGTGTTAGAAAATTTCAAATCTAACCAAGTAGACAAACAGGTACATAATTTAAATTACTTAAAATACAAGTACAGGGGTAGCGTCAAACTTATATCTGAAATAATAGCTACAATTTCGAAACAACGTTCTATAGAAAACAGATCCAATCAAAAAAATAATGCATCCATTCTAAGAAGAGAAAGAGATACCGTGCATACGAATGGACTAACTGCCGAAATAATTTCTAAACCTACTAGCTATTGGACCTTTAATACCGGCATGGACATCTATGCAGACATTGTTAACAGCAAAACCACCGAACTTAATGCCGGAACGAATACACAAATAAATAAAAGAGGACTTTATCCAAATGGATCAAAGTACAACAATAATTCATTGTTCAATATTCATTATTTTAATTTGGGTAATATAACCATCATTACAGGCCTTCGCTATAATTTTTTAAATATTCGATTGAGGGATTCTGCAGTTGGTGATGTTACCATCAAACCCTCTGCACTCGTTACTAACTACGGTGTCAACTATAAAATAAATAAAAATAATTTTATTTATGGCTCTATCTCCACCGGATATAGAGCACCCAATATTGATGACCTAGGCACACTTGGCATTGTAGATTTCAGGTATGAAATTCCGAGTTACAATCTAAAACCAGAAAAATCAAAAAATATTGAAGTAGGCTACAAGTTTACTTCAACAAAAAATGATTTAACTGTTTCGTTATTTCGAATGGATTTAAAAGATGTTATTGCAAGGGTACAAGAACCAGGCCAAGTAATCAATGGATATAATGTTTATGCTAAAAAAAATATAGAAACCTCTTATATCAAAGGAGCTGAATTCTCATTTTCCCGAATGCTTACAAGTAATTTGATTTTTTATTCTAATGCAACCTACACCTTTGGTCAAAACGTAACCAAAAATGAACCTATGCGAAGGATGCCACCATTTTTTGGTCAAAACAAGTTAAGCTGGCATTTAAAGAAAACTTCAATTGCTATTAGACATCAATTTGCTGGCAAACAAGATAGGCTCGCAAAGGGCGACATAGATGACAATAGAATTGGAAAACAAGGAACAAATGAGTGGAATACATGTAACATTGATGCAAGTTATACCTGGAAACAAATTGAATTAAATATAAGTGCCATCAATATATTCAACGAAAATTACAAAACACATGGATCCGGCGTTTATGGAATGGGACGCGCGCTTGGGCTTTCCATAAATTGGCATTTATAAATTACAATCTAGCATCGTTAATACAAAAAAGGGGTGTACGTTACGTACACCCCTTTTTTAATGGATCAAGATATTTCTAGACCTATTTAGCGATCCATATAAGGGTATTAATATCATCTACACCTTGTCTTGCAACCGCAGCATCTCTGTTTACCTTATTTAAAGCTTGTTCTGATAAAGGATAAATAAATCTTACCGGAACGCGGTTGTTATTTAAATTATCTACACCAGGAACAATAACTGGTAATCCAGTTCTACGCCAGTCAAACCAAGCTTCTAAGCCGGTAAAGAATAATGATACCCATTTTTGAAGGGCTATTTTACCTAATTTTTCTGTGCTTGTTCCTACATAAGCAACTGCTGGTTGCGTATAATAAGTTGCTGGTGGAGTAACAGTAATACCATATGCCGCTGGAACCATTGCAGCGTAATATGCAAAATTAGATTGAACTCCATTCAAATAATAGGTTTCTGTTGAAGTTGAAGAAGTGATCATTCCTTTTTCTGAAGCCTCAGCCAATATAAATTGTAATTCAGAATAATTCATTAAAATTCCTCTAGCAACATTAGGTAATGGTGCAGCTTGGTTGTTATCATTACATACTAAACATGCGTAGCTGTAACCCACTCTAGAAACACCTTGAGGACCACCATTAAAGTTAAGTGCAGCAACGTCACCTAAGCCGTTTGGAACACCCTCAATGACTGGAGTACCCGCTGCAATTGATCTTTGAGAAGGTCTACCAAAAACAGATAATCGAGGATCATTGATGGCCCTTAAACGATCGCTTAAGGTTTTACCTACACGAATTTCATCAAAAGATCCAACTCGGCTACTATACAAAGGCCATTGATTAGCAGGAACATCGGCTAAATACTTAAGCTCTGCATTATCATCATTAGAAGTCATGATTGGATTTTGAGTAAGATTGCCAACTATCGCTTGCATGTCAGCATTCACAGACCTCTTCTTTGATAAACGCATTAGCAAACGTAAACGTAATGAATTGGCAAGTCTTCTCCATTTTATAACAGAACCGTTATATAATATATCACCTGCAATTGTTTCATTGCTAGTTCCTAAAATTTCATTGGCCTTTTTTAAGTCTGCCAATAAACCATTATAAATAGCCTCCTGAGTATCATATTTAGGCAAATAAACACCGCTTGTTTTTGCTTTAATCGCTTCAGAATAAGGTATATCACCATATGAATCTGTAGCTAATGAAAATAACCAACTTTTTAAAATTAAAGCCACGCCCAAATAGTTTTGCTGAACTGGTGAATTACTACTTGCTAAATCAATCATATTTTGTACGTTACGCATGTTGCCATACACATTGTTCCATATACCATTTTTTTCACCCCATAGGTAACGGTCTTCATTAACAAACTGGATTTTAGCAGTGTATTGCACTAGTAGGTTACCGGTTCCCCAGGCCTGTGAAACCTGTTCGTTTAGCGCACTTCTGATAACACCAGATAATAAAAGATCGGGTGTAACCTGAGTTGGCACATTTTTGTTAGTATTGATTTCGGTGAAATCTTTAGTACAGGCATTTAAAACTATCAGTGAAAATGCTGTAAGAACGATGTATATTTTTTTCATGATTGTAGATTGAAAAATTAAAATTTAAAACTAAGGTTTACACCAAAGCTTCTTGAAGAAGGAATGGACATGTGTTCAATACCAGGTAGTGCTGTACCACCAGTGAATGACATAACTTCAGGGTCAACATGCGGAACATTTGACCATAGTGCTAAATTTCTGCCTACGATGCTTAGTGTAGCTCCCTTAAATGGTGAATTTCTTAAAAATTTTGGTGGGAAATTGAAACCAACTTGTAGTTCCCTAAGTTTAGCAAAAGATGCATCATACATCACACCTTCAGCAATATTTCTTCCTGCTGTCCAAGCAGTGTGCCACTCTCTTGCTGTTCTTTTAACATCATTAGGAACGAACTGACCATTTACAACCATTACACCTTTTCCAATAACACCATTTCCTGGCTTGGTTAAATCATAACCGTCTGCACGACCTTCTAAACTTTCAATAATGATACCACCTTCTCTTCCAACTGTTTGTGTATGAGAATATAATTTACCACCCATTCTAACATCAAATAAGAAACTAACTTTAAAATTCTTATAGTTGAAAGTATTATTGATACCCGCTAACCAATCTGGATTGTAGTTACCCATTTTAATTCTGTCAGTTGTTCTAACTGGTCTACCATTACTAAATACCATTTGACCAACAAAATTTCCCGTAGCATCATAATATGCACCATTAGGGTTTGTATTTTGAACCCTTGCAAAACCAATACCATACATATCACCCATTCTTTCACCTACTCTAGCTTCAATACTTACACTTCTACTTGCCATTACTAGATTAGTAAGACCATCAGAAAGTTCAATTACTTTACTTCTATTGGTTGAAAAGTTGATATCTACATTCCATTTCAATCCATCATTTTTGCCTACGATTGGAACCAAATTTAACATGGCTTCAAAACCATAGTTTTTGATGAGACCGGCATTAATAGAACGAGTGCTATATCCCGATGTTTGAGATAATGGAATATTGATAATTTGGTTTTTGGTATTACTTTGATAAAAAGTTAGATCTAAACCAATACGGTTATTTAACATCTTAACTTCTGTACCAATTTCAAACGAAGTACTAATTTCCGGCTTTAACGATAAATTAGCCAAACGATCCGTTTCTCCATAAATTTGAGCTGTACCAAAAGCTGTGCTTGGGTTGTATGCCTGTGTAAATGTGAATGGATCTGTATCGTTACCCACCTGAGCTAAACTACCTCTTACTTTTGCAAAATTTACAAAAGATGGTAATTTAACCATATCGCTAACCACTGCACTTAAGGCAGCAGAAGAATAAAAGAAAGAATTTTGTTCGTTACCTAACGCTTTAAGTTCGGCTGGAAGTGTAAGTGCACTACTCCAATCGTTTCTTCCTGTTACTTCTAAAAATAAATAGTTTTTATAAGAAAGTTGAGAAGCTCCATATAAACTATTCACTCTTTTTTCAGTTAAGCTTTGAGAAACATCAACAGGAACCCTGTTATTGGTTAATCGATAAATACCTGGAATATTTAATTGTCCTGCATTTATTTCGTTGAAATCACTCTTTTGCTTTGTTTGGTTTCCACCAACTGAACCAGAAATTGTAAAATCATTAGATACCTTTTTGTTTGCAGATAATAAGAAATCACTATTTCTTTCTTCTGTGATAACCCTTGCTTCACGGTACTGTCCAAAAGGGAAACGCTGGGTACTAAATGCTCTTTTATAAGATCTTAGCTCTGAAGCATAATCTGTAGCAGTTCTCAACTGTAAATTCAACCAGCTAGCTAATTCATATTTTAGTGTGATGTTACCAATAATACGGTCAATTTCCTGTCCGTTGGTATTTTCATACATTGTTAAATAAGGATTGTCATGGTAATTGTAATTCCAGCTAAACTGTCTTCTACCATCTAGTCCAGGCATATATAAACGCTTCATATCTGCTAAATTCACAGACCTTGGAAACCAACTCGTAAATAAATACATGATGTTTTCTGTACCATAGCTAATAGAAGGTCTATTACCACTATTATTTTTTATGTAAGAAACAAAAGCACGTGCCGAAAATTTATCGGTTAAGTTATATCCACCGGTAAATGACACTGTGTTTCTTTTTAAGTCTGTATTTGGAACAATACCTGTTTGATTTAAATTGGTATAAGACAATCTAAAATCACCTTCCTTATTACTACCTACGATAGCAACGTTGTTTGTCATGGTTCTTCCCGTTTCAAAGAAATTGGCAACACCATCAATATCTGGAAGCCATGGAGTAGCTGTGATAACACTTCCTGCTGGTGCGTTTAAATCACCACCTAAAAAAGGAATTGTTTGGCCATTAAAAGTTCTTGGAGAATTAAACTGAGGATATGATTGACCAGCAAATGCAGGTCCCCATCCCTCATCGGTACCATCAGTTAATCCTGCACCACCGCCATTAACAAAAGCAAATGGTCCACCATTACCATTACCTTGTCCATATTTATTTTGAAACTCAGGTAATTTTAATGCATTTTCGATCGTGTAATTACTATTCACTTCAACACCAAGTCCTTTACTACTTTTACCTGATTTGGTTTTAATAACAATAACACCATTGGCAGCTCTTGAACCATATAGTGCAGATGCTGCAGCTCCTTTTAATACGTTAATGCTTTCAATATCATCTGGATTAACAAAGCCGGCTCCGTTACCAAAGTCAACTTCCATATTACCACGTCCGTTAGCACCTACAATAGAGTTACTAATAGGTACACCATCGATAACATATAAAGGCTGATTTTTATTTAAATCTACAGATCTTTCACCTCTAATAGTTACCCTTGCAGAACCTCCGATACCTGAATTACCACCAACAACGGTAACCCCAGCAACCTTACCAGCCAATTGACTCGCAACGTTTGATTCTCTAGCTACGATTAAGCTTTCACCTTTAATTTCCTGTGAAGCATATCCTAATTTTTTCTTTTCACGCTTAATACCAAGCGCTGTTACTACAACTTCATCAAGCTCAGAGCTAGATGGTTTAAGCTTGATATTCATCATTGAATTAGTAGCCAATACTGCACTAGCACTGTAACCAATAGATGAAATCATTAATTGATCACCAACATTTGCTAGAATAGAAAATGCACCTTGCCCGTCAGATACAACACTCAATTTAGTTTTACCTAAGGTGATAGTTGCGCCAATAATTGGATTACCATTAGCAGCATCGGTTACTTTTCCCTTAATACTACTTTGCGCTGAAACAGAAATTTGAAAAAGCAAAAAAGCAAACATGTAAAATGCCGCTTTTATGAAATGATTTTTTTTTCTCATGATAGTTAGGTATTTGAAGCGCAAACCTATTGCTAGCATGTTACCAAATTGTGTTGTTAATGTTAACACAATATTTCATAAGTTAATATTATTTTATATAACCAAATAGTACACTTAAAACAAGGTGTCGAATCGAACCTAATAACGATTACTTAACATTAAGTTAGTAATAAATTAACTTAGATGAAGTGGCGCAATTATTGTAGAAAAAATCTAAAAATGAATGGGCATTAGTTTTGAATTCCTACTTAACCTTAACGCAGGCGTAGGTACTTTGATATAGTTTAATATATGTGCAAGCGTTTGCCAGAAAGGCTTTTTAGGAAGTAAGCCTTTAAAGTCGATATCAGGGGCCAAGTAAAATTCATACCCACCTTTGCCTAAATCGGCGTAGCCATTGGGTGCACCAATATAATAATCATTTAAAGTTTCATCTACCCCAACACCAACAGAA
>Ga0214168_1000742_pt1 | contig 13180 bp, 10 predicted proteins | sample LakMenepilimnion_FD_153002 | JGI IMG/M metagenome (GOLD analysis project Ga0214168, IMG submission 153002) | Freshwater microbial communities from Lake Mendota, WI - Practice 29OCT2010 epilimnion v4 | ecosystem: Environmental > Aquatic > Freshwater > Lake > Epilimnion/Euphotic zone | place: Lake...
CGACCCGGTGCATTCGCACCGGGTCGTTCTTCGTTGTCGGGCAGAATGGTGCCATGGCAACTCTCACTGTTCTGAATCCTGCAACTGGTGAAAAGGTGGGGGATGTTCCACTGCACACCACGGCGGACTGCATTGCTGCTGCAGTCACTGCATCTGAAGCGTTCATATCGTGGCGCCAGCGCACAGGTCGCGACCGCGGTGAGATGTTGCGACGTGCGTATGAACTGATGCTGGCCGAGCAAGAGCAGTTGGCCGAACTCATCGTTCGGGAGAACGGAAAAGTTCTTTCTGATGCACGAGCAGAAGTGCTGTACGCAGCAGAGTTCTTTCGGTGGTTTAGCGAAGAAGCGGTTCGCATTGATGGTGACTTACGCCAAGCACCGAATGGATCTCAGTGGTTCGCAATAACTCGCCAGCCAGTGGGGGTTGCACTGTGCATCACGCCATGGAATTTCCCTGCGGCAATGGCTACTCGAAAGATAGGACCAGCTCTGGCAGCCGGATGCACAGTTCTGTTGAAGCCAGCGAGCGAAACCCCGCTTACCGCGTATGCAATTGCCAACATCTTGTACCGGTGTGGCGTTCCGAGAGACGTACTTCATGTCATCACTCCCGACCCACCTGGCGAAGCGGTTCAGGCGTTGTTGTCATCGGGCGTGGTACGCAAATTGTCATTTACCGGAAGTACTCGCGTGGGGTCATTGTTGTTAACACAGGCGGCAGAGCGCGTGGTGAATTGTTCAATGGAACTCGGCGGGAACGCCCCGTTCATTGTGTGTGACGACGCAGACATCGACGCCGCCGTAGATGGCGCAATGATTGCAAAGATGCGTAATGGGGGAGCGGCATGTACTGCTGCCAACCGATTCTTTGTTCACTCGGCAGTGCACGACGAGTTTGTTCAGAAGTTCACGGCACGAATGTCTGCGCTCGTCGTGGGTAATGGCCTTGCTGAAGGTGTCACGCTGGGGCCACTTGTGAGCAACGCACAACAAATTCGTGTAGCGCACCTCATTGCAGCCGCGGTAGATGCAGGTGCAACAATTGCCTGTGGTGGTGGGCTAACTCCAGCGCCAATGCACGGTGTCGATGCCACAGTTCTGACCAACGTGTCACCCACCAACCCCATTCTGAATGAAGAAGTCTTTGGTCCTGTTGCTCCCATTGTGCGAATCGATTCAGTGGAAGATTCGCTGCCGTTGTTCAACAATGTTGAACATGGTTTGGTGTCGTATATCTACACACGCAATGTGGGTCGCGGAATGAGAATCGCCAACGAGCTGGAAACAGGCATGGTGGGTCTTAATCGCGGGTTGGTCTCCGACCCGGCAGCACCATTTGGTGGCGTGAAGGCATCGGGGCTTGGTCGCGAAGGTGCCCACGAGGGGTTGCTTGCCTTCCTCGAGACCAAATACGTATCAACAGAGTGGTGAAAATCCCGTAGTAATCTCGGCGGGAATGAGCGAGCAAACAGACACACAGCACGCCTGGCTGAACCCTGAAGACATTCAGGCCGTGCGTAACCAGGTGCCCCTGGTGTATGTCGATGCCGTCCCCGTGCGCACAGATCACGATGGCACCGTCACACATGTGGGCATGCTGTTGCGCCAAGCTGCAGACGGCAACATCAGCCGCATGGTGGTGTCTGGTCGCGTTTTGCTGAATGAACGCATTAGAGACGCTCTCATGCGCCATCTGGAGAAGGATCTGGGCCCTATGGCCTTCCCGCGCATCCCACCAGAGCCCTCACCATTCACGGTGGTCGAGTATTTTCAAGATCCCTCGGTGTCGGGTTTCTACGACCCTCGTCACCACGCCGTCAGTCTTGCGTTTGTGGTGCCCGTCACCGGCGAGTGTCATCCCACCCAACAAGCTCTCGACCTTGCATGGTTCACTCCAGAACAAGCAGTCAGTACAGATGTCATTCGTGAAATGACAAGTGGTCACGATCGACTCATTCGTCTGGCTCTTGCATCTGTTGGTCAATTGCCCTGAACTACTGTTAAGGCGTGCCCGAGGGAGACACCATCTATCGCGCAGCCGCAGCGTTGCGAACAGCGTTAGTAGGTCGAACTGTCTCCAAATTTGAAGCACAACGCTTAGTAGGTCCGGCACCTCGACGAGGTGCAGCAGTAGAGCGAGTGGAAAGCCACGGCAAGCATCTTGAAATTGTGTTTGACGACGGAATCATTTTGCACACTCACATGCGTATGACCGGTTCTTGGCACTTGTATCACCCCGGAGAAAAATGGCGCAAGCGTCGTCATCAGGCTCGCGTCATTATTGAAACTGATGAATGGGTGGCTGTGTGTTTTAACGCACCTGTAGTGGAGACGTATCGGGAGTTTGACCAGACTCGTCATCCACGTGCAGGACGTTTGGGTCCCGACCTGTGTAATGAAAATGCTGACTTGCACGAATGCGCTGCGCGTCTGTTTCACTACGACAATCCCGATGCAACAATCGGCGATGCTCTTTTGGACCAACGTGTCATGAGCGGTGTTGGAAATGTTTTCCGATGCGAAGTGTTGTGGGCATGCGGCATTCATCCGTGGGCAAAAGTGTCAAACGTTCCGCAGTCAACCTGCCTCGACCTGGTTCTCACCGCAGCTGCGCAATTGCGCGCAAACTTGAATTCACCAGTACGAGTCACTGCTCCCGATGTACCTGGTGGTCTCGCGGTGTACGGACGCAATGGCCAGAAATGCGTGCGTTGCGGTGATGTCATTCGGCTAACAAAAATGGGCGAAATGGCGCGTCTTCTATATTGGTGCCCCGGGTGTCAAGTGGGATGTGAGCCATACCCAGAACGCGACGACAGTGACCCTATTGCGCGTTCGATAGACCCGCATCCCGCAGGTTCTCAGTTTGTGGGCGACATCTTGCGGTCGCGCACAGCGTCGTAGACGTTCTTTACGCTCTGCCCATTACTCGATCAATGGCAATTTCAATTGCCACACGATCTTCACGCTCGCCAGGTTGGCGATATCGCCCCGCATATCCGGCAACCGCAGCAGCAACGCGGTCTGGGTCGGCGGTGCCGCTGACGGTGCCCTCTAGTGTGAGCCAGCGACCACCATCCACCTGACTCACCACTGCTCGTCCGCCACGAAGCGCATTCTTGTACTTCAACGATGAGGCAAAGGTAATGACGCGCACCACACGTGCATCGTGGTCGTATGAGAATCCAACAGGAACAACATGAGGCGAGCCGTCTACACGCATAGTGGTAAGCGACGCCAGATGATATTCGCGCAAGAATTCCAACATCTCTGGAGTGATGTCGTTTGGTGTCTTCATGTCAGTTTGTATTCAACGCGTCGAGCATGTCGACTTTGGTTGCACGCCATGCCGGGTACACGGCAGCAAGAACGCCAACGACAAACGACATCACCATGATGAACACAGTGGAGCCCACGGGAACCTGGAACGACGTGAGACCCTGGTCGCGCAGTGCGTACACAATGACCCAGCCAAGTCCCAGCCCGAGAACAATGCCTAAAACCGCTCCCAAAAGTGACGTGATGACACTCTCCCAACGCACAGTGGTGCGTACTTGTGATCGAGTCATGCCCACGGCTCGTAACAGTCCAATTTCACGTTGGCGTTCGAACACGGAAAGCAGCAAGGTGATGATGATTCCGACAATTGCGATGATGACCGACAAGGCCAGCAATCCATAAATGAGTCCAAGAAGTTGGTTTACTTGGCCTGCTTGCTCGTCAATGTACTCGTCGCGTGACAACAGTTTTCCTTGACCGTAGTCATCGACAACCTTCTGAAGCTCGGCGCGAACCTTCTCGTTGTTCGCGTCTTTGTCCAGTGTGATGTAGATGGAGAAGTCAAAACTTGACACTGTGGTGCCAGCAAAAGTCTCTCGGCTAATGACGCGATCACCAGCGAGATCGTTATGAACGTACAACGCGCGAACGGTGAGGTCTCGTGTAACTCCATCGCCGAAAGTCACCGGAATGACGGAGCCAATCTGTAGGTTGTCGCGCTTTGCCAATGATTCGGAAATAAGGATTCCGTCTTTGTCGAGCACTGAATAGTCCGCATTGACCAGACCGATGTCGTAGTTGCCACCAATTGTGGACGGCGAGATCACGATGAGAGTGCGACCCTTGTCGTTGATTTTTGTGAGGGCGGTTCCAATTCCTGACGCATCGTCGACACCATCAATACCCGACAGCGTTGTTGCAAGGTTGGGGCTAAGGCCGCCAAATCCCTGTGCATTGCTGTTGACGGCGAAGTCACCCTTGAACTGTTCTGTGAAGATGTCCGAAATTTGGCCGTTAATGCTGGCTGCAAGCGCTGACACTGCAGTCACTAATGCCACACCAATCAGCACGGGTGCCGATGTTCGCGACGTTCTCTTCGGATTACGTGCTGCGTTTTGACGAGCCATTTGCCCAGTGACGCCACGCAATGTTTCTGCGGGTCGTCCCAAGAACAGAGCGACAGGTCTGGCAATGGATGGACCAATCACAATTGTTCCGACAAAGACAAAGAGGACACCAAAGCCCAAAAGGTTGTTGGAACTGCCGCCGATGACCGCACCAATGATTCCTAGTCCGACGAGCATGGAGCCAAGTCCCCAGAACAACCGAACTCGACCTGGTCCGGCAGTTTCAATTGCTGTTGCGCGCATAGCGGCAAGAGGTGGAACTTTGCCGGCACGTCGAGCAGGAAGTACTGCAGACAAAACCGTGACAATCAGTCCCACAACCACGGTGTTAATGAGGATGGATGCGGTAATGACAAGTCCGCCGCTTGGCAGGTCAAACCCAAGAGCGGGCAGGGCAACGGAGAGCAACTTCGAAATTCCGATGCCGCCAACAAATCCGAGCAATGAACCAAATAGTCCAACAACTAGTGACTCAATCAGCATGGACCGAGTGATCTGAGCTCTATTTGCGCCGAGAGCGCGAAGGAGTGCATTCTCTTTTTGTCGTTGAGCCGCACTAATGGAGAACACGTTGTAAATAACGAAACTTCCCACTCCTAATGCGATCACGCTGAAGATAGTGAGGAAGATGCTGAAGAACGACAGAGCTTGTCCGATGTCGTCTTGAGTTTCTTTGGTGATTTCTGCACCAGTCAGTGTTTCCACTTTCTGGCGCGGTTCAAAGATGGTGTCAATGTCTTTTGCAAGCGCATCGTCGGAACGTGACCCGTCGCCCACAACCAAGATGGCATCTACAAAACCAGGCTTGCCAAGAAACTCGGCTGCCGTGGGAACATCGAACAGTGCAAATGTTGCACCACCAGGTGAGCGAACATCTCCGTAGGAGGCAATACCCACCATGGTGAACGTGCGGCTACCAGATTGCGCAACAACCTTTACCGTGTCGCCAAGGACGTAGCCAGCCTTCTCTGCAGATGCTTCATCGAGAGCTACTTCGGTAGGGCCATTTGGAAATCGGCCTTGGGCAATTGTCCAAAGAGCACCCTTGAATTCCACTGCAACGCTGCCGAAAGTTGGAGGGCCCGCACCTTCGGTGCCAATGGGCTTGCCATCTTTTCCAACAATGCGTGCGAATGCTTGGATGTCCGGAACGGCATCGCTGACTCCGGGAACAGCCAACACTTTGTCGACATAATCGGCGGGAATGCGTTGGCGTTCAATAACGCCGAAGTCACCTTCCACTACTTGTGTGGAACGCACGTAACCGTCGATGTTCTTGAAGACGTCTTCAAACAAGTTGTTGAACGTACGGTCGAGAGTGGCGGAGAAAACTGAGGTGCCAGACAAAAATGCCGTACCCAGAATGACTGCTAGCGAGGTGAGCACTAAGCGAGCCTTTCGGCCCACAATGCTCTTTAGTGCAATGCGAAACATGTGATTAGTTGCCGAGGCTCTTCATACGGTCGAGGACTTTTTCAGCAGTGGGCTCCAGCATTTCGCCAGCAATTTTTCCGTCTGCCAAGAACACAATGCGGTCGGCATAGGCCGCAGCAACGGGATCATGCGTCACCATCACAATTGTTTGACCTAATTCGTCAACTGCCATACGCATGAACTTCAGAATTTCACTTCCAGTGGTGGAGTCGAGATTTCCAGTTGGTTCGTCGGCCAAGATAATTCGTGGCTGGCTAGCCAATGCGCGCGCCACAGCAACACGCTGTTGTTGTCCACCAGACAATTCACTTGGGCGGTGTGTGAGGCGATCGTTCAAGTGAACGGTGGATATGACTCGTTGAATCCACTGTTCGTCACCCTTGTTGTTGCCTAACATGAGTGGCAAGCGAATGTTCTCTTCTGCAGTGAGTGTTGGCACCAAGTTGAAAGACTGAAAGATGAAGCCAATCTTCTCGCGACGTAGTTGAGTCAAGTTCTTGTCGCTAAGCGTTGACAGTTCAACGTTGTCAATGATGGCTGTGCCTTCGGTGAGTTCATCGAGGCCGGCGATGCAATGCATGAGTGTGGATTTTCCCGAACCACTGGGGCCCATGATGGCGGTGAACTGTCCGGAGTAGAAGTCGACGGACACGTCGTTGAGTGCGTACACCACGCCCTCATCTTTTCCGTACTTTTTCGTGGCGTTCTTTGCTGAAGCGGCAACCGTGAGGGTGGGGGAGGTCATAAAACAAGTCTGTCGGAGTTAGGTCATAGACCCAACTCCGACAGAACAAAAAGGCAATAGAAATGAAGGTTATTTAGGTTGTGGCAAGACGCGAAGGTACGGCTTTACCGTCTTCCATCCTTGTGGGAAGAGAGTCTTTGCTTCATCGTCAGACACTGCTGCACCGATGATGACATCGCCGCCATCTGTCCAGTTAGCTGGTGTTGCCACTTTGAACTTTGCAGTGAGTTGCAGCGAGTCGATAACGCGAAGAATTTCGTCGAAGTTACGGCCGGTTGACGCGGGGTAAGTAATACTCAACTTGATCTTCTTGTCTGGTCCGACAATGAACACGGAACGCACAGTCATGGTGTCGCTGGCGTTTGGGTGAATCATGTCGTACAAGTTCGACACGTTCTTGTCTGCATCACCAATCATGGGGAAATTCACCGGTGTTCCCTGTGTTTCTGCAATGTCTGCTTCCCACTTTTCGTGCGAGTCAACTGGGTCTACAGACAAACCAATGACCTTCACATTGCGCTTGTCGAACTCTGGCTTAATGCGAGCGACATAACCAAGCTCGGTGGTGCACACCGGAGTGAAATCTTTTGGATGGCTGAAGAGAACTCCCCAGGAGTCGCCAAGCCATTCGTGAAAGTTGATGGTGCCTTGGGTGGTTGCGGCAGTGAAGTCGGGGGCGGTGTCGCCAAGACGCACGGTCATGATGTCCTCCTTATAGGAACGGTTACTCCGAATGAGGATAGGGCGAAAAATCCTATTCCCGACAAGATTGGTCGGGAATAAAGTCCCGTCCTGATTGTCCCGTCTTTATTGGTGAATGGGCATCCAGTTGCCGTGGAAGCCATTGGGCACCCGAACCGGCAGGTGTACGACGGCCACGGGGTCATCGGTGAAGCCTCGAGAGTCAAAAATGGCCAACTCGGACAAACCAGAGTCCAGGTTTTGTCGAAGTGCCATGACGAACCCGTCGTCTTCGTTGTCGGCCGTGACCGGTGCGTCTGTGCGCGGAACAAAGACAGGTTCGCCATACCCAAACTGGGCCGCATCGTTACGCGCCGTGAACGTTTTCTTTTCCAAGTCGGCTTTGTACAGCACATCTTGTGAGAAGCCTTCTGCAATACCTGCGGAATAGCCGTACCGGTTGGGTAGTCCAATGAGCCCTTCGTGAATGCGCGGGAACTCTTGTGCGCGATCGTCGAGAACTTCTTCGGTTGCACGACCTGTTGCTGGGTCGAGGATCCATCGCACCAATGTGGGTGGGCCTTCGCTTGGTCCGCGACGTTCGCGGTCGAACATGCGCGGATGACGTGCTGCATCGAGAACAACGCGACCATCGGGCAGGTCGTAGGAGTTCATTGGATGGAAGAAGTAACACGAGTTAATGGTGACCCACGAGATGTCGCTTGCACTTCCGTTGCGAGGCAACAAACCAATGCGTGCTTCATAATTGTTGTCCCAGTAGTACGGAAGACTTGCACCGTTCATAGCGGCGTCAATGTTGAACACGCACGGTAAGTCAAACACCAGTGCGTACTTTTCTGTGATGGAAATGTCGTGAATCATCGGACCACCAGGAAGTGGAATGTCTACAGTGCGCGAGACGCGACCATCTGTGCCAACAACGACATACTGCACTTGATTTCCCCAACCCCACCAGTACGTCATGACATGAAGCTCATTCGTACGTGGATCACGCTTTGGGTGGGCAGAAAACGCCATCGGCAACGTGCCTTCGAGATTTGTTATGCGCACGGTGTCAAGTTCAAAGTCCAGCTCAATGGGGGGCGAACCTGCTTCAACTATTGCGTATGTCTTTCCGGCGTGCTGAATGACATTTGTGTTGGCAGAAAAAGTGTTGTGATCTGCAGGCCAATCAGACGGCGGTGCAATTTCACCCATTTGTTGTGAAAGGTTTGGTTCACGCACCCAACGATTGCGGTACCACTCAGCTTTTCCATCGCGAATACGAATGCCGTGCACCATTCCGTCGCCGGAGAACCAGTGGTACTTCTCTTCGTTAACTGCACCAAACGGGTTTGGTCCGTTGCGTACATATCGACCGTCTAGTTGTGGCGGCAACGTGCCGGTGACACGCAGGTTTGTTTCAGTGACTTCTTCGTGTACTGGTGCAAGGTTCCCAGCTAGAAACGGATTGCTTCTAGTTGCCATGTGTACTCCATGTTGTGAGTTGTGAGACTTTGTCGACAAGTTCTTCAAGGTTTGTTTCGGGAGGAAGTTTGTCGAGAAGTGGGCTATCGATGAACAGAGTGGCCAAGCCATGCGCTTGAGCCCAAAGCGCAACAGGTAAAGACATGGCGTCGGCTGGATCTCTTTCCGGATCAACAGCTTCGGCTAAGTCGAGGAGAGCCAAGAATGCATCATCGGCGGCACTGAGGGTTTGCTCATGAGTCCTGATGCCACAGATGTCTGAACGGAACATCACGCGATAGTGACCTTTGTGGTGCACTGCGAATGACACATATGCACGCAAACAGTTAGCGGCAATGTTTCCCGGCAAGTCAAGAGCACGACGGAACTCATCGGTAAAGCGACGGAATCCCTCTTCGGAAATTGCCGCAAAGATTCCGGCACGATCTCCGAAGTAGTGGTACGGCGCCTGGTGGCTCACTCCTGCGCGTCGGGCCACTTCTCGCATAGAGACTGCTTCGGCGCCCTCGGTGGCAATGATGTCGAGGGCACCATCTAATACAGCGCGCTGAACGTCAACACTTGCCTCTGGGGATGCAGGAGTTGAACGTTGGCGCGCCATACGTAATGGATATTACAAGAGAACTTGACAGTGTCAAGAGGGTTTGTTAGACAATGTCAAGTATGAATGCATCAGCTCCTTCCGACCGTGTCTATGCCCAGCGGTGGCTCATCTTGGGCATCCTCAGCGTCAGCGTTTTCTTGGTGGTTGTCGACAACCTCATTGTGAACGTGGCTCTTCCCACACTGCAACGCGAACTCAACGCAACGACTACTGGTCTTCAGTGGATCGTTGATTCCTATGCGTTGGTCTTTGCTGGTTTGTTATTGGCCGGCGGAGGTATTGGCGATCGGTACGGACGCAAGCGAACGCTGCAGATTGGCCTAGTTCTGTTTGCCGCATGTAGTGCCGCTGCAGCGTTTGCCAATACCAGCGGCTCTCTTATCTTCTGGCGCGGCGCAATGGGAATTGGTGCAGCACTTGTGTTCCCAGCAACCCTCGCCATCATCACCAACTTGTTCATCGACCCCATTGAGCGAGCAAAGGCCATCGGCCTGTGGTCGGCAGTGTCGGGTATGGCCGTTGCGTTTGGTCCCGTTGCAGGTGGTTTCTTGCTGGAACATTTCTGGTGGGGCTCGGTGTTCCTTATCAACATTCCCATCGTTGCAATTTCACTGTTGATTGGTGCGCGCATCATTCCCGATTCACGAAATGAAAATGCACACAGGATCGACAAGACCGGATTCTTGCTCTCCGTTGTTGCGGTCTCTGCTCTTGTCTTCACAGTGATTGAGTCGCCACATTGGGGATGGGGAAGCCTGAAGTCAAACGCCGGTTTCATTCTTGGTGCAATCGCATTAATTGCATTCGTGAAGGTTGAGATGACCAAAGACGAACCACTACTTGAAGTGTCCTTCTTCAAGAGTGCACGCTTTAGTGCTGCAACAGGAAGCATCGGTATTGCGTTCTTCTGCTTGTTCGGCTTCACATTCCTAGTAACGCAGTACTTCCAGTTTGTTCGTGGCTACGACACGCTGAGTGCGGGTCTTCACACAGTGCCGTTCGCAGTGGGCGCAGGTGTGACCGCACCGTTTGCAGCACGCGCAGCGTTGAAGTTTGGAACCAAACGAGTGGTTGCACTTGGTTTGTTAAACATGTCTATTGGCTTCGTGATTGCGTCTCGCATGGATGCCACATCGTCGTACTGGGGTCACGTGGTCATCGGAATGGTGTTCATGGCGAACGGATTGTCGCTGGTGACATCGCCATCGACCGATGCCGTCATGGGATCACTGCCACGGGAGAAAGCTGGTGTGGGTTCTGCGGTGAACGACATCAGTCGTGAAGTGGGTGGAACACTCGGTGTTGCAGTTGTCGGCTCAGTCTTTGTCAGCATGTACGGACCCAAGTTGGTGGAGAAGTTCACGGCATTGCCGGGCCTTGTGCAGGCGCTTCCAGCAGGAGCTTTTGAGAGTGCTCAAGATTCAGTAGGCGCGGCTTACTTTGTTGCTCAAGAAGCACCATCTGCTGCTCAGCAAAGTGTCCTCAATGCCGTGAGCGATTCGTTTATGCACGGATTTTCTACAGCGTGCTTGGTGACTGCTGGAATGGCGTTAGTGGGCTCACTCTTTGCGCTGAAATTCCTTCCCGCACGACCAGATTCAGTGGAGTCTTAAGGAATTCTTCACTTCCTGAAGTCACAGAAAATGGGGTCACAAGTACGCTGACACCATGAGTTCCAACATCAACACGCATGTTCTTGCAGGTGGCCCTGCTCGCGACGCGTTGTTGGATGCTTTGTCCTCTCGTTTGGTAGCCGCAGGGTCGCCGCGAATTGTGTTGGCAACTGTTCTTGTGGGCAACGATGCGCCAAGTCAGAAGTACGTGGCCAGTAAGCATCGCACAGCACACCAGATTGGTATTCAGTCCGTACATGTAGAGCTATCTGCGTCAACCACGCAAGAACAGCTAGAAGATCGTGTGCGTGAGCTTGCCGCTAACCCAGACATTCACGGAATCTTGGTGCAGCTGCCACTTCCGTCGCATCTCAACGCAGATGCTGTATTGAACTTGTTGCCCGCGCACAAAGATGTTGATGGTCTCACCAGTGAGTCAATGGGGCTTCTCATGCGTGGTTTGCCTGGGCATGTTGGGTGTACTCCACTCGGAGTGGTGCGCCTTCTCCAGCACTACAACATTCCGACAAGCGGAAGACATGCGGTGGTCATTGGGCGGTCAACTCTTGTGGGGTTGCCGTTGTCGGTTCTGCTTGCGCGTAAAGGAATCGACTGCACGGTCACGCTTGCACATTCACGCACTCAGAATCTTGCCGCAGTGTGTCGCAGTGCAGACATTGTTATTTCGGCAACAGGTCTTGCTCATTCCATCACCGCGCAACATGTTTCGCCCGGAGCGGTCGTTATCGATGTTGGTATCTCGCGCACCGAAGCAGGAATTGTTGGCGACGTTGACCCACAATCTGTTCACGGCATTGCATCTGCGCTTACCCCAATGCCTGGTGGAACAGGACTAATGACTGTTGCGTGCCTGATGGAGAACACAGTGAATGCAGCAATCATGCAGGGCGTTAGCGTGCCATGAAGCGACGGGGCGGTGTTGCCATTGTGGCGGCACTTGTTGCCGTTGTGCTTCCATCAACGTCAGCGCAAGCGAACAGCATCGGAGTAGTTGAACCCGTTGCGCACACCATGGTGACAGCCTCTCCGCAAACCACGGGGCCAACAGGGTCGTTGTCATGGGGGCTTGATCGCATCGATCAACGAACGTCCGTTAGTGGCACACGTGCGTACAACTTTGCCAACGATGGCACGGGCGTCACCATTTACATTCTCGATTCTGGCGTCGCAGGAAATCATCCCGAATTCGGATCTCGAGTAGCAAACGGATGGAGCTATCGCTCGAGCGCCACGTCACTTAGTAGTTACCGAGATGCACTTGCCGCATATCAAAATGATCCACAGTCAGGTATCGAAGCGTGCGCAAACGATGGCAGTCACGCAGTGAACCCACTCGTCTTCGACAGCCCACAGAATCCTGATTCCAGTGATGTTGGGCGAACAGATAATGATGGACATGGCACACACGTTGCGGGTATTGCCGCTGGTGATGGTGTTGGTGTTGCGAAGAACTCAACAATCGTTCCTGTTCGCGCACTTGACTCGTGCGGCAACGGAACGCGCACCATGATTCTGGAAGGCCTTGCTTGGATACTTGCTGACCACGACGCAGGGGAGAAAGCAGTGCTGAATCTCAGTGTTGGTTTCGGCGAGCAAGTCACTGAAGTAGACAACGCAATTACTGCGATCATGAATGAAGGCGTCCTCGTTGCCGCGGCCGCGGGAAATGGTTCACGTTCGGCGTGTTCGTCAACACCTGCGTCAACGTTCGGAACCATTTCAATTGGGTCATCAACTCTTGTAGATGGGGAGAGTTCATTCAGTAACTACGGATTATGTGTGGACATGTTTGCGCCCGGGGGCTCGTCCACTCAAGGCGGAGCTATCACTTCGGCGTATCCGTATCTCAGTGGTACCACCAACACGTATGCGGCACTGTCTGGCACATCAATGGCAACACCATTCGTTTCAGGGTCTTTGGCTCGTTATTTGCAATTGATGGAAGCAGCACCAACGTCATTCTCTACTGGCGCCACAGCGGCATGGACATGGTTAAGCACCAACGCAACCATGAATGCCATCACCTATTACAACTCTGGGCGCTCGACACAAACCCCCAACAGACTCTTGTATGTGCCCTCGGCGCCTTCGCAAGTGCGAAAACTGGTAGCCGCACCATCTGATGGTGGCGCTGTGGTCTCGTGGCAAGGAAATGTTGTTGGTGCCACGTACACGGCAACCGCCAC
>Ga0214168_1000743_pt1 | contig 13179 bp, 12 predicted proteins | sample LakMenepilimnion_FD_153002 | JGI IMG/M metagenome (GOLD analysis project Ga0214168, IMG submission 153002) | Freshwater microbial communities from Lake Mendota, WI - Practice 29OCT2010 epilimnion v4 | ecosystem: Environmental > Aquatic > Freshwater > Lake > Epilimnion/Euphotic zone | place: Lake...
TAATAGTCACATACTCAATCATCGCATTATAGTTGCTTCTCCTCTGCGTGAGGAAAACACCCCCTCAAATCGGTCCAAATCGGTTGATTTCCGTTTTGTAAAAACTTAACTTACTACAAATCAACGCCTTCATTTCTTGAAAAATTAGTAGCTCATTTCGTCTAATTGCACTTTTCCTTTAAAGGTCCAAAATACAAATAGGGTATAAGCGCCAACGAGTGGAGTGCCAATAGCTGCTATTAATAATAAAATTTTCATGGTTTTTAATGAGGAAGCTGCATTTGATATAGTAATGCTATTTGCAGGATCATTACTTGCCAATAGTAGGGTTGGAAATACTTCCAATGCAACCATGGCTAATAAGGAAGCAATGGTAATTGACGAACTCAAAAAGGCAAAACGATATTTTCTTTTATTTAATTGTCTTGGGATATTTGCGATTGCTAGAAACATAACAATTGGTAATATAAAATAAATTGGATTAGATCTTAATTGATCACTTAAATGTGGAATATACAATAACGTATATAATGTTGAAAATCCAAATGCTACCAAAAAAAAGATAGTAAAGTTTTTAGCGAGCACAGTTATTTTAGCAAATAGCCTATTTTCTGTTTTCATGGCTAAAAATATAGCACCATGCATCATAAATAATGCTAGGCTCGTTATAGCCACCATAATACTAAATGGATTTATAAAGTCAAGCCAATCCCCAATAAATTCATGATTGGCATCTAATGGAATTCCTAATGCCACGTTTCCAAGCATTAAACCTAATGAAACAATAATTGTAATACTAGCAAATGAATAAATAAAATCCCATGTGGCCCTCCATTTTTTGCCTGGCTCTTTACTTCTAAATTCGATAGCCACGCCTCTCCAAATTAAGCCAACAATAAAAATCATAAAAGGGACATAAAATGCAGAAAATATAGCTGCATAAGCAACTGGGAATCCAGCAAATAGTGATCCTCCTCCAATAACTAACCAAACTTCATTACCATCCCAAATAGGACCAATTGCATTTAATGCTATGCGCCTGCTTTCTTCTTTTTTTAAAAATAAATGCAATGCTCCGGCTCCTAAATCAAATCCATCTAGTATGGCATAACCGGATATGACGCCTCCAAAAACAAGGAACCACAAGGTGTTATAATCCAAACTCCACAAAGTTTCCATACAGTTATATTTAAATATTGATTCGTTCTTCTCTGTTGCTGTAATTATCCATTATACTTTTTAAGGGCACTGGGCCATGTTTTATTTTTTTATTTAAAAGATATATAAATAAAACAAAAAGGGTAAGGTAAACAAGTCCAAACAAAATTAATGAGAATATAATTTGATTTGCTTTTACAGACTTAGATAAAGCGTCTGAAGTTCTTAATAAGCCATAAACTACCCATGGTTGCCTACCCATTTCGGCAGCAAACCAACCTGCCTGATTGGCAATTTGTGGTAAAAAAACAGACCATGCAAAAATTTGAAGGAGCCATTTTTTTTCAAATAGCTTTCCTTTGTAAATAAGCCATGATGCATATGCGGTTAGTCCAATTAAAAACATGCCAATGGCAATCATAATATGGTATACCTGAAAAATTGCATTGATTTGTGTAGGTCTTTCATCTTGCTTAAAGGCATTTAAGCCGGTGACTGGGGTACTAAAATTTTGGTATAATAAAAAACTAAGTCCCCCTTGAATTTTGATGCCCTTCACTTCTTGACTTTTATTGTTGACCCAACCAAACAAATACATATCAGCAGCTGCACTTGAATCATAATGCCCTTCTAAGGCAGCTAATTTTGCTGGTTGATTTTTAGAAACGCCATCTGCACTTTTATGTCCTGTTGCTAATTGGGCAAAGGAAAACATTGTAGCTATAATCAAAGCTATTTTAAAAGAAGGTTTTGCTATTTCTAGATGCTTCTTTTTAATGATATAATAAGCATTTACACTTAATACTAAAAATGCGCCAGATAAAAATGAACCAATCCATACATGACTTAAGCGATCTATACTAGATGGATTAAAAACCATCGCCCAAAAGTCTGTGATTTCTGCTCTTGCGTTTAGGCCTTCGCCAACGATATGATATCCTGCGGGTGTTTGTTGCCAGCTATTAGCAACTACAATCCAAACAGCACTAAACATAGAGCCTAAAAAAACCATGATGGTAGAAAAATAGTGCACTTTTGGATGTACTTTATTCCATCCAAATAGGAGTACTCCCAAAAACCCACTTTCAAGTGCAAAAGCAAAAATACCTTCTGCTGCTAAGGCACTTCCAAAAATATCACCCACATATTTTGAATAGGTTGCCCAATTGGTTCCAAATTCAAACTCCATTACAATTCCAGTGGCTACTCCTATTCCAAAAATAAGCGCAAATATTTTAATCCAAAACTGCGTCATATGTTTATAATGCAGCAAGCCTGTTTTAAGATACATGCCTTCCATAATAACTAAAATAAGTCCCAATCCAATGCTTAAAGGAGGATAGATATAGTGAAAAGCCACTGTGAAAGCAAATTGTATGCGGGCAAGTATTTCAGTTTCCATAAATGAATCTAAACTTTTAATTAATTATTTGCAATCTGTAGCATATCATGGATGCCACCACCATTGTATACTTCGTTAACTCCATTTTGGCCAAGTATACTTACCGCCATGCCACTTCTGTTGCCGCTTCTGCAATAAACAACAATAGGCTTAGGCATTTGACCAATCTGAATAGCCTGTTCTTGTACTGTTTCAAGTGGAATATGCAGTGCGCCAGGAAAATGTTCTTGGTCAAATTCCATCTGAGATCTAACATCAATAATAGTTGCCTTTTTTTCTTTGATAAGTTGAATTAAATTGTTCATTTTTTTTATTTGAAATGATTGTAAACGAATTAAACCTAGATATGTTATTTCGATTGCAAAATTCTATTTATTAATTGCTATTATTAGTGATATATATCACATATAAAAATATTTAAACGGGTTAAATTTACATTTCAAATGAATGAGTATGAAAAATAAATATCAAATTATAGTTGTAGGTGGTGGTAATGGTGGTATTACAGTTGCTGCCCAATTATTAAAAAAAGATAAAACATTAGAAGTTGTAATTATTGACCCTTCTGAAAGTCATTATTACCAGCCAGCCTGGACCATGGTAGGCGGTGGTTTTTATGATATTAATGATACCGCTAGGCCCGAAGTATCTGTGATACCAGAGGGTGTAGCATGGATTAAAGAAGCAGTTGTAAGCTTTGATCCAGAAAACAACAGTATTTTACTACAATCTGGAGCTACTATTGCATATGAATACTTAGTAGTTGCTCCAGGTATTCAGCTCAATTGGAAAGAAGTTAAAGGATTAGAAGAAAATATTGGCAAAAATGGAGTTTGCTCTAATTATAGTTTTAAAACGGCACCTTACACTTTTGAATGTCTACAAAGTACTAAAAGCGGAAGGGCTATTTTTACTAGCCCGCACACGCCAGTTAAATGTGGCGGAGCCCCACAAAAAATTATGTATATCGCCGCTGATTATTTTAAAAAGCATCATTTAACTAACAATATACAGGTTGAGTTTTGGTCGGGTGGAACTAAATTATTTGGAGTAAAAAAGTTTGAAGATGCGCTAAAAAAAGTTGTTGCTAATTTTAAGATCAAAGAAAATTACTATACCAAATTGGTTGAAATTGATGGGCTAAATAAACGAGCTAAATTTGTAGGTTTTGGTGAAAAAAATAAGGACGTGGAAACTTGGGTAGACTATGAAATGATACATGTTACCCCACCACAATCTGCTCCAGACTTCGTTAAAAATAGTCCATTAGCTAATGTGGCTGGATGGGTAGATGTAGAAAAATACACCCTCCAACATGTACGTTATGCTAATGTGTTTTCATTGGGAGATGCTTCTTCATTACCCACGGGTAAAACGGGTGCGGCCATTAGAAAGCAAACCCCAATTTTAGTGAGTAATTTGCTTTCTTTGATGCAAGGAAAAACATTCACCGGTCATTATAATGGATATAGCAGTTGCCCACTCATTACCGGTCACGGGAAATTAATATTAGCTGAGTTTGATTATGATAATAATCCACAAGAAACATTTCCATTTAATCAGGCCAAAGAAAGGTGGAGTATGTTTATTTTAAAAAGATATATACTTCCATATTTATATTGGACTCAAATATTAAAGGGAAAAATGTGATAATGACTCTAGAAGTTAAGAAACTAAAAAGAAGTAATTCACTTAGTTAGAGTTTTATAAAAAAAGGCCTTCGCAAATTGCGAGGCCTTTTTTTATAGGAAATATATTGGCTGTATTTTAGCTCACCACTGCTTGCCCTTCTTTAATCCACTCATTTATACCAGGGCTGTAATTAGATACATTAGTATAGCCTTCTTTTACAAGTAATGAGTAACCAATGGCAGCTCTATCTCCACCTTGGCAATGAATGATGACTGGCTTGTCTTTTGGTACTTTATCTAAGTTTTGCAATAAGGTTCCAACAAATACATTTTTTGCGCCTGTAATATGTCCGATATTGAATTCGGCAACACCTCTAATATCAATGATTTCAGCATCCTTATTCGCTTTCACTGTATCAATCGAAACCATATTAGATTGTGCTAAAGTTCCAGTATACACTTGATTTATTTTAGACGCATCTACAAATCCAAAAATATTATCTAATCCAATACGCATTAATTTTCTTGTTAGATCGTCCATTTGATTTGGTTCTGCAATTAAAATAAATTGTTCGTCATAAGAAATAAACCAACCCATCCAAGTAGCAAATGCATTATTACCTTGAATATTGATACTGTCTGGAATGAAACCATTTTGAAATTCTAATTTATTTCTTGTATCAATCACTTTGATGCCCTTATCCATGGCAGATTTTAAATCCGTATTCAATAATTCTTTAATTTTTGGCACTTCGGTTAACAAAGGACGATTAACTTTATTCAATTCCTTCATTTTTGCAAAGTACTTAGGCGGTTCAGGTTGATCTGTCAATAAAAATTGAACGAAGCCTGCCTTATCTGCGCCATACTGAAAGGCCCAGTTTCTTTTTTTCTCATATCCAACAGTTGTACTTGGAACGGCACCTAATGCTTTACCACAAGCTGATCCAGCGCCATGTCCAGGCCATACTTGTATAAAATCTGGTAAGTCTGAAAATAAATGAATTGAATTATACATTTGTTCTGCTCCTTTATCTTGTGTGCCCACTAGTCCAGCAGCTTTTTCTAATAAATCTGGACGACCAATATCTCCCACAAAAACAAAGTCGCCTGTAAATAACATCACCGGCTCTTTACTTGCAGGTGTATCCGTTAATAAAAAACTTATACTCTCTGGTGTATGTCCTGGTGTATGTAACACTTCAATTTTTAAATTTCCCACCATCAATTCTGTGCCATGCTTTAAGCCTTCGTGCGCAAACTCATATTCCCATCCTGGCCCACCTTCATCTGATAAATACATTTTAGCGCCTGTTACAGCAGCTAGTTCACGAGAGCCTGCTAAAAAATCGGCATGAATATGTGTTTCAAAAATATGCGTGATTTGCATATTATTTTGCTTTGCAATTTCAATATACGTGTCGATATCGCGCTTGGGATCGATGACTGCAGCCACACCTGCTTTTTGACAACCAATGAAATAACTAGCTTGTGCTAAAGATTTGTCGTAAACGTGTTGAAAAAACATACTGTTACTTTTTTATTGATATTAATAATGTGTTCTATTTGTTTGTTGAAAAACTGGTTAAGTTGTTTCGACAAACAAAGGTGCGTATTATTAAAACTATTATTTGTGACATATATCACAAATCTAACTAATCGAAATTATTTAATAGCCTGTTTTTAAATAACTCCAGCCCTCTTCCTGCTTCACAACCAATTCTGCCACACCAGATGGCACAGAACTTACAGAAGGAATAAGCATCTCCTTTTTTATACCATATTTATTCATTGTGTTTTCACAAGCATTAAAAACTACCCCTTGCTTTGTCATAGCTTCTATATCAGCCACTAAATGGGACTTTGATGTGACTAAAAAATTCAAAGCCTTACCATGCACTACCACTTCTATCTTCACTTTTCCGGGCCATACTTTTTGAAAATTACGAATATTACCCAGCATGCCGCTCCAAACTGCAGTATCCGCAGAATTCAATTGCATCACTACATTATGTATTTTGTTTTGATCCTGAGCAATTGTTTTATTGACAAGCAAAACAACAAAAAGGAGAAAAAGAAAAGCGGTTTTAAAAAATGAGCTCATTTGATGGCATTTAATTTTTTTTAAATGTACAACTTAATTTGCAATCATATTTAACATTTCATATACCCCTCCGCCATTATACACTTCATTAATCCCTTGTTGATTTAATATTGTTTTAGCCATACCACTTCTATTGCCACTTCGGCAATAAACTACAATAGGTTTAGGCATTGCACCAATTTCAATTATTTTTAAATTAACTTCTTCTAATTGGATATTTTGTGCACCAGGGAAGTGCTCTGACTCAAATTCCATAGGGCTTCTTACGTCAATAATTGTAGCTGTTTTGTTTTTGATTGCGTTAATGATATTTTCCATAATTTAATTCATTTTAATATAAGGGTGAATTGCTCAACCCTTGATTTATTGTAGTTTATTTTAAAGTTTAATTATAACATTGTTGATGGACATACATATGCAGAGATATTAAAATTACCGCTATTTTTTAGTGCGGTAAATCCACCCTGTACATCTACTAAATTATCAAAACCTCTTGCTCTTAAAATAGAAACAAAAATCATAGATCGATAACCTCCTGCACAATGTACATAATAGGTTTTCTTTTTATCAATCTGCGCCATACTTTCATTGATAAAGTCTAATGGTGCATTTTCACTATCAATAATATGTTCACTAAAGTATTCTGATTTTTTACGTACATCCAAAATGCTAGCTGCTGGATTTTTCTTAACAATATCCGCTAATTGATCTGCGCTAATAGATTCAATCGTATCAACTTCTTCCCCTGATAATTTCCAAGCTTCAAATCCACCTTTTAAATACCCAATGGTAAAATCATAGCCAACCCTTGCCAAACGAGTTACTACTTCTTCCTCTCGTCCCTCTTCTGTTACTATTATTATTTCTTGTTTAATATCTGGAATCATTGCGCCCACCCAAGGTGCAAAATTACCGTCAATGGCTATATTAATTGAATTAGGAATAAAGCCTTTAGCAAAAATTTGTGCCTCTCTGGTGTCTAAAATCAATGCTCCGGTTTCATTTGCAGCAGCTTCAAATGCTTTTGGACTCAATGCATGCTGGCCTCTCTCTAATACCTTGTCAATACTATCATATCCCTGAATATTCATCAATACATTTAAAGGAAAATATCCTGGAGGCGCTACTAAACCATCTAATACAGCAGCTTTAAAAGCTTCTTTTGTTAGCTTAGGATTCAATGCATAATTCGTTTTCTTTTGGTTACCTAAAGTGTCTGTAGTTTCCTTGCTCATATTTTTTCCACATGCCGAACCGGCACCATGTGCAGGATAAACAATAATATCATCTGCCAATGGCATCACTTTATTTCTTAAGGAATCAAATAAATGACCTGCTAAAATATCTTCAGTTAGTTCTGCTTTTACTTTTTGTGCCAAATCAGGACGACCCACATCACCAATGAATAAAGTATCGCCACTGAATAATGCAGTTTCTTTTCCATTTTCGTCAATTAGCAAAAAGCAAGTGCTTTCCATTGTATGACCAGGTGTATGAATAACTTTAATTTTAACATTTCCTAAGTTTAAAACTTCTCCATCTTTAGCTGTATGCATATCATATCCAGCAGCAGCAGTTGGGCCAAAAACAATGGTAGCACCTGTTTTTTTAGCTAAATCGATATGACCAGAAACAAAGTCGGCATGAAAATGCGTCTCTAATACATACTTAATTGTAGCGCCATCTAATTTTGCTTTTTGAATATAAGGTGCTACTTCTCTTAATGGATCCACAATAGCTGCTTCTCCATTACTTTCAATGTAGTAGGCACCTTGAGCTAAACAGCCAGTGTAAATTTGTTCGATTTTCATAATTGTATTTTTAAACGTTTTAAATAAATATTGATAACACAAAGATGAAACTATTGACGCCCATTAACCGTGATATTTATCACCTTAAATAAAAAAGTATACTAAAAAAAATATGATTTTAGTCATTTATAAAATAACTATCTAATTAAATGATTAATATCATTCAGACATTATTAAAGAAGCACTTACATTTACTTTAAAAATATAATTTATGGACATCTATCATCAGATTATTATTATAGGCGGAGGGAACGGAGGCCTCTCTGTTGCTGCGCAATTATTAAGAAAAGATCAAAGTCTAGATATTGCAATCATTGAACCTTCAGAAAAACATTATTACCAACCAGCATGGACCATGGTGGGTGGAGTATGTATATTTTAAAACGTTACATTTTGCCATATTTATATTGGACAAGAATTTTAAAAGGGAAAATGTAATTCAATAATTTTCTAGTTTCCTTATAAGATTTTTTAAAAATCTGTGTTTTATACTAAAATAATTGGGTAGGTGACATTTATCACCTACCTTTTATTATTATAAAAGCACCTTTGTGTCAAATTTAAGAGCATGGAAATAATAGGATATATAGCTTCTATATTAATTGGTATCTCATTGGGATTAATTGGGGGCGGAGGTAGTATTTTAACTGTTCCGGTTTTAGTATATCTTTTTCATGTAGATCCAGTTCAAGCAACAGCTTATTCTTTATTTATAGTGGGTGCAAGTAGCCTTGTGGGAGCTTGGCCTAAATACAAGCAGGGATTCGTGAATCTAAAAACAGCGATCATCTTTGGTATTCCTTCTATCGTAGCCGTATTTGCCACTAGAAAATTTATAGTGCCCGCTATACCAAACGAATTGGGTGAATTTGCGGGAATAGCAATCACAAAATCATTATTGATGATGATGTTGTTTGCTGTATTGATGGTGGCTGCCTCCTTCTCTATGATTCGCTCTAAGAAGAACAAAGAAACTGAATTAGAAGGTGAACAAAAATTCAATTACCCATTGATTTTATTAGAAGGTGCCTTGGTTGGTATACTAACTGGATTGGTAGGTGCTGGGGGTGGTTTTTTAATTATTCCAGCTTTAGTGATGTTAAGCAAACTTCCAATGAAGCAAGCAGTGGGCACTTCTTTATTAATTATTGCTGCTAAATCTTTGATTGGTTTCACGGGTGACCTGGGCAATAGAACAATGGATTGGACCTTATTGTTAACTGTTACTGCACTTGCCATTGCAGGCATTTTTATAGGCGACAAATTAAGTAAGCGCATAGACGGCAATAAATTAAAAACAGGTTTTGGTTGGTTTATTTTAGTGATGGGCTTATACATCATTGCCCAACAATTATTTTTTCCTACGGGAGGCGGACACTAATCCTATAAAATTGAACTTATGATAAAGCCATTGCTCTTTAGTATGGCGAGCTTTATTTTGCTAATATCACAAGCAAATGCGCAACACCAAGAACTAAACGAAGACCCAAAATTATGGGGTAAATCAAAAAAAGAATTAGACAGTGCCAATTTATTGTATCGCTTTCAAATGGGCACAGTGCATGGTCATTTAAGGTCTTTTTATAGTAGCACATTTAATAAAAATAGTCAAGTAGAATATGCTCAAGCAATTGGAGGAGGTATTCAATTCAAATCTAAACCGTTGTACAATCTAAGTATTGGCGTAAGTGGATTTTTTGTGTATGATGCCATCTCCTCAGATTTAATAAATCCACATCCGCTATCAAATACCCTTAACAGGTATGAGCTTGGCTTATTTGATATAACCGATCCGGCCAACAAAACAGATATTGATCGATTAGAGGAATTGTATATTCAATATCAAAAAAATAAAATCACCATTACCCTTGGTAAGCAACTTTTAAATACGCCATTTATTAATTTACAAGATGGAAGAATGCGCCCTACCGAAGTGCAAGGCGTTTGGTTACAATATAGAAATAAAGAAAATAAATTTTATGCAGGATGGCTAAATCGTTTTTCACCAAGAGGCACTGTAGAATGGTATAAAACAGCTGAATCCATTGGTCTTTACTCTGTTGGTGTAAACATAGATGGCACTAAATCTGGTTATAAAGATGCACTTGAATCTAAAGGAGTTGCACTTGTTGGGGCTGAGATAGGACTGATAAAAAATCATAAGATTCAATTTTGGAATCAATATGTTGATAATATTTTTAACAGTAGTCTAGTTCAAATTGACAAGCTACCAAAGGCTTCTAGTCCATATTATTATGGTCTACAAATGATTGGACAACTTGTATTGAATCAAGGAGGTAATCCAGATCCTACTAAAACTTATTTTAATCCAAGTCAATCATCATTTGTATTTGGAGCAAGATTTGGAAGGCAGCTAGGACAATGGGATCATTCTATCAATTTCACAAGAATTACCAAACAAGGCAGATATCTTATGCCAAGAGAATGGGGGCGAGATCCATTTTATACTTTTTTATTGGGGGAACGCAACGAAGGAATGGGAGATTTAAATGCCTATGTAATTAAATCAAAATTTACAGCCAAGCATTTACCACTAAATGTAAACATGGGGATGGGCTATTATGATTTGCCAGACATCCTGAATTTTGCCATGAACAAATATAGCTTTCCAGCCTATATGCAATATAATTTAGATGTACGTTACGCATTTACTGGATTTTGGAAAGGCTGGGAGGCACAAGTCATTTATTTTTATAAGGATGCTGTAGAAAACACTTACAATAACCCCAAATACTATATCAACAAAGCAGATATGGGGCATTTTAACTTTATCTTGAATTTTCATTTTTAAAAGTTTAGGGCGAATCAATTCAAATTGTGACAAAAGTCACTTAATTTATAGTGAATTAAGCAGATATTCCATTCTCAAAGAATGCCAAATGAAAAATAAGAATGCCGATCGCAGAAGTTTCCTAAAAAATGCAGCTTTATTAGGCATAGGTATACCTGGCGCAATTTCTATTAGTAGTGCTGCTAGTGCTGGTGAAAATAAAAGCGTCGATGGCATGCAAAAAAATGCTACAAAGAGTGCTAGTGACACACCCTTAAGTAATGAATTTAGTATTTTTATCACGACAGATTTACATGCACAAATACATACCCACGATGAATTTTTTTGGGAAGACGGTAAGGCTATCTATAAAAAACGTGGAGGTCTTGGTGTTTTAAAAACAATGATAGATGCGCTTAGGTTAAAGTATCCTCAAAACATATTATACGACGGAGGTGATTATTTTCACGGGCATGGTGTAGCCTCTTTGTCAGAAGGAGAAGCCTTGATCCCATTAATGAATGCCTTTAACTATGATTTGATTTTACCCGGTAATTGGGAGGTAGTTTATAAAAAGAAAAAGATGCTCTATGATATGGGGCATTCTAACGCTGCAAAAATTTGTGCCAATATGTGGCATAAAACAAATGATGCAGATAATGGTTTATTAATCTACCCTCCTTATTGGATTAAATATATAGCAGGCGCTAAAGTGGGCTTTATTGGTTTTACAGATCATTTGGTGCCTAAGCGTCAATCACCTGCATACAGCGAGGGTATTGGTTTTACGCATGCTACTGATAATGTTGCTAAGTATATTCAATATCTAAAAGAAGTTGAAGGATGCGGAATCATATTTGTCGTAACCCATATGGGACTTGCACAACAAGTAGGACTTGCCAATGACCCTCGTGTTGAAGGTGCTGATTTTATTTTAGGCGCAGACACACATGAACGCGTGAGAGTGCCTATTCAAGGCAAGTATACTAAAGTAGTGGAATGCGGGGCCTTTGGTTCTTTTTTAGGCAGATTGTCTATTCAAGTCAAAGATGGTAAAATAGCTACATACGAATATGAATTGATGGATGTAGATCCTGCTTTATATCCTGCAGATAAAAATACATTAGCACTAGTTGAACAAGCTGCAGCACCTTATCAAAATGAAATGTCAAAAGTGATTGGTTATAGTTCAACGCCACTAGTTCGTTATTTTGTTTTGGAAACCCCCATGGATAATTTAATTACCGATGCAATTATGTGGAAATTCAAACCAGATATTGCATTAAGTAACGGATTTAGGTTTTGTCAACCACTTGCTATTCCAGAAAATAAAAACCAAGTAGCAATTACCAATGAGTTTTTATGGAATATGTTGCCAGTAGACTCTACTGCAAAAACAGGCGAAGTAACAGGAGTACAAATTTTAGATTGGTTGGAAAAGGAATTAGAAAATGCTTTTGCCACCGATCCAAGTAAAAGATTTGGAGGATGGTTTGTTCGTTTTGCTGGAATGGAAGTAAATTGTACCATTGGAAAGCCTAAAGGGGAAAGAGTGAATTGGGTAAAGATCAAAGGACAAGCATTGGATCAAAATAGATTATATCGTATTGTGGCCTGTGAAAGAGAAGGCGACCCTAATGATACTTTATGTAGAATCGAAAAGGTCAAAAACCCGGTTGCGACTTCTATAAGTTTACATCAAGTGATTACTGATTATCTGAAAACCAATTCTCCTATTGCACCAAGACTAGAAGGTAGAACGATTGCTACAGATCAATCCCCTAACTTATTAACTCAATTACAAGGGACAACCTATGATTTTAGGTAAATAAAATAGATTGAACTAATGAAAAAACAATATTTCATATTGATAGGCATCTTCACTGTAATAGGACTCTATTTTTTAGTAGGTTTTATTACCGGAGATTATTTTAAAATCGATGGTACCATAGCCAAAACAGATAGTACATGGGTGGGGCCGAGTATCTATCTTGAGAACAAAACACTTGGAGAAGAGCGTGAATTAGTGATATATGGTCAAGAATTAATTGCCCACACATCTAAGTATTTAGGTCCTAAAGGATCGGTTGCACAAATTACCAATGGTATGAATTGTCAAAACTGCCATTTACAAGCAGGTGCTAAAGCTTGGGGTAATAATTATGCAGCCGTGTTTTCTACCTATCCAAAATTTAGAGACAGAAGTGGACAAACAGAAAGTATTTACAAACGTGTAGCAGACTGTATGGAGCGAAGCTTAAATGGAACAGCAGTGGATAGTA
>Ga0214168_1000749_pt1 | contig 13140 bp, 13 predicted proteins | sample LakMenepilimnion_FD_153002 | JGI IMG/M metagenome (GOLD analysis project Ga0214168, IMG submission 153002) | Freshwater microbial communities from Lake Mendota, WI - Practice 29OCT2010 epilimnion v4 | ecosystem: Environmental > Aquatic > Freshwater > Lake > Epilimnion/Euphotic zone | place: Lake...
AAGCGACACACTGCCCCATCTGGACGATGTTTGCGCTTTGCCTCATACGTCGACATCAAGGACTGTGGAACCACTAGTGCCTGAGCACTTCGCTGCTCTATGAGCACAGCTATCTCGGCATCAATCTTTTGCTTTGCCGAACTGAGTGCCATGGTTGCTGAGGCCAAGGTGCTTTTGGCACTTACTTGCAACGGTGCGAGTTCGCTCTTTTGTAGTTCTGCAGCCTCAACAACACCCATGAGTTGAAGTTCACGATCGTCAAGAGCGTTACGTTCTGCAGTCACAGTTGCGATCTCGCGCTGAAGAGCTTCAGCTTCACGTGGCGCGATGACTGTTTTCAACTGCTTATTCAGCTTCACCAACTTGTCATCATGTTCGTGTGACATACGATCAACTTTTGAAATCTCTGCAGTAGCAGCACCTATTTCTGCATCGCAAGTTGCAATCTGTGCATCAATTTCAGCGAGTGCTTTCTTTGCAACATCGCGATCAACTGTTTCCTGCAAATGACTTACACGATGCTTCGCTTGTGAAATTGCAATGTCTGTTGTCTGAACTGCGAGGAGATCTGACAACACGGTCATCATTAACCTGCGACTGTCGTTACAGCAGATGGAGGCAGACCATCTGCACAGTTGTATACCCAGTAGGCGCCAATTGGAACGGTGTTCACTGGTCCGACTGGATAGCGATCTTTGATGTACTGCTTGCTTGGTGTTGTGCTTGGGGTGACCACTCCGGGAATGGTGGTCGTTGTCGTCGTCGTTGTGCTTGACGTGGTGACAACAGGCAGCGCTGGCGGTTCAACTAGGTTCACCACAACGGTGTTGTTCGGCACAACAGGAACCGTAGTCGTATTCCTTCCCTTTGCTTGCGTTGTTGTTGGCGCAGGGATAGTTCCTGACACCACTTGTGCCAAACACTCGTTGCCCGGCAGATAGATGTGCTGTGGCGAAAGGTCTGCACGCGCTTCGGTAGCTACTGCTGGCGGTGGTGCCGGCCAGTCTGAAAGCTCATTAACAGGAGTATCGCCAAGCGCTTCATCCATGAGTTGTTTCCAAATACGCGCTGGATACATAGCGCCCTGAATTCGTGTGTAACCATCGGCACTCTTGAACTCCGGAATATTGACCATCGGCGTATACGCACGTGGGTCACCAACCCATACTGCTGTTGTCAGTTCACGTGTGAAGCCAACGAACCATGCATTCGTGTTGTCGTCTTGCGTTCCTGTTTTTCCTGCTGCCGGTCGACCACCATCGAGTTGTGTTCGACGTGCAGTACCAAACTTCAACACACCTTTCAACGCGTCTACTGAACGCAATGCAGATGCTTCCGACAATGCCTGATCGGGATTCAATTCATGTTGATAAATAACGCCAGTTGCGTCTTCGATCTTCTCTACGAAATACGGCTCATGGTGAACACCCAAGTTGGCGATGGTTTGGGCGCCCGATGCCATGTCGAGTGGACTCATTTCATTGGCACCTGTAGACAGCGATGCATACGGCTTAATGAGATTCAAACGTTCAGCATCTGTTCCCCATTCAGGCTTTGGCATGAAGTCTGAACTCATCATTCCGTACATCAACGCAACTACTTTGTCGAGGCCTACTACTTGAGCAAGTCGTGCATACGCACAGTTGATTGACAACGCGGTCATCGTTCGTAATGAAGAAACAGGCTGACTCACACCGTTAGAAATAAGAAATGTTGGTTCTTCATCATTGCCAGGGTTCGGCAAGGTGCATGGAAGCGTTCCATCAATCACATCGTCTGGCAGCAGTCCGGCCTCCATTGCTGCCGCAAGAATAAACATCTTCACGCTTGATCCGGTTTGACGCCTGCGCATGGCGACGTTTACTTCACTCACCAAGAAATCTCGTCCACCGACCATTGCCCGCACACCACCAGTTGCGTTATCAATAGTTACTACTGCTGCCTGAATGTTGGCGGAGTTCTCTGGCATTTGTTCAAGTGCTGCTTTTTCTGCTGCAGCCTGCGCGCCTTTATCCAGTGTGGTCTGAATGACCAGGCCGCCATAGAACAACTTTTTGTAGCGCTCTTCATACGTTGGTCCAAGAATGTCGGAGCGATTCAACAGATAGTCACGGACTGCTTCTGTGAAATAGGTGCGACCAGTATCGGTTGCACGAGAAATCTCGCGACGGTTATCGGGGATTGGGCAATCTGCATCTTCCACCGTGCGCAATCGCGGATTCTCCCAGCCCTTGCACGCAATCGTGGCTTGTTCTGGAGTCATCTCCTCAACTTCGACTAAACGGCTGAGAACTTGTTTGTATCGATAACGAGATGCGTCGGGCTTCGTAAATGGGTCACGAGAAGATGGCGCTTGCACCATGCCGGCAAGGAAAACTCCCTGATTCTGCGAAAGACCTTGCACCGAAGTTCCGAAGTACACCTCGGCTGCAGCCTGCAAACCAAACGCATTGTTGCCGAAGAACACCGTGTTGAGATATCGCTCAAGAATTTCATCTTTAGACAATTGCTTTTCCAACATCACTGCTCCGCGAATTTGCAACAGCTTCAAACGGCTTCCCGAGATTTTTCCGCCAAGCAATTCGTTCTTAATGACCTGTTGGGTAATGGTTGATGCGCCTTGCCTGCCGCCACCCTGCGAGTTGGCCAACAAGGCTCTACCCACTGCACGCAAGTTCACACCGTCGTGCTCATAGAACACTGAGTCCTCAACCGCAATAAATGCATTCCTCACTGGTTCAGGAACTGCGGAAATTGGCGTCTGTTGGGTGTTCTTTACCTGAAACACACCAACCTGCTGACCATTTACGTCGAGCAAAATACTGCGCTGGGCTAAACCCGAAAACTGCGACAACGCAACCGGGTCCTCACTATGAGCGTTGAGGATCCCCCAGGCCTGCGGAGCCATGGCAGTAATGATGGCCGTGATCGAAAGTGCTCCAGCGAGCATGGTGATCAACAGGCGGATACTCAACCTCAAGTGGGGATTCACGTTGCCTTTAACACTAATCTGCCTACATGTCATCTTCTCGTCAGTTCCCGATTCGCCCATTTCGCTTTGGAATTCAAGCAAGCAGCACTCCCACAGGCAAGGAATGGGTGGAACTTGCAAGAAAGACAGAATCTCTCGGTTATGGCGCACTCACCATGCCCGACCACTTCACCGATCAACTTGCTCCGCTTCCGGCACTCACTGCTGCAGCAATGGCAACTTCAACACTTCGCATCGGTGCGTTGGTGTGGGATAACGATTACAAGCACCCGGTGGTGTTTGCAAAAGAAATGTCAACACTCGATGTGTTGAGCGATGGCCGACTCGACTTGGGTATTGGCGCTGGATGGATGATCACCGACTACGAACAGTCCGGCATTCCTTATGAATCTGCGGGCACTCGCATTGACAAAATGATTGAAGGCATCGACATCATGAAGGGCTGCTTCGCACCTGGGCCGTTCTCATATGCCGGCAAGCACTACACGATCACCAATTACAACGGCATGCCTAAACCTGTGCAAGGGTCGTGCCCGCCAATCTTGATTGGTGGCGGCGGAAAGCGCGTACTCACCTATGCAGCAAAGGTCGCCGACATTGTGGGCATTAATGCCACGATGAGTGCTGGCGCAGTTGGACCAGAAGCGATCTCCACCATGACCGCCGAGGCTGTTGACGCAAAGGTAGACATTGTTCGCGAAGCCTCGGGAGACCGTATCAATGACATTGAAATGAACATTCGTGCCTTCTTGGTGAATGTCACCGACGATGCCGAAGGCGCCATCAGCAGGCTGGCAAAGGGTATGGGCGTTGAAGAGTCCATGGTTGCCAACACCCCATTCGCGTTAATGGGACCTCCAAGCAAACTGATTGAGGACCTGCTTGCTCGCCGTGAACGTTGGGGCTTTTCCTATGTAATCGTTGGTGGTGAAGACGTAGAGGCGTTCGCGCCAGTGGTGGCAGCGCTCGCCGGCAAATAGTTGAGGGTATGAAGTGTGTTTAGGCACAACTTGTCATAACCTAGAAGTCGGATTTGCCACAAGGGCTCTTCCTCATTTCACGAAAAGAGAAAAGTTATGCGCGGTACCGTCAAATTCTTTAATGCAGAGAAGGGCTACGGCTTTATTTCACGCGATGGAGGGGACGATGTTTTCGTTCACTTCTCGAACATCAAGGGCGAAGGCTACAAGTCTTTGTTCGAAGGTCAAGCCGTTGAATTCGACGTTGCACCTGGTCGCAAGGGTGAGGAAGCACAAAACGTCGTCGTAATCTGACGAATTAAAATAATTCAGTTGATCGGATCGATCGGCGTGCTTAAACCACACGCCGATTCGATCTGCTCAGCGATTGCAAGGCAGTGAAGATCGGTGAAGCGAGACCCGATCACCTGGACACCCACTGGAAGCGAGTCGGCCATTCCGCCCGGCACCACCACTGCAGGAAGTCCAAGCAAGTTTGCTGGCAACACAGCACGTAGTTGTTGCAATGTTCCCATTGCGCTCTCCACATCTTTGATGTCGTTGTCGTAAACAAATGCTGGTTCTGTCCACGTTGGACAAATAAGTACTGGGTTCTCTTGAAACCACAACGACCAACGTCGTGCGACACCATTGCGTTGTGTTTGCGCGTTTGCCCAGCCCGCGAAATCGATTGGTGTCAGACCTTCGCTGGTGAGTTCGAGAAAGCGTCGACCGCCCTCGCCCATCACCATGTTCAGCAATTCAAGTTGCAACGTAAGTTCGCCATTCATTTGAATTGACCACAACAAACACGCAAGTTCAAAATCTGGCGGCATGGTTTCAACAACTTCATGCCCAGCATTCGACAAAGCATCGGCTGCTTTGCGAACTGCAGCCTCTACACCAGGGTGTGTAGTTCCACCTGGTGGGTTTGCCATAACTGCAACGCGAGTTTTCTTTGCAGCAGGAAATTCGTCGAGCACAACAGGAACACTGATTGGGTCGCGGGCATGTGCACCAGACACAACTCGCAAACCAGCACGCACGTCTGCAATGCGTCGTGCCATGACTCCTTGACCAAGCATGAGTTGCGAACTGAGACCGAAGTCTTCAATGGGAAACATTTGTGCATCGGGCACAACACCTTTGGTTGGCATGATGGAAGCGATGCCACAACAATGAGCAGGATTACGCAGCGAACCACCAATGTCGTTACCAAGACCAAGTGGCGACATTCCGCTGGCAAGCGCTGCGCCTTCACCGCCACTTGAACCACCGGCGGTGCGATCTGACTTCCACGGGTTCTTTGTACGCCCATACAGGGTGCTGTCGGTGTGCACACGCAAGCCCAAGTCGGGCATATTGGTGCGGCCAAGCATGATCGCACCAGACGCCTTCATGCGCTCAATTGTTGGCGCATCAATGGCAGGAATGGCTTCAGCCAGGGCTGTGATGCCCTGCGTGGTTGCCTGACCTGCAACATCGATATTGATCTTGACGGTGTAGGGAACGCCGTGAAGAGGACCAACTGGGCCACCTTGCGCGAGAGCAATGTCTGCGGCATCTGCTGATGCGCGCGCCTCATCACCCATCACCCGAATGATGGCGTTGACTTTCGGGTTCACCTCGTCGATTCGCGCGAGATGTGCATCGACTACTTCTCTACTGGAAAACTTTTTACTGCGAATACCTTCAGCAAGGTCTAGAGCACTTTTTCGCCACAGTTCGTTTGTCATGTTTCCCCCTTGAACCAAGAGTAACCAAACAAGGCTCGGGCACTAGATTCGGAGCGTGGTGAAGAATCAAAAAGCGCTTGGGGCGTTTCTTATTGTGTTTGCCAGCGCTTGTTTTGCCATGGTTCCGTTTATGGCAAAGAGCACCTACGACGAAGGCGCCAATGCGCTTGGCATGTTGTCTGCCCGCTTCGCAATGTCTGCCGTTCTGATGGTGATACTTCGTCTCATTTTCGTGCGCAACACGCCCTGGCCGCGCAGGCAGCTACTGCCCGACCTACTTTCACTCGGTTTTGTAGGTCTCACTATCTGTGCCCTTACATATTTTTCTGCAATACGTGACATTGACACGAGCCTTGCCATTGTCATTTTCTATTGCAATCCTGTGATCGTGGTTCTTATTTCATGGTTGCTCTACAAGAAGAAGCCTTCCAAGAGCATCGTGTACGCATTGATGTTCACCATGGTTGGAGTCGGCATTACTTCCGGCGAAATCGGAAGCGGAAGCACGAAGGCAATTGTGCTTGTGCTGATCTCATCTCTTGCCTATGTGTTTTATGCACTTGGTTGTTCACGTTCACTCAAGCACACCGACATGTTTACTGGCGTCACATTCGTCAACATTGGGGCGGCACTCGGATTTAATCTTGTAGCACTTGTCTCGCCAGGAAGCCTTCAAGCGGACTATCCCGACACCACCAAAGGCTGGCTCATCATTGTTGCGCTAGCAATTGTTGGAACCGTGTTCCCCACTTCAACCTTCTTCATGGGTTTGAAGCGCATCGGAACGAACATGACTTCCATCTTCACCACCAGCGAACCTGTTTTTGGAATTGCATGCGGAGTGCTCATTCTGAATGAACAGCTTTCGCTCAACAGCGTGATTGGTGCAACGTTCGTTATTGGTGCACTACTGATGCTGTCGGTTGTTGAATCGCGTTCTGAAACGGTTACCGCTCACCAATAACAGGAAACTGTTCAATCACTTCCCGTAATTCAGCAACAACAACATTGCGTAGAGCAGAGATAGTTTTCCCAAGACGCACCACAACAAGATCCCGATCGGGAATCACCATGATGTATTGGCCCTCGTAACCGGCTGCAACAAGACTGTTGCGCTCGCCTGGCAACGTCCACCAATGAGCCCCGTAACCCAAGCCTGTTTCTTCGTCGAACACATGCCGTGCTCGTGCGTGGTCCACCCAACCTTCGGGCAAGATTCGCACCCCGTTACACACTCCATCGTGAAGGTAGAGCAAGCCAAACTTGGCAAAGTCGCGCGCGGTTGCAAACACATAGGACGATCCAACGAAAGTGCCCGCAAGGTCAAACTTGGGTACTGCCTGCATGCCTATTGCGTCCAACAATCGAGTGCGTATAAATCGTTCGGTGTTGGCGTGAGAGCCATGCGCATCACCTAATGCGTTGCCAAGCAACCGAGTGACAATGTTGGTGGTTCCCGATGAATACACCCATTCAGCACCTGGCGCCGCGGCAGGCGGTTGCGCAATCGCATAGCTCGCGATGTCGCTTTTCCCCGAGCCGAACAACATCTCAATGACATCAGATGCATCGCCGTCTACATAGTCCTCCACCCAAGAAAGACCCGACCGCATTTCCAACAACTGTTGCACGGTGATGTTGCGCCGATCATCTGCCTCCCACTCAGGGAACAAGTGACTATCTGCAACGTTCAACAAACCATCCATCTGCGCAATACCTACGAGGGCATGGGTCATGCTCTTTGCCATTGACCACGAAATGAGTGTGGTTTGCGCCGTCACATCTGGACCATAGAACTCCGACACCACTTCGCCTTTGTGGAGAACTACTTGCGCAAGAGTCACATTGTTGTCTGTCATTTCTGGGCCTCTAGAAATTTGGCGATACACAGCACTTCGTCCATTGCATCGTTGCGCAACACGCCATGGTCGTCATGAACACCTGCAGGTGGAATGATGGCCGCTTGAACTTGCTTACTCAATGATGACAGTGGCATGAATAACTGGTCTGCATTACGGGTGGACGCGAGAACTCCGTTGTCTACTTCGTACACAATGTTGTCGAACGAAACGGTGAACTTTCCTTGCTGACACAATTTCTCGGCTTGTTCTTGCCTGCGCAATACGGTCTCAAATGTTTGAATTCGGTCGCGCAGATAAGCCGCTTCTTCGTATCGCTGAGCCTCAGAATGAGCATTCATTCGTTCGGTCAATGCGTCGCGCACGAAACTGCTCTTACCGGTAAGCGCATCAGCAGCCTGTTGCACAGCGTTGGCGTACGACTCTGGCTCTGCAGTTCCCGAACATGGGCATTGTGCAAGACCTAGGCGCGCTGCAGAACACACTGGCGCACCTTCAGGAGCAACGTAGTTGCGACCCATTCGCACCGTGCAGCGTCGCAACGGAATCACCGACTCAATTGCATCGACCACTTCTGTGGCCATGTTGCGTGTTGAAATTGGTCCGATGCAAAGCCCTTTTGCCGAAGGTGTCTTCGACACCATCAATCGAGGCCATTCTTCATCCGTGGTTAAACGTACGTAGCAATACTTTGCTGTGCGTGTACCTGCGTGGTTGTAGCGCGGACGAAGCCTGCCAATAATGCGCAATTCCAAAACTTCGGCGGTTAACAAGTCGGGTGTTTGAATGAACTCAATCCCCTGCATCAGTTTCAGCAATGAGCCCACTTTGGTTCGAGATTCATTGGTTCCGAAATAACTGCGCACACGCGAACGCAAATTGCTGGCTTTGCCCACGTACAACACTTCACCTTGAGCATCGGTGAACATGTACACACCTGTGGTTCGCGGCAAGGTTTCGGTAAGTTTCAACTTCTTTGCTTGCGGATGCGAGCCAAGCTTGGGTAAAGCGATTAGGTCATTCAAGTCGTACACGCCAAAACCTGCAGCGCGTTCGATGAGGTAATGCAGCAGATCTCCAGTTGCAAGTACATCGTTCATTGCGCGGTGAGCAGGTTGATGTTTAAGCCCCAGGCACTCTGCCAACGTTGACAGTTTGCAGTTTGGAACCTCACTTCGCACGAGACGCCGGGCTAATGAAACTGTGTCGACCACTTTGTTGGTTAGCCGTGGCCGACCATCTCGCTCGAGCGATGACTGAATGAACCCCATGTCGAAGCGCGCGTTGTGCGCCACAATCACCGAATCGCCGATGAACTCAACCAAGTCGTCGAGTACGTCCTCAATAGGAGGCGAATTCATCACCATGATGTCGGTGATACCTGTGAGCATCACGATGAATGACGGAATAGCGCAACCCGGGTTCACCAGGGTATTGAAGCGTGCAATCTCTTCCCCGCCTTGATACTTCACAGCACCAATTTCGGTGATTCCACCAACTTCGGCAGACGAACCTGCAGTTTCTAAGTCGAGTACGCAAAACACCACATTGGACAATGCTGGGCTTGCATCATCGAGTGACAGTTGCATGATTTACCGAGTGTAATTCTCGATTCGAGTACACAAATGATCCAGGTCGGCTCGATCATGACTGACCACAATGGCACTCACTCCAAGGCGATCGAGATGTTCACGGATCTGGTTTCGCACGCTTTCTCGCGACTCATCGTCAATGGCCGAAAGAGGTTCATCGAGCAACACGGCCTGTGGGCTGCCGATGAGCGAGCGCACGATAGCTACACGCTGGCTCTGTCCTCCCGACAGTGTTGGAGCCAATTGCTCGGCAACATGTGCGACACCAAATTGCTCCATCATTTCGTTAGCCAGCTTCCGTGCAGCAGAGCGCTTCATGCCCCGCATCACCAACGGAAATGACGCGTTATCAAGGGCGGTCATAAACGGAAACAGCGAATGATCCTGAAACACCATGCCAATGTTTCGCAACTCTGGCTGCACAAATAGATGCTTGGCTGGAGCGTCAGCAATTACCCCATTCACACTCAATTCGCCTTCGCTGAGCGTGCACAGGCCGGCAATTGTTCGCAAGAGCGAAGTTTTCCCAATTCCGTTCGCGCCAAACACTCCAACTATTTCACTGCCGACATCAAGTGAAAAATGACGGGAAAACTCGCCGACTGCAACCGTGCCATGCAAAGAAATCATTGCGATGCCCCACCAATCCAGCGGTCACGCAAGCCCACAAGTACACCTACGCAAATAGCCACCAGCAAGAAGCTCAAGGCATATGCACCCTCTGGGTTGCTCTCAAGCATTGTGTACACCGCAAGCGGGGCCGTTTGTGTTCGACCCTGAATATTGCCCGCGAATGTAATGGTCGCACCAAACTCGCCTAATGCCCTCGCCCACGCCAGCATGAGGCCCGCAACTAGCGAAGGCTTCAATAGCGGCAGCGTGATCCGCATAAACCGAGTGAGGTCTTTGGCCCCCATAACCGCTGCAGCTTCTTCGTATTTCGAATCGATAGATCTGAGTCCGCCTTCAAGAGCAAGAACCAAAAACGGAAGCGCTACGAACGTTTCGGCGATGATCACTCCCCATAGCGAATAGGTCAGCTGAATGCCAAACAGACTGTCGAGCACCCCTCCAAGCAAGCCACTTGTCTTTCCATAAGCACCCAACAATGCAACGCCGCCTACAACTGGCGGCAACACCATAGGCAACAGCACCAATGCGCGAACGAAACGACGCCCAGCAAATTGCATTCGCGCGAGACACCATGCGAGTGGCAAGCCAAGTACAAGTGCCAGCAAGGTTGCACACACGGACGCATACAACGAGATTCGCAATGCATCGCGAGTAGCAACATCTGTCAATTGCCCCCACAGCGTTGACCAGGCAACTCGCTTCAACAATCCGACAATGGGCAATGCGAGAAACACAACGCCGATTAACGCCCCGATGCGCACAAAGCGCGGTGTTCGTGAACTGACGTTATTCATTTATGGGGCCAAGAATCCAAATGTCTTCAGAACTTTTTGTCCTGCAGGCGAAAGAACATATTGAACAAATGCATCAGCTTGTTTGGAATTCTTGCTTCCTCGCACGACAGCAATTCCATACGATGCTTTCACGTTCTTGCCGACAGGAATGCTGATTACAGAAACCAACTTCTTGCCAGATAGGGCATCTGTCGAATACACCATTGCCGCATCGGCATCTCCTGCTGAAACTGCATTCAATGTGGCTGTCGCATCAATACCGCGTGTAATTTTTGAATCCGCAATCACCATGCCGTATCGCGCCATGACAGTTTCTGCATACACGCCACATGGTGCAGACTTTGCGCACAGCGAGACAACCGATGCCTTCGATAAATCTGCAACGGAAGTAATGCGCAATGGATTGCCAGGTTTCACTACTAGCTGCATTGAATTTCTTGCAAACACTTTTGGTGACTTCACCACATTGCCCGTGGCCAACAATTTGTCGAAACTGGTTAAGTCAGCAGCGGCGAACACGTCTGTCGGCGCTCCCGACTGAATTTGTGCAACCAAACTGGCAGATGACGCGAAGTTAAACCGGACCTTGATTGACGGATTGATCTTTTCAAACTGCTTACCCAACTCGGTGTACGCCTTGGACAGAGATGCCGCTGCTGAAACCGTGATGCTGATTCTTTTGGCCTGAAATTGTCCCGCGTGAACTGGAGCACTCGATCCAAGGATGAATGCGGACATCACGACTATTGGCAGTCTCAGTCTGGCTAAAATAGTCACAATGAGACTATATACGCCGTCCGTACTTGACTATGTAGTCCTCAGGCTCGTCTGTGAAAAGCCCCAGCACGGTTTTGCCATTTCCAAGGAACTCGACGCCGACGAATCTCTTGTCACCGTCATGAAGGTGCGACGACCTTTGGTGTATCGGTCCATCAACAGTTTGGAAGCTGCTGGACTCATTCGGCCATCAAAGACCGAAGCCGGAGATCAAGGCTCTGAACGAACGGTGTACTCCCCAACTGCACGTGGCAAGGCGATTTCAGCAGAGTGGCTGGAGAACATTGTTGAACATCCGAGAGATGCCCGTATAGAACTTCTCGCAAAGTTCGTTCTTCGGAGCCGCGCAAACATGTCCAATAAAGGTTTGGCGAAACGCCAACGCGAAATCTTTTCTGTCTTTGCGCAGGAGTTTAAGGCGAAGGAAAAAGTGGCTGAACCAAATGCAAAGTTGGTTGCACGCTGGAGGTATGAGTCCATTCACGCCATGCTCCGCTTGCTCGATTCGGTGATTGATGGCTGATTGCCTAGAGTTTGAACAAAGGAGAAACACATGATTCACGAAGTGATTGAGAAATGGCACCTGCACATGAAAGGCCAGCTTCCGGGCGGCCTTGATGAATTACTCGATGACAACGTGGTATTCATTTCTCCAATCGTGTTCACTCCGCAAGAAGGAAAGGCAATTACCAAGCTGTACTTGCAGGCTGCAGGACAGACACTGCCAGGAGAAAAGAAAACGTCGGGCTCCCCTACCAGTGACGATAAATCTTTCCGCTATATCAAGGAAGTTCTCAGCGGCAGCACCGCAGTGTTGGAGTTTGAGACCTATGTTGAAGGTAAGTACGTGAACGGGATTGACATGATTACCTGCAACGAGCAAGGAAAGATCACCGAATTCAAAGTAATGATTCGTCCTCTGCAAGCAATCAATCTTGTGCACAAGCAAATGGGCGAAATGCTCGAACGCATGAAGCCATAGCGAAGTAGTCTTGCTCTATGAGCCCACATGATGAAGACCACTCCAGTCACCGCATCGGATTACTCCGCGCAATGGTGCTGGGTGCCAACGATGGCATTATCAGCACTGCATGCCTCGTTCTTGGTGTAGCTGCAGCCACAGCAGAACGCTCAACGATCCTTACTGCTGGCATGGCAGGCCTTGTTGCCGGTGCGGCAAGTATGGCTCTTGGCGAATACGTCTCCGTTAGTTCGCAGCGCGACTCCGAGCAGTCCGACATTGCCAAAGAAAAGTGGGAACTCGAACACACTCCAGACATTGAGTTAGCAGAACTTGCTGGTATCTACCGCAAGAAGGGCTTGCCACAAGCACTTGCACATGAAGTTGCAGTCGAACTCACGAAGCACGACGCTCTCAAGACTCACCTGGCTGAAGAACTTGGCATTCATGAAGCAACGCGTGCTCGCCCAGTGCAGGCAAGCGTTGGTTCAGCCGGTTCATTCGCCGTTGGTGCTGCAATCCCTCTTATCGCTGTCGCTCTCTTTACTGAAACCATGCGTTTCACTGGAACCATTGCTGTAGTTGTGCTCACTCTTGTTGCTTTGGGCGTTTCAAGTTCCAAGTACGGCGGCGCAAAACCTGCTCGCCCAGTACTGCGTGTGGTCATTGGTGGCCTAATTGCCATTGCCGTCACCATGGCAGTTGGCAAGCTATTCGGTGCTGCCGTCGCCTAAAGGCGTTTTACTGAAACAACGCACACTGTTCCGCTGATTAGCGAAATAGTTTCTGCATCACATTCAAGAATTGAGTCATGGCGCTCGAGATCAATAGTTGAAT
>Ga0214168_1000750_pt1 | contig 13129 bp, 17 predicted proteins | sample LakMenepilimnion_FD_153002 | JGI IMG/M metagenome (GOLD analysis project Ga0214168, IMG submission 153002) | Freshwater microbial communities from Lake Mendota, WI - Practice 29OCT2010 epilimnion v4 | ecosystem: Environmental > Aquatic > Freshwater > Lake > Epilimnion/Euphotic zone | place: Lake...
CATGTGATTTAGCAATGTAAGGCGTAAGCAATTCGCGCTGCTTAGCTGCGCGCTCTTCGGTCATCTCGCGCGCATAACCGCCCGCGCCAGCGAGAGATTCCAATTCAAGTTCAATAAAAGTTGCACCCATTGATTTAACTTCATCAGCTGACGATGGTCGAACGTCATAAGCCGATACAACTGCGCCGAGTCGACGAGTTGTTGCAATTGCTTGCAAGCCAGCAACACCAGCACCAAGTACCAGCACTTGAGCTGGAGTAACTGTGCCAGCCGCAGTCATTAATAGTGGGAAGAAACGTGGTGAAAGTTCGGCGCTAACAATTGCTGCTCGGTAACCGGCACAGAGAGCTTGTGAAGTTAACGCGTCCATTGATTGCGCACGTGAAATACGTGGCACGAGTTCAAGCGAGAAAGCTGTAACACCAGCACTTGCAGCTGCATCAATTGAATCTGCTGCAGTCACAACGGAGAGGAATGAAATAGTTACTGCGCCTTTTTTCAAAGTTGCCATTTGCGCGGGAGTAAGTGGCTGAACTGACAGAACCACATCGGCGCTCTTTAATACATCACCGCTTTCAACCTTGGCACCAGCTGCTACATATTCAGCATCACTTGCTTGCGAATGTAGCCCGGCACCAGACTCGATAACTACATCGAGACCGAGGCGAGTTAATTTATTGATGACATCGGGTACTAGCGCTACGCGCTTTTCGCCCTCACGAATTTCCTTAGGAACGGCAATTAACATGGGTGAAAACTACCGCTTACCCTTCAGTATGTCGCGGGAAAACCGAGATCTGTCTCTCTAGATCTCATGAGTTCGCTCTTAATTTGCCCAGCGTTAAGCCTCAAATATGGGCTTTTTGGAACAACTGAGTCGAACTAGCGACCCTGTAACTCGCCACGAGTTAAGTGATACAGCACCGCCTGAATAGTGGTGCGACGATGGTAGGCCTCTCGCCAAATCACAGACTTAGGACCATCAATAACTGAAGTCGCAACTTCTTCTTCGCGATGTGCGGGCAAGCAATGCATGAAGATCGAATCTTTTGCAGTCAGATCCATTAGTTGTTGCGAAACTGCAAATGGCGAAAGCGCTTTAGTTTTTTCAATTCGCTCAGCTTCTGGGTCACCCATCGACATCCAGACATCGGTGTACAAAACACTGGCATCTTTTACAGCTGCCTCAGGATCGTTAGTAACTTCGATAGTTGCACCAGTTGTGGCTGCGATCGCTTTTGCTTGCGCAACAACTGTTGCATCAGGTGCCCAAGCACCAGTCGGGGTCGCGGCAACTACATGCGCACCCATAATCGCGCCCATGGTCAACCAGGCATGCGCCATATTATTTCCGTCACCAAGATAAACAAATTTGCGACCAGCAATATCGCTACCGAAGTTTTCGCGAATCGTTACCCAGTCGGCAAGTAATTGAGTTGGGTGATCATCATCGGTTAAGCCATTAATTACTGGAACTGTTGCATTAGCGCCGAGTTCATCAACATCAGCTTGTGCGAAAGTGCGAATAATTAAAGCATCACAATAACCACTAATAATTCTTGCGGTGTCAGCAATAGTTTCACCGCGACCTAATTGCAGTTCGTCTCCGCGCATAAAGATCGGGGTTCCGCCCAAATGAGCAACCGCTGTCTCTGAAGCTAGCCGAGTACGAGTCGAAGGCTTAGTCATGTAAATAGCGACGCTCTTATTTGCTAGAGCGGTACTTGAACGCAGTGGATTGGCCGCAAAATCTGCAGCGGTATTAAGCAGTAGCTCAACATCGGCTCGGCTTAAATCAGCAGTGCGCAGTAGGTCTTTCATTAGGAGATTCTACCCCGCTGATATCTATCCGCGGATTGCCCATTAATCACGCAATTAGCGGAGTAAATAGCAGGCAAAGGTAGCTCTAAATTTTGGCAGGGTAAGATTTGCCCATGAAGCAGCGAATGGGATTCTTCTCGCGCCCCGGTAAAGATGCGCAAACTGATGGCGATTTACTTACTCGTCCAGAGTTACAAGAAGATGATGGTGGCCATGATCGTTTCTCGCATTATGTGAAGAAAGAGAAGATCGTCGAATCAGCTGTGACTGGAAAAGCTGTTAAAGCACTTTGCGGAAAGAAGTGGATACCTTCACGCGATCCAGAGAAATATCCGATCTGCCCAACTTGCAAAGAGATTCATGCTGGCTTGCGGCCGGCACCAGAAGATAAGTAATCCTTACCTATTTCCGCTGAAAAGTATTCAAGCCCTCTTCTACTTGTGAACGGCTAAAGCGCGGAAACCAAAAGCACCAAGTGCGCCACCAAGTAGTGGAGCGATTGTGTAGATAGTCCAGTTCTCCCAATAACCACCAGCAAGTGCGGGGCCAAACCAACGAGCCGGGTTAATTCCAGTTCCTTCGATTGGCCCGGTAATCAAGATCAGTACAAATATTGTTAACGCAATTGCTAGAGGCGCTAATGCCGCATTTTTATTGGCCTTATCTTGGGTCATCAAAAGAATCACCAAAACCAAAATTGCAGTCATTACTAACTCAAGGACAAATCCAGTCAGGTAGGTAGCCTTTGGCGACAAGGCAGGAATACCATTTTTAACTTCAGCGGCAACTTTCTGGGTATAAATTGCTTGAAGTGTTAAAGCGCCAAATGCGCCACCAACAAATTGCCAACCAACGTAGGCCATGAAAGTTTTCAACGAAATCTTCTTAAGAATTAAAAAAGCCAGTGAAACAGCTGGATTTAGATGCACATCTGAGAAATGTCCGAGTGCCAAAATCATGATCATCACTGCTATCGCTGGCGATGCAGCAATTCCAATGAAGGAGACTTCTTGCGAGATGATCACGCCAGTTGCAGCAATAACCAGGAGATAAGTTCCGAAGAATTCAACTGCTAATTTCTTCAGCATCAGGGTTTCTCGCTCTCATTTCAGGAGGTATTAGCGATATTTCGTTAAGATCTGAACTCTATCGAAAAACTTAAAACATATGATGAAATACCAGCGCAATCTAATGGAGTTCACTCACCGTTCACTTTGTGCTGCCGCAATGCCGAGATTATTCCCTCAAACAATTTTACGAGCTTTGGCCCTGGCTGTAACTATCGCTATAACCTTTCAATTAGCACCAAATGCAAATGCCGAGCCCAGCCCCAGTGCAAAACCAAGTGTGAGCCCAAGTGTGAAACCAAGTGTGAGCGCGAAACCCAGTGCTACTTTTCCAAGTTCTGCTTTGAATCCAAGCGCGAGTACGGAAGTAAAAGCAATTGCGCAACCTGCTCCACGCAAGATTTTAACTGGCTGGATCCCATATTACGGAATGAAAGTTTCGCTGCCTACTGCGGTAGCTAATGCTGATCTAATCAATGAGGTTATGCCGTTTTGGTATACCTTGAAATTAAATAGTAAAACTAAAGCTCCATATATTTTAGATCTCTACACACCAGGAAACCCCAGTATTGCAATTGATGTTCCGCTTACGACAATGCGTAACGCTGGGTTTAAAATCATTCCAACTATTACCGATGGCACCGAGAAATTAGTTCTTGCCAAGCTGCTTGCAAAAAGTAGCGAGAGAGCTAAAGTAGTGAAGTCAATAATGGATTTAGTGACGAGTAAGAACTTTGACGGTATTGATTTAGATTTTGAAGGTTTCGCCTTTGTTGACGGTACCGCATCTTGGCCAACTACTAAACCAAATTGGGTTCTCTTGGTTAAAGAGCTAAGTGCAGCGCTGCATGCACAAGGAAAAATTCTCTCTGTCACTGTTCCGGTGCATTTCTCGCTAACCGAGAGACAAAAGGGTTACACCGTCTATGCCTGGGCCGAGATTGCGCAATCGATAGATCGCCTGCGCATCATGACGTATGACTACTCAACTGGTAAGCCAGGTCCAATCGGCCCAATCGCTTGGGTAGAACGCACCCTTAAGTATGCAATTTCGGTAATGCCCGCTTCGAAGGTTTACATCGGCTTAGCTGGATATGGTCGAGATTGGGTTACCAAGGTTGATGGCATCTGCCCTGCTAACGTTTCGAAAGTAGTATCAACAAATGCTAGAGCGGCAACTTTCGTTATGCGCAATGCTGCAACGCTGGCTGCGACTTATGGCGTTACTCCGACATATAACGAGCAATATCAAGAAGCAACATTTACTTATCAAAAAACTTATAACGGAAATAATGCCAGCGGCCAAGCTACATCGTGCACTGCAACTCGCACAGCTTGGTATCAAAACCCGGCTAGTTATTCAGCGCGTGCTCAACTGGTAGCCAAGTATCGAATTGGTGGATTGGCCGAGTGGACAATTGGCATGGAAGAACAAAGCGCCACTGATGGAATTCGACGTGTTGCTTTAACGATCGCACCTGATGCGGTTCTGTTATCTCTGGTATCTGATCAGATTGCAACTAAATATGGCTCGTACATAACACTCACGGGCCAAGCAACTCGAAAAGACAAATCACTTATATCCGGTCTACCAGTCTCCTTAGAATTCAAAGGCTTTGATGAAAGTACATGGCGCCAAATCGGAAAACCAATCACCGCTGAAAGTGGCTCATTCACATCATCGCTTTACTTAGCTAAATCTGGAAAAGTGCGAATCACCAGTGAAGGTAGTTGGGATCGTGGTGCTGGTATGAGTTCTGAAGTTTCAATCACGATTAACCCAAGACTTAATATCACTGCCCCGACTTCAGCAAAAGTTGGCAACGCAATTAAAGTCTTGGTGACAGCAGCTCCGGTAACTACGGGGGCACAAGTCACGTTGCAACGCTTTGATGGCAAGGTTTGGGTTAACTTAACTTCAGCCCCATTATTGGCAGCTGGTACTGAGTTCAGCCCAACCGAGTTAATTAGAGGTGTTTTCAGCTATCGAGTATTGGTATTAAGCAGCGCTGATTCGGCGCAAGCTACCTCTGCGCCATTCATAGTCTTGGTCAGATAGCCGTGGTCAGATAGTCGCGGTCAGATAGGCAAATGCAATGGAATGCACTACGAGATGAAATGATTGGGCTATGGGTAAGTTAAAACCGCAGCCAACTGTTTCTGAAGAAACAGCAGCTGAGATCAGTGCGATCTTTAGCTCTGATCGCCCTTGGGTAGTTGTAGTTTGGGATGACCCAATTAACTTAATGACCTATGTAACTTATGTTTTCATTACGGTCTTTGGTTTCTCGAAAGAGAAAGCAACTGAACTAATGTTACAAGTTCATAATGAGGGTAAATCTATTGTGGTCAAAGGTGCCCGCGAAGAAATGGAACGATACGTTCAACGGCTGCATGAATACGGGCTTTGGGCAACGCTTGCTCGCGAGGATCAAATCTAATGTCACCTACCGAAGGTTTCTTGCGACACGGTAGCGATACTTACATTGCCAACTTTGCCGAAACTGAACGCGAAGTTCTGGTCAATTTAGTGCAACAGATTATTGAAATACTGGCAGAGCGACATGATCATGCAAACGAAGATCCGCTTGCAGCAATGGTTGGAATAACAACACATGATTCACCGCCCGACGATGAAGTTTTGTTGCGCCTATTGCCGAATGCTTATCAAGACGGGGTAGATGCTGCAGAATTTCGACGCTACACCGAAAGCACTCTGCGCGATAAGAAACGTGCTCATGCCATGTCGATTCGCATGCTCTTACTAAGTGCAACCGATGGCGATGTGGTTCTTGATTTTGATAACGCCCAAGCTTGGTTAGGTGGCTTAAACGATGTGCGACTGGCGCTAGGCGTACGACTTAATGTGCATCAAAACTCACACGAAGATCTTGAACTACTCGCACCCGATGATCCGATGCGAGCTGTTTATGCGGTTTATACCTGGCTGGGTTGGTTACAAGAGACTTTAGTTGAAGCCCTTATGGACGAAGCGAGTTCTTAAAAGCCCGCAGATCAAATTTCGCGGTGGTTGCCATGTGCGGAACAGTAAGTGCCCAGATCATTACCAAAATTACCCAGAGGAAATCACTAGAAAGTTCTGTGGTGCCTCTGGCAACGAAGAAAATACCAAGCAAAAATATTCCAACGATTGCATATAGTCCCGGTGTTACTGCGGCGAAAAAACTTGCTAACGGGTTGCCGCTGGCAACTCTTTGCATGGCACTTGGCAATTTAGGAACTAATCGGGCGGTGTGCCGAATTGCGTGCCAAAGTCCAAAGTAAACCGCAAAGGCAACTAATGGTGGTGCGAAGAAAGAGAGCGCCAACAACAAAACTAAATCAAGTGCCAATAAGTAGTTTCTAGTCAGAACTAAAAGCAAAATCGAAAATGCGGCAATTGCCAGAGTTGAATTCCTCAATACTTGAGTAAATGTGCCAGCCCAATTAATCAAAGTTGGGTTAAGTTCTTGAAGAACATCAAGAGTTCGCTTATCGGTAAGCGGCAGAACAACTGGCAAGAACCCCGCCGGAATCGCATAGCTACTCAGAACAGTGCTCGAGTAACCATTCTTCTCAGCTGCGGCTTGTCTTTCATTGGCGTAGGCCGAGTCACCGAAACCAAAATGAAGCGCGCTCATAAGCACTACAAGTTGAAAGCCAATCAGGTTCCATTGCGCAATAGCCAGCGCCGCAATGATCGCGATTAAGGTGTAGACGACAATGAAAGCTACAAATTTTTGCGTCGAATCACGGGGGATAGTAATCAAATGATCGATTGCTCCGTGTGGAATACCAATGGCCAGTGCGATAACGGCAACCACAACTTGAGCGCCAATTGAGATCTCAATGTTTGCAATCTGGAGTCCAGCAAAGAGCAAAACAGCTATTGCAGCCGCCACTCTGGAAAACCGGCCAGCCCCTTGGTAAATTCTAAAAAGAGTCTGGCTCATGGCTATAGATTAGGCTCAAATTGAAAGGATTGCGAGAGGATTAGGCGTGGAACATCTGCATTATTCATATGTCTTGATCTTCATCTCGATCTGCGCAATCGGCGTTAACTTCGGATTTAGATTGCAGTTTTCTAAGAAGTTAAAGTTATTTCTTTTAACTGACTCACTGATTCTTGTGGTTTATTTGATCTGGGATTTTTGGGCAATTAGTAAAGGAAGCTGGTTCTTTGACGCAGATCAAATCTTAGGAATCATGATATTAGGCAAGTTGCCAATTGAAGAATTTCTCTTTTTCATAATCGTTCCCCTTATGACAGTGCTGACTTACTTAGCGCTAACGAAGTTAACTGGTTGGGGCAAAGATAAAGAGGCTGCCAATGATCTACTCTGACGTCGCACTTAGCGCAGTTTGTTTAGCCGTAGTGCTAGATCTATTTGTGCTCAAGTCCAGAATGATGACCAGAGGAATATTCTGGCTGACTTACCTTTTGATTTTGCCATTTCAATTACTTACTAATTGGTGGCTGACTTCAAATAAAATAGTTATGTATTCTGATACTGAAATTATTGGTCAGCGGCTCGCTGGTGCACCGATTGAAGATCTACTCTTCGGCTTTTCCATGATTCTGTTAACGATTTCGGCATGGGAATTTTTCAAGGATCGCCTTAAAAAAAGCAAGATTAGTTAATAAAAGCCCAGATTAAAGCCAGTCCGCCCACAGCGCCCCAGAAAGCCATCGCCGCTTTAGAATTTAACTTAGCTGCAAGGGTTTTGTTAAAGGTGATTGCAAAAAGCACAAGACCGGGAACAATTACAAATGCGCTGTTGGCAAGCACGTTTGGCTCATTTCGCTGATAGCTCCAGTTAATCGAACCAGTAGCTATTAGGGCGTAAGCCCACATGCGATAGTTATTTAAAATTTTGGTTAATCCTCTCAACCGGTACGTAGCTTAATTCTAATCTCTGTTACAAAAAATCTGATCTAAATATAAAAAAAGAGGGAAGGCGGTTTCCCGCCTTCCCTCCTGCAAGATCAAACTTGCAATTTATAACTTAGTGATCGTCCTTCATGCCTTCTGCCATTGACTTCATGCGTGCGATCTTTAGAATTGTTAGACCGAATACGCACTTAGCTAGAACGTCAGCAATTGTGTAACCAACCTGAACGGTTACGAATGATGAAGACGATGCATCACCAACGATGTTGAAGATGTAAGCGATTGGGTATACGCCCCATGTTGCGATAAGAAGCAGACGCAAACGGCCTACAGTCTCTGCAACACCAGCTGGCTGGCGCTCCAATGACTTTCCAAGCTCTACGAATAGTACGTAAAGGATGTATAGGAATGGGATTGTAGATAGAACACCGTATAGAACCTGGGTGTTCTGATCGCTTGAAATTTCGCCTGGGTAACCAAGAGCGATCATCGCAGCTGAAGCTGGGACAAGACGCATGATTAGTGAGCGAGAAACTTCGCGAGTAAGAGCAAGAACAGCAATTACCTCTACTAGTAGTAGTGGCACAGTAAGTAGCCAGTCAACGTAACGGTATGCCTCGTTGAATGCATCTTGTGATCCATCTAGCTTGACCATTCCATTAGCTGATGCATGCTTGAATGAATCAAAGATGCGTAGGTAGTGGTAGCCAGCGATGAATGTAACCATTGATGACATAACTAGGGCGTTACGGTACTTAGGTAGAACACGCTGTTGTGAAACCAGTGTGTAAATCGTGCAAGCGAGCATTGAAATTAGTCCAAACGAGAATGTGTTATAGACCAAGTTCCATTGGTTGCTATCTAATTGCATTTATTAGCCTCCGTGGGGCTTTGTAAAACCAGCCTCGGGCGAGGTTGGCGTTCTGATACACATACAGTTGCCGTACGAGAAGTCATATGAAAGTCTCGTCTGGCTACCGGAGATTTATCCGAACCAAGGTTAATGGTGCGCTTGATTTAGGGTTTTCGCAAGAATAAATGCGACTGATTCGCAACTTTTTTAAATATTTCTCGGCAGGTAGACTCATTGCTCATCGGCCTAGGGTTATTCCAGCGGGTTATCGTGAGCTTTTTACAAGGTTCGAGTTACTATCAAAAAAGGACAAAAACGGACATATGTCAGCTGCATCAGGATTGCGAATTCCGCAGGCAATGGCCAATGCAATTTTGACCCAAGCCCGAGCTGAATATCCAAATGAGGCCTGCGGGGTAATCATTGGCCGCAACGGAAATGCCGAACGTCTTAAGCCCATGTTCAATGCAGCGGCTTCACCAACTTTTTACGAATTTGATCCGAAAGATTTGTTAGCTCTCTATCGCGAAGTCGATGATAACGATGAAGAAATTATTGTTATTTATCATTCGCATACCGAAACCGAAGCGTATCCATCTCGCACAGATATCTCTTATGCTGGCGAACCAGGTGCGCATTATGTGTTGGTTTCTACCCGCGAAGAGATTGCACCTGCAACTGAATTTCGTTCTTATCGAATAATTGATGGCGTAGTTACCGAAGAACTCGTCGAATTTATTGCTTAATTATCTAAAAGTATCCAGAGAATAGTTTTTCAATTTCAATTTGTATCAATACCAATAACTAGAGAGAATTAAGACATGAGCGCAACTGTTGAAGTACGTATCCCAACCATTCTTCGCCCTTTTACGAAAGAGCAGAAGTTGGTCTCAGCAACCGGTGCTGACCTATCAGCAGTTATCGCAGATCTAGATGCTCAATATCCAGGGTTAGCTGATCGTCTGCTAGAGAATGGCGCGCTTCGTCGCTTCATTAATATTTATGTTAACGATGAAGATGTTCGATTTATTGGTTCGTTAACTGCGCAACTAAAGAGCGGTGACTCAATCACCATCTTGCCTGCAGTCGCTGGTGGCTAGTAATGGCTCGTTTTGATTCACTCGAAGATTCAGTCGGGCACACACCGCTAATTGGTTTGCCGCGCCTTTCTCCCGCACCTAACGTGCGGCTTTGGGCAAAGATGGAAGATCGCAACCCAACTGGTTCAATCAAAGATCGCACCGCAATTTCAATGATCGATGCTGCCGAACGAGATGGTTTGTTAAAACCTGGTGCCACAATTCTTGAACCGACAAGTGGTAACACCGGAATCTCGTTAGCGATGGCAGCAAAAGTTCGCGGTTATAAATTAATTTGCGTAATGCCCGAAAACACCAGCCCAGAACGTAGGCAACTACTTGAGATGTGGGGTGCCAAGATTATTTCTTCTCCCGCAGCAGGTGGTTCTAATGAAGCAGTACGGGTTGCAAAAGAGTTAGCTGCCCAAAATCCAGAGTGGGTTTTTCTCTATCAATATGGAAACCCGGCAAACACCGAAGCGCACTATCGCGGTACCGGCCCTGAAATTTGGCAAGATTTACCAACGGTTACCCACTTTGTTGCTGGGTTAGGAACAACGGGCACCTTGATGGGTGCCGGAAAATATCTACGTGAACAAAATCCTGATATTGCAATCGTTGCTGCCGAACCTCGATATGGCGAAGTTGTTTACGGACTACGAAATATCGACGAAGGCTTTGTACCTGAGCTCTATGACGCATCTGTATTAACTAGACGCTTTTCAGTAGGTGCTGAAGATTCAGTACGTCGAGTGCGTGATTTGTTAGAGGTTGAAGGAATTTTTGCTGGCATCTCAACGGGTGCAATTTTGCATGCCGCCCTTGCAATGGGTGCCGAAGCAATTGCTGCTGAAAAATCGGCCGATATCGCCTTTATTGTCTGCGATGCAGGTTGGAAATACTTATCTACTGGCATTTATGGCGCTGCAAGTGAGCAAGCGGCCGAAGGGCTAGATACGCAACTCTGGGCTTAAAGGTTTGGGCATAAGGGCGATTTACCGCTCTTTTCACCTCGCCCGTTAGACTTCAACACATGAGTAACGCGCCAATCGGAATCTTTGATTCTGGCGTCGGCGGATTAACTGTGGCTCGCGCAATTCTTGATCAATTGCCAAATGAATCCACGCTTTACATTGGCGATACAGCTCGTGGCCCATATGGCCCTCGACCGCTGGCCGAGGTTCGTGAGTTTTCACTTGAGTTAATGGATTTTCTAGTTGAGCAAGGCGTGAAAGCAATTGTGATTGCCTGCAATACCGCAAGCGCTGCCATGTTGCGCGATGCACGTGAACGTTATTCAATTCCAGTGATTGAAGTTATCCAGCCCGCAGTACGTCGCGCAGTTGCTGCAAGTCGCACCGGCCGTATTGGTGTGATCGGAACTAAAGCAACTGTTGATTCAGCGGCTTACTTAGATGCATTCGCCGCAGCTCCACATTTAGAAATTACTTCAATTGCCTGTCCTCGTTTTGTGGAATTTGTTGAGCGCGGCGAAACTTCCGGTGCTGAAATTACTAAGATCGCCAAAGAGTATTTAGCCGATGTCATGAAAGCCGATGTAGATACTTTAGTTTTGGGTTGCACGCATTACCCACTACTAACCGGAGTTATTTCTTATGTAATGGGCAATAACGTCTCGCTTGTTTCTAGCGCCGAAGAAACCGCCAAAGATCTCTATCGCATCTTGGTCGAAAGTGATTCTTTGCGAACTGATAACAGCACACCTGCGACACATCGTTTCTTAGCAACTGGCGACGCGGCTGCTTTTGAAACGCTAGCTCGTCGATTCTTAGGTCCAGAGGTTGGTCGGGTAGAACATCAATCGCTTACTTAAGTTTTAAAGAATTTAAAAAACCTAATATTCACCAACAAAAACGAAAGACAGCTGAGGAAATGATGACAACCACACGTAATGATGGCCGGGCAGTAACTGATCTGCGCGAAATTAAGATCACGCGCAATTGGCTTGATCATGCCGAGGGCTCTGTATTAGTCGAGTTTGGCAAGACTCGCGTTCTTTGTGTGGCTTCATTTTCACCAGGTGTTCCACGTTGGTTAAAAGATAGCGGCACTGGCTGGGTTACTTCAGAATATGCGATGTTGCCTCGCGCGACCCATACTCGCTCTGATCGCGAAAGCGTTAAAGGCAAACTGGGTGGTCGCACGCAAGAAATCTCTCGTTTAGTAGGCCGCTCTTTGCGCGCAGTTATCAATACTAAAGAACTTGGCGAAAATACAATTGTCATTGACTGCGATGTTTTACAAGCTGATGGCGGAACTCGTACTGCAGCAATCACTGGTGCTTATGTCGCACTCGCTGATGCAATCACCTGGGCAAAGAGTCAAGGTCACATTAAAGCAACTGCTAATCCGCTATCTGATTCGGTGGCCGCGGTAAGTGTGGGCATAGTTGGTGGAGTTCCGATGCTTGATCTTTGTTATGAAGAAGATGTGCGTGCAGATACCGATATGAATGTAGTTTGTAGTGGTGATGGTCGATTCATTGAAGTACAAGGAACTGCCGAAGGTGTGCCATTTGATCGCGATCTACTAAATCAATTATTAGATCTAGCTGTTGCTGGTTGTAAAGATTTAGGAAAACATCAAGCAGCAGCGCTAACTAAGTAATTGTTTCAAGAGCGAGACAAGTAAAAAGTTATCTTTATGGAATGCAGCTAAAGGAGTAACAATGAAAGATTTAGTTTTAGCTACGCGCAATAAAGGTAAGATCGAAGAATTCCGACGCATCCTTGATGAATTAGCACCGGGCAGCATTCGATTACTTGGGCTTGAGAAATTTCCAGAGACTAGCGATGTCGAAGAAACTGGTGATACTTTCGAAGAGAACGCTTTACTTAAAGCTCGTTCAATCTGTGCCGAAACTGGGTTACCTGCAATTGCTGATGACAGTGGCCTCTGCGTTGAAGCGCTTTACGGTGAACCTGGAATTTTCTCGGCACGATTCGCAGGTACACATGGTGATGATGCTGCAAATAACGCCAAACTTTTGCAAGAGTTAATTCATGTGCCCGATGGAAAAAGAACTGCATATTTCATCTGCGTCACGGCGCTAGTAATGCCCGATGGTCGCGAAGTCACCCGCGAAGGGCGTTTTTACGGCTCCATCGGCCACGAACCGATCGGCAAAAATGGCTTCGGCTACGACCCGCTTTTTCAGCCTGATGGATTAACTATTTCCAGCGCACAAATGAGCGCTTCCGAGAAAGATGCCATTAGCCATCGCGGAAAATCACTAAGAGCAATAGCCCCGTTTGTCTTAGAAATGATCTAATCGCTACGGTAACCTTGCCTTATCCGAGTGCGTTACTTGCGCGCGTACCGCTACCCAAGGAGTTAACGTGGCTGTAAAGAAGAAAGTTGCTAAGAAAGCAACAAAGAAGGCACCAGTTAAAAAAG
>Ga0214168_1000752_pt1 | contig 13118 bp, 9 predicted proteins | sample LakMenepilimnion_FD_153002 | JGI IMG/M metagenome (GOLD analysis project Ga0214168, IMG submission 153002) | Freshwater microbial communities from Lake Mendota, WI - Practice 29OCT2010 epilimnion v4 | ecosystem: Environmental > Aquatic > Freshwater > Lake > Epilimnion/Euphotic zone | place: Lake...
GCGTCGCAAGACACGAAAGGAACTCGTGGCCAAGCGAAGAAGTTGCTGCGACTCACTAGTACCGGAAACAAGTCGCTTGACGCCTGGATTAATCAACCCGTCAGCCATATTCGTGAGATTCGTGGAGAATTCCTTGTAAAGGTCATTCTTCGCAATCGTTTAGAACTTCCTTTGTCGCCTTTCATTAGCGCTCAACGTGATGCTTTGAGTGATGTGATGGCATCGCTGAGATCATCGGCAGACACAAGTGTTGTGCACCTGTGGCGCAAAGAGCAGGTGCGAGCTGTCGCGCGATTCTTAGATGAACTAGAAGGGCGTACGCCGCTTGCTGTTGACAGTGCTGTTCATGATGCCGTGGTGTTAAGTGCGAGAAATCAATTGCGTGGCACCGTACGAAGTGTGCAACACGGCGACATTTTGTCCTCTGTGAAAGTGGAGATTGAAGGCGGTCAAGTGATGACATCCACAGTCACGCGTGAGGCAACGAACGCACTGCGGTTGGCGCCCGGCTCGTCCATCACGGCATTGTGCAAAGCCACAGATGTTTTGCTGGCAGTGACTGGGTCCGTAGGGCCTGAATGACTCGTCTCAGTTGAGATTTTCGTTGCTAGGGTAAGAAACTGATATTTGGGGCTGTAGCTCAGTTGGCAGAGCGCTTGCATGGCATGCAAGAGGTCAGGGGTTCAATTCCCCTCAGCTCCACCACTTGCTTTGTGTGGCAAGACTGTTCCCCAGAACAACGGGAACTACGATGGCAAAATGCCGTTGGTGACCATTGTGATGCGAACCTACGAGCGTCCTGTCCTCTTGGCCCGAGCAGTGGCCAGTGTGTGTGGCCAAACATTTTCCAACTGGGAACTGATCATTGTGAACAATGGCGGAACCCCCGAACCAATCGACCACATTGTTCGTCTCGCCAAAACCTCGTATCCAACTGCCGACATCACCGTCTTGCATTTGTCTGAACGTGTGGGGATGGAAGAGGCATCGAACAACGGACTAGCGGCGTCTTCTTCTGAGTACTTTGCAATTCACGATGATGATGATTCATGGAAGCCAGAGTTTCTTGAAGTCGCAGTTCAACACATGGAGAAGAACCCACACGCCAGTGCAATTGTCACTGGGGTAGTGCGCGTGCACGAAACGTTTATTAATTCGCGAGTGTGGCCAGTACGCAACGAAAAGTTCTACCTCACGCAGGAACGACTCACATTTGAAGGAATGATTGGGAACAACACGTTCCCACCCATCGCTGCGTTGTTTCGTCGATCACTGCTGCCACAAGTAGGTATGTTCGACGCATCTCTTCCTGTGCTCGGAGACTGGGAGTTCAACCTTCGCGCTCTAGAGAATGGACCGTTCGTTTTTGTTCCTGAACGGTTAGCGAGTTATCACACCCGCACTACCGACAGTGATGTGGCGGCAGGAAACTCCATCACTGTTGGCCAAACGTTGCATCAACAAGTGAAGACACAGTTGCAACAACGGTGGGACAGTGAGCCGGGACGAAACGGCGTGAGCAAAGGCGAGTGTTCTCGGCGTGCCGCGGCTGAGTTAGATGCCGAGGACGCAAGACGCACCGAGGCTGAACGAGCAGCACAGCCGTCTGGGGGCATAACAGCAAAGGTCGCACGCGTCTTGCGAACCGCCAAGCGTCCACGAGCCGCAGGTAGGGCTGTTGTGCGACGAGTACGAGCACAGGTGGGCCGATGAAGAAGCGACCCACCGCGGCTGAAGTACTTGACGCTAGGCCACACATCGATGTTGTGTCACTCGATTTTTTCGACACATTGGTCACTCGCTCAGTTGCACAACCAACGCATGTGTTTGCCGAAGTGGAACGACTTTTGGTGAATGAGTTCGGACGCGAATGGAACGGGTACGCGCAGACTCGAGTTCGTGTGGAACATGAAGTGCGTGTACGGATGGCCGCGACAGGTTCTCTGCGAGACATCTCGCATGACGAGATTATGAAGGCCATGCAAATTCATTATTCGGCGACTCCCGAATTCATTGAGCGTGCACGCCGACTGGAATGTGAATGCGAGATTGCCATGGCGCGGGCGGTGCCGTTTGGTTGCGACATTGCAAACGAAGCGCGAGCACGTGGGTTGCGTGTTGTCATTGTGAGCGACAACTACATGTCCTCTGAATTTCTTGCTCACATGGCTGGTGCTGCTGGGTTGGCATGGGTGCAGGCAAGCGACATTTTTGTTAGTTGTGAGCACGGAGGAATGAAGCAGAACGGGACTTTGTGGAAGACCGTTGTTGAAATACTGGGTGTATCGCCAAAGAACATGGTGCACGTGGGTGATCACCGAATTCCCGATGGGACGGAACCATCAAAACTGGGAATTCATTGCTACATCGACTCACGCAGTTCACGTTGGCATCGTCACTCACTCAATACATCGCCTGCCGTGTTGCCCTTTTCTCGTTTAGAAGCATGGCAACGCGATGTTGACTACGAATGGTTTCGCGGAGCGGCGCGTCACTTTGGTGACGGCGTTGTTGCCATGATGGTGGCGGCACAAGTGAAGGATTGTCTCGACGTGCTTTCCTCTCGCACCGTCGCAGGCATCCACTTTGCTGCACGTGATGGGTGGATGGCGGACAGTGTGTGGTTCCGTTTGCGCCTCGAACGCCCCGAACTGCCTGAAGCCACCTACTTGTCGTTCTCCCGCTCGGTTATCGGTCGAGCCAATATCACTCATGTTGACGACGATGTCGCTGTTCGGTTCGTTGATGAGAACGAACGTCTCACCCCGCGTCGTCTATCGACACGTTTCGGGTGCGACTTCGCGACGTCTCTTGGCATTGACGATGAGATGGATTCTTCCACCGCTCGACAACTCGTTGTACAAAACGGTGCGCGAATTATCGAAGCATCTCGGCAGCTGCGTGAACGAGTAGTGGGTCACTTACGTACACACGGGGTGCTAACACCAGGACATCACATCGTGTTCGACCTGGGATGGCGCGGTTCTTCCATGGCCGATCTCGCCGACATTGTTTCGGAGGCAACAAATGGTGCCACCACAATTGAGGGCCGCTTTCTTGGCTTGTATTGGGACGCCACCATGAACCGCACCCGACTTCCATTGCATGGGTACGCCATGGACGACTTGGGTTCTCTAGACGACAACATTCGATTGTTAGGAGCTGTTCGTTTGTTTGAGTTTTTGGTCACGGCGCCCAACGGTTCAGTCATTGATTTCCATGGTGCTGAGAAGAACTTTGAGCCCATACATGCAAGCCAGAAGAATCGACCAGCGACGGAGGATGCATTCATCGGTGTGATCCTTGCGGCAGCGGTTGATGCTGCACTGCAGATCATTCTTGGCACTCATCCCTCCGGAGTAACTGCAAACGACATCACACCACACACTGTGTGGGCGGCAATGATGCAAGTTGCGCATACGCCGCGTGCCGATGAACTCGATGCATTGCAGGAACATGTGCACGTTGCGTCGGTCGATCACGCAGATGGCGGCATTCCACTTCTTGCGCCTGCACCGAAGTGGTCGTCTACTTTTCCCGTGCAACGTTTTGCGTCGGTGTATGACGACACCATGAAGACGCGTTGGTTCCAAGGTTCGCTTCGTGAATGGGAATACCACGATTCATCGCGTGATTTCGCCGATGCGGTCACGCGCATCTGGCCTTTCATGGGTCCCGTGTGGTGTGACGCGCCGTAAGGTGTTGCCGTGATCATCGACATCCAGTTCAACCAAGGATCATCAGCGTGGCCCGCCTTGCGCGATGGTGTCCTCGCTGCAGAGGAAGCCGGATTTTCCACAGTGTGGAACTTGGATCATTTCTCTGGCGCCATGTTCAACAGTGATTCCATGATGGAGTGTTTCACCAGTCTCACTGCGTGGGCCACGGTGACATCGCGCATCAAAGTGGGCACGTTGGTGACCAACATCAATAATCGCCACCCAGGTTTGCTGGCCAACATTGTCAGTTCGCTGCAGGACATTTCTGGCGGGCGACTCATGTTGGGCGTAGGTGCCGGTACATCGCCTAATAGTCCGTATGGTGCTGAGCAACGTGCATTGAATATGGAGGTTCTCACGCCAATGTCTGCCCGCCATCAGAAACTCATGGAGAACATCAACACGATGAAATCCATTTGGGCCCATGATCGAGATGCAGCGTTCGAAGGGTTTCCCCGTCCGGCATCAGTTCCGCCCATCATCGTTGGCGTGAACAGTATGGGCTTGGCCGCGCTTGCCGGACAGTATCTCGACGGAATCAACACACGCTTCAATCATCCCGATCGCGCATCACTGATTCGCGCAGCGCTCACTGCACGTGGAGATACATCTGGCTTTGATGTGTCGGTGTGGTCACCGTTCGTACCGGAATACGCAGACCCCAATCACCCGTTTCATCAAGAACTCGTTGCCGACGGCGTGACGCGATTGATTATGTTTGATCTTGGTGCTCCACATATTGAGACCATTGAGAAGACGGCGCGCTACTTAGCCTGAACAAATATTGGTTCGCCTGCAGCGATTCTCCATCTAATGGCTTTCGACAAAATGAAAATCATCATGGGAATGGTGAAGTAGTTGATCACCGACATGATGATGTCGTTCAGCATCCAGCCGTAAATCATCCATGAGGCTGACGACATGATGGTCATGATCCAACTGACGACAGAGATTCCGTGAAGGTTTTCTGTCTTCACCACGTGTACGACTTGCGGCATGAGAGAAGTAACGCTGATTGTGGTTGCCATCCAGCCCACCACTGATGGGGAAACGGGGACAGCAATCAACAAGAGGGCTGCGAGTGCCGATGCGAACTTCATCATGAGCGCTGGTGAGATGCTGCCATGTTTGTACAAGACACTGATGATGATGAGTTGCGCGGCGATGAAGGACCCATTTGAAAACCAGATGGCTTCGCGTCCCATAGAGACACCGTAGGTAAACCACATGGCCGAACCCACCAAACCATGGGCCACGCTGAATGGCGAAATGCCATGTGACGTGTCGTGTCTGACCATGCGCCACACTTGTGGCCAAATGAAAATGAGGCTGGTGAAGGTGCACCAGACACCCATGACTGCGTTCATTACTTAACGACGATGTTTACTGTTCGGCCGCGTACCACGATGGTCTTGACGGGGGTCTTGCCTTCGAGCGCCAACACAACGTTGTCAAGCGCCATGGCCGCTGCAATATGAGCATCATCGTCGGCATCGGGAGCGATAGAGATGCGACCGCGAACTTTTCCGTTCACTTGAACAGGAACTTCGATGGCGTCTTCTTTCAGCAACGCGGGATCTGCTTGGGGGAACGGCACATAGGTCACTGTGGTGGTATGACCGAGGCGGTTCCACAGTTCTTCGGCAAGGTGCGGGCACAGCGGGGACAACATTTGCACCAACGGTTCCACTAAGGCGCGTGGAGATGATCCGACAGCGGTGGTGTGTTGTGTGAGTGCATTGTTGAACTCAATGAGTTTGGCAATCACTGTGTTGAAACGAAGACCATCCATGTCTGCCTCAACACCGGCAATGGTGCGATGCAGGTGTCGTAACAGTTCTTCAGGTGGTGCATCATTGGTGACAACAAGCTCACCCGTATCTTCACTGACAACGTTGCGCCACAAGCGTTGAAGGAAACGTTGCATGCCCACAACATCTCGCGTATTCCATGGACGGCTTGCATCAAGAGGCCCCATTGCCATCTCGTACAAACGGAAAGTGTCGGCGCCGAACTCTTCATACATCTCGTCGGGTGTGACGATGTTCTTCAGGCTCTTGCCCATTTTTCCGTATTCACGTGACACCGTCTCGCCGTTCCACGAATACGTTCCGTTGTCTTCCACGACTTCTGTGGCGGGAACTGTTTGACCGCGGGCATCGCGATAGGCGTATGCCTGAATGTATCCCTGGTTGAAGAGTCGATGGAATGGTTCTTCGCTGCTTACATGACCGAGGTCGTGCAGAACTTTGTGCCAGAAGCGCGCGTACAGCAAGTGGAGCACTGCGTGTTCAACGCCACCCACATACAAGTCGACGCCGCCGGTATGGCCTTCACCTTGTGGGCCCATCCAGTAACGCTCAACCTCGGGGTCAATGAAAGTGTCGGCATTGGTGGGGTCGAGATAACGCATCTCGTACCAACACGACCCTGCCCACTGTGGCATCACGTTCACTTCGCGCTTGTACTCGCGTGGTCCGTTGCCAAGGTCAAGCGTGACGGTGGTCCATTCCTTCACACGTGCGAGTGGGGGAATGGGATCGCTATCGGCATCGTTCGGATCGAGTGCTGTTGGTTTGAAGTCGGCAAGTTCTGGCAACAACACAGGAAGCGCAGATTGAGGAACAGCGTGAGCGTTGCCATGTTCGTCGTACACAATGGGGAACGGTTCGCCCCAGTAGCGCTGACGTGAAAACAACCAGTCACGCAAGCGGTAGGTGGTGGTTGCTTCGCCGTGACCGTTGCTCTGAAGCCACACATTCATGCGTGACTTTGCGTCGATGATGGAAGAAAGCCCGTTCAAGGTGAGCGAATCGTTTGCAGAATCGATGTACTCGCCATCTCCCACGAATGCTTCGGGCCATGTTGAGCAGTCGCTGCTTGGTGCGATGTTGCGCTGCTCAAACCAGGACACCGGCGGCATTTGTGTGGCAATGATGGGCAAGTTGTAGGTGCGAGCAAAGTCGAAGTCGCGCTGGTCGCCACTTGGTACCGCCATGATGGCGCCAGTTCCGTATCCCATGAGTACATAGTCGGCGATGAAAATGGGAACGTCTCTGCCGGTGACCGGGTTTGTTGCGTACGCACCTGTGAACACGCCCGTCTTCACTTTGGAATCATCTTGACGTTCGTCATCTGCCTTTGCGGCGGCTTCAGCAACGTATGCGGCAACTGCACTCTCGGAATTGGCTGATGTGACTGCAGAAACGAGTGGGTGTTCTGGCGACAACACCAAGAACGTGGCGCCGAACAAAGTGTCGGGTCGAGTGGTGAATACTTCAATTGCGCCCGCAGAAGAAGTAAACGAGACGCGTGCGCCTTCACTTTTTCCAATCCAGTTGCGCTGCATCAATTTGATGGGCTCTGGCCAGTCCAATCGGTCGAGGTCATCGATGAGGCGGTCTGCGTATGCAGTGATGCGCATCATCCATTGACGCATGTTGCGCTTAAAGACGGGATAGTTGCCAATGTCGCTGCGACCGTCGGCGGTAACTTCTTCGTTCGCCAAGATTGTTCCGAGACCAGGGCACCAGTTCACGGGTGCATCGGTGAGATATGCCAAACGATGTGAATCGATGTAGTCGTGCTTTTCTTGGGCGGAGTATTCGGTCCACGCGCGATGGTCGGGTAGTTGATGCGCTCCGGATTCGCATTCGCTGACGAGTTCTTCAATACGCCGTGCACGGTTCTGTGTGGTGTCGTACCACGCACCATGAACTTGCAAGAAGATCCACTGTGTCCACTTGTAGAACTCTTCGTCGGTGGTGCTGACACTTCGGCGCGCGTCGTGACCAAGGCCAAGTCGGCGCAACTGACGACGCATGTTGGCAATGTTCGACTCGGTATTGATGCGCGGATGAATGCCGGTGGTGATGGCGTGCTGCTCTGCGGGCAAACCAAAACTGTCGTAGCCCAACGCGTGAAGAACATTGAAGCCCTTCATTCGTTTGAACCTGGCATACACATCCGTGCCGATGTAGCCAAGGGGGTGGCCGACGTGAAGACCAGCACCAGACGGGTACGGGAACATGTCGAGAATGAAGGCCTTTGGTTTGCCGGCCAGACGCTCTACATCTTTCAAAGGCCCGGCGGGGTTTGGTGCGTTGTATGTACCTTCGGCGTCCCAGGTGACTTGCCAACGTGACTCGATATCTGCTGCAAGGCGTGCCGAATAACGAAAGGGAGGAAAATTTGTCGCTCCAGCGGAGGAGGGCATCGCCGAGTCAGTCATGGTTGTGCCATTCTAGATGCCGTGTCCAAACAACGCCCAAGGTCGGGTCGCCGTCAGCCGAAGGGCGGTTCCTCTCACGGGTACCCCCGCACTGCGCGACTATCGGAAGTTCTTCGCGAAGTCATCGCCGACGAACTCACTCGTATTGACGACGAACGTCTCGATCTGGTGACAGTGACGGCCATTGATGTGGACCCAGAAATGAACCGCGCCATCGTCTATTTCGACTCCATGTTCGGCGAAGAGGGTGACGAAGGTGTCATTGAAGCCATGAATGAACACCGTGCACGTATTCAGGCGTCCATTAATCGACAGATGCATGCTCGCAAGACACCCATTCTCAGCTTCAAGCCAGATGAAGTCATTCGCAGTGCGGCTCGCATTGAAGAGCTGTTACGCCGCCAGCCCGACACATCTCCCATCGTTCCCGACGACGACACGCAGTAGTTCATGGCCAGGCGCCGACCGCCCACTGTGCACGGGCTTGTTCTTATAGACAAACCCGCCGGCATGACAAGCCATGACGTTGTGTACAAACTGCGCAAGCACTTTGGTGAAAAACGAATTGGCCATGCCGGAACACTTGATCCTGATGCCACCGGCTTGTTAGTGGTGGGCGTGGGCAATGCAACGCGACTCATTCGGTTCATGGGCGACATGGACAAAACGTATTCGTGCGAAATTATCTTCGGATCTGAGACCGACACCTTGGACGATTCAGGAACTGTCACCCAAACTCACGACATGACCCCGCCGAACATGGATGATGTGCGGCGCATAATCGCAGAGAAGTTTGTGGGAAACATTCTGCAAGTGCCGCCCATGGTGTCTGCGCTGAAAGTAGATGGTGTGCGATTGCATCAACTGGCGCGTGAGGGAATTGAAGTGGAACGCGAAGCTCGGCCCATCACGGTGCATTCATTCGATGTGGAGCCCACAGACAATCCCATGATCATTCGTGCCACGGTTCGTTGTGGTGGCGGTACCTACATCCGGTCTTTGGGTGCAGACCTGGGCACTGCATTAGGTGGCGGTGCGCATATTCGAACTCTGCGACGCCATACAACAGGTCCGTACTCGTTAGGTGAAGCGTGCACGCTTGAACAGCCGATTCTGTTGCCAGTGCATGATGCTGTGCGAGCATTGACAACACATGTGCTCACCACAGAAGAAATTGATGATGTGTTGTATGGCCGAGTTCGTGAAGCATGGGATGGCGACGGTCCGTGGGCAGCGGTGAACGCAGACGGTGAACTTGTGGCGGTCTTTGAATTGTGGAAAGACCGCATTGCCAAGCCGACGGTGGTGTTAGGGGGCAGATAGCGTTGCCACTCGTGCGCGTTATCACCGACCTCTCGGCCAGTCCATGGCCAGATCAAAGGGCCGTTGTCACTATTGGTGCCTACGACGGCGTGCACCTTGGGCATCGCGCTGTTATTCGACAAGTACAGGCCCGTGCTCAAGAACTTGGTGCGCTCAGCGTGGTGGTCACTTTCGACCGGCATCCCGCCAGCATTGTTCGCCCCGATGCCGCACCGCGTTTGCTAACAACCGTTGAACAAAAGATTGAACTGTTGGAGACCACCGGTGTTGATGCCGTTGTCATTGTTCCGTTCGATCCCGAACAAGCTCGAGAGACTCCTGTTGATTTTGTGACCAGAGTGTTAGTGAATGTGTTGCGCACTCAGGCTGTCATTGTTGGTTCAGATTTTCACTTCGGACACATGCGTCAAGGAAACGTGACCTTGTTGCGCGAAATGGGGGAGCGTCACGACTTCACGTGTGAACCCATTGTCCTCATCCCGCGCGCAGACGGAGTGAACGAACCTGTGAGCTCTACGGCAATTCGTCGTGCGTTAGCCGGCGGCGAGATAGATAGTGCTACCCGTATGTTGGGTCGCGCTCACGAAGTGCGCGGCACAGTGGTCACGGGTGACCAACGTGGTCGCACCATTGGTTTCCCCACCGCAAATGTTCAGATTCCGTCTGGAATGTGTTTGCCCGCCGATGGCGTGTATGCCGGTGTGTATCGACGTGCCGACGGCAGTGAGCATTCATGTGCCATCAACTTGGGTCGTCGTCCAACGTTCTATACCAACCAGGACTACTCATTGTTAGAGGCGTACCTGCTTGATTTCAGCGGAGATCTGTACGGCGAAGACGCAGCGGTTCAGTTCATTGCGTTCTTGCGCAGCGAAAAACAGTTCGGTGGTATCGACGAGTTGAAACAACAACTCGTGAAAGACATTGAGAACGCGCGATCAGCGGTTCTTGCGCGCCACAGTTCTTAGTCGCCAATAGATGGCGACAGATGCTTGTATGCCGTGTTGCGCTGCGTCAGAACACGGCGTAATGGTGCAACAATTTCGCCGAAACGGCCTTCCGTCATTGCTTGACCATGATTAGCGCCTGCAGCACGAGAGATGTTCTCGTCCATCAGGGTTCCGCCCAGGTCGTTACAACCTGATTGCAACAACTGTGCTGCACCATGAGTGCCAATCTTTACCCAACTTGCCTGCACATTGTCGATGAGGCCGTCATAGAAAATGCGACCAATTGCATGCATGAGGATTGTCTCGCGGAATGTTGGACCACGACGAGATTTCTTCTGCAAGTAGATGGGTGACGCCATGTGCACGAATGGCAACGGAATGAACTCGGTGAACCCACCTGTTTCCTTCTGCAGTTCCCGTGTGACCACCATGTGCTTTGCCCATGAATCGGGGTGTTCCACGCTGCCGTACATGATGGTGATATTCGAATGAAGCCCAACGGAGTGCGCTTGCCTATGGCACTCCAACCATTCTTCGGTATTCACTTTGTCGGAACAGATAATGGCGCGAATCTTGTCATCCAATATTTCTGCGGCGGTGCCAGGAAGAGACGCAAGACCTGCATCCTTCAAACGCGCCAAATAGTCACGCAAAGACTCGCCATTGCGATGTGCGCCCTCGGTGACTTCAAGTGCAGTGAACCCGTGAACGTGCATGTCGGGAACAGCAGACTTCACAGCATGCGTGACATCGATGTAGTAGTTGCCATCGAAGTCGGGGTGGATGCCGCCCTGAAGAGTTACCTCTGTTGCACCCATGTCCCACGCTTCACGTGCGCGATCTGCAATGTCGTCCAATGTGAGCAGGTATGGAGTGCCGCGCAGGTTTAACGAAAGGGGGCCCTTGGAGAATCCGCAGAACTTGCACTTGTACGTGCACACATTGGTGTAGTTGATGTTTCTGTTGTGCACCCAGGTGACCGTGTTGCCCACCGCGTTAAAACGCAATTCATCTGCGTAGTCGGCAATGAGTCCCACTTCTGGTCCACGTGCGCGGAAGAGATCGATGACCTCTTGTTCGCCGAGCTCTTGTCCGTTTCGGTGACCTTCAATAATTTCTGCAATGCGACCACGTGCGAAGGGCCGCGGATGTGGCACCAATGTCATTGGCTTCACATTTGAACCTGAATACCACTGCGTTGATTTGTGACCGACAAGAACCACTTCGGCACCGTCGTGCACAACATCTGCTGCCGTGACTTTCTCTGGCCAAATAGCGCCCGGATCGTCGCGGCCAAGACCTTCAGCATCTGTGCGGTCCATCACAGGGAAATGCAACGATGGGTCGAGCCACTTCTCTGGTGCAGTCGCGAACTCTGGATAAATGGTGAGGCGTGGCGCTAACGCAAAGCCACGATCTTCGGTGACATCGCGCAATCGGTCTAGTGCGGGCCATGGGCGTTCGGGGTTGACGTGATCTGCGGTGACAGGGGAGACGCCACCCCAATCGTCAATTCCTGCATCAAGCAACACGCCGAAATCGTCGGACAAGTTCGGCGGTGCTTGTAAGTGAATGCTGGGCGGAAGAATAAGGCGCGCAATAGCGATGGACCACAAGTACTCATCTTCTGGGCATGGCTTGGCTTTGTGCATTGCAGTGCCGGCTTTCGGCAAGAAGTTCTGCACGATGACTTCCTGAACATGTCCGTACTTTTGGTGAGCAGCAGCAAGGAGTGCGAGGGCATCAATGCGATCACGACGCTCTTCGCCAATACCCACCAAAATTCCCGATGTAAACGGAATGGCCAGTTCGCCCGCAAGACACAAAGTGTCAATGCGTCGTTGCGGTTCTTTGTCTGGTGCACCGCGGTGACACTCAAGATCATCTCGCAACGACTCCAACATCATTCCTTGAGACGGCGACACTGCGCGCAACAGAGCAAGTTCGTCTTCGTACAACGCGCCTGCATTTGCGTGTGGCAACAGACCTGTTTCGTTCAACACCAGTTGCGCCATGTCGTGCAGGTAGTGCACGGTGGAGTCGTACCCGTTGTCGCGAAGCCACTGCGCAGCAACGTCGTAACGAAGTTCAGGTCGCTCACCCAAAGTGAAGAGTGCTTCATGACATCCCTGACGTGCACCTTGGCGCGCGATTGTCAAAATGTCATCGGCGGTGAGGTAGGGCTTCTCGAGTCGCGCGGGTGGTTGGGCGAACGTGCAGTACCCGCACTTGTCGCGGCACAGCATGGTGAGTGGAATAAACACCTTCGGAGAAAATGTGATGCGAGTGCCATGCGCAGAGTCGCGAACAGTGCGCGCGCGAGACATGAGGTCGTCGAGCGATGCATTCATGAGGTCGTCAATGAATGACTGTTGAATGGGATGCGAGGACATGAGGTCATCGCGAGAGAACTGACGCAACAAGGCAACACCTTTCAGGTGAACACAGCGGAATGGGTTTTGTCAGTGCTGGTCGACTGCCTGAAAGCGAGTTAGAAAGTGCCTCCACGCGGCCGTGATGACCGAGCAACTACAGCGTAGACGGATTACTGGTCTGTGTCAGCGTCGGAAATGGCTTCGAACATGGCCGACACGTTGTGGCTGCTCATGGGTACTCGGTGCCCGGTGCGGCTAATGAAGCTCAATTGCACGCCAGTAGCGGGGTCGAGGGCCGCAAACACCTGCTCGTGACCTTCCCCGTCCACCACGATGTCGGTGAGGCGGGGAATGCCAGCCGAGTCGAGGGCATCGCGTGTGACGCCCGCATTGAACACCTCAATGGCGATGTGCTGGACACCGGACCCATGCTCGGAGAGTCGACGATGAACGGCGGGGTTGTGGTTGGGCCCGACGAGAACAACATTGACGCCACCAGCAACGGCATTCACCACGGCGG
>Ga0214168_1000760_pt1 | contig 13062 bp, 10 predicted proteins | sample LakMenepilimnion_FD_153002 | JGI IMG/M metagenome (GOLD analysis project Ga0214168, IMG submission 153002) | Freshwater microbial communities from Lake Mendota, WI - Practice 29OCT2010 epilimnion v4 | ecosystem: Environmental > Aquatic > Freshwater > Lake > Epilimnion/Euphotic zone | place: Lake...
TAATTCCTGCCGTATCCTTAGCCTTGTATGCAGGCCATGTCATAGATATAAGTGAAAAAAGAAAACTACTATTAAGAGGCGTGATTTTATATTGGATTTGTGCTATTATTTTATTGGGTTTATCTATTTATAACGACAAATCAGATCATGCAAATGCTTTTGCAAACAATAGCGCACTTATTATTGCTATTTGTATTTACTTCGTTGTTTTTTGTACAGGAATTATTAGATCTTTTACAGGGCCTAGCTTTGGAACCATTGTAGGCGCTATTATTCCTAAGGATTTATTACAAAACGCCACCACTTGGAGCCAGGGTATTTGGTTAACGGCTTCCATTTTAGGACATGCCATTGTTGGATTTATTATAGCAGGCTTTGGACATACTGGTGCTTTAATTACAGTGGTTAGTTTAGTGACCATTGGTTATTTTTTTATTGCAAAAATAAGCGCGAAGCCACCGCACGCCGACTTGGTAGCCAATCAAAATACATTAGAGAGTGTGAAAGAAGGTTTGCGTTATGTATATAATACCAAAGAATTATTAGGCGCTCTTTCTTTAGATTTATTTGCCGTTTTATTTGGAGGTGCTGTGGCCATGATTCCTGTGTATGCAGTAGATATATTAAAAGTAGGCCCCATTGGATTTGGTTGGTTAAATGCGGCCTCCGATATAGGCGCTATTTTAATTATATTTATTATAACCCTATTTCCTGTTAGGGCAGGCCAAGGAAAAAAATTATTAATTGCCGTGGGCGGATTCGGCCTTTGCATAATTGTATTTGCACTCTCTAAATTATTCTGGTTGTCTTTTGCAGCTTTGTTAATGAGTGGTATTTTAGATGGTTTTAGCATGATAGTAAGAGGTACCATTGTACAATTAAAAACACCCGATCACATGCGCGGCAGGGTAATGAGCGTGAACTCCATGTTCATTAATAGTAGTAACGAATTTGGACAATTTGAAAGTGGGGTGGCCGCTAAATTATTAGGCGTTATACCTTCTGTTGTATTTGGTGGAACCATGACTATACTAGTGGTGGTGACTACTTGGTTCAAGGCACCTAGTTTAAGAAAAATGGAATACTAGTTTTAGAGAGGAATAGTTTTAAAGAGAAAAAGTTTTAAAGAGAGATAGTTTTTAAAAACTAAGGCGCGGTTAATAAGCCATGCATTACATCATGCACAATGGGGCAGAACTCAGCATTTTTCATAGTAATAGTAGCGCGCTTAAAAAATACATCTTCATCGGTATATGGGAATCGTTGGCAGTCTGAAGGACGGTGCTCATAAATACTACAAGCATTATCCTTACCTAAAAAAGGACATGGTTTGGTATTGGCTACATAATCTCCTTCCTGATCCATGGATAAATAAGTATCAATAAATAGCGTTTCTTTTATTCTTAAATACTTACTAATTCTTTTAATATCGGGCATTTTAAACCTAGGGGAATAATTCTTACAGCAACGAGCACAATCCAAGCAGTTCACTTTTTCAAAGGCCGCTTCATGTAGGTCGGGCAATTGTTTAAGTATTTTGCGTTTATCTACCCTTTTTAAAAAATTTTGGAATTTTTTAAGCGTTTCAGGGGCAGGCGTTTCAAACAATTGTTCAATAGATAGGCTCATAATATAAGGTCAAATATAAACTATTTAGCACTCATCCACAAGCTTTCCCCACAGTCGCAATTGGCTTCTTAAGGGGGGTGGTTTTTTTGTATCTTTGTATCCATTTTTAAACCACCCTATTTATGTTGCAACTCAATACAAACGGAGCAGAATTTATCAAAAGACATATTGGCCCCAGCGCCCAAGACACTGAAAAAATGTTAGCCGCTATTGGCATAAAATCGGTGGACGAACTTATTGAAAAAACAATTCCTACTATTATACGTTCAAAAAAACCAATGCAAATTCCAGAAGGACTTTCTGAATTTGAAATGTTGCAGTCCTTAAAAAAAATAGGAGATAAAAATATTGTAGCTACCAATTTTATTGGACAAGGTTATTATGGCACTATCACACCTAGCGTGATACTTCGAAATATTTTTGAAAACCCAGGTTGGTATACGCAGTATACTCCTTACCAAGCAGAAATTGCACAAGGCCGTTTAGAAAGTTTATTGAATTTCCAAACTATGGTTTGTGATTTAACCGGACTTCCTATTGCCAACGCCTCTTTACTAGACGAAGCCACTGCAGCGGCAGAAGCCATGGCCATGATTTTTAATCATGTGAACAAAACAGATTCCGTCACACAGCCTAAATTTTTTGTAGACAGTGCTATTTTCCCTCAAACCAAGGGTGTACTAGTTACAAGAGCTGCTCCTATTCATATACAAATTGAAGAAGGCAGTTATCAAAGCACAAAAATTGACAATACTTATTTCGGCGCCATCTTACAGTATCCAAACAACACAGGAAGCATTGAAGATTATACTGCCTTTATTGATCAAGTGCATCAAGCAGGTGGCTTGGTTATATTAGTAGCCGATATCATGTCGCTTACTTTATTAAAAAGCCCAGGTGAATTAAATGCAGATGTAGCGGTGGGTAATACACAACGCTTTGGTGTACCCATGGGATTTGGTGGACCACATGCTGCTTACTTTGCAACCAAGGATGAATTTAAAAGAGGTATGCCAGGAAGATTAATTGGCGTAAGTATCGATGCCCAAGGTGGTAGAGCTTTAAGAATGGCATTACAAACAAGAGAGCAACATATTAAAAGAGAAAAAGCTACTTCCAATATTTGTACTGCACAAGCCTTACTAGCAAATATGGCAGTAATGTATACTGTATATCATGGGCCAGTAGGTTTGAAAAAAATTGCTCAAAAAATTCATGGCTTAGCTCAAAATTTAGAAGCTCGATTAACTAGCTTAGGCATCACACAAGCCAATAAATTTTATTTTGACACTTTACATTTAACTGGATTTGATATAGCTGCTTTACAAAAAGAAGCTTTAGCTGCTGATATTAATTTCCGTTATTTCAATGATGGTAAAAACGACAATACCATTGCTATTACCATAGATGAAACCATTTCAGAAAATGAAATTGCCAAAGTGGTTGCCTTATTTGAAAAAATAACAGGTAAAAAAGCAAGTGGCAAGGTAGCAAGCACCACTTCTATACCAGCCTCTCTAGTGCGAACTTCTTCTTACTTAGAACATCCGGTATTTAATACACATCATAGCGAAACACAAATGATGCGCTATATCAAACAATTGGAAAATAAAGACTTGTCTTTAAATACAAGTATGATTAGCCTAGGAAGTTGTACGATGAAATTAAATGCAGCTACTGAAATGATTCCAGTAAGCTGGCCTGCATTTAGTAGCATGCACCCGTTTGCACCAAGTAGTCAAACTTTAGGCTATCAAGAAATGGCTACAGAATTAAGTGCCTACTTATGTGAAAGCACAGGATTTACTGCTTGTAGTTTACAACCTAATAGTGGCGCACAAGGCGAATACGCGGGTTTATTAACTATTCGCGCCTACCACGAACATCATAAGCAAGCCCATAGAAATATTGTACTAATTCCTATTAGTGCGCATGGTACCAACCCTGCTAGTGCGGTCATGGCTGGTTTTAAAGTGATTGTAGTGGCTTGTGATGCAGCAGGTGATATTGATGTAAATGATTTAAAAGAAAAAGCAAACTTACATAAGGACAACCTAGGCGGACTCATGATTACTTATCCTTCTACCCATGGTGTGTTTGAAGAAACCATCATAGATATTTGTGATAGCATTCATGCATTGGGTGGCCTAGTATATATGGATGGTGCGAATATGAATGCACAAGTGGGTTTAACTAGCCCAGGCGCTATTGGTGCCGATGTATGTCACCTTAACTTACACAAAACATTCGCTATACCACATGGTGGTGGCGGACCAGGCATGGGCCCTATTTGTGTGAATGATAAATTAGCACCCTTCTTACCAGGACATATCTATAATAAAAGCAAGATTGGCGCAGTGAGTGCAGCCCCAATGGGATCGGCTAGTATTTTATTAATTAGCTATGCCTATATTAAAATGTTAGGTGCCACGGGTTTACAATTAGCTACTGCCTATGCTATTTTAAATGCGAATTATATGAAATCGCGTTTAGAGAAAAAATATACTATTTTATATGCTGGAAAAAATGGCACTTGCGCACACGAGTTTATCATTGACCTAAGACCTTTTAAAGCAACTGCGGGTATTGAAGCAGAAGATGTAGCGAAGCGTTTAATTGATTACGGATTCCACGCACCTACCATGAGCTTCCCAGTAGCAGGCACCATTATGATTGAACCTACTGAAAGCGAGGACAAACCAGAATTGGATCGTTTCTGCGACGCCTTAATTTCTATACATGATGAGATTATGGCTATTGAAAAAGGGCTATCAGATAAATTAGATAACCCTTTAAAAAATGCACCCCATACGCAGAAAGTAATTTGTGCAGATGAATGGAAGCATGCTTATACCAGACAAGAAGCCGCCTTCCCATTATATTATGTACAACAAAATAAATTCTGGCCTACAGTGGCAAGAGTCAACAATACGCATGGCGATAGAAATCTGGTTTGTACTTGCGAGCCAGTCGCTTCTTATGCTTAATTAATATTATTGATTCGGCATTACTTGATTAAAATTCGGCATCACTTGATAATTATTTTCAGGAGGTGCCGAATTTATTTTATTACTAGCAATGACTTCATATAGTGATATAATTTTGTCTTTATCATTCAGCACTACTTGTAATTTTTCTACATCCGATTCCAATACTTTTATCTTTCTGTTTTCAGTTTCATACTTAGATATGAATTCATCCAACTTCATACTGCCAAATTCAGCACCTGGGTCATTGGAGCCGTTGATCATTTGTCTTTGGCCTGTAAGTACCCAAAGTATATCTAAATCGGCGTAGAGCTCATCAATTCTAATTAAAATGTCGGAGCCAATAGACCCTAGGTTACGAAGTTGCTTAGCAAAATAGCCGTTAGAGAGTCCCACTTTGCGTTCAAAAGAATGCGGGCTAATGTTTTTAAATTTCAGGTAGGCGGAAATGCGTTCAATAGGTTTCATAATAATGTTAGTTTAATGAAGAATAGTAAGTAAAATATTTACTGACCTTATTCTTCTACCAAATTATTATGAAAAAATAGTTATGCCCAAAAACTTAGGCCTCATAATTGAAGTAAAACTCAAAAATGAGGCCTAGGTACTAGACTCAAACACTATTTTCATTAAACTATTTTAATAATTCTTCTCATTTAAGACTAACCATCTTAATTCAGCTTCTTCCAATTGAGTATTCAAGGCGCCTAATGTTTCGCTCAATTCAATGATTTTATCATAGGCCAAACTGCTATCATTTAACTTTTCAGTTAAACCTTTTTTCTTTGCTTCCATCTCTGGAATTAACTTATTTAAATTTTCTAATTCAGTTTTTTCTTTGAAGCTCATTTTCTCAGAAGACTTTTTAACAGCAGCAGGAGCTTGCACTGCAGTCGTTTCTTCTTTTGTAGGAACTGAAAAATCTTTTGCCTTAGAAATATCAGAACTAAGGGCTGCATAGTTTTGCTTCGTCTTTTCTAAAATTCTAAACTGCGTATAGTTACCCGGATAATCTCTAATAACGCCATTCCCCTCAAATATAAATAAGTGGTCCACCAGCTTATCCATAAAATATCTATCGTGAGATACTAATAATACACAACCTGCGAAATCAATTAAAAATTGCTCTAAGACCGCCAAGGTAGGTAGGTCTAAGTCGTTGGTAGGTTCATCTAATATTAGAAAATTCGGATTCTTAAATAATATAGTCAGTAATTGTAATCGTTTTTTCTCTCCCCCACTTAAGGCACTTAAATAAGTGTATTGTTTATCGGGTGTAAATAAAAACAATTCTAAAAATTGCGCTGCGCTTAAAGAACCCCCGCTGGCTAAAGGAAAGTTTTCGGCAAAGGTTTTCAAAAACTCAATAACACGCATATCTTTTTTATACACAAGCCCCTCTTGAGAGAAATGACCAAAGACAATGGTTTCACCCACATTTATTTTACCACTGTCGGGCTGGGTAATACCTTGTAGTATTTGTAAGAAGGTAGATTTTCCTACACCATTTTTTCCCACTACCCCAATGCGCTCTCCTTTACTAAATGTATAATCAAAACCATTTAAGACAACTAAATCGCCATAAGACTTATATACTTTCTTGGCTTCAATAATTTTACCCCCTAATCTGGTCATCTTCATATCCAATTGCAAATTAGTCTCTTCAATTTTTTGCTTGGCCCTGGCTTCTACTTCATAAAAATTATCTTGACGGCTTTTACTTTTAGTGGTTCTCGCCTTGGGCTGCTTACGCATCCATTCTAGTTCTTTTCTAAAAGTATTCTTGGCTTTATCAATACTGGCTAACTCAGAATCAATCCTGGCTGCTTTCTTTTCTAAATAATTTTCATAGTCGCCTTTATAGGAATATAAATTTTCTCTTTCTAGTTCCCAAATTTGATCGGTCACCGCTTCTAAGAAGTAGCGATCATGCGATACCAATAATAAAGTCACTTTTTCTTGAGATAAATAATTCTCTAACCACTCAATCATATTTAAGTCCAAGTGGTTGGTAGGCTCATCCATTAATAATAATACATGCTTTGGCTCAAATCCAATTTGGATTAAAGTTTTGGCTAATGAAACACGCTTACGCTGTCCCCCACTTAATTTAGAAACCGGTTGTTCTAAGTGATTAATATTTAACTGCGTTAAAATGGTTTTCACTTTTGACTCAAAATCCCAAGCGCTATTTTCCTCCATTTCCATAATGGCATCGGTAATCAAATTTTCATCCTCCGACTCCATGGCCATTTCATATTTACTAATAGCCTTCATCACGGGATGGTCCTGATTAAATAAATTCTGGGTAATACTGGCCGATTCTATAAACTGAGGTTCTTGCTCAAATAAAACCAAATGCACATCCTTGTGAATTTTGGCAGTACCGGCATCGGGCACTTCTTTGCCAGCCAATATTCTTAATAAAGTGGTCTTACCCACTCCATTTCTAGCAATTAATGCAATACTATCGCCTTCATTGATATTGAAATTAATACCCTTAAATAAAGGGTTAATGCCATAACTTTTAGTCAATCCTTCTACAGAAACGTAATTCATGGCGCAAAGATAAGTACCCTATACTAGTAAAGCCTAGATTTATAGGCAATGTTTGAGGGAAAAATGGGTAAAAAGATGCGAACTATGTACTTTTGTGTCCATAAGTCAATAAAAGTTACCCATGAAGCATTTTGAAGTTCCTGCCGGTTATCGTAGTACACTCATTAGTGCTATTAAAAATAAGCGCAAGGAAGAGGATAAATTAAAAAAAGACTTTAGCCCCGCCTTGATTGATTTAGGGCCGCTTAAAATTTACTTAGCAAGACATTTTGGATTTTGTTACGGTGTAGAAAATGCCATTGAGATTGCCTACAAAACCATAGAAGAGAACGAAGGCAAAAGAATATTTCTTTTAAGCGAGATGATTCATAACCCCCAAGTAAATGCCGACTTAACTAAAAAAGGAGTTCAGTTTTTACATGACACCAGTGGTAATGAATTAATTGCTATCGATACTTTAACAAAAGAAGATGTGGTTATCATTCCTGCCTTTGGAACTACATTAGAATTGGAAGCAAGAATTCATAAAATAGGTATTCAAATTCATAACTATAATACCACCTGCCCTTTTGTAGAAAAAGTATGGAACCGCGGCGATCAAATTGCTAAAAAAGGTTTTACAATTATCATTCATGGCAAGCCTAAGCATGAAGAAACCAGGGCTACTTTTTCTCATGCTGCACATAAAGCGCCTACTTTAATTGTCAATGATATGGAGGAGGCCATTGTATTAGGTAAAATTATTAAGGGCGAATTACCTATAAGTGATTTTGAAAAGCATTTTAAAAATAGATACTCGGCTGGGTTTGACCCAAGCATTCATTTTGAAAAATTGGGTGTGATTAACCAAACCACTCAACTTGCCACAGATACACAAGCCATTTCTGATTACTTAAAAAATATAATCGTAGAAAAATTCGGTAAAGAAAGTGCAAGTACCCATTTTGCTGATACCCGCGATACACTTTGCTATGCAACCAATGATAACCAGTCTGCAGTTTTAGAATTATTAAATACCCCTGCCGATTTAGCCATAGTCATGGGTGGAAAAAATAGTAGTAACAGTTCACATTTAGTAGAATTATGTGAGCAAAAACTACCTACTTATTTTATTGATGATGTCAATAAAATTATCAACGAAAATGAAATTATTAAAACCAATTGGAAGGATAAATCAGAAGAAATTATTCAAAACTTTTTACCTGCTCAAGCAACGGTTTCTATTTTAATGACCAGTGGTGCCAGCTGCCCAGATACGGTGGTGGAATCGGTTATAAGAAAATTGGCCAGTTTTTATAATGTAGAAGCAGCCCTTGATGATGTTATCCAATTTTGGCAAGCGCCCAACTAAGTGCCAAATTAAATTGCTCCTCTCTTGTCATATTTGTATTGTCTAAAACAATAGCATCTTCGGCTTGTTTTAAAGGACTGCGCTCTCTAGTGGTATCCATTAAATCTCTATGTTGCAAGTTCGCTTCTATTTCTTCTTTACGAATAGTAGGGTTAGTTATTTGTAATTCTAAAAATCTTCTCTCTACTCTAATGGCAGGGTCGGCTGTAACAAAAATTTTAAGCTCGGCTGTAGGAAACACAACAGTACCTATATCTCTACCATCCATTACAATACCTTTGTACTCACCCATGGCTTGTTGTTGTGCTACTGCAAAGTCTCTCACAGGGCCAATGGTGGCCACTTCACTCACTTTTTCACTCACACGCATTTCTCTTATTTCCGCTTCTACATTTTCTCCATTCAATACCATATCGCTTTTTAAACTTGATGCATTATATACAAAGTTTAATTTAATTTCCCCTAAAGCTTTTACAATTTGCGCTTCATTATCAAAATCAATATTATTTCTTAAAAAATAAAGCGCCACCGCACGGTACATAGCACCTGTATCAATAAAAACATAGGCAAGCTTAGCGGCTAAGGACTTGGCTAAAGTGCTTTTTCCGCAAGAAGAATAACCGTCAATAGCTATGATAATTTTATTCGGCATATTAAGCAACTGATATCGTTTCTGTTCTAGGAAGATTCGCATTTCTAATCGCTATTTGACGCACTGCATTGGATACCACCCCTCTTAAAGCAGCTTTAGAAATTTCTTCTTCTCCTACCATGGCAGGCACACCCGCATCACCACCTTCTCTAATCGATTGCACTAAAGGAATTTCTCCTAGAAATGCAAGATCATATTCTGTGGCTAAATTTTGTCCGCCTTGCTTACCAAATAAATAATATTTATTGTTGGGCAATTCAGCAGGCGTGAAATAAGACATGTTTTCAATTAAACCAATAATGGGCACTTTCACATTGGCCTGACCAAACATAGCAATTGCTTTTTTAGCATCGGCTAGTGCTACTGTTTGAGGCGTAGTCACTATAACCACACCTGTAACAGGAACAGTTTGCATAACCGTTAAATGAATATCGCCAGTGCCTGGTGGCATATCAATGACTAAATAATCAAGCTCTCCCCAATCTACATCGGTTATGAATTGACGAATAGCACTACTTGCCATTGGACCTCTCCAAACCACTGCATCTTTTTCGTCTACTAGTAATCCAATACTCATTAATTTAATACCATATTTTTCTAAAGGAATTATAATTCCATTTCCATCTCCATCTTTCATCATAGGTCTCTGCCCTCTTACACCAAACATAATAGGAACACTTGGACCATAAATATCGGCGTCCATTAAACCCACTTTAGCACCACCTTCTGCTAAGGCTAATGCAAGGTTAGCAGAAACCGTACTTTTACCCACGCCTCCCTTTCCACTTACCACCGCAATAATATTTTTAACTTGCCCTAAAACCTTCTTTTCATCTTTTCTTAAACTAGTAGTATTAGAAGTAAAATTTACTTCAATAATGGCTGCCTTATTCACTAATAATTTGATGGCATTTTCACAGGCATTTTTCATTAAATCCTTCATTGGACAGGCGGGCGTTGTGAGCACAATGGTAAAGCTTACCTTATCTCCGTCTACTTGGAGGTCTTTAATCATATTCAAGGTCACCAAGTCCTTACCTAAATCCGGTTCCTGCACATTACTTAAGGCTTTTAATATATCCGCGCTAGTCATTTTGGAAGTTTTTGTTAAAAAAATTAGATCGCTGCAAAGTTAACGCTCATTAGACTTATTTTGCTGTTTTAAGAGGCAGAATATTCAAAATTCTGTTCGATTATTTAAAGATTGAGGCTTAAATTTGTACCTACATGAGAAAGACATTATTTATCACAGCAATTACCCTTGCCAGCTTTATAGGCCAGAAAGCCTCTGCTCAAACGGTCGATATTTACCGCGATTCTGTGATTCAATTATATGGTGTTATTATGACTGCAGATAGCTTAAGGGCTATTCCTTTTGCAAGTGTCTTAGTGGATAAAAAGGGCCGTGGAACTATTACCAATAACGATGGTGTTTTTTCAATTGCGGTGAATAAAGGCGAGACTATTACCTTTTCTTGTGTGGGCTTTAAAAATAGAACCATCTTAATTCCAACAAAATTGGAAGGCAATCAATATAGTGTGATTCAGTTAATGGTGAATGATACAAATTTTTTACCCGCCACTATTTTAAGAGCAAGACCTTCGCGTGCGCAGTTTGAACGAGATTTTGTGAACGCAAAAGTAGATGACGACTTGTATGAGACTGCTAGAAAAAATACAAGTATGAGTCAGAAAAGAGTTATCCTCTCTAGTTTGCCATTTGATGGCAGAGAAGCCGTTGGTGCTTCCTTAACACAACAAGCTACTAAATATTATTACTCAGGGCAATTGCCTCCTATGAATATATTAAATCCAAGCGCTTGGCGCAGTTTTATCAATTCGTGGAAAAGGGGAGATTACAAATCTAAAAAATAGTTTCTTATGGAAAATATTGCAGTCATTGGTGCAGGCACCATGGGCAATGGTATTGCGCATGTATTTGCACAAAAAGGATTTAAGGTTCAATTAATTGATGCACAAGCAAGCGCTTTAGAAAAAGCAATAGCGACTATTGGAAAAAATTTAGATAGACAAATTGCCAAACAAATAATATCTGCTGAAGACAAAGCAATTACCCTTGCTAATATTCAAACTTCAACCTCTATTGAACATGGCGTTGCAAATGCCGACTTAGTCATTGAAGCAGCTACTGAAAATAGCGAGGTTAAAAAAAAGATATTCGCCAGTTTGGATGCATACGCAAAGCCTGATTGTATACTCGCCACTAATACTTCCTCCATTTCTATTGGGCAATTAGCGGCAGTGACCAAGAGACCATCACTGGTGATTGGTATGCATTTTATGAACCCAGTGCCCATTATGAAACTAGTAGAAATTATTAATGGGGAAGCAACTGCGACATCAGTTACCGATACTATTGTGGCATTAACTAAAACCATTGATAAAATTCCTTGCGTAGTAAAAGATGCGCCTGGCTTTATCGCTAATAGAATTTTAATGCCCATGATTAACGAAGCTATTCATGCATTTTCGGAAGGCATTAGTGATGCAGCTACCATTGATCAAATTATGAAATTGGGAATGGCCCACCCTATGGGACCCTTACAATTGGCCGACTATATTGGCTTAGATGTTTGCAAGAATATTATGATTATTATGGAAGAAGGTTTTAATAATGCCAAATATGCACCTTGCCCTTTATTAGTGGATATGGTGAATGAAGGAAAATTAGGCGTAAAAACAGGGGAAGGGTTTTATAAATATTAAGCCAATTGAAAAATGCTGGTATGAGTTTACAAGAAATTAAAGTATTCCTAAAACAAACGCTGTCTTCTAAAATTGATGCAGTCGAATTGACTAGTTTAATAGGCATGCTTATTGAAGCAGTTACTGGATGGAATAGGATGCAACAAATTGTAAATGTAAACACTGAATTAACTAAGGAGCAGCAAACAGTATTAGAAAATTACGCCCAGCAATTATTAGCTGGTAAACCCATTCAATATATATTAGGAAAGGCTTGGTTCATGGGTAATGAATTAATGGTGAATGAAAATGTTTTAATACCCAGGCCCGAAACCGAAGAACTAGTAGAATGGATTATTTCTTATGCAAGTATTATGAATAAACCTTTATCTGTTTTAGATATAGGTACAGGATCAGGCTGTATTCCCATTGCCTTAAAATTGGCCCTACCTAATTGCACACTCACAGGATTAGATATAAGTAAGAATGCTTTAGGGGTGGCTCAAATGAATGCTAAAAATTTAAACGCCACTATAGAGTGGATGGAAGAAGATATTTTAAATACAGCAGCACTTGATACTAGTTATGATATTATTGTAAGCAACCCCCCTTATATTCCACTAAGAGAGAAAAAAGATATGCAAGAGCAAGTGCTCAACTTTGAACCATCGATTGCTTTATTTGTTTCGAACGAGGACCCGCTTATTTATTATAAAGCCATTGCCAAAATAGGAAAGCAAAATTTATCTAAAAATGGACAGCTATTTTTTGAAATACATTATGATCAGGGAAAAGCCATTCTGGCTTTATTAGATGAATTGAATTACCACGCTGAATTAAGACAGGATAGTTTTGGAAAAAACAGAATGATAAGAGCGAGCTTGAAATAAGCAATGAACTTATGGAATGATTACTATACTAATTACTAGTATAATTTAATTAAAGAATTACAAATAATTTAATGTGCTGGATTCACCGCAACAACGGGTGTCGCGCCTAAAGACTTTATAATTTGCATTACCTGAATAGTAACGCCTAAATTGGCAACGCTGTCGCCGTTAATAACCACGGAAGGCTTTTCCGTTTCTTTGGCTAAAAATAATTTTAATTCATTAGGCAAGGTCTCCAAAGTAACAGCGGTAGCACCTATGAAAAGTTTTTGTTCTTTATCTATGGTG
>Ga0214168_1000765_pt1 | contig 13009 bp, 8 predicted proteins | sample LakMenepilimnion_FD_153002 | JGI IMG/M metagenome (GOLD analysis project Ga0214168, IMG submission 153002) | Freshwater microbial communities from Lake Mendota, WI - Practice 29OCT2010 epilimnion v4 | ecosystem: Environmental > Aquatic > Freshwater > Lake > Epilimnion/Euphotic zone | place: Lake...
ACCTCCGACCTCCGACCTCCGACCTCCGACCTCTCCCCTTCCACCCCTCTCCCCATGAAAGGCATCATCCTCGCCGGCGGCGCCGGCTCACGACTGTATCCACTCACTCTCGTTGCCAGCAAACAGCTGCAGCCGGTCTATGACAAGCCGATGATTTATCATCCGCTCACCACGCTCATCGAGGGCGGCATCCGCGAGATCTGCTTGATCTCCACGCCGCACGATTTGCCACGCTTTCAGCAGTTGCTGGGGGATGGCTCGCGCATGGGGATCTCCATGGAATATCGCGAGCAAGCCAAGCCGGACGGAATTGCCCAAGCTTTTCTCATCGCGGAGTCATTCATTGGCAATGACGCTGTTTCCCTGATCCTTGGTGACAACATCTTTTACGGCAACAACGGCTTTGGTGAGGCTTTTGCAGAGTTTACTAAGGGAGCCACGGTCTTCGGCTATCATGTACATGATCCCGAACGCTATGGCGTCGTCGAATTTGATGCCGCGGGCAAGGCCATTTCGATCGAGGAGAAACCCAAGCAACCCAAAAGTCACTATGCCGTTCCAGGTCTCTACATTTACGACAATGAGGTGGTGACAATCGCCAAAAACCTCAAGCCCTCGGCGCGCGGCGAGTTGGAAATCACGGCAGTGAATGTCGAATACCTCAAACGCGGCCAGCTGCGTGTGGAAAAACTTTCCCGCGGCTTCGCTTGGCTCGATGCCGGTACCAGCAGCTCACTCCACGAGGCCAGCGCCTATGTGCAAACCATCGAATCCCGCACCGGCATCAAGATCGGCTGCCCTGAGGAGGCCGCGTTCAGAAGCGGATTTCTCAACATTTCAAAGCTCACGGCGATCGCCGAATCCATGCCCAACTGCGAGTACCGGGCGTATTTGGAAGGTGTTGTTAAAGAAGCCAATCGGATCCAATAACTCATTCAACAAATCATAATCAATGATATTACTTCTCGGAGCAACCGGCTACATCGGCCAAGCTTTTCAAACGGAACTCACTCGCCGTGGCGAGCGCTTTGTGGCGCTCTCGCGCTCGCAAGTTGATTACACGCGCTTTCAACCGCTCTACGAATACCTGAAGGCCAACAAACCCAGCTTTGTCGTCAATGCGGCTGGCTACACGGGCAAGCCGAATGTCGATGCCTGCGAGTCAGCCAAGGCCGACACGCTGCAGGGCAATACGCTGTTCCCCCAAGCACTGGCCAATGCCTGCGCCGCGCTCGACATTCCCTTTGGCCATGTGTCCTCGGGATGCATTTTCGCAGGAGCATGGGTCGATTACGGCAATGGCTGGGTGGTCGAGAAGGACATGACCCGCCCTGAGTTCAAGGCGATTGCCGCCAGCTCGCCTGAGAAGATTCGCGGTTTCGACGAGAGCATGACCCCAAATTTCTCTTTCCGCGATCAACCCTGCAGCTTCTACAGCGGCACCAAGGCATTGGGAGAGGAGGCCATCGAAGGGGTGGGGCAAAACTACATCTGGCGGCTGCGCATCCCTTTTGATGAGTTCGACAACCATCGCAACTACCTCAGCAAGATCCAGCGTTACGCCAAGGTCTACAACAACTTCAACTCACTCTCGCATCGCAGCGACTATGTGAAGGCCTGCCTTGATTGCTGGTTCCAAAAAGTCCCCTTTGGCATCTACAATGTCACGAATCCCGGCCATGTCTCGACCGCCGAGGTGCTGGAAATGATCAAAGACATCCTCAAGCCCGATCGCAAATTCGAGTTCTGGGAGAATGATGCCGAGTTCTACACCACCGGAGCGGTAGCCGCGCGATCGAACTGCATCATGGAGAGTGGGAAGTTGCTTGCGGCGGGGGTGGAGATGAGGCCGGTGATAGAAGCGTTGAAAACTACATTAAACGAATGGAAGCCTGAATGAACCTTGCATGCTTTCATAAAAATTATTCCTTAAAATTTTGAATTCGCATCATGAGCTTCAAAGATAAATATCCGGAAAAGTACATTACAGCTGCGTACTTTAAAGCCACATCTATTGAATCTCCAAATGCATGGGTTGGTCATCTGCCTTTCGCCGCATGGATCATTCAACAGGTAAAGCCAAAGATCTTTGTTGAGCTGGGAACTCACACGGGGAATTCATATTTTTCATTCTGCCAAACTGTCGAAAATCATGATTTGCCCACATCATGCTACGCTGTTGATACTTGGGCCGGTGACGAACATTCGGGTCATTATTCTGACGAGGTCTTCTATCGTGTCGATCATCACAATCGGGAAAGCTATGCACGCTTCTCGAAGTTGATGAGAATGACATTTGACGATGCTCTGTCTTATTTTGCTGATGCATCCATTGAGCTTCTCCACATCGATGGTTTGCATGCCTATGAGGCAGTAAAACATGACTTTGAATCATGGTTGCCCAAGTTGGCTCCAGGAGCAGTTGTGCTTTTTCATGACACCCAAGTCAGGGAAAGAAACTTTGGCGTCAGGAAGCTTTGGCAAGAACTTAAAGAGCAATATCCCCTCAACATTGAATTTTTGCATTCGCACGGCCTTGGAGTGCTTCAGCTGAATAATGCAGAAGAACATCAAAAAGTGGATTGCCTCGAATGGTCATCTGAAGCGCAACAATCGTTGGTCAGATATTTTGCTGATCTGGGCGATCGACACATGCTAATTTTTGAAAACAAAGAAATTGGATCTGCCGTAGCAGATCGAGACGAACAATTGGCCACGCTGAACCAAACGGTTGCGGACCGAGACGGGCAATTGGCCATGCTCAAAAAAGCTATTCAAGAACAGGATGGGCGCATATCGCTATTAGAGCATAACATCTTCCAGCTCAGTGAGAATGCTCAAAATTTAACGCTGATTGTACAGTCTGCTAAGCGCTGGCAAAAAAGATCATGGGCCAAGCGGGCTTTTCATCGATGGAGGGCGCCCGGCGAAGACCGATATAGGATCAATTTTCTGAAGAGGCTTGAGCTTTCGTTTAGAAGGCGAAGAGATCATTTACTCAAAAGAAGCTCCAATATCCAGCGTAAAAAAAATGATAGCGAATCCAAGAAATCAGGGATGAGGTTCATTCAGGCGCTTGCTTTTCACTCTTCGGGAAAACCAAGAGGATGGGTAAGGTTTTTGATTTTTCATAAAAACAGGAAACCGCGTAAAATATTCAAACGGATCGCCTGCAAAAAATCCGGTTCGCCACGGCCCGCCTTTTCGGATTGGATAAATAATGATGGAGCCATTGAGTATGAAAAATTTTACTCAGCAGGGTATCAAATGCAGGAAATCGCCGCTAGATTCAATGCTGAAGAATATTTAAAATTGAATGCTGATGTGCATTCATCCGGAGTAAATCCTCTGACGCATTATATCAAATATGGTACAATTGATTGCAGGTTGTTTGATAAAGAAAATATTGATTTGGAATCTATCACGACTTCAATTAGCGTAGTAATACCCACACATAACCGTGCTGGTTCTCTTGAGAATACTATTCAAGCCATTTTTGATCGTGCAGAAGGCCTCAATATTGAGGTGGTAGTAGTTAATGATGGATCCTCAGACCATACGGAGGAGGTGCTTAATCGGATTCAAAGTAAGCAACCAAGCCTGAGGTACATAACGATTCCAAATCAAGGTGCTGGCGTGGCTAGAAACCACGGTGCAGCTGCTGCCAAGAATGACATTATTTTGTTTATGGGGGATGATATCCTTCCCGCGAGCCGAAACTTTCTTGCTGCACATGCCCGATATCATCAAAGCCATTGTCGAAATAATTTGGCCGTATTAGGAAAAGTCGATTGGCCACCGGGTGATATCTTTGAAATCACTCCCGTGATGCACCACATTCAAGGCTCAGGTGGTGAGCAATTCGGCTACACTGACATGCAAACCTTCATGCCGTGGGATTGGCGATTTTTTTATACCTGCAATGTCTCAGTTAGGCGCCATGTCGTAGAAGATTGGCTAAAGGAAGGATTTTCACCAGCATTTACAGGATGCTGTTTCGAGGATGGTGAATTCGCTTATCGCATGAATAAGAAGTATGGAAATTTTCCGATTCTCTACATAGATGAGTCTGTTGGTCACCATTACCATCGACATACGGTTAGCACATTTTTTCGCCGGCAACATTTCGCAGGAGCTATGGCCAAAGTATTAGTCGATCTACATCCCGATGCACTAGTTCCAGCCGGTTTCAGCGGAGTGCAGCAGGCTCTTATGACAAACTCACCTCAAGATATCCCAAGTATCTTCGCCAACCTGGCGTTGGCCGAGTCAATTTTTTCATGGGCTCAGTCGCTTGAAGAAAGCGGTGTGCTTGGAACTGAAAATTGGCATAAGCAGCTTCTGCATTCTATTTTCAGGATTTCAGCTCTATTGGGATACATTGATAACGCTGGAACAACAGCCTCAAATCATCCATCCGCTCTCGAATATATTCTTGATTCATCATGCAGCCCGCTAATCAACGCCTTGCCTAAGGAATATTGGCATCAAAAAGGTTATATTTACAAAAAATAACTATATATAATTACCATGTTTTCAGTAGTCATACCTGTATACAATCATGAATGCTTCTTGCGCGAGGCTGTAGAATCAGCATTAAAATCTGAATTGGTAAAGGAAGTCTTGTTATGCGATGACGGGTCAAAAGATGGTTCGGCAGAGCTGTGCGCCCGGTTGGCTCGCGAGCATCCCGATCGCGTGCGTGATCACTCGGACCAGCCGTCCGTAAATCGTGGTGCTCACAATCGGCTTAATCAGCTATGCATGTTAACATCACAACCCTGGATACGGGTACTTAACTCTGATGATTTTTTTCTGCCTCGAAGCTTCGAGACCATACGCATGCTTGCACACACTCAGAGCGCGACATGCATCAGTGGAAGCATGCTCATTTGCGACGAGAAAAGTAAGATTCGTGGCACAAAAAAAGGCGTCACAGACCCCGAGTATCCTTTGCCTATAGCGCCTCCAATTAAACCACTTCTGAAGAATCAAGAAGTTCTCAAATTGCTGCTAAATCAAAACTTCATTGCTACAACTAGCAACATGGCGTTCACTCGTGAGTTGTTTGATAAAATCGGAGGATTTTCCGACTTTCGTTATGCACATGACCTCGATTTTGCCCTGCGGGCCACTATGCATGGAAATGCCATACACACTTCGGCATATCTGACAACCTACCGAATGCATGATTCAAATACGATCAGCGAGACGTCTCCTCACATGGACGGAGAGATAACACGTTTATATGCCCGATTCTTGCATGACTTCCCCAAAGTCGAAGAAAATATTGAAGCGCTTCATTTATTAAATCACAATAAACATATTGAGCCATTTCCAACTAACTATTCGAAGATAGTTCGTGAAACGGCGCAGAATCAAGTGGTAGACTATTATCTTGCGCCTACATTACCAGACTATGCTATACCAAATGCACTTTTGGCTCTCTGTTGCCTGAACTATGATTTTATAATAAGCTCTCACTCTCTTGTCGAAGCGCCAGAGATCGACTCAACAGGCTTGAGTGATAGTTTTGCTTCATTTGGAGCAGCATGTTGCATCGCCAAGGAGGGTAGAATAAATCACGGCCGAGGAAGAATTATTCGATGCCCGCAGAAGAAGAGCGTCAGTCAGAAGACTATACATGCTAAAACATTGCTTCCCGGACACAGCATCAGCGCATCAGGAGCAGATATCCTCATAGGTCGGCCTCCGGAGTTGTTGCCAGAGATTCGAACACAATTATTTAATTTGTTGAAAACAAAGCTCCAACCCACTTACGAAGATGGTCGCCCGGTAGTTTTTGTTTTGCCAATTTTTCTTGCTGTGGGTGGCGTCGAGCGAAATACAATAGAGGTAATTCGATTACTTAAATCAAAGTACCGCTTTATAGTTGTCACTTCTGAATACTTGTCTACAGGGCAAGGCTCCCTGCATTGGCAACTTTATGAACTCGGTATTCCTGTATTTGATCTAGCTGAGATTGCAGATCAAAAATATCATTTGCACCTCATATCTCGTCTTGTTGATGTCATTCCCCCACGAATGATATGGATATGCAACGGGTCACCATGGCTCGTTAAAAATTCAGCAATCTTGAGAAGGATTTTTGCGGGAATTTCAATAATTGATCAACAAGTCTATGATACCAATGAAGGGTGGATCAATCATTACCACAATAAGGGCTTACAATCCTTCGATCATTTCATTGCGATTAATTCAAAAATACGCGACTCTTTTCTAAATCGTTTCCGGATACCGAAACATCGCGTGTCACTTATTTACCCTATGCTTTCTGACGAAAAAGTATTATATGCACGCAATATATTAAATGATCGAAAAAGTTCTCGAGAAGGTTTGGGCATATCTCAAAAATACTCAAAAGTATTCACATTTGTAGGTAGGTTATGTAATCAGAAAAAACCGCTTCTATTTCTTGATTTTGTACGATTAGCCAAAAAAAATAATCCAAATTGTTTTTTTCTTATGATTGGCGATGGCGAATTGGCTGATGAATGCGATGAATTCATTCAAAAATATGAACTCGATAATATTAAACGAATTCCATTTCATCCATCTCCGCCTGAAGTGATGGCATTGTCAGATGGCATGATTATTACATCAATTTATGAAGGCTTGCCAATTGCAATGCTCGAAGCACTTGGAGTTGGCGTTCCTGTGCTTGCCACTGATGTCGGTGATATTCGCTTGGTTCTCGAGCGATTTAATTCCGGACGAATATTTGCAAACGATTTGCCACTTATCAGTAGCATCCAGTGCTTTGAAGGATTTCAATTATTTATTCAAGACCTGCCCCTATTAGCCTCCCATGCGATGAATAATAGGGACGAGGTTTGCAGCTATTTTGGAAAAAAACAAATCAATGATAAATATGACTTACTGTTTAGATCAAGCTTGCATATAATGACTTGATTATTGATATACGCACAATCTTTAAAAATTACATTGTTTATACGGGTAAATGGTATGAGGGTCTAAGCATATATCGCGGATATCGATACCGGTGTCCTCCATAATCTCCTCTCTGGCAGCCGTTATTTCTGCGGCAGTCGGCGCGCGAGGTGGAGTCCAGTTTAAGTTTGGCGTAAGTGCTTCGTAGTTGAAGAAATCATCAATGTCGAAGATTCCCGCAGTCGCTAGGGCTGCGGCATTTAGCTGTTTGGTGCTGGTATAGAACGCATCGAGTTCCTGTGGCGAGTATAGAAACTCTTCGCCATCATCGACAATTGCCGTGCATGCACTGATTGATTTTACGAGGGCTACCTTGTCGAGTTCCGACATACTTGTTTTGTCGAGCATAGAGCAAAAAAGTGCCTTCCGACGGTGGAATTTCCGATTTACTCGAGTCGTTAGCAGGTCGCTAGGCATGTCGCTCGGCTCCAATCCACACCAGGTAAGCAACCGAGGAATCAGCGCTTGCTGTTTGGTAAGACGATCGTATGAAAAAATGTCGATTTGCCAGCCAAATGAGCGGATTATTTTGAGTAATGACGAGACATCATAGACCGGGTATTCGCCAGAGCTCCGGTCAATTAACATGTTGCCATGAAACGATGTCTTAACGATTTCGCTAGCGACTGAATTCCATAGGTGATCATACCTTCTTAGAACGAGGGCGACGCGAACCGTCTGAAAGTAGCTGAAGAGCTCCTGCCACCTACGGGAGTGATCTTCGTCAAGCAACTCTTTGGAAAACTCTTCGGCTGAGAGCAAGACCGATGTCGTTCGCAATTGATCAAAAAACAACTCGCGAAGCTTAAGCATTTCGTGAGTTATTGGTTCAGTTTGGATATTTGTGGCTGGTATCTCAGAACATATCTTGCGGTGAGTATGCATGTAGCCGACGACAATGTTGTGACTGAAATCACCCTCAACACGTTCGTTGAAATCCGGATAAACGAAAGACTGCTTATCGGCTACTTGTGCAACCGTACGTTGGAAAGCAGATGTCCCCGTCTTGTGCAGGCCGATATGTAGATAAAGTGTATGTGGTCTATGAGACATGTAGTATCTGTTGTAGGATTATCCCGCAGTGAGACATTTGAAAAATTAGAGTTTGCGGCTGATTTGGTTCAGTTGTTAGAGGTAGAGGCTTGGAGGAGAGGATGTCCCACATGCCTTTAAAATCGTCTAGGAATGGCAGGAGTGATTATTTCCATCAGGATTGATTTTTCAAGTTTGATTCGGCTCACTTCTCTGAAGAGTTCATACAGAACGGAGCCAGCGGTTTGTTGAAACTTTATCAGTTCTGAGAGGGGCAAATAACCACCAAAATCTGACCGATGAAACGAAAAAGAAGACACCTTACTGCCTAGTCTAAAGCCATCATAGCGGCCTCTCAAATCATCGAGGGCCGTAACGCATTGGGCCAGAGCTCTTGTGACTCTGGCTCCTATGCTAGGCGGCTATCGATTGTCTGAGAGGCGGTGGGGTGGGTTTTGATCGAGTGGGATGGAAGGAGTTCTTCGAGTCGCAGTGAGAGCGGGTTGTGTATCAGCCTTTCACGCATCCGTTCAAAGAAGGCCAATTGTTCGGCAACGCGGTAGCGGCTAGATGATGTCCAGTCTTGACCATTTGAAGTTGAAATGTAGAACTTCAAACACTTTGCAGCCTACGATTTCATCCCCTCTCGTTTCCGTTTGTGTTCCGACCTTCAATGGCATGGGGCATCTCGAAGAAGCATTGGCATCGATTGAAGCTCAGGCCTATCCCAATCTTGAGGTGGTTTTTTCCGACGATGGATCTACAGACGGAACGGTGGAGCGGATTGGTGAATTTGCCGCCGCATCGCGATTTGAGGTCAAGCTGCTGCGTCACCAGCACACGAGCCTTGCCGGCAACTGGAATAACTGCGTGGCGAATGCCAGGGGAGCATATATTAAATTCTTGTTTCAGGATGACATCATGCGGCCGAATTGTATTTCCAAAATGATGGAATTGGCGGTTAGGGATTCGGAAGTCGCGTTGGTCTTCTCGCCCCGTCGGATTGTTTTCGAGGGGGTGAAGGATGACGCGTCGCCTGCATGGAAAATCGCCGAAAGTTGTGCGGTATTGCACGCAGGGTGGTCTGATTTGCGGGACATCCAGGATGGAGCCGCCTTGCTTGCGGATCCGTGCCTTCTCCATGGGGTTTGGAACAAGATTGGCGAGCCGTCGATTGTTCTGCTCAAAAAACAGGCGCTGATCGATGTGGGGGGCTTTGACCCGAATCTATGCCAGCTGATTGATCTGGACATGTGGTATCGTCTGATGACGGCAGGCAAGGTTGGATTTGTGGATGAACCCCTGAGCTCGTTCCGCATTCACGACAAGCAGCTAAGTGTCGACAATGCCCATTCCGGCAAGTCCTCTGATGACAGCATTCTATTTGCGAAGAAGGTCGTTCATTCGCCTTTCTTCGACATGCTCCACCCGTTTTCCAAGAAAAGGTTTCTCAAGGCGAGCCGACCGCCATCGGCGTTCAAGGTACAGCGCCGCAGGCTGAAGCGTTGGCTCGCCAAGTGTGTGCTGGGTCAATGAACATTAAACCGAGACAACGCTACATCATACAAAATCCTATCTCGCCGAACAAGTGGTTCGATCTGCGGGATGTGATCGCTCAGTTCCGTTCCTTCTGGCCTGAGTACGTTGCTTCGTTGGATGGATTTTGAAATACGCGTCTCAAACAGACTGTCAAATCTTCGACAAGACTCAGCAAACCGCTCGGTAATGCCAACGAAATCGAGAGACCCCAGTCTGCCAAGAGCACGATCTAGCACATCATCGTCTACTGTGCCGACTGCGTGTGGATCGCAGACGCCGTCAGCGCCCATGATTCTTGTTTGAAAGTCGGCAATATTATCCGCCATAAACTGCTCATTTTCGAGCAGTGTGGCTACAGGAATATGTAGCTTGTGGCTGAAGTGGCTGAGCATTGACAGAGAACGTTGAATCGGCTCTCGCAGAAAAGTAGCAGTTTGATAAGGTACGGGAACCATGTCTGCCATGGCCGCCGTGAAATGGCCTACGAGTACCTTGTGGGGAGGGAAGCCTGCATAATCTCTGAGCATCTGGCTACCCATTGGATAGCTGCCGCGATCGAATCGCTTAAGATAAAAACTTCCAGGATAGATGTGTTTTGCCCCGTACTCGCGCTCCAACATCCGCCTCAGCGAAGTGCCAGCAGTTTTTGCTATGTGGATGATAAGAATCTTTTTGGTGTGATCGATTCTTTTGAAAAGGCCAAATAACATCTTATGATTTGGGATGACTTGAATACCATTGTATCTGTTTCGCCCGAGCGTGCAAATCTTAAGAGCGGATTTCTGAAATGGCTACGGGTCACCATGGTCAGCCTCATTGCCGACCCAAGCCCAGTTTGGGGCGAGAGACCACAAAATACATCATGGCGGTGATGAGCCACCCTTGAAGAAACGCGATTTTATTGCTCTCGCACCAAAGGAATGATCGACTTGGTACAGGGAGTTGCCCGCAGATCTCACCGGTTTGGAAATCCTTGTCATAGGAACGTCATTGCGGCATAAGGATGCGCCATCGATGTCTAGAGTTTCCGTCATCATTCCTGCCTATGATCATGCCCAGTTCATTGGTGCGGCGATTGATTCGGTGCTCGCGCAGACCTATCGGAATTATGAGATCATTGTGGTTAATGATGGTAGTCCCGACGACACGGAGGAAGTTTTGCGACCTTACCTCGAGAGAGGGCAGATCAGATATTTTTGGCAGGAAAATCAGGGTGCGGCAGCTGCCAGAAACCTGGGAATTAAGATGGCGGAAGGAGAGTTGCTGGCTTTTCTCGATGACGATGACCAGTGGTTGCCTGACAAGCTTGAGTGGCAGGTGCCGTGTTTGGAGGAAAGCGACGCATTGATGGCGGTCGGCACATCGCTCCTGCAAGGCGCGTCTGACATGCCCTGCGGGAGTGTGCGTAGGCAAACTTATGATGTGCTCACCTTGGCGGATTTTTTCAAAGGTAATCCAGTCGGCTCACCAGGGCAGGCATTGATTCGAAAGTCTGATCTTGTTCGCGCTGGTTGCTTTGATGTCGCCATTTGGGGAGCCGATGATCTCGACCTTTGGATGCGGCTCTCGCAAGTCGGTGAGATTCGACGATATCGTCGGCCTTGCCTTTTGTATCGTCAGCATTCCTCGAACGCCTCAATGGACTTTCGCCGCATGGGTGTGAACACCCTCAAGGTCATCTCCAAGCATATTGAATCGCCGTACATACGGAATCGCAGGCGTCATCAGATTCATGGATACCGCTTTCTCTTTCGCTACACCGGTAGAAAGTTGCTATGGGAGGCGGCGAGGTACTGGCGCGATGGTCGGCGTGATGATGGGATCAATGCCTTGCGGGAGGTGTTTCGGGTTTTTAAGGCGGCCATCATTCGTGATCCAAAACTGGCATTTTCCTTTGCGCATGCGGTGATCAAGACACCATGGAAACTTCACAAGCATCAAAACTCGGACTACAGGCGGCACAGGACAAGTACGCTGCCGTGCGTGGCTCCTTGCGATGATACCCAGTACGGGCATTTTGAATCATCGTTTCTTCCTCTTGCTCCGTCGCCACGACTGGTGGAATGCCTGCTGGAGGGCGGCCGCCTGGTTTATCTTCCTAACCCCGGCAATCTAGGAGACGGAATGATTGCAACCGCCACTACCTTGTTGTTTGAAAAGCTTGGAGTTTGCTATGAGGTCTTTGATGAGAAGACCAGCTATGGCGATGACTGGACTCTGATTTATGGAGGTGGTGGTGCCTGCGTGCCATACTGGAACATTCTGGATAAGCTCAAGGCGATTTTCACCATGCCCGGGATCGAACGCTGCATCATCCTTCCCCACAGCATCCGCGAGTGCCCTGAGCTTCTTGCCGTCATGGATTCGCGCTTTACGGTATTTTGCCGCGAAAAGGCGAGCTTCGAGTATTGCCGCTCGATGAACGGGCAAGCGGAGTTCGTATTGACCGATGATATGGCTCTTACCCTTGATCTGAAAGATTTTCCCCCGTTGTCTGATGCGCAGCGCAAGGCGATTTCCCCATTGAAGTTTTTAGGGGCTTACTTGGGTTTGCTCTCCCGCAATCAGAGAAACCGAGTCAAGGTGTTGGCTAAACTTGATCATAAGACCCGTCGCAGATTGCTCAAGCGCCTAGGAAAGTACATTCTTCCTTTTGGCCGTGATTTGAAAATTGCCTGGTTCATGCGCCGCGATCAGGAAAAGACCGATGTGATTGGGGATTCGTTGCCGGATGCTCCTTTCATGGACTTGTCCCGCTATGGAGGCGGTGATTGCAGGGATGAGTTGGTGAATTATCTGGGGGTGGAGCTTTTTTTGCATGCCATCAACGAGGTCGATGTGGTCGTCACCGACCGCCTGCATGTCGGAGTCGGTGCCGCGCTTCTTGGCAAACATCTTGTGTGGCTGGACAATTCCTACGGCAAGGTTCGCGGAGTTTATCAAAATTCCATGGCCCACATTCCGCACATTCACTTTGTGCATTCCAAAATGGAGCTGGATGCGGCTCTGAAAGATCTGGCATCATCGGCATCCCCTACATGCCGACATCCGCGTTTTCAAACATCGGTAATGGTGAATTGAGTTAGGGGGAGCCTCCATCGACTCCATTTTTTCTTAATTAGTACTCACATGACTGGAAGCATTATTCTCCATCCCATTGAGCACACCAGTTTGGGTGGCACGCGTCTCAGCGCCACGCTCAATATTCATGGATCACTCAAGAAATGGCATCAATACATCGAAATTGAAGGCCCGTTGCCCGAAGGTTTTTCACCGGTTCATACGGGCGATGTCTGGGCGACCTACTTTATTTTCAAAATGATGGAGTTTGGTGGCGAGTTTTCGATCGAGGGCAACATGTCAGCCTCGCTTGTCGCGAACTTGGATCGTTTTGTAGAGGCTTGGTGTTGCTGGCGGCCTGAGCTATTTCGACGAGTTTGCTTGGTTCCGCAGAATGCCATGGATG
>Ga0214168_1000767_pt1 | contig 12996 bp, 15 predicted proteins | sample LakMenepilimnion_FD_153002 | JGI IMG/M metagenome (GOLD analysis project Ga0214168, IMG submission 153002) | Freshwater microbial communities from Lake Mendota, WI - Practice 29OCT2010 epilimnion v4 | ecosystem: Environmental > Aquatic > Freshwater > Lake > Epilimnion/Euphotic zone | place: Lake...
TGATAATGCATCTCCTACAAAATAAACATTTGGATATTTAGTAAGACTCAAATTTTTATATTTAACAAGTGGTTCAGGTGAAAGATATTTTACTTCAGGCACATAAACTCCCCAATCATCACCAAAATCAAATACTTTATTCATGTCATCAATGAAATTTTTAATGTAATTCCAATATTCACCCATAGCTTCTTCAATTTGAGATGTTTCTGCAACTGGATAGCTGCTAACCATTTCACCTTCTGATGTGATTCCTGCTACTCTTGATGGACTGTAATATAATCCTGTTCCATCTTGTTGCAATTTAGACACAACATTACGACTCCACTCAAATGGATTTTCAATGCCTTTGATTTCCATAATGATACCAAAATTAGTCATGTTGTTTCTGTATTCTTCACCTTTTTTAGCATGACCATTATAAGTAATGTCACCATAAGTTTCTTCTACAGCAACATAAGCAGCGTTATTGTTAGTACAGAATGAACGTAAACTAACATCATCAAACTTTTGATATAACTTAAAATCATAACTTACATCAATTAATTTTTGAAAATAATGTTGTGGTGCTTCAAATCGAACTCCAATCTGGACTGATTTAGGTTCATCTGGTAATTGATATTGATTAGCTAATTGTTGAGCAAAATCAATTCCTGATTTGCCTACTGCAAATATAAGTTCATCATAATCAATATAACCACCTACACCTTTATTAGGCATTTCTTCATATTCTACATGATTACTATCAAATGAAATATTTTGTACTTTAGATTCCCAAATAAACTTTACACCTTTTTCTTGTAAATAAGTATACCAATTTTTAGCAATTTCATGAAGATAATTACTACCAATATGATACACAGGAAACATTCTTAAACCGAAATATGGTTTAATAAATTCAGGTTCTTCTTGAGGATTAGACAAATAAATTTCTGCTTCTTTAGGATGAAAACGTCTAAAATTTTCTATTACTTGATCCATCAAATCCATAGCTTTTGCTTCACCACAGTATTTTGATAATTGACCACCAATTGCTGTGTGGTAAGTTAATTTACCATCACTCCATCCTCCAGCTCCTAACATTCCTTCCATTACTTCTTCAGGAAGTCTGTTGTGGGGATCTTTACCCATATCAATAATAGTAATATCTTTTCCAGGATAACCATTATCTACCAATTTAGTTGCTGCATTGATGCCTGCAACACCTGCTCCTACAATAACTATTTTCATGCTCATAACCAAAATATTATAATAAATTATTCATATTAAACCAAATAAATTTTTAATTTAAGTTTACCACTTCCTTTAATAGCTCTATGCCATTTATGTTTAGGAATGTGAATTGGTTTGTTTAAAGAAGTTGGCAATTCGTTATCTAATTGAATCTGCCAATTTGTTTCACCAATTATTTCAATTGTTCTGTCTTCATTATCTCGATGCCACATCAATTCTATAGGATCAATGTTTTCATCAAATTCTCTAATAATATATTTGTCAGTAACTTCTATATTAGTATAAGGTTTCATTTAATGGGTTCCCACCAATTTGTACAATATTCGTCAGCTTTATAAGGAATTTTATTTGTTCCTGCCCACTCAACATAATAAGTACTTAAACAAATTTGTTCTTCTTTATTCCACCATTTACAGTTAGCGCAACAAGAACCGCCTTTAGGTACTTTTAAACCAGCTTTATGATTAGGAGGTAAAACCATTTCACCCGGTCCACCATAGTTTTCTGTAAGTATATTAGTTAGTTTAAGCATTTTTATCTTTAATTAATAATTCACCTAAAACTTCTAAACGACCAACTTCTCTTTGAAATTCAATTTGAGACATGTTTAAAGAAATTTTTTTATAAGTTTCTTCGTATTCTTTTTTTGCTTTTTCTAAATCTAATTTACCTTCACTTGCCTTTTTATAATATGGTAATTTAACTTTAAAGTGATGCCACGTTAAAAGCGCTAAACCTCCTTTTTTATGAGCATTATCAGCAATTTTTTTAGCCCCACCCATACGAGTTTGACTAAAATCTTCAAATTGGTTTTTTGCTTCTACTAATATGTCTTTAAATTTAATCATTTTGTTTTACCCCACGTTTTACCTTTACCTGGTCTTTTACATTGACTTGGGGTAGGACGACAAGAAGGATACTTTGATCTTACTTCACCTTTTTTTCTACCACAAGGTTTACACTTACCATCACGACAAGTATTGCAATCTACCCATCCTCCAGTTTTACCTGGTGCTCCTTTTCGTTTAAACCAAGTTCTTAATGTTTCTTTTTTAGCTTCGTTTAATTTAGATTTTCTTTTTTCAATATGAGACTCAATATCTTCGGCTTTATAACCCAACAATTGGCCTATTCTTCTAGTATCTTCATCGGTAGCTTTATGTGATAAATAACCGTTGTATTTTTCTGCTATGTCTTTTAATTCATTAGCTTCATTTTCAGCTCCTTTTACATGAAAAATATAAGCTCTATGGGGATTTGAAGGAACTTTAACAATACCTAAATCAAACTTTTTTACAATATCCCAAAAATTTCTTTCAGGAAAATCCATGCCATCTAAAACTATAAAACCTAATTTTCGTTTTCCATCTAAAACAGTTTTTACAGAACTTTTATCTTTGTATGCTTCTTCAGCACTAATTTCTTCTTTTAGTCCTTTCCAAATATTTCCTTTACGACATCTAACAATAGCACCAGACTTATATGCTGAAGGTTTACTGTAACGACGATCTGCTATACGTTTACAGCGATCTTCAGTGAGTACTTCAAGCAATATGTTGGTAAGTTTAATCATGTATAAATTACAGTTGTTATTTCATCTGTAGGTACTAACTTACCGCCTACACTTTCTATTTTTTGTTTTATTTCTTCAAAGTTTTTTGGTTGTGTGGTTACTTTAAAACTTTTTGGGTTTTCTTGAACAAACTTAAAAAAATCATTTAATGTAGGAAATAAATCTGTTATTTTAGGACGATTTTGATAATTATATTTTTTTATTGATACAGCTTCACCAGGAATTTTTAAGTACTGTTTCTTTTCTAAAAATGGTTTTAAAAATCCATATTTAGTTGATCTAAATGTTGTAATTTTTCTTAAAAACCTACGTTGATTAAATGTATAAATTCCAAATTCCCTATTTAATCCCAGTTGTACACTCCCATATTGTACTGCTAATCTTCTTTCTTCTTCTCTAGGTATCTCTATATTAAAATTTTCTATTACTGTAAAATCTAGTTTATTTACGTTATCATCTATTTTTATTTTTCTTAAGGCTTGAGTTAAATCAATGCCTTGAGTTAAATCAGAAGTAGGAGCTGCTGTAACTGTAAATTCATCATCTATGTCTACTCCTAAGTCTTTTGCTTTAATAGCTGCGCCTTCTACAGGCATTATAATACCATTTTGCAATAAAGATTTTATAAATGTACTAGCATTACCTGTTCCTTTAATGTTAAATACTTTTTTAATGTCTTCTACATTGAAATGATTTATGTCTTCTAAAGATTCCATTTTCAAAACAATGTCTTGAAATCTAGATCCTGAACCTCTAACGTTAGATAATTTACTTTCCCAGTCATCTGTTAAAGTATAAAACTTTTTGATTTGTGGCATTTCAGCCAAATGTCTTTTTACAGCTTCTACTAGTATTGCTTTTATTAAATTTATTTTTTCCATATTACCAAAATCCTGAGTATGATGATTTTAATCCTAATAAAGACGCATAACGAGGTAAGCGACAGCTCCAATAGCTTGCTTTAGTTCTGTCTTTTTTATTAGGACAATCGTGACGTTTTGAAAAAGCTGCTCTTGCTTTAGAATTATTAATTTTAGCTGATAAACCAGTAGTATCACCAAATGATACTTTTTTAACCCCACCGCCTGGTTTTCTTACGTAAACATAAAATTTCTTAGAACCTCCACGTTTTGGTTTACCAATTGGAGGTGTTTTTTTCTTTTTGTCTGCTTCTTCTAAATCTACTTCTTCTAATAACAAATCTATTGGAACTAACTTACCATTGTAGAAGTCAAATGTGCCAATTTCTGTTTCTTCTAAAAGTTGTTTATCAGCTCCGTCAAAAAGAATTTGTTTATTTTCATGTAACCATCTAGCTTCTTGCCATAAGTCAAGAAAAGATTCACTACCATATCTAAATGTATTTTCAGTAATGGGAAGTTTTTTATAAACATGATACAACATGTTAGGACTAACTTTTTCTGGGTTAGTTGATTCTATCAATAAAGGAGCTTTAGGTCTAGTACAAGTTGGGCATCCTAATCCTTCTATTAATATGTCTTTTAACTTAATCATTTCGGTCTGTTTATTGATTTTACTTTTAAACTAGGAAGTATACCTCCTGCTGAGTTTCTCATGTCTATTTGATAGACAGTTTCACCTCCTTCAGGACTATTAGTAGTAACTCTTACTTCACATGATTTGCTTGACACTGATGGGTATTTTACTTTTACATTAGTTACTTCTCCAATAAGTTCATCAATGTCTTCTTTTTGATTTATGTCTTTTATGTAAAGTTCGCCTGGTTTTATTTGTCTTACATAATAATATCCATAACCGTAGCTAGATCTTAAGAAATTAATGATTTTTTGTCCATCATAGTCAGTAATATTTTCCCACTGTGATGGTACTCCTTCTTGTTTAACATTATTTTCTAAACCATCTGCTATTTTTTCAGGATTGACACCAGTAATTTCAACAATTTTCTTAGTTAAACTGTCATCTTTCATAAAACTATCTTCATCAAAATAAATATTTTTATCTGGGCTTTGTTTAATGAATTTTAAAGTTCCTCCATTGTAAACATAATCACCTTTTGGATCTTTTAATGAAATTTTATAATCTTGACCATTAGCTTTAATAATAATATCAGCTATTTTTGTGCCTATATCTTCAGGTTCTTCTAAACTTGGTTGACGTTTAGTGTCTATTTTACCTGTACCCTCTACATCATCTGAGCTTATAGTTTGAGGATTAATTTCAAGATAATCAAAGAGTTGTTTTACTTCTTCATCTTCTATATCTTTTAATTCTTTACCTGCATTTTGTTTTAATTTTTCTACAAATTCTTTTTCATAAGCTTCACCTTTATTAGCACCTGATGCTAATATTACACCAACAGGTCCAAATTCAGTTTCAAAACTATACATAGGAAATTTACTACTACCATAAGGTTTAACATTTATACCTGTTTTAGGAGGAATAACTTTAATATTAGCGTCTGGGTAGAGAGTTTGTAGTAAAGCTTCAAACTGTTCACTAGGTATTTTGTTTGGGTTGGCTACTCTTGAACTTTTGTTCATAGGCTTAAACCCAAATTCTTTATTTTCTTCAGAATTTAAAATTCTTTGAACTACTTTACCACTATTTTGACCAATAGAACCTTCTAAAAGTAAAACTTGTCTTAATGCTATGCGAAACGCTGTTGGGTATTTTTTACCTATTTCTAAAAGAATCTTTTTTTTTGACTCAACTAAAGGAGTAGTAGTTGTTTCTTCTGCTGTAGGTAAACTTTCATTTCCTGTTGGTGGAGCTCCTTCTCCGCCTCCTCCAGCGAATGGATTAGATCCTTCAGATGGTAATGGTGTTTCTGTAGATTCATTAGCCATTGCTTCTTCACTTGGTTCAAGTCCTAACGGAGCTCCCATCATTAATAAGCGAGCTATAGCATCAATTGCTCTTCCTCGTTCTCCTATGTTTAACAAGTAATATTTTTTACCAGCTATTTTAGCAATCCAAGTTCTACCCATGTAAATCATGTAAAAAAACTGGTTGTTGTGTAAAATTACTTTAAAAGTTGTGGGAATAGGGGCAATAACGTAAATACCTGTTATATAGTCTAAAAAATTATTACTAAGTAATGTTTGAAGAGATTCTTTTAATGTAGGATAGCTATAAAGTATATAACCTATTGGATCTTCTTCAAATGTAGGAATTTTTTTAGTGTCTTTGTTGAACTTTTCAATGTAAGCTTTATCCGTTTCCTTAGATGTACGGAATTTTTGGTATTCTTCGTCGAATATCTTTTGAAAAGTTTTAATATTCATTACTTACGACGTAATTTTGCTTTTTCTATTTTTTCACCTTTAGCAACTCCTGCACCAAAAGTATTTTTTTCGCCCTTTTTACCGAAACGTTTAGCGTCTCTAGCACGTTTGTAATCAGTATCTCCTCTTCCTTCGTAGAACTGAGCACCTAAAATAACATCTGAATCAGAAGAGTGCATAGAAGGCATATCGTCCATATCTTCTTCTTCCTCACCAGCTAAATAACGATAAACTGAGTTTAAGTAGTCTTCTGCTTTAGTAAGTTTTGATTGAACCCATGCATCTAACTGTTCTCCATCGTCAATCATATTACACAATTTATCCGATAAGTCTTTAACAGCACGAAGTTGACTGTGAGCCATATCTGATTCATCGTCTGGTTGTTTCCAATCATCTTCTTCTAAATCTTCAGCATCAAAAGCCATATTTACTCCAGTTTTATTAGGAACTAATGGATCTTCTTTTATATTTTTAGCTATAGCTTTACCACGTTTCTCTTCATAGTCAGAAAGTTTACCATCTCTATTAAGATCAGATTTTTTAGGATCAAACTCAGCTTCTTTTAAAGCTTGCTGCATGCGCCATTCGCGGATGTCAAAGTTGTTGTTAGTCATTTTTATATTCTGTTACTTCAGCGCCTAATACATTAGGCATTTTTTTACGGATATTTTCTAAAATCTTTTTAAGTCTTTCAGAATTTAATTTACCTTCTTTAGCACTGACTCTTATTCCTGTTGAGTCTTTAACTTCAAATTTAAAAGGAGGTTCAGCCATTTTAGATTCTTTAGCCAATTTAGAATAGTTACTAGGATTGCTTAACCATTTCATAGCACTGTTTCTTAAACCTTCTGATTTGAATACAAAACCAGGTGTTAATACATCTACTATTTCTTTTTCTTCAGAAATAATACCGGCTAACTCCTGCATTCTTTTTATTTCTACTGCTGATTGCATTTTATTTTTCTAATTTAGCCATATCAGCGTAAAGTCTTTTCATTTCATTATGCATTTTTTCTATTTCACTCAATGAATCTTCATATCCTTCGTGTGTCATAGTTTCATACATACCCTTTACGTTATTATGCATTTCACCCATTTCAGCCATTAATTCTTCTTTTCTTTTTCCTACGTTAAAGGCTTCAACGATTTCTTTTAATTCGTCTTTTGCTGCTTTAGGATCGTTAGAGTAAAGAGCTTTTAAATATTGTTTTACATCTCCCTTAGTGCAACCAACTTTTGCACCCATTTTTCCGTCTTTAGTTTTTTTATAGACACACTTTCCTTTAGCTTTATATGGCATAATAATAATATTAGTTTATGATAAATATGTGCTAATTTTAGTTCTTTGGTCAGCAATCCATTGTTTAGTTTCTTTTATTTGTTCTGGAGTTAAGCCTTTACCGTCCCAACTTTCTACTTCTCCAGTTTCACTCATAATTTTTTCAAAACCATTATTTACAAAATCATTAAATTCTTTTTCTGTTTGATCTAAAATGTGTAAATGGTTATTAAAATACATGTTCTTCGCGTATTCATCAAAAGTACCATCTAATTTCATGTTAGTTTCTTCTTTAGTCACACATTTTGGACATTTATGCGCGAGTTTATATATATGTTTAACATATTCACTCTGTCTAGCTAAAGATTCATTACATTGAGGACAAGTAAGAGGCATAATGTTTGTGTCTTTAAATTTAGCTAACTTACTTACAGTACGTTTTATGCCATTTTTAATAGTCCACGTTTTACCATTTTCATCCCAAATATCTCCTTCTTGTCTTTTTATTTGAGATTCCCAACCAGCTTGAATTGTAGTTCTATCTCCAGTTTTTTTCGTAACAATGTTACGCATTCTTTGAACTTCACGTTCAGTAAATTCTCTTTTTAGTAGGGTTTCTTTGCTCATATTTGAACTTATATAACTTTTTTATTGCTTCTGTTGAGTCTTCTGGATTGTTTTTTATGCCAGTTCCACCAGCATTAATAAACTCACTAACATTTTTACCCATATCATCAATTAACATGTAACCAGGTTTAGCTTCTGTATGTTTGTCTTTAGCTTGTTTGAATACTCTACGATCTTGAGGAATATTTGTGTATTTATCTAACCATTTATTTTTACCTCGTTTAGCATCTCCATTAGGATCTAAACCAGGACTTGAAAGTATCCATACTTCAAATCCTTTTTCATCAGCTAGTTTTACTACACTATCATAAAGTTGTTTTCCACCAGGATTCCAACCCATACCAGCCCAAAAATCTTCTTTACCTTTATTGATTATGTCCCAAGCTTTATTAGCTCCGTATTCTCTAATAAATTCTTTAAAGTCGTATCCTTCTTTATTGTATTTTTTAAACTGATCGTCAAAACCAGCAATAACACCATCCATATCAAGATAAATTCTTGTTACTTTTGGACGTTCTTCTTTTACTTCATTCAACATTCCAATATTATAAATGTTAGGATTTTGTTTTCCATAGTCTCTCATTAAAATGCCTGCAATAGCATTAGCATCATTTTCATGTTCACTACCAGTTTCGCCTGAATCTGGTTGTAGTATGCCCATTTCGTTTTGTTTAGCATGAACTAATTCATGAGCTAATGTGCGAAGAACGTCAACTATATTTCTGTTACTAGGATTTACTGAAATATGATGTTGTGATGGAACATATGCTCCAAAACTTGGTTGGTCTTCACCATACTCATATCTAACTTCAAACGTAGGAGGATTTTGAATTTGAAGTTCGTTGCAGGCATAAGCCATAAATTTTTCAAAAAGTGAATCTTTATCAACAGATTCAACTAAAGATAAAGTTTTATCTATAAAAGAATTTTTTAAATTACTAAGTTTTTCTAAATAACCTGTATTTCTTAAGTCTTTAAATGCTAAATTTTCTAATGAATATTCACCATCTTTATCTAATCCAGCTTGTCTAAAGTTTTTAAGACGTTCTTTAATTTTATTTGTAAGTTCTATTGCTTTTTCAGGATTATCTTTACCTGTTTTTTCTAACTTATCTATTTGTTGTTTAAATAACTTTGTCTTCTTTTCAATTTCTTCATCAGGAATATCTATATTCACATAAGATGGTCTACGTAACCACTTATCATTCATTAAACTGTATTCACCTCTATATTCAGGATGATCTTCGTTATCTTGAATGTAAACTTCAATATTCTGTTTACCTAATTTTAAATCATGAACTCTGTTCCAGTTAAGCTTAGCTTCGTCAAAGTATTTTTTTAATAATTCAGGATTATCAAACTTGTCAAAATCTACAACAATGTGTAAATCTATGTCAGATGTTGGAGTATAATTATAATTTACACTACTTCCTGTTAAAAGAACGTCTTCAAACGGTTCAGGTATTTCTAATCCTTCCCAAAAATAATTAGCTACTTTTAGTAGTAATTCTCTTACTTCTGGGTCTACAGTTTCGTCAACTCCAAAAATTAAAGGATTTAATTTATTTTGATTTTTATACTCTAACCACACCCACTGAGGTTGGTTTTTAGGATTAGGCTGACTACCTTCTTGTAAACTAGCAGGTTCTGGGAAGTTAATTCCTAAAACTCTTTGGATATCGTCTAAATGTCCCTTTTGTATTACTGCTTCAGGAAATAAACTTTTAAAATAATTGTATGTAGTATTGTAATCGTTTAAAGCTTTTTTATCTCCAGGATTATTTTTTACTTGAAGATATCTTTGTCTTAACTCAGCTATTGTAGCTCTAAAATCAGTTCCACTAACTCTATCACCATCGCTATCTACAAACTGATCATCTACAATTTCTTCTTGAACTCTATCACCAAAAGCTTCTTTTAAGCCTTCAAAATATTTTAAATCATCAGCTTCTTTACCAGCAGCAGCAACATAAGCTTCTCTACTTAAATCATCTCCAAACCATCTGTAAAGATCTCTAATTGGAGATTTTGTTTGTGAAATTTCAGTTACAATTTTTGGATTAGGTTGTGCTTTTAAGTAAATGTCCCAAATAGCTTTACTTTGTTTTGCGGTAATTCCACCCCTTTCACCATGGCCTATTAATACTTTTACTTGAGTAATGTAAGGCTTTGATGCTAATTGTTGAGCTGCAGCAAGATGACCTTTATGAGGTGGTTTAAAACCTCCTGGATACCAACAAATTTCTGGTTTTTTGGCTATTTCTTCTCCTATTAATTTTCCTATTTCTGCTATGTTCATGGTTTAGCAAATGTTTTTACTGCTCCTATCGCTTCTCTATAGTTTAGAGGTTTAATAATTTTTAAGAATTTTTCAACAGTTTTAAATTGATCTTTGATGTTTTTAATAGCATCGCTAAATTTCTTTTCTGCTGCTTTTTTCTTTTCTTCTTTTGCTTTTAAAGTTTCAGGATCTGGCAAATCTTTTGATGTTTTTATGTCAGAAGGTTGAGGTTTTCTAAAACTAGATCTGTATTTTTCTGGATCTTTTTGGATTAGCTGTTTAAAATAATCTTCTAATTCACCAGATTTTAATACGTTTTCAAATTTATTAACGCTTGCTGTTTCTTCAGGTGTTAATTCTGTTTGAACAACCAAGTATTCAATACCAGGAATTTTTCCGTAACTGCTGATTTGGTTATATACTTTAGCCCAATTATTCAACACAACATCTTTAGGTAATTTTCTACTTCTATTAAAATTTCTTAAAAAACTAACAATAGGACTTCCATAAAGTGTAATAATCATTACTTTATAACCATTTTGTTGGGCTTTAGACACAATATCTGCTGTTTCTTTAAAATTTTGTCCTGTAGTATCATAAATAAAATTTTGTTTATTATTTATAGCTTCGGGAATAGCTTTAGTTCTTATAGTAATATTATTTTTACTTATATTAGGTCTATCAGGATCATCTTCTGGGTTAAAAGTATCAGGATTAAATACTATAAAATCAGAAGGTATATTTCTTGTTAAATCATTTATTAATGTTGACTTACCTATTCCTGCTGCTCCTGATAAAATTATTGCTTTTGGTTGTGCACCAAAAACTTCTAATAATAAAGATTGCAGATTAATCATACATATAAATATGTTACATTTCTAGTTTTACTGATGTTGGTAACTTTTCAAATAAAGGTTTTTGATCTGGGTTTTCTAATATATAAATGTCGTAAATATTTTTAAACATAGTAAAATAGTCTTCCAAGGGTTTTTCAGGCTGAACAATTTCCCAACCGTTACCTTGTAATTTACCTTCTTTACCTTTTCTCTTACTACTTTTTAACCATAAAATTCCACTTTCTTCAATTTTTACATCGCTGTGTTCATTCCAAGCATTAGCATAAGCTGATAATTGTAGATTGTGACTAGTATGTAAACTATTACTTGTTTTAGTATCTAATAACCAAACTTTATCATTCATTTTTACTACTAAATCACAAGTTCCAGCATATTTGTGTTCATGACTTAATAAATGTATTTCACTAGCTATTAATTCTGGTTTGCAAGTATTCCAAAAATCACTAAATTTTAAAATCATCTTCCAAACTTCTAAACTATAATTAGCTCGTTTGTTTTCATCTACCCAAACAATTTCTTCACCTTTTAAAAATCTTTCAATAGCATCATGAACTTGAGTTCCTTCTTCACTTGCTCTTCTAACAATAATATCACTATTGTGACCTACGTCTTTTAACCAACTTTCGAAAAACTTATTTTTAGGATAAAAGCCTAAAACTGTAGTTACAGAAGGATAATAGTCTCCATTTTCTGTTTTGTAAAATCGAGAATCTAAAAAATTAATTTGTTCTCCTTCGTGTTCAACAATCCTTTTTAAGTAAGGATGTTTTTCAATGTTGTGACCTTTTTCTATCATATATTCATTTTAAGTAACATAATGTCACTAAAAGTTAGTGGATTAGCATTATGTAATTTTTTTGTAAAAGTTTCAAAACCCATTTCACTTGGATCTTTATCATCCATGTCAACCCAATATACTTCTTTGCCGTAGTTCGTTAAGGTAAGCGCGTGATCTAATGCGTCTTTTTTGGCATCACGATCTAATGCGATATAAATTGTTTTTACTGAAGATTCAACGAGTTTCTTCATAAGAGCATTAGAAATGCTTTTACCAAAGAGAGGAATAGCGTTACGGCGCACAGAAATAGCATCAAATGCTCCTTCAACAAGAATAACCGGCATCTCCCAAGAGATGAGTGCCTCAAAACCAATAATCTCATTTTTGTTACATTTGGGTGTATCATACTTTCTACTAGCATTCGGATCCATAGTTCGAGCCACGAAATAGTTGATACTATAGTTGTTATCATAAGAGGGAATAATGATGCTATTAGCATAAGGTCCAGTAGATGCATATCCTATGTTGTATTTTATAAGTTCAGTTTCAGTAATACCTCGTTTTTTTAAATAAACCTTAGCTCTTCTTGCTTCTAAACCTGTATCAGCAATTAAGTGTTTAAAATCTTTAGGTAATTGAACATCTGTGTGTTCTACTTTTAAGTCTTCTTTTGGACTAACACCTAAAATACTTCTTAATTCAAGAGTTTTTTCTCTAGGTGTTTTTATTTTTTTAAATAAAGTCGGAAGTTTAAGTCCTTTAACGTTACAAACCCAACAATGATAGGGATTTTCCCCTTTTAAATTAGTTTGTAATTTTACTTCTAATTTAGGTTTATGGTGATTACAAAAAGGACAATTAAAAGCATAATTACCACTACTAGATTTTTTGCCTTTACCTAATACGCTTTCAAGACAGTTTAATAGTAGTATGTTATCCATTACTACTAATATAATAAAAAAGGCTTAGAAAACCAAGCTCTTTCTTTTAAAGATTTTTTATTATATGTTGTATAAAAATTAATTAAGTTCTAATTGTTTAATAAGAGATTGTACTTCAGGTTTTTTAAATAACTCTTGAGCTACTTTATTTCCTTCATATG
>Ga0214168_1000768_pt1 | contig 12995 bp, 16 predicted proteins | sample LakMenepilimnion_FD_153002 | JGI IMG/M metagenome (GOLD analysis project Ga0214168, IMG submission 153002) | Freshwater microbial communities from Lake Mendota, WI - Practice 29OCT2010 epilimnion v4 | ecosystem: Environmental > Aquatic > Freshwater > Lake > Epilimnion/Euphotic zone | place: Lake...
ATAGGGCTTGCCTTTTGCTGTGTACGATCAAAATAACTATTAAATAGTTGTAAAAAGATCCATTGTGTCCATTTGTAGTAAGTTGCATCACAGGTGCGCACTTCCCTGTCCCAATCGTAGCAAAATCCAATATTGTCTAATTGCTTTCTAAAATTATTAATATTATCATGGGTACAAATCGCAGGATGTACCCCATTTTCAATGGCATATTGTTCTGCTGGCAAACCAAATGCATCATAACCCATGGGATGTAATACATTAAAACCTTTTAATCTTTTAAAACGACTATAAATATCTGAAGCAATATAGCCCAACGGATGCCCTACATGCAAACCTGCACCACTCGGATAAGGGAACATATCCAAAACATAACACTTGGGTTTGCTTGAATTATTGCTAACCTGATACGCTTTTTTCTCCTGCCAAATAGTTTGCCATTTCTTTTCAATGGCCCTAAATTGATACTCCATCTAATTGCATTTCATTTTAAATGGTTGAATCATAACAATTCTTTAACCAAAATCAAAAAAATACACATTTTGGCCTAAAAAATAGGATAATTCATCCTCTGCAAATGTAAGCCATTAGCGTTCAAAACCCTACATTTGCAAAGTGAACAAGTAAAATTTTATGCTATGGCAGTAACCGGATCTACCTCTTTAAAACGCAGCAAGCCTAACTACATTTATAGTGTGATTGGGGTGGCAATTGTTTTGTTTATTATGGGCATCATGGGATGGCTATTTTTAAACCTACATTCCATTGGGGACAATTTTAAAGAAGATATCCGTATTAGCGTTTATTTGAGAACCTCCGACAAAAATGCAATAGGAAAAGTACAGCAATATATTGCCAGCCAACCCTATGCCAAAAACGTCGAATACGTTAATAAGGAAAAGGCCAAAGCCATTTGGAATAAAGAAAACAATGAGGAATGGGCTAAAATTTTAGATGTTAATCCACTTCCTGAAAGTGTCGACTTTTTTGCGAAAGCCGATTATGTGAATCCTGATAGTTTAGCGAATATCAGCAAGGCGATCGAAAACGAATTCAAAACAGAAGTAGCAGATATTCAATATCCAAAAAGCTTAGTTACCAACCTGAATGAAAGGGCCACTAAAATAGGGGTGATTTTTTTAGTGATGTCTATTATACTTTGTATCATAGTGATTATTAGTATTGATAATACCATTCGATTAGCAATGTTCAGCAATCGTTTTTTAATTAAAACTATGCAAATGGTGGGTGCAACAAGGGGCTTTATTTCAAAGCCATTAGTGATTCGTGCATTGATCAATGGACTAACCAGTGCCTTTATTTCCATTGTTTTATTGTTTGGTTTAACACAATGGGCAGGCAGTCAATTTCCGCAAATCAAAACCATCCAAGGTGCTGGGAATGATTTAATACTATTTGGCGGCATCATTATTATGGGCGTGGGTATATCTGTATTTAGCACTTACCGTAGTGTGTTGAAATATTTAAAAATGAAATTAGACGATCTATATTAACGAATTCATTAAATTTATAACATAGAAATAAAGTCCAACTCAAAGGATAAAAAATATCCCAAGAAAACGACAAAAAATTAAATTATATGACACAAAAAGAAACAAAAAAATCCTTAGATATTTTTGGCAAGTCAAATTATATTTGGATGTTGGTGGGTGCCTTATTAATTATAGCAGGAATGCTATTAATGACAGGAGGAAAGAGCGCTGATCCCAACGTATTTAATGCAAGTGAAGTGTATAGCTTTAGACGCATTACACTAGCCCCTATCGTAATGATCATTGGTTTTTTGGTTGAAATTTATGCCCTATTTAAAAAAGCGTAATAAATATAATATTTACTCAGATCCCGACGCCTGCGCTCGGGATCTGTTTTTTAATACCCCATTATGAATACAATACAAGCTATCCTAATTGCTATTATCGAAGGTATCACTGAGTTTTTACCTATTTCAAGCACCGCGCATATGAAGTTTGCAAATCCTTTTTTAGGCATTGACGACAGCCCATTTGTGGACTTATTTGAAATTGTGATTCAGCTAGCTGCCATTGCCTCCATCGTTGTTATTTATTATAAAAGATTTTTTGATTTCAAACACTATAGCTTTTATTTAAAATTGGTTGTTGCAGTAATCCCAGCTTTGCTATTTGGCGCTTTATTAAAAAAATATATAGACGCTGCATTAAATAATTTATGGATCATTGCGATTGTAATGATTGCTGGCGGGGTACTACTTTTGTTCGTAGACAAACTATTCAAAGCAAATGAAGCAAGCTCAAGCAATAGCAAAGATTCAGCTACCAATACAAACAATGATGCAAACGTAAACACGAACAATGACGCTGGTGAAATAAGTTATCAAAAATCATTCATCATTGGTTGCTTCCAAGTACTATCCATTATTTTTCCAGGATTAAGCCGAAGTGCTGCAACTATTGTTGGTGGAATGAGTCAAAAATTAAGTAAAAAAATAGCATTGGAATTTTCCTTTTTCTTAGCTGTGCCTACCATGATGGCAGCCTCTGCTAAAAGCACTTTGGATGTGTACAAAACCAATCCTGAAGTATTTGCAGCAGATAACCTCATTACATTACTTATTGGTGCGGTGGTAGCTTTTATAGTTGCCTTAGTCTCGGTGCAGTTTTTTATTAAAATTGTTCAAAAGATGGGATTTGCCCCATTTGGCTGGTACCGTATTGTGCTTGGTATCACCATATTGGTATTATTATACACCAATTATCTTTGCTAAACGCAGCTGTAGGAGAGTTGGGTTTTTATTAGTATTTTTAAAACACTAATAAAAAACGTATGCAAACTGCTTCAAAAAAAGTTGTCAACGGATGGGCCATGTACGATTGGGCCAATAGTGTTTACAATCTTGTAATTACTTCTACTATTTTTCCTGCCTATTATGAAGCAGTTACCGGCGATGGCAATGAAAATACACTTATTGATAAAATTAAAATTGGGGAATATGAAGTTTCAAATACCGCACTCTATAATTATATACTAGCTATTGCATTTGTCATTGTAGCAATCATGTCGCCGATTTTGTCCTCTATTGCCGACTATCGTGGCAACAAAAAACAGTTTCTTCGTTTTTTTTGTACTATGGGTAGCTTGTCCTGCGCCTCACTTTATTTTTTTGACAGCGATCATATTACTGGCGGATTAATTTCAGTGATTATCGCATGTATTGGCTTTTGGAGTAGTTTGGTTTTTTATAATTCTTATTTGCCTGAAATTGCCGCACCGGAGGATCGCGATCGTATTAGCGCCAAAGGATTTATGATGGGTTATATCGGATCGGTACTTTTACAAATTATTTGTTTTGTGTTTGTTTTAAAACCTGAACTTTTTGGCATCACGGTGGGTAAAGCATCCCAAATTTCATTTTTATTAGTTGGTGTTTGGTGGGTTAGTTTTGGTTGGTTAGCCATTTCAAGATTACCGAAAAGTCATGGCGTAAAAGGCGCACACAGTAAAAATTTATTTACACAAGGTTACAAGGAACTACATAAGGTTTGGTTGGAACTTAAAACACAGCCACTATTGAAACAATTCTTATTTTCTTTTTTCTTTTTCAATATGGGCGTTCAAACAATCATGCTCGCTGCAACCCTTTATGGAAAAAGTGAATTAAACATACCCACCACCAATTTAATCATTGCTATTTTAATCATACAATTAGTGGCCATCCCAGGTGCGCATATCATGGCCAAGATGGCAAGCAAATGGGGCAATTTTAATACGCTAATGGTGGCAATTGTAATATGGATTGGCGGCTGTATCATTGGCTACTTCCTGCCACGCAATGGTCTTATGCCTTTTTATGGCTTAGCCATTATTATTGGATTTGTCATGGGCGGTATACAATCAGTGAGCAGAAGTACTTATTCCAAATTGATGCCTGAAACACATGACACTACTAGTTATTTCAGCTTTTATGATGTCACTGAAAAAGTAGCCATTGTAATTGGTATGTTTAGCTTTGGTTTTATCAATGAAATAACTGGATCACAACGAAACTCTGTATTGGCTTTATGTATATTTTTTATCATTGGTTTTGTTTTATTATATCGCACTTCAAAATTAAAAGGACATGCAGGTATTTAGTGTTGACACTGGTAAATTTAAATTAGATGGCGGTGCTATGTTTGGTGTTGTACCTAAAGGAATTTGGAACAAACTAAATCCCGCAGATGAAAATAATTTATGTACTTGGGCCTTGCGTTGTTTATTGGTGATTGATGGAGAACGAAAAATACTCATCGATACAGGTATGGGTGATAAGCAAGATGCCAAGTTTTTTAGTCATTATCATCCCCATGAAACTGTTACACTCAAAGATGCTTTACATAAAATAAATATCAGCCCCAATGATATCACAGATGTATTATTAACGCATTTACATTTTGATCATGTGGGTGGTGCTGTGCAAAAGGAAAATGATACCCTTAAATTAACTTTTCCAAATGCTACTTACTGGGTGAGTGAACCGCAATGGGAATTAGCACTAAACCCCAATAAGCGAGAAAAAGCTTCTTTTTTAAAGGAAAATATTTTACCCCTGCAACAAAGCGGCCAACTAAAATTAATTAGTCTCCCTGCATTTAAAAGTGCAAGTAACTTACAGGAAATTCATTTTAGCCCCAATATCACTTGCTTTGTAGTCAACGGGCATACCCAAGGCATGCTAATTCCTAAAATAAATATAGCTGGTCAACAACTTGTATATATGGCTGATTTATTACCTAGCGTGGCACATATTCCGCTGCCTTATGTGATGGGCTATGATATGCAACCATTAATCACATTGGAAGAAAAGGAACTATTTTTAAATGAGGCTGTAAAAAATAATTATACTTTATTTTTTGAGCACGACGCCGTACATGAATGTTGTAGTTTACAGGAAACAGAAAAAGGAATTAGGGCGAATACAACTTTTTCTCTAAACACATGGTTACAAAAATAACATGCACCACTACTGTACCACTTCCATTAATGAAGTTAAAGGGTGTCGTATGTTTTCATAGCCATCCAAGTCCACTTTAATACTTCCTACTATTATAGGTGTTTCAATGCGCACCGGAATATGGTTTTCATCATCTGTGACCCATACAATCATTTTTTCACCGCCATCAAACATACTGCCTTTCACCAATAAGGGGGCTAATTTGATTACTTTAAAACGTCCATATTGTGTGGTAATTTCGGCACGGCCTAAAAATTTAAAATAAGAAGGGTATAAATTATCGTCAATGAAAAAACTCAAATTAATTTTGTCGTTAATCTGACATTTTTCATAATTAATATTTCGAGCTGCATAAATAGCACTGATCACATCAAAGGTACAATCGGCAGTATTAAATACACCCGCTTCGCTCGTGGCTGTATTATTTTTTTGATCAAATAAAACTTCCTCCTTTTTATGAAAGCTCCCTTCATTAATATGTCGGGTAAATTGATATGGCAATAAGGTTTTTGCATCTACAACGGATTCGTATTTATCCCTTACTTTAAAAATCCAATCATATTTTGAATTTGAACGACCATTAAGTGTGAAAGTATACGCTGGCGTGTTATTCCAAGAAGATGATTTAATGGTGAACTCAGCCTTACCCGCATTTACATATAAGCCAATTACATTATAATAGATGGTGTATCTCACTTTTTCACCTACCTGATAGGATTTGTTGATTTGATTGCACAAGCCATCGCGCTCCTTGGAAGGAAAAAAAGATAATAATGAACTTAAAAATATTAATAAAATGTACACAGGGGCTTTAATTTAAAATGGCGCACTTGATCATTACCATCATGCAAAATTATTGCTTTATGCGGAAATTAATTAATAAAAATGCCCCAATGATGGCAGGTAATAAAAAGTTAACTGCCCAAATGATGGTACTTAAGCATATCAGCATTAAACTATTGTTATAGTAGGGTTCCAATAATACGACGATGATTTGTCCACGTATCACTAAATCCGTTAAACTGATTGAAGGGATAATGCTTAGCAATAAAAACAACACCCCTAAGGCTATCCACAAATCAATAGGTGTAATAGGTATATTTAACATTTTCACTGCCCAAGTATATTGAAGTACAAAAATTATATACTTTAAAAAAGACAAGCCCAATAAATTCAATTTTAATTTATTTTCAATTTGAAGTTGATTTATTTTGTTCAACCAACCTTTAAATTGACCAGGATGGAAATAAACAAACAAAGCAGCGATCAAGCCCAACGGCATGAACCATTTGATCCAAGGAAAAAATGGCAGGTTAAAAAAAAGTGCGACACTCCCAATGCTAATGGTAATGATGAGTTGCGCATAGGAGGACCAAGCCAATTGTGCCACCCCTTTTATTTTACTACCAGGCGGCAGCAATAAAATACGTCCTACATAATCGCCCGAACGCGCTGGGGTAAAAAAAGCAAAAGCTTGACCAATCAATACTGACTTATAGGATTTGAAAATTGAAATGGGACTCCATGATGCCAGTAAATTTTGCCACTTTATTGCTTCCATTAAATAGTTGCCTAAAAAAAGTAACAACAAAACAGCCCATTCAAAATAAGTAACTTTCTCAAACTGAATTTTAATGTCGGCACTGTATTGGTTCAAATTTTCATTGTGCGCCACTTTATTATAAATAGCCACTAAGCACACAACAAAAAGGATCAATCCAATTGATTTATTTCCCCAACTACGTAAACGATTTAGTAAAACATCCTTCATTGGCGGTAAAGTTCGGAATTTGCCATCATATTTGTAACTTTAATGCAAATGTCAAAAACACCCATTATTTTAGGAATTGACCCAGGAACTCAAATTCTAGGTTTTGCTGTTTTAAAAGGAGGAACGAAGCCTGTTTTAATCCATATGGATGTATTAAAATTGACCAAGGAAAAGGACATTTACGCGCGCCTACAATTGATTCATGCAAAAATCATTGAACTCATCGAAAAATACGAGCCTGCACATTTTGCCATTGAAGCCCCCTTTTTTGGAAAAAACGTACAAAGCATGCTCAAGTTAGGGCGCGCCCAAGGGGTAGCCATTGCAGCAGCGATGCAGTTTAAATTACCGGTGACGGAATATGCACCAAAAAAAGTAAAACAATCTATTACAGGAAATGGCAATGCCGATAAGGATATGGTATGGAAAATGTTGGAGCGTATTTTAGATTTAAAAAGCCAACCGAAATATTTTGATGCCACCGATGCATTAGGTGTTGCGCTTTGTCATTGGTATCAAATGAGTAGTCCTGTTATACCCACAGCAAAAGGATTAAAAGGCTGGGATGCTTTTTTAGCAAAAAATCCAGGAAGACTTAAAGTCAAATAGCACCGAAATTACTATTTTATAGAAAATCGTATCTATTTAAAATTGGTTACGCAAGTAAATGCGATTGAATACTTTTTTGAATGGCTTCAAATTCCTCCTTGCTTAATTTTAATTTAGGCTGTGAAAATTCCATATCCCTTGCTTCATTAATAGGAATTAAATGCACATGTGCATGAGGCACTTCCAAACCTACGGTAACCATGCTAACGCGATTACAAGGAAAACTTTGTTCAATTGCTTTGGCAATAGGTTTTGCAAAAATTAGCAACTCCGCTAAAAAGTCATCCGGCACTTCAAAAATTTTATCTACTTCAATTTTAGGAACCACCAATACATGTCCTTTTTGCAATGGGAAAATATCTAGGAAGGCAAAAAACATTTCCGATTCTGCAATTTTATAGGAAGGAATTTCACCTGCGATAATTTTTGAAAACAAAGTCATAATGAATGTATTGAGACACTAATTTAATTAAAAAAAACAAAGCGCCCACAAGATTAATGTGTGCGCTTCGTTTGGATGTTATCCTAAAGTATATTAGTATTACTAAATAGTAATATTATCAATCATAAATTTCATAGTACCATTCGGAGCAACTACTTCTGCAATTTCACCTACTTTTTTACCTAATAAACCTTTCCCGATAGGAGATGATGCTGAAATTTTACCAGCTTTCAAATCAGCCTCCTTTTCCCCTACCAAATGATAAGTGACTGTTTTTTTAGTCGCTTGATTGGTAATGGTCACTTTGGTTAAAATAGTCACCTTACTCGTATCAATGGTGCTGGTATCGACAATCTTAGCATTAGAGATGGCAGATTCGTGTTGCTTAATTTTTGCTTCTAACATGCCTTGTGCTTCCTTAGCTGCATCATATTCGGCATTTTCTTTTAAATCCCCTTTTTCTCTAGCTTCTGCAATAGCCCTAGAAGCCGCAGGACGATCCACCGATTTCATTCGATGTAATTCCTCACGCATCTTATCAAAGGTCTCTTGCGTAACATACATATTAATTTCACTCATAAAGTTCACTTTAGTTATAAAAAAAATACAACGCCACATAAATGAAGCGTTGCACTATTAAGCAAAGATATTAAATTAAGGTCAAATAATGCCTAATTTCCCTAATAGGATTTGGGACATCTTGAAATACGCTTCCTGGCTATAGCCTGCAATATGGGGCGTTAAAATAAAATTGGGGTAATCCATCAAGGCCTTTAAACGCGCCTGTTCTGAAGGCGTATAGCTATCTAATTGTTCGTTTTCCAACACATCCATCCCCACCCCCCTAACTAGTTGATTTTGAAGCGCTTTAAGCAAGGCATCGGTATTGGTTACCGCACCCCTACAAGTACTTAAAAAATAGGGTTTTTGGACGCATGCATTAAAAAAGGAATCATTCGCATAATGATGGGTAAGCTCCGTTAAAGGCAGATGCAAACTAATCACATCAGCCTCTGTTTGGATTTGCTGTAAACTAGCTTGTTTAATTTGCGCCGTATCAAAATTGGTTTTGTAAATATCATGCGCCAATATTTTGACATCAAAACCAGATAAAACTTTTGCAAAAGCACCCCCCGTATTTCCAAAACCAATAATGCCCACTGTTTTTCCAGTGAGCTCATCTGCCCTATTCGCGTCTCGAATCCATTGACCATTTTTAATTTGTGTATAGGAGCTAGCAATACGGTTCATTAAACTTAATAATAAACCTAAAGTATGTTCGCCAACGGTGGTACAGTTTCCTTCGGGCGTACTAAAACATTGAATATTTTTTGAAGCCGCAAATTCGGTATCAATTAATTCCATCCCACTTCCGATACGACCAATCCATTTTAATTGCGTTGCAACATTAATCAAAGATTGATCAATTTTTAAACGCGTTGTAACAATTAATCCCGTAGCGGTATCAACTATATTTGACAAAGCTTCATAGGTAATTGCAGGTTCATAAATAACTTCATAGCCCTTTTGCGTTAATGTTTCCATTAAAAAAGGAGGCGTAGGTGCTGTTATAATAATTCTCAATCCCATTTATAAAAATATTTTATTTCGAATAAGCTGTTTAAGTGGATGCAACATGCATTTTAAAGGTTAAGGCTGCAAAATCCTCAAAAGTTAAATTTTCAGCACGCTTCGTAAAAATCGGATCCTCTAATTGCGCTGCAGTAAAATAAGGCTTTAATGGATTGCGTAACATTTTACGACGCTGACCAAAAGCCATTTTTACAATATGATAAAAACTTTTTTCCGAAAGCATGGTAGGAAAAATTGTTTTACGTTTCATTTGAATCACCCCACTCATTACTTTGGGTGGTGGTGTAAATGATTCAGGTGGTACATCAAATAAATAAGTCACCTCATAAAACGCTTGCGCTAAAACACTCAAAATACCATAGGCTTTTGAATTGGGCTTAGCCGCAATACGCTCCGCTACCTCCTTTTGAAACATCCCAATCATCACCGGTACTTGTAATTTCCAATCCAATACTTTAAAAACAATCTGTGTAGATATATTGTAGGGAAAATTGCCCACCACCACAAATTCATCCGAAAAAGGGATCTCCATTTCTAAAAAATCGGCATTGATCAATTTACCTTGTAATTCAGGATAAGTATGCAATAAAAAATTCACTTTTTCGGTATCCAGCTCAATGGCCTTGAAATCCTTGGTGGGGATATCATGAATATGCTGCGTTAACGCACCTCCGCCAGGGCCTACTTCCAATAATTGGGCAATCTCCTGTTCAAGCAAGGCCTCCTTAATTCTAATACAAATGGAGGCATCCTTTAGAAAGTGCTGTCCCAATGATTTTTTTAGCGTGTACTGCATGAAGCAAAGTTAGGTTTTTGTGCGTACTTTTACAGCCTAATCAAATGGATATGACCCCGGAAATCAAAAAACCAATTATAGGCTTTACTTGTGGCGATTTAAACGGTATTGGCATTGAATTAATCATTAAATCATTGTCTGATAATCGTTTGTTGGACTTTATGGTTCCTGTAATATTTGCGAACAATAAATGCTTGAATTTTTACAAAAAGGGGCTACCTGAATTTGCAATTAATTACGCCTCCATTAATGATTTTTCAAAGTTAAATCCTAAGCAAGTCAATGTAATGAATTGCTGGGAGGAAGAAGTTGCTATTACCCCGGGGGAAACTTCAGAGATAGGTGGAAAATATGCATTGATATCCTTAGAAGCTGCCGTAGCTGCTTTAAAAAATAATCAAATTGATGGATTGGTTACCGCACCTATTCACAAAAAAAATATACAATCTCCTAGTTTTAATTTTAGTGGACACACTCCCTATTTACAACATGCATTTGGGAACACTGAAAATTTAATGTTATTAGTTGCCGATAATTTAAGAATGGCGTTGGTCACTGAACATATCACCATACAAGAAGTAGGTACTTATATTACCAAAGATAAAATAAAACAAAAGCTTACTATTTTAAATAGTAGTTTGAAAAAGGATTTTGGCATTGACGCGCCACGCATAGCAGTTTTGGCATTGAACCCACATGCAGGTGATGATGGTTTAATTGGAAAGGAAGAAATTGAAATTATAAAGCCAGCGATTAAAGAAAGCAAACAACAAATGTTGGTATACGGACCTTATTCTGCAGATGCATTTTTTGCAAGAGGCCAACATGAAAAATTTGATGGCGTATTAGCGATGTACCATGACCAAGGTTTAATACCATTTAAATCATTGGCATTTGGGGAAGGGGTTAATTTTACTGCTGGCTTACCAATTGTAAGAACCAGTCCCGATCACGGCACTGCATTTGATATTGCAGGTAAAAATAAAGCTGACGCAGGCTCCTTTACAGCAAGCATATTTGAATGTATCAGAATTATACATGCCCGCCAAGGATACAGAGATATGCGCTTGAATCCAATGAAAAAAATGAGCGCCCGCATGTTTGCTGGAACCAAGGATGAGATTTTAGAGGGGATGGATTAATTAATTTTTCGTTACAATTCAACCTCCATCAGTTCTTTTCCTAGATTATGAAACGCCAATTGTATTTTTTTAATTTGTTCAACCCTAGGTTTTCTATGCAAATTTGCATAATGATTCAATTGCTTTTGATTGATGCCAGAATATTTTTCTAAAGCAGAACCTGTAATTACATTCTTATAATATTTCAGTAAACTCTGTGTATCAAATTTAAAAATAAGTTCAAATTTTCCTCTAAATGCAACTGGCGGTTTATCGCCATCCTCTTTTATACCTTCTAAGTGAAATTGAATTGCATTTATAATATTAGATTTTATACCATCTGGCGTTTTCCCTGTTGATACACAACCAGGAAGTTGTGGTACATGCGCTGAAAAGTTTTTAGCAGCAAAGAAAATTTCAACAATGTTTTTTTTCATAATTGTATAGTTAAAGTTTACAATAATCCTGCCTGTTTTAAAATTGATTTCACAATCATATGATCCAGTACATCGTTTTTTCCATGATCCGGAATTGTCACTCTCCCTTTTTTAATACTATGTTTATATTGTTTATGACTTCCTTTTTGGGAATGTAAATACCAGCCATCAAGTTCAATTAATTTAATCATCTCCTTAACCTTTTTTATCATTGGACTTAATTTTACAAAGATATATAATTATATATCAATTGAAGAAACAATATTTAAGCCCAAAATTGATTGATTTTTAGCCAAATACCCTACCAAACAGGATAATGTTGTTCATCTGAGAATTTTCTAAATTGTTGATAACCGATAATAATTAGAAAAAATACTACTAAATAAAAAATGGAGTTTGATTACAAAGGACAAGCCTTAATCAAATCCTCTAATATAGGTTTTCCCCAATGTGGCATGACGGTAAATTCCGTTTTTTGTTGATCCAACGCAGTTTTTGCTTTTTGTACTATGGGCCTTGCTGAATTACAACCACCGCCAAACAAAACAGGCATTTTATATTGCAGGTTGGCTTTTAAAATATAAGGTCTTGGGTTATTTTTATTTAATGCAATTGCCTGTTCTAATGGTTTCTTTATCCTTGATTCATACACCTTCCATCTAAATATAGGATTCACCGCCATTTTTGAAGTATAAACTATACTCTCCAAACATAGCACCTCATCACTATTATGTATCGATTTAGTTATCGCTAGCCATTTTATAGCTTCATTAGCAAGTTGATCGGAATCGCCCATTTTTTTCATTGCCATTCTTGCTTTTATAATACTTGCATAATAGGCAGGTAACCAAGCGGATGGATTTTGCTTGTATAATTCCTCCATTTGGGCAAAAATAGAAACATACTGGTCCCGGGTTTGATATTTATCAAGTAAAGCGACAGCAGTTTCTAAATTTTTAGTAAAACTACCTGACTGCGATTTCCCTTGATTGCATAAAAAGCAAAAAGATGCTAATAAAAATATTTGGCGCATTTCTAAAATATATTATTGGGTATACCCTTATTAATGGTATACTTATTATAAGTTATTTCAATGGTTCCTTTTTTGTTTTTTAGGGCCTTTTGTTTGGATACCGGTTCATCATCCCCAAACTCTAAAGTAATCCCATTAGGCAATTTATAATCTTTTGTATTAAAACTAAAAATAATTTTACTCGCCAAGCCCTGTGGTGCATAAGC
>Ga0214168_1000770_pt1 | contig 12961 bp, 12 predicted proteins | sample LakMenepilimnion_FD_153002 | JGI IMG/M metagenome (GOLD analysis project Ga0214168, IMG submission 153002) | Freshwater microbial communities from Lake Mendota, WI - Practice 29OCT2010 epilimnion v4 | ecosystem: Environmental > Aquatic > Freshwater > Lake > Epilimnion/Euphotic zone | place: Lake...
TAAAAAAAGTGGCTGCCGGTTTGATGGTCGAGTTGGACGATGGCACTAGCCTGCATACAAAAAACGCCGTGCTGGCCATGGGCGTGCAAGGCAATTTGCGCAAACTGGAGATTCCCGGCGGCGACCTGCCGCAGATTCAATACCAACTGGACGATCCAGACGCCTACCAAAATGAAACCATAGTGGTGATTGGTGGCGGCGACAGCGGCGCAGAAAATGCCATTGCCCTATCGGCGCGCAACCAAGTCATTATTTTGAACCGCGCGGAAGACTTCAGTAATTGTAAGGAAACCAACCTCAGCCTGTTAACCGAAGCAAAAAACCGCGGCGTATTGGACTGGTTATTGGAGACCAAACCGCAATCCATAGAAGCCAATGCCAAGGGCGACTTCCCCATCACCGTTTTTGCCAACACGCCCAATGGCGTGGAGCGCATCCCTTGCCATAGGGTGATTGCTCGCTTGGGCGCCTTGTCACCGCGACCCCTATTAGAAAGTTTTGGCGTCGGCTTCTCCACGCCCGATTTATACGCTATGCCGCAATTGTCTTCCCACTACGAATCCAACGTAGCCGGTTTGTACGTGATAGGCGCGCTGGCCGGTTACCCTCTAATTAAACAAGGCATCAACCAAGGCTATGAGGTCATAGAGCACATTTTAGGCAACCCGGTTGAGCCGGCCGACAGCGCATTGTTGCGAGAAAAATTCGCCAGCTTTTGCACCGACCGCGGCATAGACGACGTGTTGGAGAAAATACGCAAAAGCGTGCCCTTGTTGGCCATGCTTAGCAGCTTGCAATTGCGCGAATTGGTACTAGAAAGCAATATATTGTTGCCGCAAGCCGGCGACGTGATATTTAAACGCAACGATTACAGCACCACCTTCTTCTTTATAGTGGAAGGGGAGCTGGACATATTAATCGACGACGATGACGTGCCCGATGGCCACCTTAAAGCCGGCGAATTCTTTGGTGAATTGGCCTTGGTATCAGGCCGTCGACGCGCCGGCACGGTGCGTGCTACGCAGCCCTGTGTGTTGATCGAAACGCCCAGACGAGTCATGCTGAAATTGGTTGATTCCGTGCAATCCATGCGCCGCATATTAAATGAGGTGGCGATTAAAACCATCATCCACTTGTGCATAGGCCTATCGCTGAGCGAAAAAGATTTAAACGACGTGGCCGATAATGCCACCTTAAAAAACTACGCCGCCGGCGAAGAATTATTCCATGAGGGCGACGAGGCCGATGGACTCTATTTGATTCAAAGCGGCTCGGTCACCGTTTCCCACACCATAGGCGGGCGTGACGTGGTGCTGTTTTATGTGGCCGCTGGCCATTACGTAGGCGAAATGTCTTTGGTCTCGGGCGAACCCCGTTATGCCACGGTGCGAGCAGCAATTGCCACGGAAGCAGTATTCATTGAAGCCGCACGCATGCGCGATATCATTGCGCGCAACCCAGAAATTCGCGGTGAATTGGATGCGCGCTATTTGCAGCATTTACAAGATCAAGAAAAACGCCAACAAATGGAAACGGTCTTTGAAAACAACCAAGTAGCCGTGGGCCAGCCCAGCCCATCCAACCTGATTTCCTTTTTAATTCAGCAAGGCGTGGGCGAAGCGACCGACGTGTTGTTGATAGACGAATCCTTGTGCGTGCGCTGCAACCATTGCGAGCAAGCTTGTGCCGACACCCATGGCGGTGCCACCCGTTTAGATCGCGATGCCGGGCCGATTTTTGCCAACATTCGCGTGCCCACGTCATGCCGTCACTGCGAGCACCCGCACTGCATGAAAGATTGCCCACCGGATGCCATCCACCGCGCGCCGCACGGCGAGGTTTACATCGATGACAGCTGCATAGGCTGCGGCAATTGCCAAGCTAACTGCCCGTACGACGTGATACAAATGTCGGAAATACACGAACAAAAAGAACCCAGCATCGTGCAAATGCTCTTGGGCATCAAACCCAAATCGGTACCGGTCAGCAACGGCGCCAAAGTGGCCGTGAAATGCGATATGTGTAAAGACATCAGTGGCGGACCGGTGTGCGTGCGCGCCTGCCCAGTCGGGGCCGCCTTACGCGTTAAACCGGAAGAATTGTTAAACTACGCTGGCGGCACAGCCAGCGAGGCCAACTTAATCAACGACGATGCAGATTAAAGGTTAAACCATGCAACACAGCAACTTCTTCGACTACAAAAAATACCGCTACTTCAAAGTAGCCGTGGTCATGATTTTGCTCGCTTTCGCCGCCTTTTTGTTGTTTGAACCGGCGGTGGGTCATTATGGTGGCAGTTGGTTAGGCTACACATTGGGCACAATTTCCGCCGGCTTGGTGTTTTGGATGGCCTGGTATGGCATACGCAAACGCCGCTACCGCAGCAGCGGCACCACCCAAGCCTGGCTGTCTGCGCACATCTACTTAGGCACTGCCCTGACTTTTATTGCCACTTTTCATAGCGGTTTTCATTATGGCTTGAACATCCACACGGTCACTTACGGCCTACTCATGATAGTCGTGATCAGTGGCTTTTTTGGCAATTACGCCTACATGATTTACCCGCGCTTAATGACGGAAAACATGGGCGAAGACAATTTAGACGGCTTGCTGTTACGCATTGCCGAAGCCGATAAAATGGCCAGGCAGATTGCCTTAATGATGCCAGACGACATCAATAACACCGTGGACAGAGCCTGCCGCGAGACTTCCATAGGGCTGGGCTTATTAGAGCAGTTACGTGGGTTTCAGCCGGACTGCCCTACGGCCATGGCCGTGCAAGAACTGACCGCGTTAGGGCAAGATTTACCCACCGAGCAACGCAAGCTTTACCGTGACCTTTATTCGCTCATGGTGCGCCGCGAATCCTTGGTGAAGCGCGCTAGGCAGGATTTGATGTACCGTGCCCGCATGGGTTTTTGGCTGTATTTTCACGTGCCGTTTGCCATCGCCTTAATCATGGCCATGATAGCGCACGTGCTAGCGGTCTTCTTTTATTGGTAAGCGATTTTAAATTCCATGATCAATTGCCTGTTAATTAAACTTTCTCACAGCAGCCGCGGCGTGCTATCGCGCAGTTACCGCACGCTAACGTCTGAAGAAATCAGCATAGGCCGCGGCGCCGAATGCGGTATCCACTTACTGGACCCGCGCTTGAGCATGCACCATGCCGTCATCAAGCGCATGGACGACGGCAGAATCCATTTGGTCGCCATCAACGGTGAGCTGGCAGTCGATGGCGTGGTGCAGAAAAACATAGAGTTAAGCCACGGCACCTTGGTCAGCATAGGGCCCTATCAAATAAAAGTGGAACCGGCCCCACCGGATGTGGACATAGCCATCTCGCTGATGTTATTGCAACGCTTACCGGACGATTTTCAAGATTTAAAATTGCGCACCCACGAACCCTTGCGTGGTGCAGCCAGCTTTAAACGCCGCATGGCCTTGTGGATGGCGGCTTTCATTGCCTTGGTTTTTATTGGCCTGCCCTTGGCGCAAAATTTAATCCCCAGCCTCAACAAAACCATGGCGCAATATCCATTGGGGTTTGACCGGGTTTGGAGCCCAGGTCATGTGTCGAATGCGCATTTGCATTTCGGCTCGCAGTGCTTCAATTGCCACGAAAAATTAACCGAACAGGTTAACGATCAAGCTTGTATCAAATGCCATCAAAATACCGCGCCGCACATTGCCGACCCAGCTTTGCAAAAACGCGTGTTCCACAGCAGCGGCAGACTGTCGGATGGCATGCGCTGCGCCGAGTGCCACAAAGAACACAAAGCGCCGCAACCATTGGCCAAACAAGACAACAACAATTGCGTGCAATGCCATGCCGACATCAAGGCAGTGGACCCTAAAAGCGCCTTATCCAATGTCAAAGATTTCGACCGCAGCCACCCAGAATTTAAGCTCAGCTTTATCCGCGACCACGCGGAACAACCAGGCATGACCCGCATAGAGCGCATCCCTCAAAGCGAAAGCGCGCGCTTAACGGAACAATCTGGTTTGAAATTCCCGCACTCACAACACGTGGGCTTGGTTCAAGGGCCGAACGGCGTGATGGACATACGCGAATTGACCTGCACGCAATGCCACCGCGGCGAAGGCAAAGAAATGCGCATTCAAGCGGTCGAATTTAAACGCGATTGCCAAGGCTGCCACGCCAATCAATTGCAACTCGGCTTGGGCGACAAAACCTTCAGTGTGCCGCATGGCGATGAAGAAACGGTAATGAACGCCTTAATCGCCAAGGCGCCCAAAGACAAGGCACGTTACGCCACGTCCTTAAAAGAAAACGGCTGTGCCTATTGCCATGAAATAGCACCCGAGAAAAAAGACGACAGCGTGCCATGGCGAGTCAAAAAAGTGACCATCAACCAAGATTGGTTTAGCAAAGCCGAATTTAATCATGCCTCGCACCGCACGCAAAAATGCGAGTCTTGCCATCAGGTAGCCGAATCCGAAAGCAGTCATGACGTGGCCATGCCGGACAGAAAAAATTGCTTGCGCTGCCATTCGGGTAACAGCCCGAAACCGAAACGCATTGCCAGCAGTTGCATGTCTTGCCATGCCTTCCATAACTCGCATTTAGCTGCCCCGCAAAAATAGCGTGGCGGAACTAAACGCAGTTTTTCATGCGGTGGGCATCGATGTCGGTGGCCTGAAAAAAGGCTACCATGCGGTGGTCAATATCAATCAGCATTACCATGCGCAATTTCACTCCACCGACCCTCAAGCCATAGCCCAATGGGCGCGCCAATTTCATCCTACCGTGATTGCCGTCGATGCCCCCTGCCTGTTTAGCCGAGCAGGCCGATCACGATCAGGTGAACGGGCATTAGTCAGCAATGGCCTACGCTGTTTTTATACGCCCACCCGAGCCATGGCAGAAAAAAGTCGCTTTTACGACTGGGTGTTCAATGGCGAGCGTCTCTACCAAGCGTTGGGGCTTCCGCTGTTTGATGGATTAGAAAGTGCCCAGCCCTGTGTGATTGAAACCTTTCCTCATGGCATCGCCACCGCTTACCAGCAGAGCCTGGGCGAGCCCAAAGCCATAGGCAACAAAGCGGCGCAACGCTTAAATGCCTTAAGCAATATCGCCGCTTACAATACGCGGCAGCTAAGCAACATCGATTTCATTGACGCCGCTTTGTGCGCCGTTGCGGCCGATTACTGCATAGCCAATCGCATCAGCGTTTATGGCGACAGCGAAGATGGCTTTATCGTCATTCCGCGCTTTTCTTCCAGCACGCATGAAAAATAATTGAACCTAGCGGCGGCATTAGGGACAAAAAGCCTGTTAACTTTTTCGCCCTAATTGAAAGCCATCAGCGTCATGAAACGATTTCTTCCATCTGCCTTATTGCTAGCTGCACACCTTGTGAACACCAGCACGGCCAATGCCCAACCTAATATCGCACAACTGTTGCCCTTGCACGAATCCATCGTGCAAATTTCCGTGGAGTTAGGCAACGGCAACGCGGGTACCGGTACCGGGGTGGTGATTAGCCCTGAATACGTGGTGACCAATTGCCACGTGATAGCCAATGGCAAAGGCGCCAACGTGGCCAAATACAACGACGGCTACAAACCCATTGCAATAAAAGCCGACTGGAAACACGACTTGTGTGCGCTTAAATTTGAAGGCTTACCGTTTAAGCCTGTGCAATTACGCGACTCGGCCACATTGGCTATAGAGGAAGAGGTGTTTAGCCTAGGTTACCCCAACGGCAATAACGTGCCGCAACCTTCTTATGGTGCCATTAAAGCCAAATACGCCATGGATGGCAGCCTTATCATTCGCTCCAACGCAGCTTTCTCTTTGGGCTCCAGCGGTGGCGCCTTGTTTGATCAAAAACTAAATTTAATAGGCATGACCACATTTAAAAGCCCTGGCCCCAATGGCTTTTTCTATAGCTTGCCGGTGGAATGGATTAAAGCCCTCATCGCCAGCAAAGACTTACTCAGTTTAAACACGGACGAAACGCCGTTTTGGGCCTTGCCTTTTGATAAGCAACCCCATTTCATGCAGGTGGTCATTCCCTATCAAAATAAAGATTGGACGACTTTGCATGCCGTCGCGCTAGCCTGGACTATCAGCCAACCAGAGGCGGCCGATGCATGGTATTACTTAGGGGTCGCTGACTATGGCCTAAACCACGCGCCTTTGGCTAAGACTGAGTTAAATAAAGCATTAAACTTGAATCCACAGCATTTAGAAGTGTTCATGCAACAAGCGAAAATAGCCTTAGAAGAGGCCGATTTTACTGCTTTGGATAAATTGACTCAGCGCATTGCCGAGTTGGATGCCTACGAATCGGAAGCGCTGGCCAGCAAAATCGTGGCCTTAAAACAAACTAAGGCTTTGCCGTCCAATAAATAGGCTGTTGCTCGCTGACGGCAAACACCATCATGTTGGCCCGTCTTAAGTTCTCTATCGCCTCGTCTTCGGATACGCCTTGCTTTAAGGCGTTAGCTTTGGCAATAGGTGCGCCGTAAGCCAACCATTTTGGGTTTTCTGTGTAGCCATGGTCAGCCATGCAACGGCGCATGACGTTGATCTTACGGCCTTCTTTTTCCAGCATCTGAAAAGCCACCACGGCGTTCATATTGGCCACCGCATTCTCGGCAATGCTGGCGCATTCGTCACCGGCTTTCTGCAAAGCTGTTTTCGCTTTGGGTTCGCTGCCATCGGTTTGATAGAGTGTCCACAGGTAGCCTAATAGCGGCAAGCCTATCAACAGTGGAATCACAAAACGTGCTTTAGTCATGGTAAGCCTCCTTTAACAACTGCAGGTCTTTGAGCACGGTTTGGGCATGCGTATCCGGCTCCACATTCAAATACATTTTAGCGACACGACCGGCTGGGTCAATTAAATAAGTATGGCGCTTTGCCAACTTAAAATAAGGCAAATTCATCAACGCGCCATAGGCTTTAGCGACGTCGCCTTGCTTGTCCGCCAACAGCGGAAAGGGTAAACGGTGCTGGCTGGCAAAGCCGGCGTGAGCGGCACTGCTGTCCACACTGACACCCACTACCTGGGCGCCAATTTTCTGCAGAGCAGAGTGCTCATCGCGAAAGCGGCAGGCTTCTTTGGTGCACCCCGGCGTGTTGTCTTTTGGGTAAAAATACAGCACCAACCAACGCCCTTTAAATTCGTCCGATTGCCTGAGCTGACCGTTTTGATCCATCAGGCTAAAAGCCGGTGCCAAGGCCCCTACTTTTAATTGAGCGCTGGGAGAAGATTTAACGTAGACCAGCACTAGCAATGCTGCCAGCGCGATAACCAACAGCAAGAGCTTAATCACGGCGTTTCCCCTAAATCAAAGTTGCGTCTGTGGTGGCAGGTGTAGCCATCCGGAAACTGCATGATGTATTTTTGGTGTTTTTCTTCAGCCGGGTAAAAAGCTTGGAACGCTTGCAACTGGGTCACCACTGGCATGCCCCATTGACCGGAGGCATTGACCGTGGCGATGACTTGCTCGACCACGCTTTTTTGCGCTTCATCCAGGTAAAAAATGGCTGATCGGTATTGCGTGCCAATGTCGTTGCCTTGCTGATTGGGTTTGGTTGGGTTGTGCACCCGAAAAAATTCAAACAGCAAGTGTTTTAGTGTTACCGTTTCCGTGTCAAACTCCACCATCAGGGTTTCAGCATGGCCAGTGGTGCCGGTGGTCACTTCACGGTAGCCGACATTGGCAATGTGGCCTCCGGAAAAGCCCACTTGGGTGGCAAGCACACCGGGCATGTGCCTAAATAATTCTTCCATGCCCCAATAACAGCCGCCGGCTAGGTATAATTTTTGTAAATTTTTCATGAGGACTCTGAGTGCGTAAATAAGAAATTGTTCAAACGGCCAAACCTTATTTTATAGACGTTAAAAAAGCCTAACCTGTTGGTAAGGCTTTTATTTTACTTTGTGTCAGGATTTCGCTAAGAGAAACGTCAAAATTCTTCACCTTTTACAAAAAGACAACATTTGCCAATCTACTTTATTTTTGGTGCACAATTATTTAAACAAATTTCATTTTAACCTCTAGTGCAAAACTCATACCACTCATGCATTTAAGATTGAATTTGAGAGTGGATACTTAGATTATTTTGATTAGCAACTTTTAAATCTATTAGTAAGTTAATTTAAGCTGAAGGGTAAATAATTATGTCTAAAAAAATCATTCTAATTTTAGCCGCCACCTCATTAATTCATCAAACAGCGCTGGCTGATGATAATGGCAAATGGAATGTAAAACTTTACGGTGGATTATCTACTTTAAGCAATCAGCAAATCAATCAGACTAATGTTGCTAGTGTTGGATCTACCGGAAATATTAACAATGGTAATGGTTTTATGGCGGGAGGCTCGGCCGGCTTCAATTTCACTAATAATCTATCCGTTGAATTAGCGTGGGATTATAGATCGAATGATTCCAAAACGAATTTCTCTGATGGAAGCAATTTTAGTGACGGAAATTTCGCATCCAATATATTTTTCATCAATAGCCGTTATACATTCGATTCATTTTCGCAAACCAAGCTTCGTCCATATGTTGGGGCAGGGTTAGGATATGTAGAGGAAATTGATATTGATTTAAAGTCTGGCGGCGTTGAACGGTCGTATTCCAAAAATAATGAAATTGCTTATCAGTTTTTAGCCGGTGCTTCATACCCTATTACTGAGCAAATTGATTTGGACGCTGGTCTACGATATGTGCTTGTTGATAACATTAAGCTCAAAAGTGAAAGTGGTTCTGGCGAACTAAGAAACGTAGACTACGACCCTCTGTCCTTAGTGATTGGCCTAAGCTACAAATTTTAGCTAAATGGTAGAGTTTAAAATTATTTTTTCATAAGTGCTTTATTGATTATTTGAAAATATCACACTGATCACAGTTTAAAATTAGATTTGTATTCTTATGATTTGTTACACGAGGGCAAGAAGTTAAGTGTTAATTAACAATAGCGAAACCCAAAAATATTTTTTTTGGATCAGTATTTTTCTTATCCTATTATTTACGTTCCTTCAGCCAGCAGCTACCTCAGGTGCTGGATTTTGGGTTCGTCTGCTAATCTGGACTATTCAAATTGGCATTTTGGTGCCATCTCTCATTTTCATTCATATTCAACTTCAAAGAAATCATTTTTTTGACCAGCTAAATGACTGGAAGAAATTATTACTATCGGGATTTATGGGATGTTTTTTATTCCTACCCTTTGCTTTATTAATTGATTATTTGATGGGGCTTGATGACTGGTCAAAAATAAATAATATAGCCCAAGCTCAAAATATTATTTTGAATGAAATAGGTGGTATGTTTCCCCCTGCAATGCTAACTTGGGCAGCAATAAACACCCCGCGAATACTAAATCTTAATTTTTCAAACAAATCATCTAGCGAAATCGTTCAATCAAAAGCATATGTTGCTAATGCTCATGAAGCAAGAGAAGCTCCTCCTCTAGAGAAAAGTGAATTTTTTAATAAATTTTCTAAATCAATTGGCACCGAAATTATATACATGATGTCAGAGTTACATTATGTTCGAGTGGTTACCATGACCGGAGAGATGCTGATCTTACACAACCTGAAAGATGCTATTTCAGAATTGCCTTCCGAGTTTACTGGAATTCAAACACACCGATCTTTCTGGGTATGCTTAAAGTATATCGATACTATTAAAGAGAAAAGAAACCGAAGTATTTTGATGCTTTCAAATGGAAAATCCATTCCGATAAGTCGAAGACGGTTAGGGCGGGTCAAGGATCTTCTTGATAAAAATGCGCTGTAGGCTAGAATCCAACTCAAATAAATCTATAGCTTGATGGTCTTGGTTCGTAGCTTAGCCATTTATATGTTAACAAAGACTAATTAAAATTTTACTGTTTTTATTTGGAAAAAATTCAAACAGCAAGTGTTTTAAAGTGTCCGTTTACGTGTCAAACTCCACCATCAGGGGTTCAATGTGGCCGGTGGTGCCGGTGGCCACTTCATGGTGTCTCTTAGTGCATAAATAAGAAATTGTTCAAACGGCCAAACCTTTTTACTGCTTATGGCTCATACTAATGTATATCGATTTTTTTGAGGTAAAAAATGATTTTTTCCAAGCTAGCCATTCAATTATCCGAATCGGGTTGGATGCCCGATTTTCTAATTCGTTACGGCATACGCCAACTTAGCAAACAACGTTTGATTGAGATTTCTGCTGGCAACACGGAAATAGCCAGCGAGTTTCGCGCCCGCTTTTTTCAAAGCATGCGCCAAGCTCAAATTGCCCCCTTACCGGAAATGGCCAACGCCCAACACTACGAAGTACCGGCGGCTTTCTTTGATTTGGTGCTGGGTAAGCACCGCAAATACAGCAGTTGTTTTTGGCCTAACGGGGTAGACAACTTAGATCAAGCCGAACACCATGCCTTAAGTCAAACTTGCTTGCATGCCAACTTGCAAAATGGCCAACATGTCTTGGAATTAGGTTGCGGTTGGGGCTCGTTGTCTTTATGGATGGCCAGGCATTATCCGGCAAGCCAAATCACCTCGGTATCCAATTCCAAATCGCAACGCGATTTTATTTTAGCCATCGCTAAAAAAGAAAACCTAAGCAACCTCAATGTCATTACTTGCGACATGAATAACTTTGACATCAAGCAGCAGTTTGATCGCATCGTCTCGGTTGAAATGTTCGAACACATGCGCAATTACCACGTGCTGTTTGAAAAAATCAACTCATGGTTAGCACCGCAAGGCCAATTTTTTATGCACATTTTTTGCCACCGCGACGTGCCTTATGCGTTTGAAGTGCAAGGCGATGACGATTGGATGAGCCAGTTCTTTTTTTCCGGTGGCTTTATGCCCAGCGACGACACGCCCAGCCAATTTCAATCGCACCTTAAATTAAGTCGGCAATGGCGTTGGGATGGCAGGCATTACGAGAAAACCGCCAATGCTTGGTTGACCAATATGGATGACAACGAGGCCGTCATCAACGGCATCTTGGCCGAATGTTATGGCCCAGCCAACGTGGTGCTGTGGCGTCAACGCTGGCGCATTTTCTTCATGGCCTGTGCCGAGTTATTTGGCTACCAAGGTGGCCAAGAATGGTGGGTGAGCCACTATCTGTTTGAAAAAAATGGGGGCTAAGCATGCTGTTTAACATTATCGGCTTTCAAATCGGTTGGTTTGCCTGCGTTTTAGGGGCGGCTTATCACGCACCTTGGTTAGGTGTGTTTAATGCCCTTTTCATCCTGATGTTGCACTGCAAACGGTCCAAGCACAAACAAGCAGAAAACAACTTGCTGTTGCTGGCGGCTTTATTCGGCTTGGTTTTTGACAGCTTGTTGCTGCAATTGGGTTGGGTTTCTTTTGAACCCGTGGCGTATTGGCCGGATGCGTTATCGCCGCCGTGGATGATAGCGTTATGGGCCTTGTTTGCCAGCACCTTAAACATCAGCCTAAATTGGCTGAAAAAATACACGCTTCTGGCCTACTTGCTCGGCGCTGTTTCTGGGCCGTTGTGTTACTGGGCAGGCGAGCGCTTAGGTGCACTGCACTTGGTTAATTTCAATATGGCCATGGTCTATTTAGCCGTGGGTTGGGCCATAGCAGTGCCACTGTTGCTAAAAGTGGCCTCAACCTTATTGAATAAGGAAACAAATCGTGTTTAATGTTGCGCATTATTTATTGACCCTCATTCCCATGTCCATGATGGCCATACTGGCTTGGACCTTAAGTTTAAAAGACAACAACGTCACTCTGGTGGACACGCTCTGGGCGTTGTTTTTCTTGTTTAGCACGCTGTTTAGTTTTTTTGCTTACGCCGACCCTAGTCCGCGTGCTTGGTTAACCTTAAGCTTGGTGGCGATCTGGGCTTGCCGCTTAAGCGGGCACTTGCACAATCGCAACCACAACAAGCCAGAAGACGCTCGCTACCAAGCCATACGCGCGCGCAACCAACCCAACTTTAGGATCAAAAGCCTGTATTTGGTGTTTTTATTGCAAGCCGTGTTGGCTTGGATTATCGCCACGCCCTTGCATGCAGCAACGATCTCGACCAATGCACTCAATGCTTGGGATGCCCTAGGCATAGCGCTGTGGTTAATCGGCATGTTTTTTCAAGTGCTGGGCGACAGCCAACTGGCGCGCTTTGTCGCGCAGGCGGGCAACAAAGGCAAGGTGCTAAGCAGCGGTGTTTGGCGTTATACCCGCCACCCCAATTACTTTGGGGAAGCCTGTATTTGGTTTGGCTACGGTTGCTTAGGCTTGGCCAGCGGCGCATGGTGGACACTGATCTCTTCCATATTCATGACTTATCTATTGGTCAAAGTAACCGGTGCAAAATTACTGGAAGCCGACATCGCCAAGCGACGTCCTGGCTACAGCACTTACATGCAAACCACCTCAGGCTTTGTGCCTTGGTTTCCCAAAAAAGGCGACTAACTTATGGCCCGCATACAAATTAAAACACTTTTATTATTTTGCCTACTTTTACCAGGCATAGTGGCGGCACAAACTTGGCAATTCGATGTGTCCATGGACGGCAAAGCCATAGGCACGCATGACTTTGTCCTGGATGAAAAAGAAGACGGCCAACTGGCCTTAAAAAGTGAGGCGAAATTCAACGTAAAATTTTTGTCTATTAGCGTGTTTAAATACCACCATCAAGCCAATGAACTTTGGCAAAACGATTGCTTGAAAAAATTGGACGCCAAAACCCAAGAAAACAGCAAAGCCACTGTGGTAGGCGGCACGCAAGACAAAGCAGCGTTTAAAGTGGTCGCACCAACGCCCTTGGAGATAGGCCAACAATGCGTCATGACCTTTGCCTATTGGAACCCAAAAATACTGCAACAAAAGAAGTTGTTAAACCCACAAACCGGCGAGTACTTGACCACCCAAATCACCTCGCTTGGTCAAGAGACCATACAGGTTAAAGGCCAAACAAAAAAAGCCGAGCGCCATAAAATTCTCAC
>Ga0214168_1000772_pt1 | contig 12936 bp, 10 predicted proteins | sample LakMenepilimnion_FD_153002 | JGI IMG/M metagenome (GOLD analysis project Ga0214168, IMG submission 153002) | Freshwater microbial communities from Lake Mendota, WI - Practice 29OCT2010 epilimnion v4 | ecosystem: Environmental > Aquatic > Freshwater > Lake > Epilimnion/Euphotic zone | place: Lake...
TATCGGGCCGGATGTTATCGATGTTCAAGCCTTGTATAAACAAACAGGTTTATTTACTTACGACCCTGGATTTACGTCAACAGCTAGCTGCACATCTACGATTACCTACATCGACGGTGAAGAAGGCATACTACTTTATCGCGGCTATTTAATTGAAGAACTTGCGGAGCGTTGTACATTCTTAGAAGTTTGCCATTTACTTTTGCATGGTGAGTTGCCCACCCCTGAAAGCCTGAAAGCCTTCGAACACAATATTACCATGCACACCATGGTGCATGATCAGTTGACCAACTTTTTCAAAGGGTTTCGTCGTGATGCGCATCCTATGGCGATTATGGTCGGGGTTGTTGGCGCATTATCGGCGTTTTACCATGACGCGCTCGATATTAAATCGAAAAAAGATCGCGATTTAAGTGCGATTCGGTTAATTGCAAAAGTGCCAACCATTGTTGCGATGTGTTACAAATACAGCATTGGTTTGCCGTTTATGTACCCAAACAACAAATTGAGCTACGTTGAAAACTTCATGCGCATGATGTTTGCAACCCCCTGCGATGATTATGTGCAAAATCCCGTTTTAGTGAATGCACTTGAGCGCATTTTAATTCTCCATGCAGATCATGAACAAAACGCGTCAACATCAACTGTACGTCTTGCCGGCTCAAGTGGTGCAAATCCTTACGCGTGTATTACGGCGGGGATTGCTTGTCTTTGGGGCGCAGCGCACGGCGGCGCGAACGAAGCGGTTCTCAATATGCTTAAAGAAATTGGTGATGTGTCAAACATTCCTAAATTCATTGAACGTGCAAAAGATAAAAACGATCCATTCCGTTTAATGGGTTTTGGTCATCGTGTGTATAAAAATTATGATCCTCGTGCAAAACTCATGCGAGCGACTTGCTACGATGTGTTAGCAGAATTGAAATTAGAAGATGACCCGATGTTCAAATTAGCACTTGAACTCGAACGTTTTGCACTCGAAGACCCTTATTTTATCGCCAAAAAATTATATCCAAACGTTGATTTTTATTCAGGCATCGTACTTCACGCCTTAGGGATTCCCACTAATATGTTCACCGCTATTTTTGCAATGGGTCGCACTATTGGCTGGATTGCGCATTGGGATGAAATGATTGCTGATCCAGAGCAACGCATTGGTCGTCCGCGTCAGCTCTATCGTGGCTCTGCGCAACGTGATTTACCTTCTCAACATCGTTAATTTATTTTTTTAAAATGACTATACAAAATAAATCGGCTCATCAAATTGCCAGTGTACTAACCGAAGCGCTGCCTTATATTCGGCGGTTCAAAAACAAAATCATCGTCGTCAAATTTGGCGGCAATGCGATGATTGATGACGATTTGAAACACAGTTTTGCCCGCGATATTGTGCTGATGAAGTTAGTGGGTTTAAATCCTATTGTGGTTCACGGTGGTGGGCCACAAATTGGCAATTTACTTAAGAAAATTGGCAAAGAAACCGGTTTTATTGATGGTATGCGCGTCACCGATAGCGAAACCATGGACGTCGTTGAAATGGTACTCGGTGGCCTTGTCAATAAAGAAATTGTTCACTTAATTAATCAACATGGCGGAAAAGCAGTTGGATTAACAGGTAAAGACGGCAATTTTATTCGCGCTAAAAAAATTCAACTCAAAAAGTCCAGTGTTGACAATGAAGCCTCTGAAATTATTGACTTAGGTCATGTGGGTGAAGTAACGAGCATTGATACTGCTGTACTGGATATGTTAGCTGACAGTGATTTCATTCCCGTTATTGCGCCTATTGGCGTGGGTGAAAAGGGTGAATCGTATAACATCAACGCTGATTTAGTCGCTGGCAAAATTGCCGAAGAACTCAAAGCCGAAAAGCTCATTTTGCTCACCAATACCGCTGGTATTTTAGATAAACAAGGCGAACTGCTCACCGGTTTATCACTTTCAGATATTGATGACCTCATTGCCGATGGCACCATTTCTGAAGGCATGATTCCTAAAACACGTTGCGCGACCGATGCACTGCAAGGCGGCGTCACTAGCGTGCACATCATTGATGGTCGCGTCAATCATGCTGTATTGCTTGAATTATTTACCGATCAAGGCGTAGGCACACTGCTTCTCAACCATTAAACCTCTATTCGTGTGGGCGCAGACCATGGCGCTCACACACCTATCACTTAAATACATCACAAGAGTACCAACATGAAAGCCATTGTTATGACAGCCATCGGCGAAAGTGACGTTCTCGTTGAGCAAACACTTGAGCAGCCCACTCTTCAAACGTCCACACAAATTAAAGTGCGTCTGCACGCTGCTGGCGTTAATCCGGTCGATACAAAAGTACGTCGCAACGGCTTGTTTTACCCTAATGCCACTTTACCTGCTGTATTAGGTTGCGATGGTGCGGGTGAAGTAGTTGAAATCGGTGCTGACGTCACACAATTCAATATTGGCGACAAAGTCTGGTTTTGTCATGGAGGTCTCGGGCGCGAGCAAGGCAATTATGCGCAGTACACCGTCATCGATTCACGTTGGGCGAGTTTAATGCCTCAGTCTGTTTCATTTGAAACGGCTGCCGCTGCGCCTTTAGTCTTAATTACTGCATGGAATGCGTTATTTGAACGAGGCAATTTGCAAGCAGGGCAAACCGTACTCATTCACGCTGGCGCGGGTGGCGTAGGTCATGTCGCTATTCAACTCGCTAAAATGGCCGGCGCACATGTTATTACCACGGTCAGCTCAACGGAAAAGGCGGAATTTGTTAAAACACTGGGCGCTGACGACATCGTTTTCTACAACACAAGCAACGTAACCGATGAAGTCAATCGTTTAACGCAAAACCGTGGCGCAGATTTAGTGTTTGATACCGTTGGCAGCGACGTGTTTAAACTCAGTATTGGCTGTACCGCGCATTTTGGGCGTTTAATTACTATTCTCGATGCGTCACATTTGGATTTAAGCGAAGCGCGAATGCGTAATTTACTTATCGGTTTTGAATTGATGCTTACCCCCATGCTGCGTGATTTGGATTCAGCACGCGATAAACACGTTGAACTTCTCAAAAAATGTGCCGATTTAATTGACGCGGGTACGCTGAAAATTCATGTCAGTGAGGTACTTCCTCTCGAACATGCGTCACGCGCTCATGATTTAATAGAAGCCGGCCGCACGACGGGCAAACTGGTTCTTTCCATTTAATATAAAACGTAATTAGTTAAAGATGTTTGATTTCCTAGACAAAAAACACACCATTGCTGGCGCAGGTTTCAATCGCTGGCTTATGCCGCCTGCTGCGCTCGCGGTACATTTATGTATTGGCATGGCCTATGGATTTTCCGTTTTTTGGCTACCGCTTTCAAAAGCGATTGGCATCAAGCAAAGCCTTGCCTGCCCACCAGACGTGAATTTTTTCGCTGAACTATTTATCACCACCTGCGACTGGAAAATTTCCACACTAGGCTGGATGTACACGCTATTTTTCGTCTTTTTAGGCTCGTCAGCTGCGCTTTGGGGCGGATGGCTTGAACATGTGGGGCCACGTCGCGCTGGCGTTGTCAGTACGCTTTGTTGGTGTGGCGGTATGCTCCTCTCTGCCTTAGGCATTTATACTCACCAATTCTGGCTCATGCTGCTTGGCTCGGGTGTTATTGGTGGTATTGGCCTTGGTCTTGGCTATATTTCGCCTGTGTCGATGTTAATTAAATGGTTCCCCGATAAACGTGGCATGGCAACAGGCATGGCCATCATGGGATTTGGCGGCGGTGCGATGATTGGCTCACCACTAGCTACACTGCTCATGGGACATTTTGCGAGTGAAACCGATGTAGGTGTCATGCAAACCTTTTTGGCAATGGCAAGTATTTATTTCATCTTTATGATGAGTGGCTCACTCACCTATCGCCTTCCTGTTTCGGGTTGGCATCCCGCGCATTGGAACCCATCGCAGTTGCATTCGAATAAAAAAATGGTGACGCCCCATCATGTCCACGTCAAAAATATTTTTAAAATTAAGCAATTTTGGCTACTGTGGGGCGCATTATGTATGAATATCAGCGCAGGTATTGGCGTGATTGGAATGTCCTCTCCCATGCTACAAGAAGTATTTGGTGGAAAACTCATCGGCCTTGAGAAAACCTACAGTGAACTCGATAAACCCGAACTTGCCGCCATTGCCGCTGTCGCCGCTGGTTTCACCGCATTGCTAAGTTTATTTAACATTGGTGGACGCTTTTTATGGGGCAGTTTATCTGACAAATTAGGCCGAAAACTCACCTTTTTGATTTTCTTTGTCATCGGTGGCGCACTCTATTTGAGCGCAGCAAACAGCGCCTCAGCGGGTGATAAACTCTTTTTCATTGGCGCGATGTGCCTTATTCTCAGTATGTACGGCGGTGGATTTGCGACGGTTCCAGCTTACTTAGCCGATTTATTTGGCACGCAAATGGTAGGCGCTATTCACGGCAGACTACTCACCGCATGGGCCACCGCTGGCATTTTAGGCCCCGTGATTGTGAATTATATGCGTGATTATCAACTCGGTTTAGGTCTACCGCGTGAGCAAGTATATAACCAAACACTTTGGATTCTAGCAGGCCTTTTAATGATTGGTCTTATTTGTAATTTGCTGATTTCCCCTGTTGCTGAAAAATGGTTTATGTCCCCTCAAGAACTCGCTGACGAAAAACACCATGCGCGTGACGTAAAACATCAAGAAGAAATGGGCCAAACCGACGACATGGTAAAATCAACACCGATTATTTTTGTATTAACAGCATGGTGCGTGGTGGGATTGCCGCTTGCATGGGGCATTTACAAAACACTTGGCAACGTCAGTAAGTTTTTTGTTTAATCCCTCGCACCTAACCTACATTCACTTTATAAAATTGAAGGAAACAGAGTCTCATGGAAAAAACGTATTCACCGCACGACATTGAACAACGTTGGTATCAAACGTGGGAAGATAAACAATACTTTGCTCCCAGCGGAAAAGGGGATCCTTATTGCGTGATGATTCCACCGCCCAATGTGACGGGTAGTTTACACATGGGGCACGCGTTTCAAGATACCATTATGGATGCGCTTATTCGCTATCATCGCATGAAAGGCTGCAACACACTCTGGCAAGCCGGTACCGACCACGCGGGGATTGCTACGCAAATGGTGGTTGAGCGTTTATGTAATGCCGAAGGGAAAACGCGCCACGATTTTGGTCGTGAAAAATTTATTGAAAAAATCTGGGAATGGAAAGAAGAATCCGGTGGCACGATTACGCGTCAACTGCGTCGTATGGGTTCGTCGCTTGATTGGTCGCGCGAGCGTTTCACCATGGACGAAGGCATGTCGGGCGCCGTGCAAGAAGTGTTCATCGAACTTTACCGCGAAGGCTTAATTTATCGCGGCAAACGACTCGTTAACTGGGATCCGGTCCTTCATACAGCGGTATCCGATTTAGAAGTGCTGTCCGAAGAAGAAAACGGTTTTATGTGGCATTTGCGCTACCCGCTTTCCAATGGTCAAGGACATTTAATTGTCGCCACGACGCGCCCTGAAACCATGCTCGGTGACGCGGCAGTCGCTATTAACCCCAAAGATGAGCGCTACCAGCATTTGCTCGGTGAATTTATTGAATTGCCGCTAACAGGCAGACTTATTCCCATTATTGCCGATGATTATGTGGATCCTGAATTTGGAACGGGTTGCGTAAAAATTACGCCAGCGCATGATTTTAACGACTATGAAGTCTGGACACGCCATCGCCATACATCAGCCATTCAAGACTTGCCACACAGTGGTTTGATTAATATTTTAACGGTCAATGCAAGTATTAACGATGATGCGCTGATTCCTGAAAAATACCGTGGCCTTGATCGCTTTGAAGCGCGTAAACACATTGTCGCGGATTTTGAGGCCGCTGGTCTGCTTGAAAAAATTGTTGACCATAAATTGATGGTGCCGCGCGGTGATCGCAGCCAAAGCGTGATTGAACCGTTTTTGACCGATCAGTGGTATGTCAAAGTCGCCCCACTCGCCGCGCCAGCGATTGCCGCTGTTGAAAATGGCGATATTAAATTTGTTCCCGATAACTGGAAAAATACCTATTTTGATTGGATGCGCAATATCCAAGATTGGTGTATTTCACGCCAAATTTGGTGGGGACATCGCATTCCAGCATGGTATGACGACAAAGGTAATATTTATGTTGGCAGTAGCGAAGCGGAAATTCGTGAAAAACACCATTTACCCGCAGATTACGCGCTAAAACAAGACGAAGATGTACTCGACACTTGGTTTTCATCTGCGCTTTGGCCGTTTTCGACACTCGGCTGGGATGGCAAAAATGAGCCCGACATGCTCAAAACTTTTTACCCCACAAGCGTGCTTGTGACAGGTTTTGACATTATTTTCTTCTGGGTCGCTAGAATGATTATGATGGGACTCAAATTTCGTGGCGAAGTACCGTTTAAAGAAGTCTATATTCACGGCCTTGTGCGCGACGCAGAAGGTCAAAAAATGTCTAAATCCAAAGGGAATGTGCTTGATCCTATCGACATTATCGACGGCATTGATTTAGAAACCCTCGTAGCAAAACGCACGTCTGGCATGATGCAACCGCATTTGCAGAAAAAAATTGAACAAGCCACACGCAAACAATTTCCCGACGGGATTCAATCTTATGGCACCGATGCACTGCGTTTCACCTTTGCGTCACTTGCCTCAACGGGGCGTGATATTCGCTTTGATTTAGCGAGAACCGAAGGTTACCGTAATTTCTGCAATAAACTCTGGAATGCAGCGCGTTATGTGCTGATGAATACAGAAGAGCAAGATTGTGGTTTAACGGGTGAATGTGAATTTTCACAAGTGGATCGCTGGATTGTGTCGCGTTTAAATCAAGTCATTGCCACAACCAGTCACGCCATTGACCATTATCGTTTCGATTTAGCCGCTCACGCGCTTTATGAGTTTACATGGAACGAATACTGCGATTGGTATTTAGAGCTCGCTAAAGTATCGCTACAATCGGATAACGAAAACTTGCAACGTGGTACGCGTAAAACGTTATTACACGTACTCGAAACGATACTGCGTTTAGCGCATCCGATTATGCCATTTATTACTGAAGAAATTTGGCAACGTGTTGCACCGCTGGCAGGTATTGAAGGCGACACCATTATGTTGCAACCCTACCCGTTTGCTGATGAATCTGAAATCGATTCCCATGCTATCGATGCAACGGATTGGTTAATGTCGGTTATTTTGGGTGTGCGTCGTATTCGCGGTGAAATGAATATTGCGCCAAGCAAACCGCTACCCGTGTTACTGCAAAATGGCTCTGAAAAAGATGCGCAGCGTCTTGAGATCAATCGTGTATATTTACAAAAATTAGCACGTTTGGAAACCATGACATGGCTAAGTGTAGACGATACAGCACCTGAATCCGCTATCGCGTTAGTTGGTGAGATGCAAATTTTAATTCCGATGGCGGGATTAATTGATAAAACAGCAGAACTCGCGCGTCTTGATAAAGAAATTCAAAAAGTACGCAACGATTTACCACGCGTTGAAGGAAAATTAAATAATCCTTCTTTTGTTGATAAAGCACCTGCGGACGTTCTCGAAAAAGAACGCGCGAAACTCGCCGACATGCAATCGCTATTACATAGCTTAGAATCACAACACGCAAAAATCAGCGCGTTATAAATGCAACGCAAGATGCAACGAGCTTAAAAACGTCGTTGCATCTTGATAGCCAATCACACGACGGCGTTTATCTTCTTGCTTGTCATTGAAGAATAAAATGGCTGGCGGTCCCACTAAATTAAAATGCGCAAGTAACGCCTTATCGGCTTCTGTGTTATGAGTAACATCCACTTGCAACAGCACAACATTCATTAACGCCTGTTTCACCTTTTTATCGGTAAACGTTTGGCTTTCCATTTCTTTACATGAAATACACCAATCTGCATAAAAATCGAGCATAACAGACTGATGGCGCTGACTAGCCTGCGCTAATTTTTTTTCTAATTCATCAACTGACGTCACGCGCTCAAACGCTAACCCCAAATCAACATGATTTTCTTGCGTATTCGCTAAGGGTTTCAATGGATTGGTATGGCCTAAACTCACCCCAACAAGCATCAACGTGCCATAAATAAGCATAATAACGCCGATACTTTTCCAAAAAACTTGCCATGCTGTTTTCGTTTCAGGCAGTGTATCGAGCGCATTGAGATAAATAGCGGGCATAATGAGCCAGATTGCCCATAACAATAAAGTGACTGGTGCAGGCAAAATGCGACTCAGCAACCAAATTGCCATGCCTAGCATGACAACACCAAACCCTTTTTTAATCGCGTTCAGCCACGCGCCCGCTTTGGGCAAATATTTTTGGGCAGATACGCCAAGTAATAGCAGTGGCAACCCCATGCCAAGACCCAGCATAAATAATGCCGCGCCACCCAGCAACACATCACCCGTTTGACCAATGTAAATTAACGCCCCCGCTAAAGGTGGCGCCACGCAAGGCCCAACAATTAAAGACGATAATGCGCCCATCATGGCCGCGCCAGCAAAACCTTCATGATGTTGATGACTTGAATGATACAGTTTACTCGTGAGTTTCTCGGGTAATCCTAGCGTAAAAAAATCAAACATCGACAATGCAAGCACCACAAAAACGCCGCTAAAAACACTAATCACCCATGGATTTTGAAGCGCCATTTGCAGATTTTGCCCAAAAATAGCCGCTAACACACCAAAGACGGTGTACATCAACGACGAGGCAACGACATAGCTCAATGACAGTAGAAAAGCGCGTTGTGTACCGCGTTGCCCCACAATAATGCCCGATAGAATGGGAATCATTGGAAAAATACAAGGCGTAAACGCCAGCAACACACCAAACCCCAGAAAGCTAATTAACGTTAACGCGAAATTCCCTTGCGTAAGTGCGCTCACAATTTGATTTTGCTCAGATTCCATTTCCTCGGGCAATGCACTAACGGTTTGTGCAACGGGTAAATTCAACGCGACTTCTTTGGTCATGGGAGGATAACACACGCCACGATCAGCGCATCCTTGAAAACTGGCTACGAGCGTTAAGGTTTGCTCACCCGAATTCTCACGCAGCAATGGCACATCAAAATTCAATCCCTCATAGAAAATTTCTACTTTGCCAAAGGCTTCATCATTTTTTGGCAAACCGTTTGGAATCGAATAATCACCAAGCTTTACGCCATTTACATCGCGCAATTCAAGCTTAATTTTTTCCCGATACAGATAGTAATTAGGCGCAATTTCCCAATTCACATAAAGTGTATTCCCATCTTTAATACTTGCCGAAAATTCAAACGCCTGCTCAGGTTGAAGTAATTCATCCGAAAATAAATTTAACTTCACTGCCGATGCATTAAATACTAACTCTTCAAGCGACTTCGCTTTTTCTTGAGCAGAAAATACGGGGGCGTTAACAAACAACAATAACGCTGTGATAATCATTAAGACATAACGTGACATGAACTCGTAATCCACTGTAAATAATCAGGCAAACCGCGTTCAATAGGCAACGCGATAATTTCAGGTACATCGTAGGGATGGTTTTGTTTGATAAAATCCTCAATGAGAGCGTAATTCTCGGCAGGTATTTTAATCAGTAGCAGTTGCTCTTGCGCGGTTTCAATTTGACCTTCCCACGCATAAACCGACGTAATAGCGGGTAAAATGTTCACGCAAGCCGCAAGCTTTTTCTCAACTAATGATTGGGCGCATTGTCTCGCTAAATCCATATTTGGAAACGTGCATAAAATGACTTGGTAAGCCTTTGTCATGATAGATTTCGTAAAAATAGAGGAAAACACATATTATCCTAGAAAATAGTCAAAAATGCCTTTATATTGTCACTAACCTTTTACTTTGTTTATGCCAATTTTATGAAAATATTTAGAGTGCTTTTTATTGCCATTATCGTGATGTCTTTTTTAGAACTGTACGTTCTTATCGCCGTTGGCAGCATTTTGGGCGCATTTCTCACCATTTTATTGATTATTGCCAGTGCTGGACTAGGCGCTTATCTATTGAAAGAACAAGGACTTGCCACATGGCAACGGTTTCAAGAAACGCTTGCACGGCAAGAAGTGCCTGCGTATGAATTGATGGAAGGTTTTTTAATTTTAGTAGGCGGTGCACTGCTCCTAACACCCGGTTTTATCACAGATGCAGTCGGCCTTATTTGCTTGTTGCCGTCACTACGCAAAACGATTATCAGCTACATTATGAAATATTATTTCATCCCACCAAACAGCGGCAATGAAAACGCGTTAGAAGGTGAATTTCGCAAAGAAGACAACTAACTCACTCAAATCAAAAATTAAGTGGATATACACTGCGCAATTTAAATAATTTTGCGCAGTATATTATGAGTTTATGGGCATTAAGTCATTTCGACAACCACTATTTTCAAAAACATTCGAAATCGTCGTATAAAAAAGGCTTTCTAATTGAGACTTTTTGTCGATGGCGCAAAAAAACCATATCTCTCAAATACTGCAATACCAATTGATTTCGCTTTTTGCCTGTCATTTAACTGCTATTCATTATATTAGTTCAATTAAAATCCAACATAGCAAGTATTCCTATTTAATTCAATTACTGTTGTCAATTTCGTCTTAAAGCGTTATTTAAGCGTTACCAAGGTAACGTTCTGATTGATGAACTAAGCAAAACTAAAATACTTTTATTATTCTCAATTAAGAAACTATAAATTAATAAATTAGCATATTGTCAATTAATAATTACAGCGTATATTAATCATCAACTTAGTTATTTTAATTGCACATATGGGTAAATATTATGAAAAAATTATACAAAGACATATTGATTGGTTTGATGTTTATATTTGGAGTTGCCGGCATTATTTTAGGCGATTTTATTACTTCAGTTATATTGTTTGTGACAGCAGACATTTTGAGAAGCTCCAAATCAAACATGGAAAACAGCGCAGTTTAAAATCATTTTTGATAAGCAATCGATTGCTTCATTAACTTATTGAGATTATTGCGTATTTTTATACAGCCAAAAATTATCGACAAGCATAAAAAACCCAAACAGTCACGCTCAGGTTTTTCATGAATTGCATTATATTGAAAACTTATACCCTTAAAAAAAATGATTCGAATAATATAAAGTGTTCAATATTAACGCCCATGGCCGTTAGCAGTTCGGTGTGCGTCTGTTTTGTTTGTTTGACCAGTAGTATTTTTAGTTACTTTACAATCGCAAAGTTGTTCAATTTTATTATTAGCTGCTGAGAGCCTTTCTTGTAGAGTTTGAATTTCTTGAGAAACAGCCGCAATTTGCTGAGTATTGTCACTTGCGAAGCTTATCGATGTAACGCTAGCAAGTACGATTGAAGTAAACGCAAGCATGTAAACTATTTTATGTTTAGTAATCATAATGAAATTAATTCTCAATGTTATAGGTTAACCAAAATTGGTAGCGCGAATATTACTAAACTAAAATACCAAATGAGTCACCCAAATGGGTGATTTTTAATATATTTCTGTATACGTCATTTGACGTATTGAACCATTAGGTTCATTTACATAGAATGCTCGCGAGTGTTTAAAAAGTGTTTTCATTTCGAATGAAATAAAGGCTCTCATTGTTGAAAAGCGGTGAGGGCTTTTTTATTACCGATAGTTTTTTGAGAAATTTATTTAAATTGAAACGAAAAGAGTCACTTTTAATATTACGGTAACCAAATAGATATATTCTCAAACTGTTTGCAATCACAGCCTATTTGAATTTAATAAGTCATATGACGTATTGAATCAACGTTCGAATTTATAGAGAATTTCTTCAAAATTTTGAGCACAATTAAGATTGATATTAAAAATAGTGGAGCGTATAAAATGACAAAAAAAATCATGCTTAGTCTATTAATCCTATGTTCACAATCAGTTTCCGCCCAGTATTACGCAGAAGGCGAAATTATGGGTTATGTTCATAGCGGCATAGGGAAAATACTACCTGCCTTTTCTAAAGAAACAGTTCCTCAAAAAATACATGGAGTAAAGCATCATGATGGGAAAATATATAAAGTAAAACGTGTTTATTCCGATTCAACTGTGACCGTAACAGCCACGAACGAATGTCTTGTTCGACCAACAGAAGATGATCCTATTTATTTAGGTCGGACGATTGATGGCGGTCTTGACGAACTGAAAGTTATCTACTTGAAGTTTAGATGCACAAGACAGAGTGGATAAATACTAAGAAGATGTAGGCTCTGATGATTTTACAATGATGAAAGCGTTACGACCGTAACGCTTGAGTAAAAAAACTGAGATAATCCAATAATCGAAAGCTCGGAATTTACGCACTTGGTACATTTGATAGCGTTTTTTTGTTCTCGAGTATTATTCTACTTTTAAAATTGACGTTCCTTTTCAATCATTTGCTGGTCGATTGCCCTTCGACAAAATCTAGAATTTTCACTCCAAAGCGTATTGCTTGTCATCGATTTTTGTGGGACGATGAGTTATTATTTACAGGAGGAATTATGGCTATCAAAAGCAGTGCATTTGGCAGAACCGAATTAAGCGGCAAAGACGCAGCGCGTTTCATAAAGCATATGGAAGAAGACAAGCCAAGCGAATGGCTGGTTGCTAATTTACAAAAAGGACGTGAGCTTTTGGAAGGTGTGAATGAACGTAGGCAAGAATTAAAAAATGCCAAGTAATTTTTATATCGAACCATTATCCGCTAAAAATGATGTAAAACAGTTTGCGATGGGGTCTCAAGCACTCCAACCATTAAAAACATTCCTACAAAATCAAGCACTCGACTTTCAAAGTTCCTTAATCGCTCAGACCTATGTAGTTGTTAGAAACAGTGATAAAAATCAAAATATCAGGAAAGTAGTAGGCTATATTACGC
>Ga0214168_1000773_pt1 | contig 12926 bp, 9 predicted proteins | sample LakMenepilimnion_FD_153002 | JGI IMG/M metagenome (GOLD analysis project Ga0214168, IMG submission 153002) | Freshwater microbial communities from Lake Mendota, WI - Practice 29OCT2010 epilimnion v4 | ecosystem: Environmental > Aquatic > Freshwater > Lake > Epilimnion/Euphotic zone | place: Lake...
AGGGAGACGGTGAGGATAATATCTGGTAAGTCAGGGTTTTCGGGAATTTCTATTTGGGTAGCACGATGACCTGTTTTAAGACTAACTGAACTAGGTTTATTAACTAGGTACGGGCGACCAAGTTTTAATACTAATTCATATTCTCCTAGTTCTTGGAGGATTAACAAAGAGCCAACTAATCGCTCTGGGGTGATTTCGATGCTGAGACTTTGAGCATCTTGATCCTTGGAGTTACTATCTGGTAGGGTTTCCGGTGGAACTTGATCAGCAGTTGTATTAGGAGTATAAACGTGAGCTAGATAAAGCTGATCATAGGACTTGCGCTTTTCGGTGTCTAATAAGACCATATAAGCTTCTTCAATCAGCCTCTTACGAGAGGATATAGATGTAATCGAATATTCCCGTCGTGGCAATTGGGCAATGCGATCGCTGTATGCCTGTCGCAATTGTTCCTCATTGGCCGCCAACGGTAATCCTAGAATTCGGTAATAATCGAGCGGAATTCGCACAGCTTACGTCCCCTGCACTGTGTTATCGTAGCTTATCGTAAAAATTAACATAATTTACGCGGACTGTTCTAGGCTTCTAAAACCGTCTCATAATCATAGCCTGATTAATACCGTGTTGACCTAGTACAATAAGTGTAAATAGTAACGGAAATCTGATTTTTTACCGTTAATGTTTTTATATCTTGAGTTTCAGGTCGCTAAATCGGCAGTTGGGAGTCAGGAGTAAAATTTGATTACCTGTTACCTATTGCCGATTGCCTAATTCTTAAACAATCCATTCTGATGCTCGTTCACCCAAATCCAGGGGGATGCTAACTGCTTTGCCAAGACGTGGACGTTCTTTAGTTTCGGTAATAAAAGTTTGTACTTGTTGTGTTCCTCCTAAAGCGTTTAAATAATTAGCAATGCTGTCGAGATGATCTTGGTAATCTGTCTCACTCAAGGGGAAAGAAACTTGTCCAAAATATTTCCACATGATTTGTAGGAATATTTTCCCCTGGGTGCGACGAAACTGGAGATCATAAGCTTGTCCCCATTTATTAATCAACAGTTGACGTAATTCCCTTCCGGTCATAGCAATTTTAGTCCGTTGTCAGTTGTCCATTGTCCGTTGTTAAGAAGTTTCCTCCTATTCCCTATTCCCTGGGCTTATCTAGATTTTACATTTAGTTATGATATTAAGTTCCGTGACTCCAGTATGATAAGGATATAAAGAAATGTAATGCTAACAGAAAAGATGCTCACTATGTCTTGCAACTAAGAAGTATGGCATCGCTGTGAGCGTTATTGTTTCGATTCAGATAAGAGTTACTCAAGTGCTGGTACTCTTATCAAAATGATTAATAAATTACACAAACAGCGCGGAGATTATGGCTCAATTTTCTGAATCAGCAGACGTTCCCGATATGGGTCGTCGTCAGTTTATGAACCTGCTCACTTTTGGGACTGTTACCGGAGTGGCTTTGGGTGCATTGTACCCTGTTGTTAACTACTTTATCCCTCCTGCGGCCGTTGGTGCTGGTGGCGGTACAGTAGCCAAAAACGAGTTGGGTAATGATGTTAGTGTTAGTCAATTTCTGGATGGCCATAATGTGGGCGATCGCACTTTGGTGCAAGGACTCAAGGGAGATCCTACGTATATTGTAGTGGAAAGTAAAGAAGCGATCGCTGATTACGGGATTAATGCTATTTGTACCCACTTAGGTTGTGTTGTTCCTTGGAATGTGGCTGAAAATAAGTTTAAATGCCCTTGTCATGGTTCACAATATGACGCTACTGGTAAAGTAATTCGCGGTCCTGCACCCAAATCCTTACCTCTGGCTCATGCAAAAGTGACAGACGACAAAATTCTGTTAACACCTTGGACAGAAACCGATTTCCGCACTGGGGATGCCGCTTGGTGGGCTTAAATAGTGCAAAAGTTATTAGTCTCAAGTCAACAATCTAGGGCTTTTAATCAACTCTTGACTACTGACAACTGACCAATGACAACTGACCAATAACCACTGACAAATGACTTTATAGAGATGAGAAATGCCCTTACACCTACGAGGTTAACTCGTACTGCTAAAGCAATGTTCAAAACATTGTTAATAGCGATCGCTACTGTTACCTTTTTCTTCACTAGCGATATAGTTGTACCACAAACCGCTGCCGCCTATCCCTTCTGGGCTCAGGAAACCGCTCCTGCAACCCCCCGCGAGGCTACAGGCCGAATTGTTTGCGCTAACTGTCACCTAGCGGCTAAACCCACAGAATTGGAAGTTCCTCAATCTGTGCTACCTGATACTGTATTTAAAGCCGTTGTCAAAATTCCTTATGATCCTAGTGTGGAACAAGTGGGCGCTGATGGTTCTAAGGTGGGCTTAAATGTTGGTGCTGTATTAATGTTGCCCGAAGGCTTCAAGATTGCCCCAGAAGACCGTATTCCTGAAGAAATGAAGAAAGAAGTGGGTGATATGACCTTCACTCCTTACAACGATGAAACAGATAATGTTTTTATTGTTGGTCCATTACCCGGTGAGGAATATCAAGAAATTGTCTTCCCGGTTCTTTCTCCTAACCCCGCTACAGACAAAAATATCCACTTTGGCAAATACTCTGTTCATGTAGGCGGTAATCGCGGACGTGGACAAGTTTACCCCACAGGTGAAAAAAGCAATAATAACCTATTCAACGCTTCTGTTGCCGGTACAATTAGCAAAATTGCTCAATCAGAAGATGAAGACGGTAATGTGAAGAATCTGATTAGCATCACAACTGCAACTGGTGATGTTGTTACTGATACAGTTCCTGTGGGACCTGAATTAGTTGTAACTGAAGGACAAGCAGTAGCAATTGGTGATGCTTTGACTAATAACCCCAATGTTGGCGGTTTTGGTCAAAAAGACGCAGAAATCGTTTTACAAGACTCTTCTCGAGTTGCATGGTTAGTTGCTTTTATCTGTTTAGTAATGTTGGCACAAGTAATGCTAGTTCTCAAGAAGAAACAAGTAGAAAAAGTCCAAGCTGCGGAAATGAATTTCTAAAGCAAATTCTTTGCTAAATTATCAGTTATTTGACAGGCTTTTTGCCTGTCTTTTTTTATAATTAGTAATTGGTGATTGATATGGGTAATTGGGAGTAACAAATGATAAAACCTAGAAGGTCTGTTAATGTTGATCGTTTGTTGGTGGAGATTTACAATTCAGAAGCGGAAATGTCGGAAAGTGTGGCTAAAATCACACATCAGTATTTACAAAATCTGCTCGATAAACAGGATAAAGTGGCAATTTTATTAGCTACAGGTAATTCCCAAATTCGATTTTTAGATGCTTTAATTGAGTTAGGGGAAATAGATTGGTCACGGATAATTTTATTTCATTTAGATGAATATTTGGGAATTACATCAGATCATCCTGGGAGTTTTCGTCGTTATTTACGGGAACGGGTAGAAGAAAAGGTATGTCCTCACAGATTTTATTATATAACAGGGGATACATTACAACCAATAGCTGAGTGCGATCGCTATGCTCAACTTTTAGAAAATCAACCGATAGACTTATGTTGTTTAGGTATTGGAGAAAATGGACATTTGGCATTTAATGATCCAGCAGTGGCAAATTTTCAGGACATCTCTAAAATTAAACTTGTTAAATTGGATAATGTCAATCGTCAACAACAAGTAAATACAGGATATTTTGCTAATTTAGTAGATGTTCCCCAATACGCATTTACTGTAACTATTCCCATGATTTGCAGTGCTAAAAAAATAATTTGTTTAGCACCAACAAACAGAAAAGCTGAGGTAGTTAAAACCATGTTGACGGGAGATATTACTACTAATTGTCCAGCTTCTATTTTACGTCAACAACCCCAAGCTACTTTATTTTTAGATGTTAATTCAGCTAGTTTATTAACTTATTAAATAACTAGACATAGGAAGGTATCTGACTTTTTTGATAAGTCAGGTATCTCTATGTGAGTTGTTGCATTAAATGACCATCTTCCATAGTAATAATTCTGTCAGCAATATCTAAAATCCGGTTATCGTGGGTGACAATTAAAATAGTACAATTTTGTTCTTTTGCTAATTGCTGCATTAAATTAACTACATCTCGTCCTGATTTACTATCTAAAGCAGCCGTAGGTTCATCAGCTAATACTAACTTAGGATGACTCACTAGAGCGCGAGCAATAGCTACCCGTTGTTTTTGTCCTCCAGAAAGATCAGAAGGATAATAATTAATTCTATCTCCTAATTTTACAGCATTGAGCATTGTTTCTGATTGGATATAAGATTCCCATGAAGAAATATCATTTTGTAATTCCAAAGACATTTGAACATTTTGCATAGCTGTGAGGAAATCTAATAAATTATGCGCTTGAAAAATATAGCCAATTTGACGACGAACTTGTACTAATTCTTCCCGACTAGCGCCGAATAATTCCTGTCCATTAAATTGTAAACTTCCCTCTTGTACAGAACGTAAACCTCCAATTAATGTTAATAAAGTAGTTTTTCCTGAACCAGATGGTCCAGTCATAATCACAATTTCTCCAGGTTTGATAGTCAAATTAATCTCAAATAAAGTCTGAGTAAGTAATTTACTATGACCAAAGTAATGATTAAGATTTGTGATTTCTAAAATATTAGGAGAAGGTAAATATTGGATCATGAGTTAATTAAATATTTCCGCTGGATCTACCTTACGTAGTTTATTGGTAGAAAAGAAACCAGAAGTTAAGCACATAACAATCACAGAAATAAATACTAATAATCCCTTATTTAGATCCATAACAATTGGTAATTTAGTTGCATTTTTAGCAATATCATATAGTCCTAAAGAGATAGCAAAACCGGGAATGTAACCCAAAATAGCTAAAATTACAGCTTGTTGAAATACGACATTTAAAAGATATTTATTCCTAAATCCCATAGCTTTGAGTGTAGCAAATTGGACAATATGAGTTGATATATTACTATAAAGGATTTGATAAACGACAATTACACCGACGACAAAACCCATCATTACCATTAAATTAAATACAAATCCAATTGGTGTTCTTAATGTCCAATAGCTTTTTTCAAAGTCAATAAATTCTTGGCGTGTCATTACCGTGACATCCTTTGGTAAACTATTAGATAAAGTTGTGAGAATTGCTTGGGGGTTAACATTAGGTTTTAGATGAATTAAGCCTATATCTATTTGATTTGATCTATGTTCTGGAAAGATATTAAAAAAAGTAGAAGAACTAACTATTAAATTACCATCCACACCAAAGGAAGGTCCAAGAGTAAATAAACCACTAACTTTAACCTTATAACCAATAGTTCCCAAATAACTAAATATTTCCATACCTATAGGTTGATTTTTTTGAAAATATTCAGCAATTGGTCCAAATTCTGGCCGGGCTGCGCGGTCAAAAAATACTTGATCAGGAATTTTTAGTAATTGAAAATTTTGATCTACTTCTGGTAATTTAAAGATAGATTTTACCGGATCAAATCCTAGAATGTAAATAGGATATTTGCGGCCATTAATGGGATTTTTGAGTTTAGCAAATTGGACATATAAAGGTTCAACAGATTCTGTGCCGTTAAAACCTAATATTTGATATAAACGACTGCGAGGAAAGCTTTGAGTAGAAGTTAAAGATTTGTATTGAGAGCTAATTAAAAACAAATCACCTCGCAGGTGTTTATGGACTTGAGTAGCACTAGCATAAAGAGCATCTTGAAACCCAATTTGCATAAACATTAAAACAGAAATAAAAGCAATACCAGCTAATGCTACAAAAAAGCGTACTTTTTGTTTTACCAATTGTAGCCAAGGCAAAGGTATATTTAAAATCATGTTTTTCCCTTGTGGTTATATAAGCACTAAATTTTTTAAATACATCTTATTAATCATCGAAATTATAGTTCAGTTTTATATCTTAATAAGTACCTGTACCTGTAAATTTGTTAAGCTTGAAACTCGTTGATTATCTGCGGGGTTATCAATGCGAATTTTTACATTAACTATTTTGTTATCTGTGTCTGAACCAGGATTAGTATTGAAGATGTTTTGTCTACCAACTTGTAAACCAATATCTGTAACTGTCCCTTTTAATGTTCCTGTAAAAGCTTCACCAGTGATAGTTACTGATTGACCTAAACGAACTTTTTTAATATCAGTTTCATAGACTTCTGCAACTACATACATTTGTTGAGTTTGTCCTAATTCTAATATGCCCTTATTGCCAATTATTTCTCCTGGCCAAGTATTAATTTTTAGCACTTGACCATTAATAGGTGCAAGGATAGAACTTAAATTTAGTTCTGCTTGAGCTTGTTGAACAGATGCTATGGCACTTTTGACATTTGCTTGTGCTAGTTGCAAATCTGTAGGACGAATTTCTGCAATACTAGTAAGTCTAGCTTGAGACTCACTTAACTGTTTTTCTAAAGTTTCTACAGTTCGTTTTAGATTAGCATTAGCTTCATTAAGTTGTTCTTGAACAGTATCCCTGCGTAATTTTTTAGTATCTGTATCAGAAGCAGAAATAGCACCATCTTGATATAATTTCTGATATCGTGTATTTTCGGTTTCTGAATTTTTTAGTTCAGCTTCTAAACGAGAAATTGTAGCTTTTTGAGTAGAAATTGACCCTCGTAATTCAGCTTCTAAACGAGAAATTGTGGCTTTTTGAGCCGAAATATCACCTTCTTTCGCACCTGCTTTTACTTGCTCAAAATTCGCTTGACTGACTTCTACTTGTCGTTTTGCTTTTTCTAAAACTGCAAGATTAGGGATATAACTATCAAGAGTTGATTAACTCTGATTCCTGTTTGCGAATTAGGTGCAGAAAGACGAATCACCTCTCCTTGAGGTTCTAAACGTCCTAAAGCCGCAACAGCATTAATTGTAGGCGCTAAACTGGGGAGAATAGGAGATATTTGAGAGGCTGATTTAGAAGGTTTCCAAAAATGTAAAAGGCTATCAATAGATATTATACTAGTCGCTATAACCCCAGCACTTGCTAACATTATCGGCAATAAACTTATAGGTTTTATTAATGAGTGCTTTTCTTTGTGTACCATAATTTTGTCTTTTAAATTAGGAAATATGACAATATAACTGACTCTAAATACGAGACAGAAAAGCCATTACACTTGATAGCATCTCTTGATAACCTTATCTCTGATATAATAAATATCCAATATCCAAAAAAATACTATTTATCAAAAATTTTGTTAGTTTTGAAAACTTGATTATTCAAACCTACACTTAAATTTCTGATGACAAAAATTATTTACTGAGGTTAATTAACAGGAAATTACATAAAATGCTCAAATACTAAAATTTTGATAGGTAATTGGCAATTAGTTAATGACTATTACCGATTACCAATATCAAAAAATTATTTATTTAGTACAACCTCTTTCTCTTTCTTCTTCCGCATAATTGCCAAGTATTCGCTGCGGGTTCCGTCTACTCGGTAATGATCACAAATTTGGCAAAGTTTGAGAAGGTCTAAGCGACTAAATATTTTTTGATGTTCAATAGCGTTATCATTACGCCACCGCCAGAATGTTGTTCTATCAATGCGGCGATTGCTTTCAGGCCATCTTCTCCGTGATAGAAAATCTACTAATTCATCTTCATAAAATGAATAACCTTTTGGTAATTTGAGGAGGTCTTCTCGTAACTCATTCAGCGGGATGAGTGGATCTAATTCAGATAGTCTCATGCCAGCAATTCCTTGTAGTTTTTGTAATTCCAATATTGCAGAAGCCAGATAATGCAATAACGTTTAATTGACTAATTTTACGCTCAATGACTGTTTTAAATTTTCAGTCTAAATTTCCCCTGATTTAATAATTTAGATTAAACTTATTTTTTAGGAATTTCAACCTATATGCAACGAATTGTTTCATAAAACCTTATTTATGGTACTATCTTGGATTTGCAAAACTTGTAAGCATCAAATTATCAATTCCTTAAATAGATCAAGAATTACTAATTTTGTATTATCTCAAACTTAGGACATAAATTGATAAAAAATATATTTTTAATTCCTTAGATATATTTAATAGTGACTAATTTTACAAAAGCAAAAAAATATTTCTGGAGATAGATGCAAAAATTAAATATTTAGAATTAGAAACTAATGAACAACCATTATATATTTAAGATTTTATTTGTATTCAGAGGATTTTCTATTCTTGGCTATTGTAAAATAAAGTTTTCAATAAGTGGAAATTAAGAATATGCAATCTCTATACAACTTTTGTCAAAATGGCTAAAACTTAGATAATAATTAGTGTATTGGACAAGGTAAGATATTTATTTGATAACTCCAGCAATTTTACATTTGCAAGATTGTTATAAAATTGGATGTGAGTTGCTTATGAGTTGCCATAGGGTTGTCATTAGACTAGGATTAATATAGGCGGAAATTAATTTATAGGCTACAGGATTAATCAGACTATTTCATATTTGACCGCCACAGTATTCATTAATAATTCATGCCAAAAAAAGATTTCAATACCATTAAGGATGAAAATTAAAAATTTACTTAGGTATACTCTAAGTAAAAGTCATATTTTCGGAAATTAACTGAATTAAAAAATCTCATTTCAACTTGCATATTGCCCGATCAAAAAAGTGAAATATGATCATGGCTGCTTCCAAATTTGAAGTTGATTTTGCACAGTTACAATCTGAAATTAGTAACTGCGAAAAGTCCGTACTCAAGATGATAACGGTGAAAAAAAATATGCCCGATACCACAAAGATGAAAAATGAAATTAATGCCAAACTGCGAACAACTAATGTAGCAATTATTGGTATGGCTTCTATCTTTCCTCAGGCGAAGAATTTACAGGAATACTGGGAAAATATTATTCAGAAAGTGGATTGTATTACTGATGTTCCTGCTTCCCGCTGGCATATAGATGATTATTATGATCCTGATCCTAAAGCACCAGATAAAACCTATTGTAAACGAGGAGGTTTTTTACCAGATATTGATTTTAATCCCATGAAATTTGGCTTACCTCCTAATATTTTGGAGGTGACAGATATTTCTCAATTACTGGGTTTAGTAGTAGCAAAAGAGGCGATAGAAGATGCTGGTTATGGTGTATCTCGCCAATTTAATCACGAACGAACAGGGGTAGTATTAGGAGTAGCAATTGGTAGACAATTGGCTGTTCCTTTGGGTGCAAGATTGCAAGATCCTCTTTGGAAAAAAGTTTTGAAAAATAGTGGTTTATCAGATGAAGATAGCCAAAAAATTATTGAAAAAATCAAAAGTGGATATGTGCAATGGGAAGAAAACGCCTTCCCCGGAATGTTAGCTAATGTAATTTCTGGACGTATCGCTAATCGCCTAGATTTAGGCGGAATGAATTGCGTAGTAGATGCAGCTTGTGCAAGTTCTTTAGGCGCACTGAGAATGGCTATTAGCGAGTTAGTGGAACATCGCGCCGACATGATGATAACTGGTGGTGTGGATACGGATAACTCAATTTTCGCCTATATGTGCTTCAGTAAAACCCCGGCGGTTTCTCCAGGGGATAAGGTGAAACCCTTTGATGCTGATGCTGACGGGATGATGTTAGGTGAAGGCGTGGGAATGCTGGTACTAAAACGATTAGAAGACGCTCAACGAGATGGCGATCGCATTTATGCAGTCATCAAAGGTGTTGGCAGTTCTAGCGACGGTAAGTATAAAAGTATCTATGCACCTCGTCCCGAAGGACAAATAAATGCTTTACATCGTGCATATAATGAAGCAGGAATATCACCTGCCAGTATAGGTTTGATTGAAGCCCATGGTACAGGAACGATGGTAGGAGATCCTACAGAATTTACGTCTATTACCACCGTTTTTGGCGAAAATAACCCAAAAAAACAGCATATTGCTTTGGGAACTGTTAAATCCCAAATTGGACACACTAAAGCGGCTGCTGGTGCTGCTAGTCTAATTAAAGCGGCTTTAGCGTTACATCACAAAGTCTTACCGCCGACAATCAATGTCAGTAAACCCCATCCTAAACTGAATATTGAGAACTCACCATTTTACTTAAATACGGAAACTAGACCCTGGATAAGTCATCCCACTCAACCGAGAAGGGCGGGAGTCAGTGCCTTTGGCTTTGGTGGTACAAATTATCACGTTGTTTTGGAAGAATATGAACATGAACATCATCACCCGTACCGTTTACACCATACTCCACAATCGTTGCTGCTATTTGCTCCTACGGCTTCAGAGTTGTTATCTCGTTGTCAACAAATCCAGCAACAATTACAGATTGATGGTAAAGAACAACACTATCAACAATTAGTTACTGAGTCTCAAATTGGCAAAATTCCCGTTAATTATGCCAGAGTTGGCTTTGTAGCGAATGATTTAGCCCAAGCTGGGGAATTGCTGGAAATTGTGATTAAAGGGCTGAAACAGAAGCCTGAAGCCGAATCATGGGAACATCCTCAAGGGATTTACTACCGTCAAGCAGGGATAGACGCAAGGGGTAAAGTGGTGGCTTTGTTTTCTGGACAAGGTTCACAATACTTAGAAATGGGACGAGAGTTAGTAATAAATTTTCCCTGTTTGCGCCAAACCTATACGCACATGGATAGCCTATTGTGTGAAGATGGGTTACAACCCTTATCAACCGTAGTATTCCCCCAGCCGATTTTTGATCAAGCACAAAAGCAAATTCAGTTAGCAACATTGCAGAAAACTGAATATGCACAACCAGCAATTGGTGTATTTAGTGCGGGCTTATATAAAATATTGCAACAAGCTGGTTTTAAACCCGATTTTGTCGCTGGTCATAGTTTTGGTGAATTAACGGCTTTGTGGGCTGCGGGTGTATTAAGTGAAGAGGATTATTTGTTCTTAGTAAAAGCTAGAGGACAAGCCATGGCTACACCTGCAAATTCAGATTTTGATGCAGGGGGAATGTTAGCCGTCAAAGGGAATATTCACCAAATAACGGAAGTAATTAAAAACTTTCCTTTGGTAGCAGTTGCTAATAGAAATTCTCAGCATCAAATAGTATTAGCTGGGAAGAAAAAGGAAATTAGTCAAGTTCAAGATATTCTCAAAAATCAAGGATTTTCTACTTTTTTATTAGGAGTTTCCGCAGCATTTCATACACCATTAGTATCTCATGCTCAAAAACCTTTTGCTCAAGCTGTTGAAAAAGTAAATTTCAATGAAGCAAAAATTCCTGTTTATACTAATGTGACAGGTGGATGTTATCCTCAAGAACCTCACGATATCCAAAAGATTCTCAAAGAACAATTATTAAATCAGGTATTATTTCAGCAGGAGATTGAAAATATCTATGCTGCTGGTGGTTATTGTTTTGTGGAATTTGGTCCTAAAAATATCCTTACCAATTTGGTAAAAGAGATTTTAGCTGATAAACCCCACATAGCTATAGCCCTAAATGCAAATCACACTAAAAATAGTGATTGCACACTTCGAGAAGCTATAATTCAATTACAAGTAGCTGGGTTATCTTTGGAAAATTTAGACCCCTATCAAGTCGCCACTAAAATTCCCGAAATTCCCCAACAAAAAGTTTTAAATGTCCGGTTAAATAGTACCAATATTACCGAAAAAACTCAAAAAGCCTTTGCAAAAGCTTTAGAAAATGGTCATCATGTGGAGGTGATATCTCCCCAACCAACAGTTAACAACAAACCGCCAACTTCATTTAATGGGAATAAAGAATTACAGGGTAACGACAAACCGCAAACTTCATTTAATGGAAAACAAGAATTACAGGGTGACAACACACCGACTAATTCACTTAATAGTAAATTAGAAGAAATCAAAAGTCAGCCGCAGAATTATGAAAAAGTTATTCACAGCTTAGAAAATTTCATCACAGAATTTAGTCAGCAACACCGGGATATTATTAATGTTCATGAACAATCTTTGCACAATCAAACAGAATACACAAAGACATTTTCTCAATTAATGCAGCAACAGTATTCATTATTAGGAAATAGTGAACTTACAGAAGATCAATCTCAAAATCAGCAATTAGTAATTTCTAGTTCTGAACGTAATATGATGCGGTTTCATGATCATCAAGGCGATACTCTTCGCATTCATGAACAGTATCTTAAATATCAACATGAATATAGCCATGATTATTTTCAACTTCTCCAGCAACATTTTCATTTACTAACTTCAGAAAATAGAGTTATTAGTTACATAAATCAGCCTCAATCTGCTAATTTTGTAGTTAAAGAACCTATTTGCTCTCCCCAAGTTCCAGAGGAATTAGAAAATGATCAAAAGACCATTACCATAATTCCCAAAATTCCAATTAACATAGATAAAACTACCCTTAGTAAAACTCTGCTAAACGTTGTCAGTGAGAAAACAGGCTACCCTGTAGAAATGTTAGAACTGTCAATGGATATGGAAGCAGATTTAGGAATTGATTCTATTAAACGAGTAGAAATTTTAGGAGGTTTATTAGAAATATATCCTGATTTACCTAAACCCAACCCCGAAGAATTAGGACAATTAAGAACCTTGGAACAAATTGCAGAATATATGCAAACTTTAGTTCCAGATATCTTAAATCAACAGGTAGAAATATCAACAGCAATTACTACCACAGAGGTATTAATAGAAGTTCCCAAACCAGAATTAATTATATCTCCACTTGAAATTGAGGAACAGAAACCAGTAATAGAAATTCCCGAAAATCTAAGTCATATTCTTTTGACAATTGTGAGTGAAAAAACAGGTTATCCCGTAGAAATGCTAGAACTGTCAATGGATATAGAAGCAGATTTAGGAATTGATTCTATCAAAAGAGTAGAAATTTTAGGGGGTTTATTAGAAATATATCCCGACTTACCTAAACCCAACCCTGAAGAATTAGGACCATTAAGAACTTTGGGGGAAATTGCA
>Ga0214168_1000787_pt1 | contig 12816 bp, 13 predicted proteins | sample LakMenepilimnion_FD_153002 | JGI IMG/M metagenome (GOLD analysis project Ga0214168, IMG submission 153002) | Freshwater microbial communities from Lake Mendota, WI - Practice 29OCT2010 epilimnion v4 | ecosystem: Environmental > Aquatic > Freshwater > Lake > Epilimnion/Euphotic zone | place: Lake...
TTGGGTCAATGTATCTTTGACTTGCTTGTAATGGTGCTAATAGGGTGCTATATTGTGGTTCTCCTTCTTCACAAGGATTTACTGTATAATAATTTACAGGTGTAACTGATGGTGTTGGAGTATTAGTTGGTGTTGTTGTTGGAGATGGTGTTGGAGGACCAAATTCACACTCCTCACAATTTGTATATGCTGATAGATATGTCCAAGGCGTATTCTGAATGAATGTCGGTTCAGCACCAAACACACAAATACTCTGTGTCGTTCCTGAGTTGTATATCTTGTAAGATACAGACCCACCTGATAACTGACTCAAAGTAGATACAAATGTATATGTTGTAGCACTTGTCTCACAATCTAATGCTGAATAGAAGAATGGTCTTTCTGCTAATGGTTGCTCTTGAACTATGGTAAATTCTGTTCTACCAGTACAATTACAATCTGGAAATACAGAAACTAAATTTGGTGTATAAGCACTGGCAATATAATATTTCTCATAAGTTAAACTTGAATTTTCACTCGCATTGGTCACATTATGACAACCCAAATAATTTAATTCCTCATCATAAACTTGAACATAATTACCAATATACGCATACAAGTTATACATAAGGTCTGAATTGGTATGTAATGTTGCTCCTGATGAACAAGATATTAAATCATAATATAATACAGGGTGAGACGGATAATCCTTTGTAAGTTTAACTAATTCAATATCACAAATGGAAGGTTCTAATGCGTTAAAATTAGTTATTTTATTGATTCTAAAATAGGTATTATTTATTAGTATTTTTTCATTCCATCTCAACTTTTCAATATCTTGTGGATAAAGATATATCTTTGCCGCATATATTTTATTTTCATCAGATATTAAATCATCTACATAAGGTTTATAATAGATGTCATATAAATCCTTTGCTTGAAATGAAAATTCTGCTGGTGTAATGTTTGACTGGTCTTCCCCTCTATAATTTATGTAATGTGAGAAATTGTTGTAATTGAATGGATAGGTTGTAAATCGATTTATGTTGGTAAATCTATCCATTTGGAACTCATCCATATACCAATATTGATACAGGGAAATATTTGATAACTCATTACACGGAGTTCCTGTGGAGGTGATTGTAAAGTTTGCTGCTGGAAAAAATGGAATACCTGTTTCAACTGTTGTATAATTAGCACAACCAGCAATCGTCCTTGAACCAGTATTGAAAAACTGATAAACTTGAACTTGATTACAATTATCATATCTAATATAACCTGCGGTAGTCACATTCAAAGTAATCGCTGATGTACAGAAAATTGTTGTTGCTCCTGACCCCCCAACAAATCCATAGTTATCTACTGGTATTGTTAGTCCTCTAAATGTAAGTTTTGGTAATATCTTAAATGGAACGAATGTCTGTTGTGTCTGACCACTAATGTCTATCTGTTTGAGTTTAGACATTGAGTTCAGAGTTACAATAGGGACATAAGCATTATTTATGGTTATGTCTATTGGAGATGAAAAGAGATAATCAAACTTGGTTGTTGCGTCCTTATATGGAAGGTTCAATTTAATCTTGTCAGTTCCAAATATTCTGTTTGCTTGTCCTTGAAAATCTCTGTTGGCGTAATCTTGGTCTAACTTAAATTCATATTCCAAAGTACCATTTATCAATGATGATGTTGGATAAAAACTTTGGGTCTGTGAGAAGTCAATTTTGGTTGTCCAATCCAACACCTCACCCTTACCAATATAATCGATTATAGGTTCCACAATCAACTTCAAAGGGTCATCAGGATTGGGGACAACAACCATGTTGAAATACTTATTCATCGATGTGATGAAATCTATTTGTGTGTAGTCATTCTCAGGAAATTCAATTTCGTAATCTATAATTGAACCATCAGGTAAAAATCTTGGACCAGCAACAACCTCAAATACAAAACTTGAAATATTGAGGTATTGTCCGTAGAATATGTATTGTAAATTGGAACTACCAGTCAAAACAAAATCTTGTTCAAATGATATGGTTGTTGGAACACCATCACATATTTGTTGTTCATATAATGGTACTGGTGGATTTACAGTATCATCAAACTCCAAACTAACAAATGGATAAATACCTGTTAGGAAATTACAACTTGATTCTGTGGGATTAACTGTAAATGTGAATCTAAAAGTATATGTGCCTTGATATTCACTGGCTATTTTTAATGTATCGGTTGTCCCTGTCCAACCTAATGTATTACATTGAACATTCTGACTTGGATTGGTTGTAATTGATGAACCCCCACCAAAGGTCAAACCAGTATTCACATAGGTATAACATGGAGGGATTGCGTTTTTAGGATAGATAGTATCATCCGCAAATTTAAGAGGCATATAAAATCTCTTGAAATAAGAGGTATTAAAAAACTCTGATTCAACCTCATAACCCGCTTCCCTAACAATCGTTTCATATAACTCTTTTGCTTGGATTGCTGGCTTAAAATAATAGTCATTTACAGGAGTTAAATAATAGTCAAAATTACCAGGTTGTGCGCTGTATGATATCACCCCATTGTTATTATCTACTCTACTAAATTGAACTAATGGAGTGGTCTTTGAATTGACTGTGTTTGCTGAAATATAATCATATCCAATATTGTATAATCCCCACATCGTTTTTCCATTCTGATAGGAATAATTTGTGGCACCAGTCAAAGGAAATAAATCAGGGTCAATATTGGATTCAAGAATTACTGATGGTGAATAGGGGTGAGACAAATGAGATAAATCCAAATCAACTAAGAACTTGTCCCCAATATTTGCCATAAGATTACCAATCTGATTATAGAATGTAACCTGATAGATGATTTCATTATCAGCAATAGTCACACCATTCAAACGAATTGACCCAACCATAATCTCATATCCGTCCCACATTAAACTCGCATCGAACTTATTGTTGGGGTTGAAATCTGTTGGTATTGAATTTAGGTCATAAAAAAAGTTGAATACCTGATTGTTTTTCTTTGAACCTGGTAATGAGAATGCCTTTGAGAAATTTGAGTTCTTCTTGGTTATGTCCTGTAATTCAGCAAATGATAAAGACAGCAATACTGGTTCATTTCTATACAGGTCAAGAAAGATATTTTCATTATCTACTTTGGTGAGGATTCTTAGCATATTAGAATGGTAATATAAAATCTCTATAAGGAGATTGTTTAAGTTCTATTGTATATTGGAATATCCTCTCATACTTGTTTAGATATTCTTTGACCTCTTTATTTTGAACGGTACAAGGTATTAGATATGGATAAATAAAATCCTGATTTGATGATGGTAACCAGTTGTCTTCAATCTGATATACATAAGGGGACATCAATAAATCCTCAATAACTTTAACATCATTCTGAATTACAAAGTTAGAATCAACTGTCACGAGTTCAGCAGCATCTCCATAGAATACTGTTTCACCAGCATCATAAGATTGTCTATTCCACCATGGCGTATTCAATGTCTTCTGAGATGAATAAACTTTTTTATTTAGAGCGTATCTCTTTGTGTATTTTTTTGTGAATGTATAAGTATCCCAAATACCTTGTCTATTCAAGAATAAGAATGAGATTGGGTCGTTGAAACACTCGTCCCCAACCATTTTGTATTGGACTATTTCTGATGACCCATACACATCATAATCATAACCTAATACATCATTAGACAAGAATATAGCAACATCAGAATCAGTCCTGATTACAGGGTTTGGTTTGAATATTCCGTATGCTATTCTTTGAGACAAATAAGAATATGGTGCTGTGGATTGAGCGTTTGCTCTTGCTGTAAAGTTGATTGGGTTTGATTGTATTGTATCATAGTTATACTGACCATTCCCCTGTGATTTTTGTAGATACATAATTCCTCCAACAGCAGTTGTGTTGTTAAATAGGGGATTACCTCCATACATAAATCCAACGATGATAGGACATTTGTAGTAATGGGTTCTAAATCTTGTCTGATATACATTAGAACCAAGAATAGTCATAGGTATTGTTTCATCACCAAAGGTGCTCATGAAATTACCTCTTGTTGAACCAGTACTCATCTGATATTGATAAACAGCAGTATTCAAATAGTTTTGAGACCCATTCAAGTTTGTTCCTGAATAGTAATACTTTTGAGACATTTGCTTATTGTCTTGAACACCAGGCCATATCATAACTCCGTATGGTTGATTTGCCGCACTAATCAAAGATAATGTTCCACCTGTGTATCCTGTGTATGTTGAAAAGTTGCTTGGGATTGTTGTTATGGTTTGTCCTGATTCGGTGTATTGCACCCCGAATAAGAGACGATATTCATTGATGTGATAGATGTTATCAAACCCTTCATAACCCCCGTTAAAACCATTGGAAAATGAGTATGTGGAGGTTCTATCATTGACGATGGTTGCCTGTGATGTGTTCGCAGATATTGATGTCGTTTGAGAGTCAGCAACCCTTACCAAATACGGATTCTGTTGTGCCGTTCCTGATGTGACATTGGCAATACCCCCCATGTTTCTTGGGTTCTTATCAACCAAGTTATTGATTACAGTTTCAACATTGAATATACAATTACCATACTGGTTTGGTGGAACTAATAATCTGGCTACCTTACCAAAATCCTGAGTTGAACCTGAGTCATTTTGATATGGATTTTTATAGACATCAACAACCAATCTGATGTCGGTGTATGCCGAAAAATCATTCATCACGACATTCCATGTGTGGTCTGCGTGTGATGGGGTTGCTTCCAACGGCATCTGTCTTATATTCAAAGTTAAACTCATTCTATTATATTTGTGATGGCAATTCTTTTGTTATTGTTCTTTCTATAAAGTTATTCACATCCTGAGCAATCATGTTGTAAATCTCTTGTAATTCTCCTTGTAATTCTGCTGGTGGATTATCTACAAAATCTAATAATCCATCAAGTCCTTTATCATAAATATTGGAAGGACGAATACCAAACTTAAATATATTTGTTTGTATTGCGAAGGCAAAACTTAAATTGGGGATAAACTGACCCTTCTTATTTCTACCTTTTAGTCCCCTAACTTTTATCCAATTTAATAGAGCATTTATAGGGACTTTCTTTTTCTCTCTTCTTCTACCTAAATTGACATTCTCAAAATAATCAATGTAAGATATTTCTAATGTTGGGTTTCCATCACTATCAGTTATTATCTCATAATCAATGGAGTTTAATAACTTACCTGACGCAACCTTGTCCCCCAATCCTCTTTGGTTGGGATTGCCATACGGGAATTGTTTTTTCTGTATCTCTTTTTTTAGATAACCAGTAAATAACTTTCCGTATTCATTTAATGCTTCTGTGGTTAAAGGTAATGGGACTTGTTGGAACATATTATATTTCGATTACCAAGAGTTATATTGATACTTTGTTTTAATATAATTCACCACTTGTGCGTATTCAGATGCGTTCAACAATCTGTTGTAAATCAAGAATTCGAATATACTGATGTCGTTTGCGGTTTGTGCCTCATCACTACCAATATTAAAGGAGTCAGATACATCAGTACCAATGAATGCTGAACCAGTTGTTCCTGCCACATCATTAAATGTCGCAGATAAGAATGAATTGGATTGTCCTGATGACGCAATAAACAATTCTCCCAATGGATAAGGTTGTGGTGTTGAAGCAACAATATTAGGATTTTTGAGAATTTCAGGATTTTGAGTTCCTATAACAAAACAAACTCCAGCACCACCCGCTAAGTTGATAGTCCAGTTTTTCAAAACATCATTTGCGTTTCTCTTCATTACCACGAACATAGACATACCTGAATAATTCTCTAATGGGAATCCTGACCCTTGATTTTGAGGACCAAAGTAATTTACAGCAGTTCCACTAAATGACCCCAATGTTTCTGTGATAATTGTAGGTTGTTTTGCCGCATCTCCTTGATTGATTGATCCACCCAATAATCCCAAGTTAGTCCAAGACGATGCTGTTGCACCACTTGTAGATAGATACCAATGTTGTAAATTACCCAATGATAATGGATTTAACGGAGGTGGAGGAGTTGAACTCGGAGTTGGTGTTTGAGTTGGGGTACCAGTATTTGTAGGTGTTGGTGTCTGACTACTTGTAATAGAAGGAGTCGGAGTATTACTTGGAGTTTGAGTAGGACTTGGTGTATTGGTCGGTGTAACCTGACCAGGTGTTTCAGTAGGTGTTGGACTTGGTGTTGGACTAACAAATGAATTGAATGGAGCATCACATCTATCAAGAGGTGTCTTCACTTCAATAGTAATCTCAGCAACCCATCCCCCCAACAAGTCATCATACTTTTCAAGGAATGGAGTACAAGTAATCGGTGTATCCAAATAATATAACTCATTAAAATTACCCAATGAATCTGTTACAGATAATCTAAACTGACCCAATATATCGTCCATGATTTGTAGTGTATCTGATAATACATCTACTTGGTTTTCTAAACTCCTCTGTATAATGTCTGATACAATGAATGTGAATTTGTATTCCATAAACCCAAACTTTTGTATAACATCATTTGGTACTACAAAGAAATATGGATAGTATGGGGAATTATAACTTGTATTATCTTCCTTCAACCTCATCTCATTCCAATAGGTAAATTCATCCATCTTACCAAATCCAAATGATTGTATCTGTTTGTGATAATCAGACAATATCCTAAAATCGTCTGTAAAGGTTTTTAAGTTGATTCCGTTGGGGTGAGTGATAGACGCACCAGTCCAAGTGTTAAATGCCGCAGCACATCTATCTAATGCGGTTATGGTCTTTATTTTTAATAGACCATTCCAACCATTTAGGTTATCATCTTGTTCCCCCAAAAAGGGGGTACATACAACCTCATCATCAACATAATATTTGTCGTAGTAATTACCCAATACATTACTTGTGGATAATCTGAATTGTGATATTACATCTTGAAGTATTTGTAAGGTGTCTGACAAAGTGTCTTCATCGTTCTGTAATGAATCTTCAACAATATCTGATACTGTTGTATTGAACTCCCAAACTTTATATTGTAAGTCATTCTCAACCTTTGATGGAACGATGTATAATAGGGGATAATATGGAGATTGATATTCCGTATTTTCTTCTTTTAATCTTGATTGTGTCCAATAGGTAAGTTGGTCAATGTCCCCCAAACCAAATGAGTTCAACTGCTTATGTAAGTTTGCCAATGTTTCAAAGTCCGTTGCCAGTGTCTTAAAATTGACTTCTTTTGGAGTTGGACTTGGGGTCGGAGTTGGTGAAGACATATTATCTTTTCTGTATTTCTTTTATTTTTTTCTCTTGTTCCTGATTGTAGTCCATAAGCCACGACAAATGGTTGAGACAAGCCACAAGGGGGAGATTAGTAACACTATCAATTTTCCAAATTTTGTTCTCCGCGAGGAGTACAATTGCTTGATACCATCCCCAAAATTTACCCATCGTATTTTTATTTCCATCATCTTCCATATCAATGGGCTCTTGGAATAAAGTGTGGTAAGTTCTCGCAATCCCTTTCCCAAATTCAACAAAAAAAAAATCGCTCCTTCAACATACTTTACTGGTAAATCTTTGAAATCTTCTATTCTTGCTGTGATGTCTGACTTACCATAAACCACACTTTCTTCACAAAATAAATAGGCTGCCAGTTCATTTAGATTAGCAACCTTATACGACTCATCTTTTTTCATGAATGTATCAATATCCACAAATTGACCAAATGATATTTTGTTGAAATCAACCAAGTTGTAGGTGATACCATGATGTTCAAAACTCTTGAATAACTTTTTGGATTCCTGATTTAGATACCTCCACAACTTGTCACCAGCAGTCCTGATTTCAAGTGCGTCAGCACTTTTGATTTCTTGCATGGAAATTCCTGTAACCTCAGAAATCATTTTGATATACATCTCTTCCTCATCTAATAGGTCTTTGTATATCATTACATTTTTCCATGATTCTATTGTTGGCTCTTTTACTTCATACTTTTGACCTTTGTGTTCTATGTAGGTTGTTTCCATATATCTATAAATATCTATTATTTTAATCTCTCATTTTACATCACATAGACACCAGTGTTTCTCATTATCTTCATTTGTAAGACATACCTGAGCGCATCGATGATGTGATTATTTTTATCTTCGGGTTCATCTAAATTGTTCCCATTTTTATCTGACTTCCATACATAAGAGTTTAACTCCATTTGTAAGTTTAATGAGTTTCTATGTATGAATAAATTGTGTCTTTTGATTTGGTCGATACCAGCAAGGATTGTATCCTTCTTGACTGGTTTTGCGTTTATTCCCGATCGGGACATCTCCGCTATTGCTTGGGGTGCTGCTGAATCTACAATAAAATCATCTGTTAGATTTACACCTTTATCTTTAATCTTATAGATAAAATCAGGTATGGTTGTATTCCTCAAATACAATAGTTCCTCACAATAAATTGAATCCCCATCTTTATACACTTTGATTAGTGTGTTGGGGTCATTGAAACCAATATCGATTCCGTATCCTAATAGTTTTGCTCCCTGTGGTAATTCATCGTAAATCTGTTGGTGACTGAATACAACTCTTGTTGGAATACCCTTCTGACCAAGACCGAATACCCTCCATAAGTTGGGGTCTCTGGTTCTTAGTTTCTCAATCTCCTCTACTTGTTGTTGGGGTAAAAATGGATTGTCGTTATAGGTTACGATCGTATAAAAAGTGTCTGATTGTTTTTCCATATCATACAACCATGACTGCCATAATGATGGGTTGAAATCCAATATCATTCTCTCACTTGTTCGTAGTGATAATTGGACATATTCATCATAGGTTATTTCTGTTGCCTCATTTACAAAACAGACATCTCTTTTTCTACCCCTGACCTTTTCCTCCGTATCGAGAGAGAACCATTCTATAATGTTTGACCCAATCTCAACATAACCATCTACCGAGTGCCATTTGTTGGAGTCATACATATCTAATTTAATTAGTATGTCTTTGAGATCTCTGAGGACTGAACCTTTGAGTGAGGGGAGTGTCTTACGGACAATGGAATATACTTTATTCTCCTCATTGAGAATGTTTATCACCATCCATAAAATAATGTTATAAGTTTTCCCCGCACGAGAAGAACCCTGAAATACATAGTTTCTGTAATCAGGGTTCAATAGGTCTTCAAAGGTCTGTGTTGTGGATATCTTCAAGAGTTATTCTTTAACTTGAATCGTCACAGTTTCTGTCTGTGCTGATTTTGATGCCTTCCACTCCTCGTGTTTTTTGTATGCGAAATTGACTGCTTTTTGCCAGTTGTCTTGGTTCTGTTCGTTTCTGTTTTTAACTCGTTTGTTGTGGGCTTTTCTACCCCCTCTTACTTTACTTCTTGGCATTAGAATAAGTTTGTTTGTAATGGTTTATTCTGTTCGTGTTGTATTCTTGCGGATGCGATATCCATATACTCCTGTTCTTTTTCAATTCCTATAAAATTGACCCCACACCTGACTGCGGCTTTGCCTGTTGAACCGCTGCCCATAAACGGATCTAATGTCGTTCCATTTGGAGGAGTAATAAGATTTATCAAGTATCTCATTAGGTCTGTTGGTTTAACTGTGGGGTGATTGTTGCCATTACCCTGTTGGAATAAGTCATCTTCATTATTGAATGCTACACCAATAGGTCTTTTGTTTTTTTCTTTCTCAACAATCAATCCTTCGTTTCTATCTTTCTTTGATGTCTTGGGACAATAGAAAAATCTACTTGCTCCACCTTTATCATCATAGGTTGCTTCTCTAATTCCTTTTTCATACTTACCATAAATCGGTGCGTTATTATCACCTTCCCATTTATGTTTTGATGATTTACTAATACCACTCTGCTCGTCCAATAGTTGTCCCGCCTCTTCATCAAAGATTATGTTTGCTGGAAATCTACCTCCTTCGTGTGTTTCATAATCAGGACTACCATTACCACCTGATATTTTTTCTGTCTCAAATATATTACAGGTTCTGTGTCCTGCTGATGTTTTGTCTCCTTCTCCAATAGTCACCCTTGAACCATCAATATTTATCCCACCTGTTCCATACTTCAATACATTCTCTGCTATGGATTTTTCTGTTAGGGGTTTTCTTGCCATCACTATTGGTTCGTGTGCTGGTTTGAGTGCTGTTCCCCAACCTTCCCAATCACTATTACCTTTTGTTATTTCAATTTCAGTTCTATTTTCGTGTTGGTTCCAACCGCTATTTTGTCCTAATGCTGTTTTACCTGCTTTTGTTTCTCCCACTACCTCTCTATCATTACCTTCAATCTTGTCTATCGCTTTACCGATGTTATGTGATTTTGGAAATCCTGATCCAAACACCCACATCAGTTGGTCTCTAATCTCAAACCCTGCGTCCTCAAATGCTGTTGCCATTCTGTGATATGTTCTTGGAGCACTAAAAGATAATATGTGTCCTCCTGGCTTTAATATTCTTAAACACTCAATAGCCCATAACTCACACCACTCTTGAAACCATTTACCTTCCTTGGCTCCTTTGATTGCTAAACCTGGTGGAACTGATTTTGAGAACGGAGCATCAGTTGGGGATTTACCCTCTGCTTTTCTTTCAGCACTTCTGTCCGATTCTCTTTGAGTTAGTTGTCTCAACTTTTCAGGACTATCCCATTCTTTATTCATAAACCCCAATCCGTATGGAGGATCTGTTACCACAGAATCTATTGAATTATCTGGTATTGTTTTCAGGACTTCCAAGCAGTCCCCTAATCTTAAATCTATTTTCATCTGCCTTGTCCTTTGTATTTTTTAGGTTTTTGGTCTTTACCACTAAACTTTTTTCTTGCTTTACCTTCCTTCTTTTTATTTAGTTGGATTTTTCTGTTGGAGGTATTACTTGTCTTCTTTGCCATCGATTGTCTTTTTAATTATTTCAATCTCAATCTTTTTATTTGAATCAATCTTATCTCCCTGTGTTGTAATATCAACCTTATTCTCTGCGTTGTTCCACTCGTCCTTGAATTTGTTTCTCATCACAAGAGCATAAAGATTGGAGTTCATCTGTTTTGATGTTCCTGATCCAAATGCTTGTCTTGGTAATCTTGCCCACCAAGCATGCGATAATGACCTCATTATAGAAATGGTTTCTAAAAATTCAGGTTCTCGTTCTAATAATCTTGAAAATGTTTCGTTGGATATATGTAGATAAACTTTTGCGTCTATATCTAACATTCCTTCTGACCCCATCCTTGCCAGTTCCTCCTTCCAATCTTTTGGAAATTCATCAATAGTTATTTTGGGCCTTCCTACTGGATTACCAGTTGCTCTACTTGGTCTTCTAGCCATGTTGTAATTGTTGGTCTAGTTTATTGATATGAGTTCTTAAATCATTCATACAAGGGATATCACAGTATCCATAGATTGCTGGTCCTCCTGTTCTGATTAGGAGTTGATATACAAAATCTCTTTCTACTTGTTTCTTATCTCTTGCGTTGATGTAATCCTTCGCTCTTATTACTTCCTCTATGGAGTAATTTAAGGGGGCGCCAGCAACTTGAATTACCCTAATTGGTGTTATCCCCTTCGGGACTAGTTTCTCCTCTGTATTGGTCTTATTTTTACAATTGCACATTTCGTCTTTCTCTTAGTATTTTTCTAATTTTATTGATGTCCCTACTAACACTATTGAGTGGAATTGTTGTCCTTTTAGATACTTTGGTAATTGAACACCCTTCTTCAATATACATTTCCATTAGTCGTTTGTAATACCAGTCAAGTTTATCTAATTCTTGATAGACCCAATCGAGTGTTATTATAGGTTCGTCCTCTTCTTCTAAATATTCTATTTCAATATCCCCAATCTCTGAGAATTGAAACTTCTTATATTGATGGTAGTAAGGGGAACTTTTAGAATTATAGTTGTTACGAACTATGCGAGTAAAGAAGAATAGTTTTTCTTTATCTGGTATTGTTGGAACTTTTTTATTTAATAGGAATTGTTGAACAGATAATTGTAGTAGATCCTCGCTATCATTACCGCGAGTGATTCTACTACATATTTTTTTTAATTCCTCAATGTTTTCCGTAATCCAACTATTCAGCAAAATACTGGTGTCTATTTATCTTTATTCTCTGTTGTTCCTTGAAGGATAATTCGTTGGAAGAATTTGTTATTCTCGTCGAAATAATTTATTAAAGTTTCAAGGTGTCCTTGTTTCCGTAGTTTAATTACTTTGTCTCTTACTGTGATTGGTGATACATCTAATACTTTACCTATTTGGGTATTTGTAAGTAATGACCTGCGGCTCTCTGTGCTGTAAATGTCTTCGATAATTAAATCGTAGATTCTCTGTTCTGTTCTATTGATGATTTTCATATTTATATGTTATTCAATAAATATAGTATCTATTGTTTAATATATCAAGTTAGTTGAAATAATTTAATTTTTAATCTTTGGGGAAACCTTGAACTGCTTTTTCTTCAACCTTTATCCTTGAAGTAATATTATCTTTAACATCTTTATGTTGCTTCTTTAACCATTCCTGATGTAGAAATAATCTTTCCATTGAAGTAAGATTTGATTCATTACCTCTTTGCCAGTCATCTTTATGATCGTTCATATATTCTATCTTGTAATTTTTTCAATAATTTATCTGCTTCTAGATCTATATCTAGTTCTTCTACTTGCTCTTTCTCTTGCTCTTGCTCTTTCTCTTTCTCTTGCTCTTGCTCTTGCTCTTGCTCTTGCTCTTGCTCTTCTACCGAAGGGGGTTGGTAAGGGGGTTGGTAAGGGGGTTCGGTAGGGGGTTGGTAAGGGG
>Ga0214168_1000791_pt1 | contig 12750 bp, 10 predicted proteins | sample LakMenepilimnion_FD_153002 | JGI IMG/M metagenome (GOLD analysis project Ga0214168, IMG submission 153002) | Freshwater microbial communities from Lake Mendota, WI - Practice 29OCT2010 epilimnion v4 | ecosystem: Environmental > Aquatic > Freshwater > Lake > Epilimnion/Euphotic zone | place: Lake...
ACTTGCACAGATGCATGCGCAAACCCAAGCTGACCCAACATTTATTGCAGAGTTGGATGAGTTGCATCGCACTTATTCCGGGAGACCAAGCATCATCACGGAAGCAAAAAGATTCGCTTGCTATGCCGGCGGAGCAAGAATTATTTTAAAAAGAGAAGATTTAAATCACACCGGTTCACACAAGATAAACAATGTTTTAGGTCAGGCTCTTTTAACTAAAAGAATGGGAAAGAGTAGGGTCATTGCAGAAACTGGCGCCGGACAACATGGCGTTGCATCTGCAACCGCTGCAGCACTCATGGGACTTGAATGCGTTGTTTACATGGGGGAAGAAGACACCAAGCGTCAAGCTCTAAATGTTGCTCGCATGAAATTACTTGGGGCACAAGTCGTTCCGGTAACTTCAGGTTCGCGCACCCTAAAAGATGCGATAAATGAAGCAATGCGCGATTGGGTAACAAATGTTGCAGACACACATTACATTTTAGGAACGGTGGCAGGGCCTCATCCATTTCCAACAATGGTTCGTGATTTCCACCGAATTATTGGTGACGAAGCCAGAGCTCAAGTTCTGGAACTAACTGGGAAACTTCCAGATGCGGTTCTTGCTTGTGTTGGTGGCGGCTCTAATGCAATTGGAATTTTTTATCCGTTCATCGAAGATGCATCTGTCAGGTTAATTGGACTCGAGGCTGGCGGCGACGGAATTGAAACCGGGCGCCATGCCAGTGCGATTACTGGCGGAAGGCCTGGAGTTTTGCATGGTGCGCGTTCTTACATGCTTCAAGATAAAGATGGACAAACTCGTGAGTCACATTCAATTTCTGCAGGACTTGATTATCCCGGTGTAGGTCCAGAGCATGCGTACCTACATGATATTGGCAGAGCAGAGTATCGACCAATCACCGACAAAGAAGCGATGGAAGCATTTTCACTGTTGTCGAGAACTGAAGGAATCATTCCAGCGATTGAAACCGCACATGCTTTAGCGGGTGCAATGAAAGTTGGTAACGAGTTAGGACCTAATGCGACCCTATTAATTAATCTAAGTGGACGCGGTGACAAAGATGTTGAGACGGCAGCTAATTACTTTGAAAATCTGAAAATGTAATGACCCATTTATCAGAACGGCTCGAACAGTTAAAAAGTGAAAATCGGGCAGCATTTATTGCCTACCTGCCAGCCGGTTTTCCTACCGTAGAAAAAAGTAAAGCGGCAATTGAAGTTTTAGTACAAAATGGCGTCGATATTGTTGAAATCGGCTTTCCTTATAGCGATCCAATTATGGATGGACCAATTATTCAAGAGGCAGCAGATATAGCTTTGGCAAACGGTACGGGTGCCAGTGAAGTTCTAGAAATTTTAGGTTTTACAACGAATCTAAAAGTTCCGGCAGTTGTCATGACTTACTGGAATCCAATTGAACAATATGGAATTTCTAAATTTGCCGATGCTATTAAATCTGCAAATGGTTCTGGCGTGATTACACCAGATCTTTCGCTAGAAGAAGCCAATCCTTGGATAAGAGAAAGTGATCGAGCCGGCATCAACAACATTTTTGTTGCTGCACCGAGTTCAGCGCCTGAACGGTTAAGCCAAGTTGCTTCTGCTTGCTCTGGATTTGTTTATGCAGCAAGCTTGATGGGCGTAACTGGAACCAGAACTAGTGTCTCTTCATCTGCAAAAGATTTAGTTTCGCGGATACGCGAATCGGTACAAACCCCAGTTTGCGTCGGACTAGGGGTCTCAACACCAGAACAAGCAAGAGAAGTTGCTTCATATGCAGATGGCGTAATAGTTGGGTCTGCATTAATCAAAGTTTTACTTGAACAATCAGATTTTGAAACTGGCTTGAAAGAGTTAGCAAACTTGACGAAAAGTTTGGCTGAGGGAATAAGACAAGCGCGATGAAACTACCAACTTTCTTGACAGATACTCGACTTAATTGGTTTGGATTATTTGCCCGCTTAACTCTGGGCGGTGTCATATTTGCAGCTGGTGCACTAAAAGTTACGACTCCATATAAATCCGCAGCAGCGATGCGAGCTTATGAATTATTGCCAATTAGCATTGCAAATTTTTTGGGCTATGCATTGCCTTGGTTCGAAGTAGGCCTAGGGGCTTTATTGATTTTAGGTGTCGCAACTCGGCTCTCAGGATTTATTGCAGGATCTCTAATGATTGTTTTCATTATTGCGATCGCTTCAGCTTGGGCTCGCGGCCTGTCCATTGATTGTGGATGTTTCGGTGGCGGGGGTCAGGTAGCACCTGGGGAGACAAAGTATCTACAAGAGATAGTGCGCGACTTCGGACTAGCCTTTTTGGGCTTTTATTTATATTGGAGACCGCACACCAAGTGGGCTTTAGAGCCGGGGTCAAGGTAGTATTTGAGAATGGTCAATAACAAAGGCAAATCTTCAGGAGATCCAATTACACGCTGGTTAGTGATTGGAATGGTTGCATTAGTTGTTGTCGTCGGAGCCGGTATTACCATTTTTAATAATACGAGCAAGAAAGCCGCCGTTATTCCAAGTGCAGCGTCGGTAAAAGATGGTTATGGAATTGTTTTTAACGGTGACTTAACACCTGTAATTGATGTCTGGGAAGATTTTCAATGTCCAAGTTGTAAAGTCTTTGAGTCAACAAATGGAGCAGCGCTAAAAGCTCTTGCAGTTGAAAAGAAAGCAAAAGTAGTGTTCCATCCACTTTCATTTTTAGGACCAGAATCGGTTTTTGCAGCAAACGGGGCAGCTTGTGCAGCTGACGAAGGAAAATTCCTTGAATACCACGCATTTATGTATGCAAATCAACCTGCCGAAAATTCTGGCGCTTGGAGTAATGAAGGCATAATCGCGACAGCAGCAGCGGCCGGAATTACGGGTGCAGAATTCGAAGCTTGTGTAAAGACCGGCAAATACTCTGATTGGGTTGGAAATGTTGGCAGTGAAGGTTCAAAGCAAAACGTAAATTCCACGCCAACAGTTTTCATAAACGGAAAAGAAATTGATCGGAAAACTGGTGCATATTATTCCGCTCCAGAATTTATGAAGTTATTAGTTGCAGCTGGCATAAAGTAAAAATCCAGTGAGCAATTGGGCTGCGATTCCTTCGCCCACTGTATCTGCGATAAATGCTGGCCCCTTAACTTTTCATTTCTACGCTCTTTGCATCATTATCGGAATAATTATTGCGGTACGAGTCGGCGACAAAAGATTTGTTAAGCGCGGGGGAGATCTCGGCGATGTAGCAACGATCGCTTTTTGGTCCGTACCCGCTGGAATTATTGGCGGCCGGATTTATCACGTTTTAACTTCGTGGGGAAGTTTTTCTTCACCATTAGATGCGATAGCAATTTGGCGCGGTGGATTAGGAATCTGGGGCGCAATTTCACTTGGCACGGTTGGGGCTTGGGTGGGATATAGACAGCTTTTAAAGAGCAAACCACACCTTCCAACATTCGGTGCATTCCTTGATGCGCTTGCACCTGGAGTAGTGCTTGCACAGGCAGTTGGAAGATGGGGCAATTGGTTCAATGTAGAACTTTTCGGCAAGCCATTAACCGCACCGTGGGCTTTGCAAGTTCCATTAACTAGCAGACCAAATGGCTATGAATCTTTTCCAACATTTCACCCAACATTTTTGTACGAATTTATTTGGTGTGTGGTTGTAGCCATACTTTTGATCAAGGCAGATAAGGCTGGTTTTTTTGCTGGTGCAAAATCTGGGACTTTATTTGTCGCCTACATATCTTTGTACACGCTAGGAAGAGGAGCGATTGAATTATTGCGGATTGATTCAAGTACGCAAATTTTAGGCATGCGGTTAAATTTTTGGACCTCACTTCTAATTTTCCTAGGCTCAACCACATGGTTCATACTGCGAAAAGCAGGCCAAAAGAGATAACCTACCCGTATGCCACTCCAAGAGGTTTACGCTAGAAATTTAGAGCACCGCACTCACCGCTCAGGGTGGTTGCGTGCTGCCGTTCTTGGAGTTAACGACGGCTTGGTCTCTACAGCCAGCTTGATGATTGGCGTTGCAGCAGCGCAGGCGGGAACTAATGCAATTGTGACTGCAGGTTTTGCCGGAATCGCAGCGGGCGCGATGTCCATGGCTGCCGGCGAATACGTCTCCGTGAGTTCGCAAACAGATATTGAAGATGCAGACCGCAAAATTGAGGCCGATCACTTAGCTCAAGATCCCGAAGGCGAACTTGAAGAGTTGGCTGAAATCTATGTTGAACGTGGATTATCAAAAGATTTAGCTATGCAAGTCGCCACACAGATGCACCAACATGATGCATTGGCAGCACATTTACGTGATGAGCTTGGCCAACATCACAACACTGGGGCGCGCCCGACGCAAGCAGCATTGGCTTCAGCGGCGGCATTCACAATAGGTGGATTCATTCCAATGATTGGCATGTTCGCCCCAACCCCAAACGGTCGAACAACAACAATTGTCGCGATCACCTTATTTGGATTGATCGTTGCCGGGATCATTGGGGCAAGGATTGCCGGAACTGGGCCTTTACGTCCAACCGTGCGAATTCTGCTCGGGGGATCACTGGCCATGGCGGTTACCGCCGGAATCGGTCAATTAGTACACATAACCATCTTGTAAGGTTTTTTAGTTCTCAAGCCGCAGATTTTCCGGCTAAGATTTACCCATCGGGCCAGCGCTGTCCCGCTTCGGAAACCTTTACTTAATAATCCAGAAGGATAGGCGCAAATTTAATGGCAAGCATGAAAAGCAAATTCTCCAATTTCCCACCAGTATCTGGTTTATACAACCCAGAAAATGAGCGGGATTCTTGTGGTGTTGCAATGGTTGCCACTCTGACTGGTAATGCCACTCACGAAATCGTCGCACAGGGATTAACCGCATTGCGTAACTTAGAACACCGGGGTGCATCTGGCGCTGAACCAGACAGTGGAGATGGTGCCGGAATTCTTATCAAGATTCCAGATTTATTCTTACGTGCTGTTACTAAATTTGATTTACCAAAGGTTGGGTCATATGCAGCGGGCACTGCATTCTTAGCCTCTGATGCACCGATCGCGCGGATCGAAGAGATTGCAAAAGAAGAGGGTTTGAAAGTTCTCGGTTGGCGCGATGTCCCAGTGAATTCTGCAATTCTCGGCAATACCGCGAAATCAGTTATGCCGATCTTTAAGCAACTCTTTGTATCAGGATTTAATAATGAGAGCGAATTAGTTCTTGAACGCTTAGCTTTTGCACTTCGTAAAAGAGCAGAGCATGAACTAGCAGTCTATTTCCCATCTCTGTCTTCAAGAACGCTTGTCTACAAGGGAATGCTAACTACTGGTCAGCTTGAAGAATTTTTCCCGGACCTTTCCGATGAGCGTCTACATTCACCACTTGCATTAGTGCACTCACGTTTTTCTACAAATACTTTCCCATCATGGCCACTTGCTCATCCATATCGGTACATCGCTCATAACGGTGAAATCAATACTGTTAAGGGAAATAGAAATTGGATGAAGGCACGTGAAAGTTTGCTTGAAAGCGATTTGATTCCTGGTGATTTGAAACGGCTGTTTCCGATTGTTGCTGAAGGCGGATCTGACTCAGCTTCATTTGATGAAGTTCTAGAACTGCTATATCTAGGTGGACGTTCATTGCCACATGCCATGTTGATGATGATTCCTGAAGCGTGGGAAAACAATACAACTATCTCGCAGAAGAGACGAGATTTTTATTCATTCCACTCAACATTAATGGAGCCTTGGGATGGACCTGCCTGCGTAACTTTTACTGATGGAAATCAAATTGGCGCAGTCTTAGATCGAAATGGTTTACGTCCATCAAGATATTGGGTAACAAAAGATGGATTAGTTGTTTTGGCGAGTGAGGTCGGCGTATTAGATTTCAAACCAGAAGATGTTGTGCGTAAAGGAAGATTGCAACCTGGTCGTATGTTCCTCGTTGATATCGAGCAAGGCCGAATTGTTGAAGATGAAGAAATCAAAGATGGTTTGGCAAGTGCTGCTCCATATGGAGAGTGGATCCAATCTGGAATGGTGCGCCTAGAAGATTTGCCTGCTCGCGAACATATTATTTATCCGCATTCTTCAGTTGTTAGAAGGCAACGCGCATTTGGTTACACCGAAGAAGAATTGCGAATTATTTTGGCTCCAATGGCGAAATCAGGACTTGAGCCGCTTGGTTCAATGGGATCTGACACGCCAATCGCGGTTTTATCTAAGCGCCCAAGATTGCTCTTTGATTACTTCGCACAAATTTTTGCGCAAGTGACAAATCCGCCACTTGATGCCATTCGTGAAGAATTAGTCACCAGCTTGGGATCTTCACTCGGACCTGAACAAAATTTATTAGACCCAACGGCTGCTTCTTGCCGTCAGATTCAACTTCCATTTCCAGTTTTAGATAATGATGAGTTGGCAAAAATTATTCACGTCAATGCCGATGGAACTCAAGCAGGATTCGCAGCACATATTGTCCGTGGACTATTTCAAGTTTCAGAGGGTGGCGAAGGATTACGTGCCCGAATTGAAGAGATTCGACGTGAAGTTAGTGAAGCAATTAAAAACGGCGCACACATCATCGTCCTCTCCGATCGTGATGGAGATTCTGAAAATGCACCGATTCCTTCGTTGCTCTTAACTTCAGCAATTCATCACCATTTAATCCGCGAGAAAACCCGCACCCAAGTTGGATTAGTTGTCGAAGCAGGAGATGTTCGGGAAGTTCACCATGTTGCACTTTTGATTGGATATGGAGCAGCAGCAGTTAATCCATATCTGGCTATGGAGAGTGTCGAAGATCTTGTGCATCAAGGAGTTATCAGCGGAGTCACCCCTGAAAAAGCGGTACGGAATTTAATCAAGGCTCTCGGAAAGGGAGTCTTGAAAGTTATGTCAAAAATGGGAATTTCGACTATTGCTTCTTACACGGGAGCTCAAGTTTTTGAAGCTGTTGGCTTGTCTCATGAGTTAATCGACGAGTACTTCTCAGGTACAACTTCTCGCCTCGGTGGGATTGATCTTGAAACGGTGGCCGATGAAGCAATTGCAAGACATCACATTGCTTATCCACCTGGAGGAGAAGTTCCAGGATCTAAGAAACTTTTGACCGGTGGCGAGTATCAATGGAGAAGAGATGGAGAACCACATCTCTTCGATCCAGAGACTGTGTTTTTGCTACAACACTCAACTCGTAACAAGCGGTATGAACTGTTTAAAAAGTACACCACAAAAGTTGATGTTCGCACTAAAGATTTGATGACCTTACGCGGACTGTTTACTTTTAAAACTTCAAACAAAACTGCTATTTCAATTGATGAAGTAGAACCAATTTCAGAGATAGTTAAGCGATTCTCAACTGGTGCTATGTCCTATGGATCAATCTCCAAGGAAGCACATGAGAATCTAGCTATTGCCATGAATAGATTGGGCGGAAAATCCAACACTGGCGAAGGTGGAGAAGATCCAGATCGTTACCTCAAAATTGCCAACGGTGATTCAAAGAGATCTGCAATTAAACAGGTTGCAAGTGGACGTTTTGGTGTGACCAGCGAATACCTTGTTAACGCCGATGATATTCAGATCAAGATGGCACAAGGTGCCAAGCCAGGAGAAGGTGGACAACTTCCTGGCCAAAAGGTTTATCCATGGATTGCAAAAACTAGATATTCAACTCCTGGAGTTGGATTAATTTCACCTCCACCGCACCATGACATTTACTCAATCGAAGATTTGGCACAATTAATTCACGATTTGAAAAATGCAAATGACAAAGCACGCATTCACGTTAAATTAGTTGCCGAAGTTGGAGTAGGTACTGTCGCTGCTGGAGTTAGCAAGGCTCATGCCGACGTTGTCTTGATCTCGGGACATGACGGCGGAACCGGAGCATCTCCACTAACTTCTCTAAAGCATGCAGGAGCACCTTGGGAGTTAGGACTTGCCGAAACTCAACAAACCTTGATGTTAAATGGTTTGCGCGATCGCATTGTGGTTCAAGCAGATGGTCAACTTAAAACTGGACGTGATGTTGTAATAGCAGCATTGCTTGGTGCCGAAGAGTATGGATTTGCTACAGCGCCATTAGTAGTTTCAGGTTGCGTAATGATGCGCGTTTGCCACCTTGATACTTGCCCAGTTGGAGTTGCAACACAGAATCCAAAATTGCGTGAGAAATTCACCGGTAAGCCAGAGTTCGTAGAAACCTTCTTTGAATATATCGCCGAAGAGGTACGCGAAATTTTGGCATCGCTAGGTTTTAGAACGCTGAAAGAAGCAATTGGCCAAGTAGAGGCGTTAGAAACTAAAGCAGCTGTAGATCATTGGAAAGCTAGCGGCTTAGATCTTTCTCCACTTCTTGCCGATGTGCCTGCTGGTCCAAGATTAAGTTCCATAATTCAGGATCATGGTTTGGATAAAGCGCTTGATAAAGAGTTAATTAAATTAGCCGCACCAGCTCTTGAGAATTCGACACCAGTTCGAATCGAGATGGCGGTAAGAAACGTTAACCGCACAGTTGGAACGATGCTCGGTTCTGAAATCACAAGGCGTTTTGGTGGCGCAGGGTTGCCAGAGGGAACGATCGATATCTCACTTCATGGTTCTGCCGGACAATCACTTGGAGCATTTATTCCAAAAGGATTATCAATCCGACTCTACGGTGATGCAAATGACTATGTTGGAAAAGGTTTGTCAGGTGGCAAAGTTGTTGTTCGCCCAGACGAGAAAGCCACATTTGCTGCAAATGAGAATGTAATCGCCGGCAACGTAATTGGATACGGAGCAACCTTCGGTGAAATTTTCATTAGCGGAGTCGTTGGTGAAAGATTCTGCGTACGTAACTCAGGCGCAACCGCTGTTGTTGAAGGCGTTGGAGACCACGCATGTGAGTACATGACTGGCGGTACTGTCGTTATTTTAGGAAAGACCGGCAGAAATATTGCAGCTGGAATGTCCGGAGGACGAATCTTTATTCTTGATTTAGATCCAGCACTAGTGAATGGCGAGATGGTAGACGTACTTGTAATGCCAGAAGCTCAAAAGGAAGTAGTTAGAAAGATCATTTCAAACCACTTTGTTGAAACTGGTTCACAAATTGCTAAATCGTTATTAGATGATTGGAAATCTGGCAGCGATCGAATCTCTATGGTGATGCCAAGAGATTATGCGCGCGTGCTTGCTGCTATGGACCGTGCAGAAGCAGAGGGCTTGCCACGTGAAACTTATGTAATGGAGGTATCAAATGGGTAATCCAACTGGTTTCATGAAAACCGAACGTCAAACACCAACCAGACGTCCAGTTGATGTACGGATTCGGGATTGGAAAGAGGTTTACGAAGAGCAACCTTTTGAAGATTTGCAAAAGCAGGCCGGACGTTGCATGGATTGTGGCATTCCGTTTTGTCATCAAGGTTGCCCACTCGGAAATCTAATTCCAGAGTGGAATGATTTGATTTGGCGCGGAGAAAAAGAGGAAGCCATCGAGCGCTTGCATGCGACTAATAATTTTCCAGAATTTACTGGCAGATTGTGTCCAGCACCCTGCGAAACTGCATGTGTAGTAGCAATTAGTTCTGATGCGGTAACGATTAAACAGGTAGAACTAAGAACTATTGAGGAAGCTTTCGGCAGCGGATCCGTTAAACCACAGATCCCAGATCGCCTAACCGGCAAAACCATTGCGGTCGTTGGATCGGGTCCTGCAGGATTAGCAGCAGCACAGCAATTAACTCGCGCAGGTCACACTGTTGCGGTTTATGAGCGAGCAGAAAAAATCGGCGGTTTACTTCGTTACGGAATTCCAGAGTTCAAGATGGAAAAAAATATTTTAGATCGACGTTTAGATCAGATGAAAGCCGAAGGAACCAGATTTAGACCCGGAGTCGATGTTGGTGGCGAGATAACTGGATCAGATCTGCGAACCAGGTATGACGCAGTAATTCTTGCAATTGGTGCAACTAATTGGCGCGACCTTCCCGTGCCAGGACGTGAACTAAATGGAATTCATCAAGCTATGGAATATTTACCTTGGGGCAATAAGCAAGGATTAGATGAATTAACTGGACCACCTCCAATAAATGCGACAGGAAAGCATGTTGTAATTTTGGGTGGAGGAGATACTGGTGCAGATTGTCTAGGAACTGCGATCCGCCAAGGAGCGGCCAGCATTACTCAGCTTGAGATCATGCCTCGTCCAACAGGGGAGCGCCCATCTTCACAACCTTGGCCGACCTATCCAATGATTTATCGAGTATCAAGTGCGCATGAAGAATCAGGTGAGCGCTTATTTGCAGTTTCAACTGAATCTTTCCTTGGTGATGACAATGGAAATGTAAAAGCATTGCGTTTAGTCGAAACTGAATTCAAAGATGGAAAATTTGAAAAAGTTGCAGGATCTGAAAAAGAAATTCCAGCAGATTTAGTTTTCCTCGCGATGGGATTCACCGGAGTAGAAAAATCTCCATTGGTATCTCAATTAGAGGTTGAACTAGACAATCGTGGAAATATTGCCCGAAATGAGAATTTCGAGAGCACCTCTGAAGGTGTCTTTGTCTGTGGTGACGCTGGACGTGGCCAGTCGCTCATCGTCTGGGCAATCGCTGAGGGACGTGCGGCAGCTGCAGCAGTTGATAGATCCTTAATGGGACGAACTCAATTGCCTGCTCCTATCGAGCCTACGGATCGATCTTTAACTGTTTAACTGGATTTAACTCTTTTAAAGAATGAGACAGTAGTAAACAAGTAGAATTGCCGCATGCGTCGAGCCAAAATTGTTTGTACTTTAGGTCCGGCCACTGATGACGCGGTAATGATCGATCGGATGATCGCTGCCGGTATGAATATGGCGCGATTGAATCTTTCGCATGGGGCACGAGAAGGTCATGAAAAAACCTTCGAAATGGTGCGCCAAGCCGCAGCAAAAGCCGATCTTTCGGTTGCAATAGTTGTGGATCTGCAAGGGCCAAAGATCAGATTAGGCAAATTCAAAAATGGTTCTCATGAAATTATCAAAGGTGCAAAGTTCACAATCACAACTGAGGTAATTGAAGGCGATGAAAATATCTCCTCTACAACATATTTGGGATTGCCTGGAGATTGCAAAGTTGGCGATCGGATATTGATTGATGATGGACGAGTAGCCTTAGAAGTAACTTCCGTTAAAGCGCCAAGAATAGAAACTATTGTCATAGAAGGCGGAACTGTAAGTAACAATAAAGGCTTAAATTTGCCAGGGGCTGCAGTATCGGTGCCGGCACTTTCTGAAAAAGATGAAGAAGATTTGAAATGGGCAATCGGGATGGGTGCAGATTTTATTGCACTCTCATTTGTTCGCGATGCAGCGGATATAAAGCGCGTACATCAGATTATGGATTCCGCTGGAGTTCGGATTCCAGTAATTGCAAAAATTGAAAAACCGCAAGCAGTTGCAAATTTAGAAGAAATAGTCGCAGCATTTGATGCAATCATGGTTGCGCGTGGTGATTTAGGAGTAGAACTCCCAATGGAGGAAGTCCCATTGGTTCAGAAACGTTGCATTACTCTTGCCCGTGAAAATGCAAAACCAGTAATTGTGGCTACTCAAATGCTTGATTCGATGATTACAAATTCCCGTCCTACACGTGCGGAAGTAAATGATTGCGCTAATGCGGTACTAGATGGCGCAGATGCTTTAATGCTTTCGGGGGAGACAAGTGTTGGAAAATTCCCGATTGAAACTATTGAGATGATGGCAAGAATCATCGCAAAAACTGAAGAAGAAGCTTTGGATACCGTTGCACCCCTTCGTCATAATCCACATACAACCGCTGGGGCAATTACAAAAGCGGCTACCGAAGTCGGCGAAGTTGTTGGCGCAAAATTTTTAGTTGCTTTTACCCAAAGTGGGGATTCGGCAAGAAGAATGTCGCGGTTACGTTCTGCAATCCCGATGTTGGCCCTGACTCCCGATGTGCGTACATCTCGGGTTCTGGCACTTAGTTGGGGAGTTGAATCAATTGTGATCCCGCCTGCTAGTCATACCGATGAAATGGTTAAGCAGATTGATAGCAAATTAATTGAGAGCAAGAGAGCAAATATTGGTGATTTCATATTGATTGTGGCGGGAAGTCCTCCTGGAATACCTGGTTCAACCAATGCCATGCGAGTGCATCGAGTCGGGGATGCCGTAGCGGGCGTTGTTCCTGCTTATCGTTGAGGTCGAGTTCTACAATTAGAACTAGTAAGGCTGAAAAATCGGGGAGAAAAATGAGAAATAGCATGAAAATCGTTTTTGCGGTTTTGCTCTCATTTAGCGTCGTTTGCTCCGCTGTTGGTGGAAGTATTCCCGCACATTCTTCAACCTCATCGCTGCCAACCACTTGGCCAAAAGTTCCCTCAATTGGATTCTCTTCCAGCGATGACAGCTTGATGGAAACAAAGTCATATGTGACTGGGTTGTCTTACGCTGAAGGCGCCACGAGTGGCATCTACTCCCGAACTGTTACCTGCTCAACTGTTGATGATGTTGCTTGTGCTGGTGCTGATTCACTTTTCGCGCAAATGATCCTTTTGCCTTGCTCGTCCACTGTTACCGAAATGTGTATTGAATCTCTTGAGGTCTCCGATTCAAAAGGTGCTTTGAGAAAAGCAACAATTGGCGAGCTGGATTCCCTTTACTGAGATAATCGGCAGCGATCAATACTACGATCACAAAAGCATACAAATACAATCCAGAGGTGTCGTGGTTGGCGATTTGGTTCGCCAC
>Ga0214168_1000795_pt1 | contig 12727 bp, 12 predicted proteins | sample LakMenepilimnion_FD_153002 | JGI IMG/M metagenome (GOLD analysis project Ga0214168, IMG submission 153002) | Freshwater microbial communities from Lake Mendota, WI - Practice 29OCT2010 epilimnion v4 | ecosystem: Environmental > Aquatic > Freshwater > Lake > Epilimnion/Euphotic zone | place: Lake...
GAGCGGTTTCTTCTTCAGTTAATTTAAATACTGGAATACCGGTTGAAGCAGATAGAACTTGAGCGATGAGTTCTTCATCAACTTCAGTTACCTTATCGAGATCAGTTGCCTTCCAATGCTTTTCAGCTTCAACCTTTTCTGCAATAAGAGTCTTCTCTTTATCGCGAAGTGCAGCAGCACCTTCAAAATCTTGACCGTCAATTGCTGACTCTTTCGCTTTGCGCGCTTCTGCAATCTTGTCATCAAATTCGCGAAGTTCTGCTGGAGCAGTCATTCGCTTAATACGAAGACGTGAACCTGCTTCATCAATAAGGTCGATCGCCTTATCTGGCAAGAAACGATCTGAAACATAGCGATCTGCCATATTTGCAGCGGCAGCGAGTGCGCCATCGGTAATTGAAACGCGGTGATGGGTTTCATAGCGATCACGAAGACCCTTAAGAATTTCGATTGTGTGAGCAACTGATGGCTCTTTAACTTGAATTGGTTGGAAGCGACGTTCTAGCGCAGCATCTTTTTCAACGTGCTTGCGGTATTCATCCAAAGTTGTCGCACCAATTGTCTGAAGTTCGCCACGGGCCAACATTGGCTTCAAGATGCTTGCGGCATCAATTGCGCCTTCAGCTGCACCTGCACCAACGAGGGTGTGGATTTCATCGATAAACAAAATAATGTCGCCGCGAGTTTTAATCTCTTTCAAGACTTTCTTTAGGCGTTCTTCGAAATCTCCACGGTAACGACTACCGGCAACAAGTGCGCCCAAATCAAGTGAATACAGCTGCTTATCTTTAAGAGTTTCTGGGACATCGTTCTTAAAGATCGCTTGCGCGAGTCCTTCTACTACAGCAGTTTTACCAACACCTGGTTCGCCAATTAATACTGGGTTATTTTTGGTGCGGCGTGAAAGTACCTGCATCACGCGTTCAATTTCATTCTCGCGACCGATTACTGGATCAAGTTTTCCTTCACGGGCAGCCTGTGTGAGGTTGCGACCAAATTGATCTAAGACGAGTGAAGTAGATGGTGTTCCTTCTGCAGGTCCGCCTGATGTTGCAGCTTCTTTTCCTTGGTATCCAGAGAGAAGTTGAATAACTTGTTGACGTACGCGATTTAAATCTGCGCCGAGTTTTACAAGTACTTGTGCAGCAACGCCTTCGCCTTCGCGGATTAAGCCAAGCAAGATATGTTCTGTACCGATGTAGTTGTGGCCCAGTTGCAACGCTTCGCGAAGGGAGAGTTCAAGAACTTTCTTAGCGCGTGGAGTAAATGGAATATGGCCGCTAGGTGCTTGTTGTCCTTGGCCAATGATTTCCTCAACCTGGGCGCGCACGCCTTCAAGTGAGATGCCGAGCGCTTCAAGGCCTTTTGCGGCAACGCCTTCGCCTTCGTGGATCAAACCAAGGAGGATGTGTTCAGTACCGATGTAGTTGTGATTGAGCATGCGTGCTTCTTCTTGAGCCAAGACAACAACACGTCGGGCTCGATCGGTAAAGCGCTCAAACATCGGCAAACTCCTTTAAAGGTGGTAAATATTCGGTTCTAGCCAAGCCTATAACCCAACACAGGGAAGACGCGAGGTGGATAGCTTGTGGTCAGTAGAACCCCAGATTTAGGTCTGATATTCCCAAATGGGGCTAGAAGTAGCGTTATCTGGGGGTGGCTACAGGGTTAAGAGCATGCGGGTATTGCCCAGGGTATTGGGCTTAGCCGCTTCTAAATCTAGGAACTCGGCAACACCGGCATCATAAGAGCGCAACAGTTGTTGATAAACATCCGGTGCAACTGGTGTTCCCTCGATTTCTACAAATCCGTGACGCCCAAAGAAAGATGTTTGGAAAGTTAAGCAGAAGATTCTTTCTACTCCAACTTCGCGGGCGCGCTCAATAATTCTTTCAAGTATCTGATGTCCAATTCCTTGCTTATGAAAACTTTTTTCTACTGCAACTGTACGAACTTCAGCTAAGTCATCCCACAGAATGTGAAGTGCGCCGCAACCAACAACTTTTCCATCAATTTCAGCGACAGTAAATTCTTGCACGCTTTCGTACAGCGTGACAGTTTCTTTGGAGAGCATCTGACCGGGTGCCGCGTAAGAATCTACGAGTTGGCGGATAGTTTTAACATCGCTAGTGCGTGCTGGGCGAATTACGATCATGGTTAATCGACTTCTGGTTTTACCAGTGGGAATAAAATTGTTTCGCGAATTCCTAGGCCGGTGAGTGCCATCAACAAACGATCGACGCCCATACCCATTCCACCTGTAGGTGGCATTGCAAATTCCATTGCGCGTAAGAAATCTTCATCAACTTGCATCGCTTCTAGGTCACCCTTTGCGCCAAGCGTTGCTTGTTCAACTAATCGATCACGTTGAATCACTGGGTCAATCAGTTCGGAATAACCAGTGGCAAGTTCGAAGCCATCAACATACAAGTCCCATTTTTCAGCAACCCCCGGCAATTCGCGGTGTGCGCGCACCAATGGCGAGGTATCAATAGGAAATCCCATAACAAAAGTTGGGGCGATTAGTTGATCTTTAGCAACATGTTCGAAGATTTCTTCCGCGAGTTTTCCAGTAATCCACTTGGGATCAATCTTCATGCCTAGTTTGGTCGCAATCTTCTTTAAATCCTCAAGCGGAGTTAGCGCAGTTACGCTTTCGCCAACACCCTCAGTGATGGCGTCATAAAGAGAAATCTCGCGCCACTTTCCACCGAGATCTGCTTGGCGGCCATCGTGATGCGTAACCACATGCGAACCTGCGATTGCCATTGCGGCATTCTGAACCAGAGCACGAGTTAAATCTGCAATTGAGCGCCAATCACCATATGCCTGGTAACTCTCGATCATTGCAAACTCAGGTGAGTGAGATGAATCTGCTCCTTCATTGCGGAAGTTGCGATTGATTTCAAAGACTCGCTCAATGCCACCGACAACACAACGCTTTAGGAATAGTTCGGGTGCAATGCGCAGGTATAGGTCCATATCGTAAGCATTACTGAAAGATTTAAAGGGACGCGCTGCTGCTCCACCGTGCATTACCTGCAACATTGGAGTTTCAACTTCTACAAAGTTCTCGTTATGGAATGTCTCGCGTAACGAACGCATCACCGCTGGTCGCAAGCGCGCATTTGCGCGCGCTTCATCACGAACGATCAAATCCACATAACGCATGCGAACGCGGGTTTCCTCTGACATTGGTTTGTGATCATTTGGCAGAGGACGAAGAGATTTAGCTGCCATCGCGTAGCTGTTAGCCAGAATAGAAAGTTCACCGCGCTTTGAGGTAATGATTTCACCGGTAACGCTGACTATGTCGCCCAGATCAATATCGCTCTTCCAAGAATCTAAAGTTTCTTGACCAACTTTGTCGAGTGAGAGCATCGCTTGAAGTTCGGTGCCATCGCCTTCACGCAAAGTGGCGAAACAGAGTTTTCCGGTATCTCGTTTAAAGATAACGCGACCAGTGAGGCTTTGAATATCACCAGTCGTCGAATCAGTTTCTAGAGTTGCGTACTTCGCGCGAATTTCTGCGAGCGATGCGGTACGAGAAACAGAAACTGGATAAGGCTCAACCCCGCGCTCAATTAACCCTGCACGTTTTTCACGGCGGATGCGTAACTGCTCAGGTAGATCATCTTCTACCGATGCGGCGGGCTGCTCTTCTTTACTCATAATGGCGAAAGTCTACCTATTAGACATTTCGCTCGTGGATAAGGCGCAAGCCAATCAAGGTGAGATCAGGCTCATGCTCATCAATAGTTTCGGCCACTCCAATAATTAGCGGTGCGAGTCCACCAGTTGCAATCACAGTTGGGGCTTCATCATAACTCTGTGCTAATTCAGCAGTGATGCGATCAACTAATCCATCTACTTGTCCGGCAAATCCAAAGATGGTTCCAGATTGCAGAGCTTCGACGGTGTTCTTTCCAATAACGTTCTTTGGACGAATCAGTTCCACTTTGCGCAATTGTGCTGCGCGCGCGGCCAGAGCATCAACTGAAATTTCAATGCCTGGTGCGAGTGCTCCACCTAAGAATTCTCCCTTAGGCGAAACAACATCTAGATTTGTTGAGGTTCCAAAATCTACGACAATTGCGGGTCCACCATAAAGAGTGTGCGCCGCTAAAGTATTTACGATGCGATCTGCGCCTATCTCTTTAGGGTTATCGACTAAGAGCGGAACACCAGTCTTAGTTCCTGGCTCCACAATTGTGGTTGGTATTTTTGAGAAGTAAGTTGCGATCATTGTTCGCAGTTCACGCAGCGTTGCCGGAACCGTCGAACAGATTGAAAGTCCAGTAATTTCATAATCAGCAACAAGTGAGCGATATTGCAACCACAACTCATCTGAGGTTGTGCGCGGATCAGTCTTTACTCGCCAGGAGCGAATCAATTGATCTCCTTGAAAAATACCTAAAACAGTATTCGTATTTCCGACATCAACAGTTAGCAACATAACTACTCCACTCTCAGATCTAGACCGATATCAAAGATTGGCGCAGAATGTGTCAGCGCCCCAATGGCAATGTAATCAACACCAGATTGCGCATATGCGCGCGCATTGGCAATTGAAATTCCACCCGATGCTTCTAATTTAAATGCGCCGTTTACTAAAGCAACTGCTTGCGCACATTGTTCTGGAGACATGTTGTCCAGAAGTACTAGATCAGGCTTCTGTGAGATCACTTCACTTAATTGCTCCAGAGTGTCCACTTCAATCTCGATTTCCGCCTTAGGAAATGCTGAACGCACTTGTGCAAAGGCTGTAACCACTCCACCGGCAGCAGCTATGTGATTATCTTTAATCAACGCGGCATCACTTAAGTTCATGCGGTGATTTGTTCCGCCACCCATGCGAACTGCGTATTTTTCAATAACCCGCATACCTGGTGTTGTTTTTCGGGTATCACGGACTTGGCACTTTGTTCCAGCAACTTCTGCAACCCACTTACTGGTTAACGTTGCAATTCCACTTAAGTGTCCAAAAAAGTTAAGTGCGGTGCGCTCTGCCAATAAAATCGCTCGTGTATTTCCACGCACGGTCATTAACACCTCACCGGCTTTAACGTGATCTCCATCTTTCTTGCAAAGAGTCACATCAGTTAACCCAACTTCGGCAAGAACCGCGTGGGCGATATTGATCCCCGCAATAACTCCATCCATACGGGCTACAAAATCTGCAGCGGAGTTTGCATCTGCAGCAATAGTTGCCTGCGAAGTTATATCAACTCCTCCGGCTAGATCTTCCGCGAGTGCAGCTTTTATCAACTCTTGATCTGTCACTTTCCACCCACTTCTTGATAACTCGTCGTCCAATTTCCATTACGGTCCAATTCTTGAACAATTCTCTTGCGCCAATTGCTTTCTGGATTTGGAAAATCTTCACGCCAGTGAGAGCCACGAGTCTCTTGTCTAATTAGCGCCGCCTTTAAAATTGCTTCGGCAAGTTGAAATAGGTTTGTCGTCTCCCACGCCTCAACACAGGGGTTAGTGCTCTTGCGATCTTGAATGCGAGTTAAATCTGCGCTGGTTTGCAACAACGAATCAGAAGAGCGCAACACTCCTGCTCCTCGACTCATACTAAGTTGTAATTCACGTCGGTTCGCTGGGTCTAAGAGAATTGCTTTTGAATCATCTGCAACGGGTTCAGAAAGATCTTTTAAATTAGCGGCGATATCCGCCGCAATTCGGGCGCTAAATACCAGTCCTTCGAGCAGTGAATTAGAAGCCAAGCGATTTGCACCGTGAACTCCAGAACAAGCAGTTTCTCCGCAGGCATAAAGTCCTTTAACGCTGGTGTGGCCATTTAAATCAACTCGCACGCCGCCGGATGCATAGTGTGAAGCTGGTGCCACTGGAATTAAATCTTTACTTGGATCAATTCCGTGAGCAATGCAAGATGCATAAATTGTTGGGAATCGGTTTTCAAAACCAACTAAATGTCTTACGTCCAACCAGACGTGATGCGCTCCAGTCTTATTCATTCGACGCATTGACGCGATTGCAACCACATCACGCGGGGCAAGTTCACCTAATTTATGTTCAGCTAACATAAATCGATCGCCTGAATCATCCAGCAAATATGCGCCTTCTCCGCGCACCGCTTCACTTATCAAAGGCTGTTGACCTTGCGTGTTATCTCCCAGCCATAAAACTGTGGGATGGAACTGGATAAATTCCACATCTGCCACTTTTGCACCAGCGCGTAACGCTAAGGCAACGCCGTCTCCTGTTGAAACGGAAGGGTTAGTCGTTTGTGCAAATACTTGACCGAGTCCACCCGTCGCTAATACAACTGCTTTACCCAATGCGCGACCAACGCCGTCGCGACTTCCAGCGCCAATCACGTGCAGCGTTACACCGCAGACCGCGCCACTGGCATCTTTAAGCGCATCTAGTACAAGTGCATCTTCAACAACTTCTATCTCGGGATCGTCATGCACTGCAGCAAGGAGTGCGCGTGAAACTTCAGCGCCAGTTGCATCACCGCCAGCATGCAAAATTCGATTACGTAAATGTCCACCTTCACGAGTAAGTGAAATTTCACCTGAATCTTCGGTATCAAAAATTGCGCCGCGCTCGATCAATTTACGCACTGCTTCAGGTCCTTCGGTCACAAGAACACGCACTGCTTCAACATCACATAAATCAGCGCCTGCCACCAACGTATCTTTCAAATGTTGATCAGGAGTATCACCGGGCCCAAGTGCCGCAGCGATTCCACCTTGTGCCCATTTAGTAGAGCCTTCATCTACTTTGGATTTTGTAACAATTAATACAGAGAGACCAAAAGTGCGCGCTTGCAACGCAGTAGTAAGTCCGGCAATTCCAGAACCAACCACGATTACATCAGCAGTTGCAGTCCATCCTGCTTCAGGTGCAAGTAATTTCATTGCACACCGGCATTTCTGGTAGCTGGGTTCATCTGCATATTGTCAATCAAACGGACCCCATTTAGCCAACCCGCGATAATTGCACGCTGCTTTGAGGTGGAATCGATGGCAATTTCAAAGTTTTCTTCATCGATGATCTCGGCATAATCCAATTTAAAGAGTGGTTCTTGTGCGCAAACCTGGTGCATCGACTCTCTTGCCGAACTTACATTTTCGCTCTCTTGGGCTGCTGCGAGTGCTCGATAAATCACCGTTGCAGCAATGCGATCGCTCTGACCTAATCTGATATTTCTAGAGGAAAGTGCCAGACCGTCACTCTCTCTTATTGTCGGCGCCGCAATTATTTCAAGGCTTTTGTAACTTTTCTTAGCAAGGCTTTTTATCAGGGTTAGTTGCTGAAAGTCTTTTTCGCCAAAAATTGCGCTAGCGGGATTGAGTAAATCAAATAGGCGCGAGACAACTGTGACCACACCATCAAAGTGGCCTGCACGATTTACTCCCTCATAGATTTCACCAATCGGACCCGCAACTTTCTTTACAACGTTCTCTGGATAGATCTCGCTCACTTGAGGTAGCCAAAGGTGAGTTACACCAGATTCGCGCGCTATTTCAGCGTCGCGATCTGGTGTACGAGGATAGAGTTCTAAGTCTTTACTGTTTTCAAACTGAAGTGGATTTACAAAGATACTCGCAACCACAAAGTCACTTTTCTTTTTTGCTAATCTAAATAGAGATGCGTGGCCAGCATGAAGTGCTCCCATTGTCGGAACAAATGTGCAGCCGTCATCCAACTCAGCTGCGCTGTTAACTATCTTCATATCGGGCTCCAGTCCTTTCAGGTACCGGGCGGTGATAGATATAAGTTTAGAGCCTTAAGGCATTTGCTCCAAAATCTCTGAAATCTTTCCTTGGGTCAACAAAATTGCATCTGGCTCAATCGAGTGCCACGGTTCAATTACAAAGCGACGCTCATGCGCTCGTGGATGCGGAAGTTGCAACTCATCTGCTGAACTGAGCAATGACCCATATTGGATAAGGTCTAAATCAATTGTGCGTGGCCCCCATTTCTCATTTCTTTCTCGACCAAGCGTTTTTTCGATGCCGTGTAAGAGCGCCAAAAGATCGAGGGCGGGCAAATCACTTTCAACAATGCAGACTGCATTTAAGTAATCTGGTTGCTCAATATCGCTGACTGGCTTAGTTGAAAAATACTCTGATACCGATTTAAAGTCTGTAGCTTCGCGCAACATTGCTACAGCTAAATCCATCTGCTCTTTGGGGTTGCCAATGTTGGCACCTAGCGCAATAACCGCTTTCATCTATTAATTGTTACCGAAATATCTTGTACTTGAGCGTTAACTGGAGCTTGTGGTTTGTGCACAGTGACCGAAACTTCGGCGATTTGTGGGTACGTACTTCTTATTCGGTCGGCAATTCGACCAGCCAATTTCTCAATTAGTGCAACTCGCTCACCAGTTACTTCTTCTACAACTAAATCGATGATTTCTGCGTAGTTAACTGTGTCGGCGACATCATCCGTAACGCTAGCGCGCGTTAAATCTAATTCGAGTGCCACATCCACGAAAAAATCTTGTCCGACGATATTTTCTGATTCAAAGACACCGTGATAGCCGAAGCATTTGATTCCTTTAATTTCAATTTGGTCAGCCATTAGCTAATACCAAATTCTTATGTGGGCTCACGCTATGAACTCTAACTCCCCAAATCTCTTTCGCAAGGAGGCTCTTTGTTAACGCAATAGTTGCCGCTTCACGTTCATCAGGTGTGTCGCCGCCCAAAAAGCGCTTGCGCGAGCCACCGATCAATACCGGGAAACCTAGATCGGTAATCTCATCAATCCGATTTAAAATCTCCCAGTTGTGGGAAGGATCTTTCGCAAAACCTAGACCTGGATCAATAATCAGATTGTTTCGAGCAATTCCGCTTCGTAGCGCTGCATCGATTTGTGTATTTAACTCTGCAATAACATCTTTAACTACATCACCATAATCAGCCAGGTTATTCATCTCTTTAGAGTGACCACGCCAATGCATCAATATGTATGGGCAGCCCATTTCAGCAACAACTTCGTGCATTAGATCATCTGCAAGGCCACCACTTACATCATTAACAATGCTCGCTCCTGCAGTAACTGCCAGTTCTGCAGTTTCTGCCCGCATAGTGTCGATACTGATTGGGATTCCAGTTTGCGATAACTTTTTAATCACCGGAATGACCCGAGATTGTTCTTCAGCGGCAGATACTCGTTCTGCACCAGGTCGCGTAGATTCACCGCCAATATCAATGATGTCAACGCCTTCAGAAATCATCTCTAACCCGCGAGCGACTGCCTTTTCAAAAGTGTCATATTTTCCTCCATCAGCAAATGAATCGGGGGTGACATTTAAAATGCCCATAATTTTCATTGCTGTGCCAACCATTAATTAGCTTTTGGTAATAAGGCTGATTGCTTCTGCTCGTGTAGCAGGATCACGCAAAACTCCACGAACCGCACTTGTAGTAGTTCGCGCTTGTGATTTACGAACACCACGCATTGACATACACAAATGCTCGCAATCAATAATTACGATAACTCCCATAGGATCGAGAATTTTTACCATTGCATCAGCAATTTGAGTCGTCAAACGTTCCTGCACTTGTGGGCGACGCGCAAAGAGATCTACTAAGCGAGCGACTTTGGATAATCCAGTAATTTTTCCGCGCGGGATATAACCAACGTGGGCAACTCCGTGAAACGGAGTCAGGTGATGTTCGCAATGTGAGAAAACTTCGATATCGCGAATGATCACCAACTCTTCATGACCAATATCAAATGTTGTTGTTAGTACTTCTTCGGGGGATTTCCAAAGTCCTTCAAAGTTCTCTTTAAAAGCCCGCGCAACTCGTGCGGGGGTTTCCTTCAAACCTTCACGATCAGGATCTTCACCCAGCGCTAAAAGTAGCTCGCGAACCGCTGCTGCAGCCCGTGCTTCATCATAGGGATGCGACGCACGACCAGCATCAGGCCCCATTGAAACTGGGTTAACTTCATTCACGCTTAAGAACTTTCCTTATTTGTGCTCTTCTTAACTCGTGATGGTTTTTTCTCTGAAGCGGGCTTAACAATCAACCGCTCCGGAACTGCAACGGGCGGTTGTTGTGAAGGAATGCGAGTTGATGAACCGGTCCAGGAAGGACGGCGCGGCCAAGAATTTACTTTGGCGAATATCTCGGCAATCGCTTCTTTATTAAGTGTTTCCTTTTCCAGTAGTTCCAACACCATTGCATCTAAAGTCGCACGATTTTCTACCAAAATATCGAAGGCTTCTTGATGGGCATTTTCAATTAAGTTGCGAATTTCGGCATCGATTGTTGCTGCAATACTTTCAGAGTAATCGCGTTGATGGCCATAATCGCGACCCATAAACGGTTCGGAGGCATCTGAACCTAGCTTTATCGCACCAATTGCTTCAGTCATTCCGTATTGTGTGACCATTGCACGCGCTAGCGCTGTTGCTTTTTCGATGTCATTCGAAGCGCCGGTAGATGGATCGTGGAAAATCAATTCTTCCGCAGCGCGACCACCCAATGAATACGCCAATTGATCTAGCAATTGATTTCGGGTCGTTGAGTACTTGTCATCATCAGGCAGAACCATTGTGTAACCGAGCGCGCGACCACGCGGCATGATCGTGATCTTGTGAACTGGATCCGTATGTGGCAGTGCGTGCGCAACCAGTGCGTGGCCGGCTTCGTGATAAGCAGTTACGCGACGTTCGTCATCAGACATAATTCTTGATTTACGCTGTGGCCCAGCCATTACACGGTCAATAGCCTCATCAATTTGCAGATTAGAAATTACTTTCTTCTCTTCTCGTGCCGCCAATAGCGCAGCTTCATTGAGAACGTTGGCAAGATCAGCGCCAGTAAATCCTGGTGTTCGGCGCGCATAATTGAGCAACTCGACTTCGTCCGAAAGTGGCTTGGTCTTTGCGTGAACTTTCAGAATTTCTTCACGCCCCTTTAGATCTGGGCGATCAACTGCAATCTGGCGATCAAATCTACCTGGACGCAAGAGTGCGGGATCTAATACATCTGGACGGTTGGTTGCGGCGATAAGAATTACTTGACCACCAGTTTCAAATCCATCCATCTCAACCAACAATTGATTAAGGGTTTGTTCGCGCTCATCGTGACCGCCACCCATACCTGCACCACGTTGGCGACCAACTGCATCGATTTCATCTACGAAGATGATTGCTGGTGCATTTGCCTTAGCTTGCGTAAATAAGTCACGCACACGAGCTGCACCAACTCCAACAAACATTTCTACGAAGTCAGAGCCAGAAATAGAATAGAAAGGAACCTTCGCTTCTCCGGCAACTGCGCGTGCTAATAAAGTTTTGCCGGTTCCGGGAGGACCGTATAAAAGAACGCCCTTTGGAATTTTTGCACCGAGTAACGCGTACTTGGCAGGATTTGCAAGGAAGTCTTTGATCTCCTCAAGTTCGGCGATCGCTTCATCTGCGCCGGCAACATCGGCAAAGGTGTTTTGTGGAACGTCGTTATCTTGCAGTTTCGCTCTTGATTTTCCGAAAGAAAAGACTTTATTTCCACCTTGAGCATTGCTCATTAGGAAGAAGAACAAGAAACCAATTAGAAGAATTGGGAAGATTGAAAATAGGAAAGAAACGAATAGAGATTGTTTAGGAACGCTAACGTTCCAGCCTTTAGGTGGTGGGTTTCCAGTTAGGGAATCAATAATTGTTGGCTCTTGGCGAGCAACGTAAGAAGATTCAACTTTACTTGAGCCTTCAATTAATTCACCTGGTTTTAGAATTAACTGCAGCTTCTGTGATCTATCAATAACAAGTGCTGATTCAACTTTTGACTGCGCGATAGCGTCAAGCGCTTGTGAGGTACCGATCTCGGTATAACGGTTTCCGACGCTTGAAATCTGTCCAAAAATTGTTACCCCGAGAATTGCAACAACTATCCAGAAAAGTGGGCCACGAACAATTCGGCCAGCGCGAGTTGTTGGAACTTTTTTCGCCACCTTTTTATCCTTTGTGACTTTATTTCCAGGTTTCTTCTTCAAGGGGTTTTTCTTCTCCATATTTATATTCGCGTTCCTTATGAATACATGTGCTTAGCCAGCACACCGACGAATGAGAGGTTGCGGTACTTCTCGTTAAAATCTAATCCGTAACCAACAACAAAGTCAGGTGGGATATCAAAGCCAACGTACTTGCAATCGACTTCGACTTTAGCTGCTTCTGGTTTACGTAAAATTGCCAGGATTTCAACTGATGCCGCACCACGTGACATTAAGTTTGCGCGCAACCAAGAGAGCGTTAAACCAGAGTCAACAATATCTTCTACGATCAAAATATTGCGTCCTGTAATATCTCGATCTAAATCTTTAAGGATGCGAACAACGCCGCTTGATTTAGTGCCAGAACCGTAAGATGAAACCGCCATCCAATCCATATCAATATGGCGTTGCATCGCGCGAGTTAGATCGGCCATCGCCATAATCGCACCCTTAAGAACTCCGACAAGTAACAAGTCGCGATCCTTGTAATCAGCATCAACGCGCGCTGCGAGTTCAGCAACTTTTGCTTGCAGTTCTTCTTGCGTAACGATCACGCGTTCAACGTCTGTGCCGACTGCAGCTAGATCCACTTAAGGACTCCTTTAATATCAAATCTCTTGGGGAGATTTATGGGCGGGCTAAGAGCGAAAGTCTGCCCGAAATCCGAGCAACCTTCACACCACCCGGCAGGCTCGCCTCCCCTTGGCCACGCCAAGAAGTGACCAGCGCCTCGACGCCC
>Ga0214168_1000798_pt1 | contig 12712 bp, 16 predicted proteins | sample LakMenepilimnion_FD_153002 | JGI IMG/M metagenome (GOLD analysis project Ga0214168, IMG submission 153002) | Freshwater microbial communities from Lake Mendota, WI - Practice 29OCT2010 epilimnion v4 | ecosystem: Environmental > Aquatic > Freshwater > Lake > Epilimnion/Euphotic zone | place: Lake...
TCGCCAATTCTCAAGCTTTTTTTATCATCTTGATCTTGTAAATACTTAACATATTCATTAACAGCTCGGTGTTCCAAATGAAGTGCGCTAATTGTTTGGTCATTTAAAAGATTTCTTGTAAAGATAAGCGTAGTAAATCCGTCTTTTTTATATTCCTGCTTTATTATTTCTTTTTGCTCTTCAGAAAGAGCATACGGTTCCATTTTTTTTATAACATTAACTTTTACCTTACCAATTTGAAACTCGGATATATATTCTTTAATTGCTCTCCCCTCTTTGCTTCTTCCATCAATAGATTCGTTATTAAAAACCTCTCTAGTTAAATCAGAAAGATTAGGGCTGGCTCCTTGGGCGAAAGCCGACCTTATTATATCCTCCTGCTCCTTGGAAAGACTTATTTTTTCTTCTTCAGAACTATTCATCTTTTTTAAATTTCAGAAATTACTTGCTTAGCGATTTTATATATTTTATTTTTTATTTTTTTTATTTGCTTGTATCCGGGCGATCTATTTTTTTCACTAGTTCTGTATCCCATTTCTTTGGCTGTTTCTATTTCGCTTTTATTCTCTATATACAAGTATCCGTAAACTTTCCATTCAACAATCGTTAACTTTTCGTGTATTTTTTGATGAAATTTTTCAATTTTGCTTTCGTAGTCTATATAAGTATTTTTATCATGGATATCTAATGCGGAATTGCCCGAGTTTGGCTCTTGATCGTTGTTAATATGATTATCATGTATACTAATTGGAAGTTTTATATCGTAAGCATTTTTTTTACCAACTTCCCATTTGGAATAATCCTCGCACTCACTACTTTGTAATCCGTATAATGCGCATAAATCTCCGCCTTGATTATACTTACATTGACTGCATGGCTTAGAAAAAGAAGAATAATTGTTTCTAATCAGGTTAGTAATTTGATTAGTAATAATTGTATTAAGCCAAGGTCTTATGGGTCTTTTATTATCCCATTGCGACCATTTATTAAAAATATGTAATCTAATTTTCTGACAAACGTCGTCAAAGTCCATCCATGCTATGGCATTTAATCTCCATTTGCTTTTTCTTTTTAAGAGTTCTTCATTTATTATATAAATGCATTCAGAAAAATCCGGTTTTTCTTCAAGGAAATTTTTTTCGTCCGACATATTAGATTTAATCTATTTCAATCGGGCGAGGCGAGCTAGATGCTTCTAATCTAAACTCTTCAAGGATTTGTTCTTTGCTTTTGGCGGGCCTTGAGCTGTCTTCAGAAAATTTAAAGTCATTTGAGTTATTAGCGGTCGAGCTAGATGAAGATTCGATTAATTGGCCAAACGTAATTCCTCGTTGTGAATTATCTTTCTCAATAACAACCACGGGTTTATTTTTTAATTTTTTAAAACTATTTATATGTTGTTGAATTTGAACATAGTCGTCTTCTGGCGCGTATTCGTTATCATCAATTTCGTCTTCTTCCAATTCGACAACTTTATTTATTTTTTTTAGAGCCTGAACCTGGCTTTCTAAATCTTTTATTCTTTTTAAATTATCAGAATCTAAAGGAGCGCTTTCAGTTTTTTTTACGACTGGTTTATTTAAAATTCCACTTCCTATTGCTAATCCGCATTCTGGACAAAATTTAGGCTTAGAAAACTTGTATTCTATTTTAGCAAAACATTCTTTACAGTATAAGTTCATATTTTTATTATATTTAATATATAATAAATTATCTATTTTATTGTCTTCAGTTATAATTTATAAATGTAATTATATATATGAAAAAATATAATGAGTTAATTGAAAGATACAAAATAGGGGGATTTATAGAAAAAATAAAAACTCATTTGTCTGAATATAATGGAAAATTAATCTTAAAAACATCAGCGTCAAAATATAGAAAATCAGATGGGGAATTTTTAGAGACAGACATGTTAATAAAGTGTTACGTGGATTATTCTTCTACTTATTGGATTGGGGTTCTAGCGCATGAATACGCGCATTTCCTGCAATGCATAAAAGGAAATGGGTTTTGGGTAAAATTTCAAAACGCCATGTTCGAAAACATAGACGACCTTGAAGATATTTTTACGAAAAAACCAAATAAAATAATAAATAAAACACTGCGCAAAAAAATATCTAGATCCATAATAAATATGGAGCTAGATTGTGATAAACAAGCTATAAAGCTAATAAATAAATACAAGCTACCGGTTGATAAAAAAGAATATATTGCAAAAGCAAACGTTATACTATATAAATATTTATATTGGGCAGAGCACGGAATTTGGCCTGACTTCTTAGATAAAAAAACCGGAAAAACCGCTAGTTATAAAAACATAGGGACTACAAGACTGCTTTCGCAAGATAAATACAAAAGCACAAATGATATACCTAGAAAATTATTTTATATTTTTAGAGAGAATTAATATTTAGTAAAATTATGAATCTATTAAATAAAAAAGTAATTTTATCGCTATCTACAGTGCCAGAAAGATTGTCTAATCCTAATGACGATTTAAATCCTAAAATGTCAATAATGTCATTATTAAATTTATCTTACGTAGATTATGAAATACATTTCAATATTCCATTAATAAACAAAAAAACAGGAAAAGAATACATTATTCCAGAATGGCTATATACCCTTGAGAAAGAAAACTTGAAATTAAAAATATTCAGATGCGAAGATTATGGGCCGCCAACAAAAATCATACCAACTATACAAAGAGTAAGCGATCCGGAATCATTTATTATAGTTTTTGATGATGATCATGCATATGAAAAAGACATAATTGAACAGCATTTAGCCAAACAGGAAATATACAAAAACTGCATTTTAGGATTTGCTGGACTATGTAGCGGAGACCCTAATTTGTATTTTTGCACATCTGTTAAGCAAGATACAGAGGTTCAACTCATGGAGCATTACAAAAGCGTATCATATAGAAGAAAATATTTTAAAGATGATTTCTTTGAAGAATTTGCTGGAAAATCATGGAATGATGATGTGCTTTTAGGCGCATATGCCGGAAAGCATAATATTAAAAAAATTGTTCTAAATTACGATAAGGAAACAGATTTCCACGCAAGGGCAAATTCATACCCAATAACAAGATCGGTCTATCATCAAAATAGAGATTCTGGTTGTGACATTTTTAGATTGTGTCACGAAGATTCCAAAGTTATGCAGTTTATAGCTAAAGGATATCTAAATTTAGAGCCCAAGAGATAGTTTTTTATAAAATCCCCATTACTCTTTTCATATTTTTTATTTTTTGCTCCTTCGGCATTCCCGGAAAATGAACAATAAAAGAGTCTTGTTCGTACTGACCTAGGTCTTTCTGTCTTTGCTGGAATTCTGGATACAAATCATAATCGTAAGCATTCAAAATTTTTTGACTAACAAAATTAATATTTTCTAAAAAACCATGATTTTCATGAAATATTAAGTCTATCATTGCCATGTTTTCTAACCAAGGATGCTCGTGATAATGAGTTTTAAGTTTTGTTTTTTCAATAAAATTTTTCGACATTTCTGTTTTTTTCAAAATAAAAACTCCTGCATTCATTGTATCGAATCCCTTGCTTATATGAAGAAATTTACTTTTATCAATAATAGAATTGATATCAAAATTCATATTTAAGATGACGGCATCAGAGTCGATCCATAAAAAATAATCTATATCATTATTTTTTTCATTAGAAAACTCATCAAGTAAAAAATCTAACTTATACCAAGATGGATGTATTTTAAAACTATCTGGTACTAGACGAGTTTCAAATTTTAAATTATGTTTATTTGAATAATCAGCTATAGACTTATTTGATATTTCAGATAATTCATTAAAATTTTTATCTGACGATGAAATTATTTTTATCATACTATTTTGTAAACAATAAGTCGTAGTCTTGTCTATCTTTTGTATTCGCAGAATCTAAAAAAGCAATAGGATAATTATCGGCGTCTTCATATTCTATATTTATTAATTTTTTATTTAAAAAAGACATTTCTAAAACAGTCGGAATAAAATACCCAGAGTGCTCAAATACTCCAGCATTATTATTTCCATGTAAATGAATTAATGTAAAATTATTATTTATTTTTTTCATTATTTCGCAAAATTTTGAAATATTTTGAGGGTATTCTATATAATGAAACTCCAGGCATAAAGCGTTAGATTTAGACATTAAAAAATCAATATCCGTTTTCTCAAAAAAATCAAACTCTCCGCCTTCTATGTCTATTTTTAAAAAAATATCGCCATTTTTTTGAATTTTATTATAATGATGCTCGAAATCTTTACAGTTTTTTTCAAAACCTAAGCCTTCGTTATAGAAATTTATTAAACCATCCGAATAAGAATCCTTGCCTAAGGTATGATCAAACATATGTACTGGTTTTTTGTATTTTTCAGCAAATTGTCTCTCGAATTCAAATGTTGGACCAACTCCATATGTGAATAGAGATTCGCATTTTTCAAGAGCAAGTTCGGGAACTACATACCCCCCATCATTAAGATCCCCAACTCTCACCTTTGTTGAATTGGTTTTTTTTGGTTTTAAAAATTTTAATAAATTATTCATTTTTTATTTCTTCTAAAGGCACTGGTTCTTTTCTTGGTAATTCTTTATTATCAGGATTTTTAATCAACCCGGTTTTCTCCATAACGAACCTAAGCAATCCAGATCTAACAATATCAGAATATTCTCTTAATTCAAAGCAATGAATGCCAAAATTACGACTTTCCTCGTCGTCAAATAAATCAAACATTTTACGGAAGCCAGACTTTGCCCCAATATCGTTTTGATTTACAGAATCACCTATAAAGAATATACGGGTAAATTCGCCACATCTTGTTAAAATAAGAAATAAATCGTCCCATGTCATTGATGAAGCCTCATCAACGATAACAGCCTTACAGTTCCAAGAGCGACCTCTAACAAAACCAACTGGGTGACAATTTATCCTGTTATCCTTCTTTAATTTTGCGACGTCGGACTCGGGTAACATTTCTTCTAATTTATCAAATAAAATAGCATTATACGGCGCCATTTTTTCCTCACTAGTTCCAGGAATGAATCCGATCTTACCAGTTGTTGAAGATTCTACCGGATTACGGATAAAAATAAGTTCATCTACCTTTTTCGCGCTTAAAAGTTTCAAAGCTGACAATACAGCGAGATATGACTTAGATGTTCCGTACAAGCCATCGATAAAAACGCATTTAGTATTTTTATTAATGGCGATATCAAGTATCTCTTTTTGCTTTTTTGTTAAATCTGTTCTTTCTTTAATATTTAAGTTAAAGCTGATTTTTGGACGCTGACTTACATGAATAGAGCAATCTTTTATTTCTTGAGTTTTGTTTGAATTGTTTGTTTCATTTTTGCTATTAACTTGTTTTTTATTTTTAGACATACTTATATATTATAAGATATACATTAAAAATTATTGATTTTTTATTTCGAATAAATTTAAAATAATTCATTGAAAAAATAAAGTGTATAACAAGACAGTGAAAATTTTTCTAAAAATAGATTCGATTAAAGTTTCTTTAGGGGACAGCTTTACATTATCTAGCAATACGGGTTCTGTTTCTCCAAATACCGCCTCTAGGGGAGATCTTTTAGGAGGAGTTGAGTTAGAAGTAGATGCGTCTGCAAGTTCTATTACTGTAACAAAGCTTGGGGGCGGTGCCCAATTTACTCAATCTATTGATAAATCTATCGAGAATTGTATAGATTTAAATATTGACGCACAGGCCAATTTGTTTAATTGAAATTTTTCATATTAGTGTAAATAGATATATGAAAATAATTAGTTTATTTATACTTTTTTTACTTTTGTGTTCTTGTACTGTATATACAGAAAAACAATCCCAGGCTTTGTCTAGGGCGGTATACGCCGCAAGAGATTCATTTGAAAAAGCGCGTATTGATTTAGCTACAACGTATTCATCTGAAGCTGCGCGCATAGTTAAGCCACCAAAAACCAAAATCCAAATAACTCCAATTTATAAAACAGTAACGATACCAGTGGTTGCAAGTTCGGCAAAACCAAAAGTTCCTGTACAGGTCGGAAAACAGCGTGTTTTAGTTATTCCTGACGAGTATAAAAATGACACCGTGGTTGTCGTTAATTCGGAGGAATATCAACAATTATTAAAAGATAAAGAAACATTTGAGCAATTAAAAAAAGATTACGAGCAAACTTTGAAATTTAAAAGCGAAGTTGATGACGAGTTGGCGCGACAAGAAGCTTATGCAAATAAAATGATACAAGACCTTAATCGCATGCAAAAGCAGTTAGTTGAAAAAGATCTAGCAATTTTAAAAAGAAATATTATTATATTTATACTTTTATTAGCAATTGGCGGAGCGACATACCTTAGAATAAAGGGGATACTCTGAATTATGAAAACATTAGAAAAATTAATACAAAAAATTAACAATTGGCAAATAGCTAATCCAGCTAAGTTTATTTTTATTCTTGGGTTTATTTCTGGGGTAATTATAGGGTCTCTTTTTTAATTAAGGGATGTATTTAATATAAAATAAATATATTATGTAATTTTAGTTTCGCATGATCGCCTCTTCTCTTTTTTTTCATTCTGAATTTTTAACTTTAGTGGTTGCTTTTTTAACTGGAATAGTTGGTCCAATTGCTCTGCTTTATTTTAAGCATATTTTAAATTTAAGAAGAGAAAAAGACAGAACTAAAAGGCGTGATGATTTTAATATAACAATTGAAATGCAGCAAAAGATTAATTCTACTTTGAATTTTTTACAAAATAAATATGATTTAGATAGAGTTTGGATAGCTCAATTTCATAATGGTGGAAATTTTTATCCGGGTAATAAGAGTATGAAAAAGCTTTCTGCTACCTTTGAATCCACGAAACCTGGGGTTTCAACAGATTTAATGAAAATGCAAAGCTTGCCAATATCTTTTTTTAGCAAAGTCTTAACTGAGATGAATGAAACTAAGGCTGGTGTAATTATAGAAACGGGCGAAACGAATGAAAACGCTTTTAAAGATTTCTGGCTTCATAGAGGAGTTCATAGATCTTATATGTTTCCAATTGTTTGTCTTGAAGGTGATTTTATTGCAATTCTTGGAGTTGATTTTAATAACACGAATGGAAGATTATCTGACGAACTTTATAAAGAATTAGAAAATGAAGCCAAATTATTAGCTGGCTATGTTGCGATAGTTTCTATTGAAAAAAAATAATTATCTATGATGCGGGCAATTAAAAATACGGCAATTTCTCTTGTTTCGTATTTGAGTGGTAACTTGGTTCCGCCAAACACTCCAATACAAGATGTAGAAAGGATGAAAGCCATAAATCATATGGCTTCTAGTAAATTTTATATTGTTTTTACTTCAGTTCTTATACTTGCTTTTTTTTATTTTGCAAGTCTTGGAATAATGTTTTTTATTCCAAATAGTCCAGAATTTATAGCTGGATTTGTAACTATTTTTTCCAAAACAATCGAAATATTAGCTATCATCATAGCTTCTTACGTTGGCGCTCAAGCAGTTGTTGATTTAAAATATGGAAGCACTTCGGCGGCGGCAATAGAAAGTGTTAACGAAAATATAAATAACGTGACAGTTATTGAAACAAATGTAAAAGAAGATGATTACGAACTCAGATAAGCCATCTAAAAAGGCGCTTGATTTGCTATTAAAGTATGAAGTCGGAGGAGGAGAGAGTTATTATCAAAAATATCTATCTAAGTTCACATGGCCTGGTGGGGCTTCTGGTCCAACAATTGGAATAGGAATAGATTGCGCTTATTATTCTGAGGATGAATTGTCTGAAATATTCAACTTTCTAAAGAGGGAAGAAGTAGAGTTAATTAAAAATGCTTCTGGAAAAAGTTCCGAAAGAGGCAGGGAATACACTAAGAAACTGAGAGCATCTGGAATAACTGTTCAGTGGGAAAAGGCTAAAGAGATTTTTGAGAAATTTACTTGGACAAAATTTACCAAGCTAGCAGAAAAAACATTTCCCGGATTATCTGAATTATGCCCCGATGCATATGGAGCAATAGTATCTTTAATTTTTAATAGAGGAACAAGCTTAGTTGGAGAAAAAAGATTGGAAATGAGAAATATAAGAGTCTTAATTCCAAAGAAAGATTATAAAAAAATAGCTCACGAAATAAGGCAAATGAAAAGAATTTGGAAAGGTAAAAACCTTGACGGATTAATAGAAAGAAGAGAGTCAGAAGCCTCGCTCGTTGAGTCCTGCTATAATATATAAAATTATATGTGACATTTTTTATATAATTGTGTAAAATTGTATTATAATAAAATAAAATTATCATGCCAAAATTTGAAAATTCTTATATCTGGGTAAAAGATTTAATAGCAGAAGAGTATAGACCTTCAGAAAAAATAAATTTTCCGTTTCAAACTATTTTTGCATCTGAACCTGTAAGAGCTTTCTTGCCTCAAGAAACTGATATAAATATTGCTAAGGCTGGAATTGATTCTTTAAAACCATTTTTGGATTCTTCAATTGATTTAGAAAAAAATTATGATTTAATCGGGGTTGCCTTTAATGCTTTTGTGGTAAATAGAGCTAATAAAAACGGGCAAGTAATTTCTACGGATGTAGCTTTATCTTCTGTTGAGAATTTTAAATTCAAGCCAATGAACATAGAGCATAAGAGAAAAAATGTTGCTGGATTGATAACTGGTTTTGGATTTAGCGAATATGGAACAGATAAGCCTTTAACTTTAGATGATGTTAAAGACAAAAAAGATCCTTTTAATGTCGTTTTGAGCGGTTTTGTTTGGAGAGTTGTAAATGAAGAGTTTGCTGAAAAGCTTGAAGCTTCTTCTGATCCGTCTTCTGAATCTTATCTTAGTATTTCTACTAGTTGGGAAATGGGTTTTAGAAATTTTAATATAGCTAAAGGATCATTGAATCTTTCTGAGGCTTCGATTCTTTCTGACGAGGTCGCAATAGCAGAAATGAAAGATAAACTAATGCATTTTGGCGGTAAAGGTTTTGATGATGACGGTCAGCCTTTATTTATTAATTTAATAGGCGAAGTTTTGCCTCTTGGAATAGGCTTTACAAATAATCCAGCAGCCGATGTTAAAGGCGTTAAAGTTTTTGGATTTAATAATTTAGAAACAAAAGAAGAAAATGAAGTTGAGGAAAAAGAGGAGTCTGACGAGAATGACTTATCTATAAAAAGTTCCCAATTTGATGAAAAGCTTGTAGAAACAAATATAATTTCAAATAAATTAGACGCGGATAATTTAGCTGCTGCTAATGTTGAAAAAGAAAAAACAAAAAAGGAAAATAAAAAAATGCTTATAAAATCTATTCAAGATTTAAATGACGATTCTTTAAAACAGATATGCGCTACCGATATTCGGGCTTTATTTGAAGAGGAAATTAAAAAAGCTAGTGAAAAATTCGCTGAAGAGCAATCGGCTAAAGACAGCGTTATTGCTGAAGCGGAAAAAACAAAAGCTGAACTCGAAGCCAAGTTAGAAGAGTTGAAACAAACTGGCGAACAATTAAAAGCCGAGCTTGAAAAAATCAAGTTGGAAGCAGAGGCTCGTGAAATCGAGGAGACTTTCCAAAATAGAATGTCCGGCTTAGACGAAGAGTTCTCCTTAGACGACGAAGAGCGTCAGATAATTGGAGAGCAAATTAAAAATTTAGATCAGGAAGCTTTTGAAAAATGGTATAAAGCTTTCAATGTTTTTGCTAAAGCTAAAAACAAAAAAATGATGATGGAGAAAAAAGAGGCTGAAGAAAAGATGAAAGAAAAAGAAGAAAGCAAAGCCTCCTCTATTGAAACAAAAGAATCTGCTGAAGTGATTGCTTCAGAGCAGGAAGAAAAAGAGCAAGAAGCTGCAGTCGTGCTTGAAAAGGCGCAGGCTGAAGAAGTTGCTCTTCCAAATGGAGCGATTGCTGAAGACAGTCTTAGGCAAAAATTTGCCAAAGCTTTCAATAGCAACACTATCAAAGTAGAAAACAAATAAATTAACAAATAAATAAACAAATTAACAAATAAATAAAAATATGGCTACAATTAGACCTTTTAGAGATTATGATGAGCATGAGGTTATCAACCTTTTTGCTTTTGACGGCGACTTGGGAAATAAAGGCACTTTCGTTACCGCTGTCGGTAATGGTTTTGACCTTTCCAAAGAAGCCGCTTTTGGAAATGACAGTTTTATTGATGGAACTGTCTCCGCTAGATTTAACGTCGCAAGTAAAGTTACTGCTGCTCCTTCTGGAACTGTTCCAGCTAAGGTCCTCGGAATGATGCTTAAGGATGTTAGATCGGTTGATGAAAATGGATACCCATTAAAGTTTGAACCACGTAAGGCTGCTGAGCGCGATGTTATCATTAGCGGTGAAGCTGTCCCCGTTGTTAAACGCGGTTTATTCCTTTACAGCGGCGTTGTTGGTACTCCCGCTTTCGGAAGTGGTCTTGCTATTTCTGATGCTGGAAACGGTGAGCTTAAAGTTACAAATGATCCAACCTTAATGGTTGCTAAAGCGCTTGGTCCGAAGGACGCAAATAACTTTGTCTTGATCGACATTAAGCTTTAATACAACGCTAAATAGAAAATAAAATTTAGAAAATAAAAAAAATATGAAAATTAAATTTGAAAAAACACCAGAGCAAGTTGAACTTGTGAAAGCCATGGGTTCAAGTAATAAGGTTCAGGCTCTTGAGGCTCAGGACGCTTTTGCTGCCTTTATTGCTCCAGTTATTCAGGAAGTTCTTTTGCAAGCAGGTACCGCTGCCGCTATTTATGAAGACATGAGTTATGATGAAGATGATTCTCCATCTATTCCTGTTGATCTTTACTATGGCGAGCCCGATGGTACATTTTCTGTTTGGCAGCAAACAGTCGCGGGCGGTCTTCCTACTCAACAGATTGGCAGCTTCCAAGAGATCAAGGTTTCTACTTATCCTCTTGACTCTGCTATCAGCTTTGACAAGCGTTATGTTCGCAAATGTCGTTTAGATGTTGTTGCTAGAGGTCTTGAAAGACTTTCTAACGACGTCCTTATCAAGCAAGAAAGAAATGCTTGGTATGTTGTTCTTAAGATGCTTGCTGACGCCAAAACAAAGGGCGTTAACCACGTCTTCAAGGCTCAGGCTTCTGACGTGTTCCAAGTTGAAGATATTAATAAAGCAATCACCCTTCTTAAGAGATTAAATTCTGCTTATAATGGTACAACTGCTGTTGGAAACGAAGGTAGAGGTTTAACTGATCTTTATGTTTCTCCTGAGATCATGGAGCAAATTCGCGGATTTGCTTATAATCCAGTTAATTCAAGACAAGCTGTTGGAACTACCGGCGGAACCGATGGTATTCCTCTTACTGATTCTGTCCGCGAGCGCATTTTCAATGCTGCTGGCATGACTGATATTTGGGGAGTTACACTTCACGAGCTTCTTGAGCTTGGCGTTGGTAGCAAATACAATGTTCTTTTTGACGAAATCGCTGGAACAAAGAAATTCGCTAAACCAGGTGAGAATGCTGATCTTGTCGGCTCTGAGTTTGCTTCTACTGATGAAATCCTCATTGGTATTGACCGCTCTCGCAGATCGTTTATTCGCACATTGGCTGTTAATGCTGAAACCGGTGGAAGCTTTAATCTTCGCCCAGATGACCAATTTTTGGCTCGTTCTGGTAGAGTTGGCTTTTACGGTGGGTTGGAAGAGGGTCGCGTTGGACTCGACTCCAAAGCTGTCGCTGGCATTATTGTTTAATAAAAATAAACAAATAAAAATTAAAGAAAGCCCCGACTTGATCGGGGCTTTTCTTTTTTATTTAAATAATCTTTTTTTAAATGATATTTATTATCATTAGATGTGTAAACTAATTTATATAGTTATGTTTTTTTTAATTAATTATGATTCCTGCTACTTATAATTTACCAGATGCTTATAGAGGTGACGCTTATGGTCCGATTTCTTTAAAAATAAAAGATTCCGCCGGAAATCTTATAAGCGTTGCCGGAAATGAAATAAATATACATGTAAAAAATAAAAAAAACTGCGCAATAGTGTTAAGCTGGTCTACTTCCGATGGCTCTATAGAGCTTCCAGATGATTATACTGTAATTTTAAAACAAAAAATTGGGTGCAAAATGGGCATGCCTCCTGGAATTTATGATTACGATTTGCAAATATTAAATCAAAAAAGAATGACTACTTTTTTAAAGGGTACTCTTTCTGTAACCGGAGACGTTACAAGAATAGATTTTTGTGACTGCGAATTTAATGGTGGGTCTGCTGAAGGCGTTGGAGATTATTTTTGCTCAATTGAATCTATTTTTTCTTTATCTCGAATATAATAAAGAAAATTGTGTATATATTGAAATAATATAATGGATATCTTATTGACATTGAATGCAGGAATGGGTGAAGGACTTGGTCCGGATTTTTCTATTACTCCAGATGTGGGATTAGCTAATCCAGGAATACTTTCGAAAAATGAATTGCTAAATGGAAAAGTTGTTTCGGTGAGCGATTGCGCTACAAGTGTTACTATAACTTCTCTTGGCAAATGCAATAATTCTATTAGCTTTTTTATAGGGCATACTCCGACTCCGACTCCGACTGAGACTCCTACGGCGACACCAACAGCAACTCCGACTCCGACTGAGACACCAACAGCAACTCCGACTCCGACTGAGACACCAACACCTACGGCAACGGCAACACCT
>Ga0214168_1000801_pt1 | contig 12701 bp, 11 predicted proteins | sample LakMenepilimnion_FD_153002 | JGI IMG/M metagenome (GOLD analysis project Ga0214168, IMG submission 153002) | Freshwater microbial communities from Lake Mendota, WI - Practice 29OCT2010 epilimnion v4 | ecosystem: Environmental > Aquatic > Freshwater > Lake > Epilimnion/Euphotic zone | place: Lake...
CCTTTACAGGAACCGGGCTTCGGCCTTTTATATCAGTATTTCTTCTGATATCAAGTAGATATTTAGCGAGCTTAGGTACCCTTGACTTATGAAATTAGCCAGAGCGCTTAGCGATGTTGAGGCCAGAAAAGTTCAGACCTTTGTTCTCTTTGGTGGTGTTTTTACCACTTTAACAATCTGGACCAAGCTTGAAGACCCGATTAACTTGCCTAAGATGTTTGTGTTGGCTTTACTGGCTGCAATTGTTTTAGGTTTGTTGATTCCAGCGCTATTGAGCGCTCATAAACTTTCTCCAAATACTCAAAAAAAGTTTTTTGGATTCGCTGGCCTATTTGCCTTAGGGCTACTAGTTTCAACAGTTGCTACTGATGTTAAGTACACAGCTATATTTGGTGAGCTTCGTCGCAATAATGGTTCTCTGTCATATTTAGCAATGCTAATTTTGATGGTGGCCGGATCTCTTGTTTTCAACCTTAAGTCTTCGAGCAGGTACTTCAAATTTTTTGGTATTACTGGTTTGCTTTTAGCTTTTTATGGAATCCTTCAAGGGCTAGGCGCAGACCCAGTTGGCTGGAAGATTGATTACAACCCTTTCATTACAACTCTTGGAAACCCTAACTTCACCTCAGGCTTTCTTGGTCTATCAGGTATCGCAATCCTTTATTTGGTTATCGATACCAAAGACCGTAAGTTTCAAGTTGCATACGCAATCGGCTTAATTGCAAATCTTTACATTCTTTGGCGTTCTGGCTCGATCCAGGGTGTGTTTGGCTTTTTAATTGGCGCTACGGTAATAATTTTAGTCAAGCTCTGGCTCATCAATAAGCGCTATGGTCAGCTTGGCTTAGCCGGCGCGGTCTTAGCAGGTGCTCCAGTGGCACTTGCCGTTCTAAACATAGGCCCGCTTGCAAGCAAGTTATATCAGGGCACACTTCGAAACCGTTTTGATTATTGGAACGCCGCAATAGGAATGTTTAAAGATCATCCAATCTTTGGTGTTGGTATAGACCGTTTTGGCGAGTACTACCGCCAATACGCAGTTCAGAATCAAGTAGTTCAAGGTCAGATTACTGATAATGCACACAGTATTTATCTACAGTTACTGGCTACTGGGGGATTAATTCTTTTCATTCCATACTTGCTGCTCATTTTACTCATCACATTTATTGGCTTGAAGTCATTAATCAAATTCCAGGGTGCAGAAAAATTCAAAGCTGGTGCATTGTTTGGAATTTGGCTAGGAACAATCTCATTAAATTTTGTAACAGTGGACAATCTAGGAGTTGGTGTTTGGTTTTGGATTACTGGCGGTGTTCTAGTTTCAGTTGCATCGAGCAATGGACAAAGTGCTACTGCCAAGCAAGAACAAGTAGAGAAGGTTTTAAGAAAGAAAGTCGCACAGCCAGTACTTGCCGAAAGCACGTTCCCCATAACCTATATTGCTAGCTTTTTACTCGTAGTTTTGGTGCTAGTAACGACAGTTCCAGCTCTAGGAAAATCTTCTGCACTCTATAATTTTAAGAAAAATGCAAGCTCTTACACAACACAGACTTATATTTCCGCTCTTGTTTCTGAATCTGAAGGCGCTGGAAATGATCCCCAATACTTAATCCAACTTGCCAATTTAGCATTTACTCAGAATGCCATCAATGAAGCATTTGTGATGATCGACCAGATAAACAAGGCCGATAGACGATCCTACTACGGCAATTACTTTGCCGCATTTGCACTAGAAGCTTTGAATAAGCGTTCAGAGGCTATTAAGTATCGTGAGCGCCTCAAAGAGTTAGACCCATGGAATAACGCAAGTTTGATTGAATTGATCAAGAACTACTTATCAGTGGGTGATAAAGCAGCCGCGTTAGAAATTGCAGCGGTAATCAAGCGAAATTACCCTGGAAGTCAGTCTGATATTGACGCTTCAGCCCTTTTGGTTGGGTAGGCTCAGGGCATCATCAAACATTTAACTATTTGAGTTTGAATTCGTGAGAAGAAATTTGGAGTACGCATCGTCATGGTTGGGATAGATCTGAGTAATCGCTCGAAAGTACTGGCGATAATCGGTCAGGGTTACGTTGGGCTTCCTTTAGCTATGGCTGCAGTTGATGCTGGGTGGTCAGTTGTTGGCATTGAGAAGTCTGCGTCGCGGGTTGAACAATTAAACTCAGGGTCAAGCCCCGTCGAAGATATTTCTGATGAAAGATTAGCCAAAGCAATCGCTGCCAATAAATTTTTGGCAACAAATAACCCTTCAGATGTTTCTGCCGCCTCGGTAGTTACTATCTGCGTTCCAACTCCATTAGATGAAGCACGTAATCCAGATTTGGGACTTCTAGAAAGTGCAGCAAAAGATGTTGCTCCCTACCTGACAAACGAAACGCTTTTAGTTAGTGAATCAACTTCCTACCCTGGCACCTTGCGCGAAGTGATTATTCCTTTAGTAAATAAGATGAAACCTTCTGAAACCAAATTACTTTATTTTGCTTCTGCGCCGGAACGAGTAAATCCAGGTGATCCAGTTTGGGATCAGAAAAATACGCCTCGTTTGGTTGGCGGAATCGACGAGGAATCCCAAAAGCGTGCATTGGCTTTCTACAATTCAATCTGCGATTCTGTTATTGCTACATCAACACCTGAGATTGCTGAAGCTGCAAAGATTCTCGAAAATACATTCCGGTTAGTAAACATTGCAATGATCAACGAATTTACTCAGTTATGTAGCGCGCAAGGAATTAATGTCCACGAAGTAATTAACGCTGCAGCCACAAAACCATATGGCTTTATGCCCTTTAGACCTGGGGTCGGTATTGGCGGCCACTGCATTCCCGTTGACCCTCTCTACTTAACTTGGTGGGCACGTAAAGGTGGGCAAGTAGCTAGTCTCGTAGAGCGCTCGGATGAGATCGCTAATCAAATGCCTATTTACGTGGCAGAACGGGCTCTCGCGCTTGCCAAGGGGGGATTATCAGGCTCACCCAAGGTGCTCATAATGGGCGTCGCATATAAGCCAGGAGTCGGCGATGTTCGTGAAACCCCAGCAAGTGCTTTAAGAGCGGCTCTAGTCGCTAGAGGCGCGGAAGTTGCATGGGTTGACCCACTAGTGCCGCTTTGGGAAGGCACGAAACCAGTTAACGAGGCGTGGGAGTGTGATGTTGCAATCGTTGCGACTAATCAACCAGGATTAAATGTGCCGTCCTTATTGGCTCGAGGTATTCCGGTTTTGGACTGCACTAACAATTACGGGAAACAAGCTGGGGTAGAACTTCTTTAGTTCTTATTTTGTTTAGTAACTACTTTTGCAAGAAATCAGCGATATCCGAAATCATTGTTGATAGATCACGCTTAGGCTCCCAGCCAACAAGTGATTTGATTAGGTCGATATTTGGTACTCGACGTTCCATGTCTTCAAAGCCATCACCGTATGCTTCTTCGTAAGGCACATAAACGATTTCACTCTTTGAATTAGTTTGTTCAATGACTCTCTTTGCTAAATCATTAATTGATATTTCAAAGTCGTTACCAATATTTATAACCTTACCGATTGTATTTTCAGCAAAAGCAATTCTTACAACTGCATCAACTGCATCAAGTACATGGCCGAAACATCTAGTTTGTTCACCATTGCCGTAAATAGTGATTGGTTCATTCTTCAGTGCAAATTGCACAAAGCGTGGGACGACCATCCCGTATGCACCTAGTTGGCGGGGCCCCACGGTGTTAAAGAATCTAACTATTCGAGTTTCAAGTTTCTTTTCAACCCAATAGGCGTAAGCAAGGGATTCATCAATTGCTTTAGCTTCGCTATATGACCAGCGAAGTGTTACTGGTGCGCCAAGAATCCGATCATCTGATTCCTTGAGCGAATCAGAGATGTTCTTTCCATAAACCTCGCTGCTACTCGTTACAAAAACTGGCTTTGAATATTTATGGGCAGACTCGAGCACATTCTCGGTGCCTCTAATATTTGTCATCAAGCTATCTAATGGGTGATTAACGATGTTAAAGACACCAACTGCGGCAGCTAGATGAAAAACATACTCAGTTTCTTTAATCAGACCGTCTAGAAGCGGCAGGTCAAGAATGGAACCCTCGATGAAACTGACACTATTTCCGCCTAGAAGCGCCGAAAGGTTTTCCTTACGGCCCGTGGCTAGATTGTCCAAAATAGTGATTTGGTGGCCGTCAGCCACTAGTCGATCAGTCAGGTGAGACCCAATAAAACCCGCGCCGCCAGTGATCAGAATTCGCATAGGCATACCTTATTGGATAGATGGCCATCTTTCAGGATGGTAAAAAGCACCCCTTCGGATAGGGCAAGATTTGCTCATGCGCCTAGACCATGTCTCATATGTAACTTCTCATGACCAGCTAGCAGATACCGTCCAAAGACTAGGTTCTCGTTTAGGAACCACCTTTGTCGATGGAGGTGTACACCCAAGATTCGGTACTCGCAACTTCACAGCACCTCTTCTTAATGGCCAGTACATCGAAGTTGTCTGCCCATTAGATCATCCAGCATCTGATTCATCACCATTTGGCAAGGCTGTTTCAAAGCGCGCCGCAGAAGGCGGCGGTTGGCTTACTTGGGTTGTTGCTGTTGAAGATCTTGCAGCGGTTGAAACTCGCTTGGGTCGACCCGCAGTAGATGGTCACCGCACAAAGCCCGACGGCACAGATTTAACTTGGAAGCAGATCGGCGTTCTCGGCACCTTAGAAGATCGCCAAATGCCATTCTTCGTGCAATGGATAAAGAATCATCATCCATCTACAGATGGTAAAGCTGTTGCAAAGATTGTAAAGATTGAGATAGCCGGAGACGAATCAGCAATATCTGAATGGCTTGGCTCAGAGGTCAAAGCTGCTATTGGAAACGGCATTGAAGTTGAATGGGTCTCAGCAGAAGCAAATGATGGCGATACTGGCATTGTTGCAGTTGAAGTTGAGACTGGATCAGGCAAAGTCAGACTAGATTAAATTGTGCCTTTCCAGATTTCCGAATATGAATTCTTCATTTTGGCAGTCGAGTATCTGTCTAAAACTGATTGAGGAACTACCTTCCTTTGCTTGGCTGAAAAAGAGTAATCTCTAATAGCCTGGAGAATTGATTCAGAATTTTTATAATCGACGATTTTGCATAGCTCCTGAAGCTCCCCGTCTTTGCTAACAATTCCGGATTTCGTAAAAATACAGTACAAACCCGCAAACAAAGACTCCAAATAAACCAACCCAAACGCTTCAGCGGTTTCGCTTATCGGAACGTGGATAAACACATCTATTTCATTGTAAAATGAACTAATATCTGTTAAGCGAGGAATAAAGTTATATGACTCAGGTGGCAATTGTCCAAGAATTTGATGAACAGCAGCGGAACTATCTGAATCAGAACCAACCAAAGTTAATTGGCTATTTTTGTTTTCTAGATAAAATGCGGCAAATGCTTCTGCAATATATTCCACGCCCTTAATATTTGTAAGCCTTGAAACAACACCTATCCTTATCTTATCACTAGAGATAACACGTCCTGGATCAGCGAGAAATTTTTCGGATACAGAATTATTTACAACAGTTATCTTGTTTGGGGCTACCTTTTCATGGCTTACCATAAAATCCTTGACTACTTGGGATACGGCAACAATTCTAGTAGCCAATAAATTACATGTCTTGTCAAAAATAAAACCACGCAACATTCTTAAATTACTGAGATGATTGAAATAATTAGAATCAGTATGATGTCTAGTGTAAATTCTTTTCGGAATTCTATTTATAAACGATGAAGTTATTCCAATTAAACAAGCGTATTGGCCACTCGTATAGACAATTTTATATTTTCTTAATGAAATTAAGAATATTAATCTTAAAATTGCCAAAGGAAATAAACTTTTTCTATATCTTTTAACTTTTCTACACGTAAATCCCAATGCAATCAAGTCGTCATAAATTTTTGGATTTCCTAAATCATGAATTTCCACGTAAGGACTCAACCCCGATTGTTTCATTGAATCTAGAATCTGAATTGTAAGATCGCTGATATCCGTATCTGAAATGAGAACTAGGATATCTTCGATTGACTTTATTTCCCTTTTATTCATCAACACGAAGTCAAGTTTACTTCAAAATCAACAGCACCTAAGGCAGAAATTGAATATCTCTTAAACTTGCGCGCAATATGAGAGAAGTTGATGTTTATGGCAACCAAGTCACAGTTTATTCATTTTGGTGTATGTGGATAGGTAGCTATTAGCTCCTGATTCGAGACTGAAATGCTTTTCAGCCAGGTCTCTACAGGAACCGGGAGTCTCCGGGTCATTGCATAGTTCGATCAACTCCAAGGCCTTTTTCCTCAGATTGTCTCCTTTGCCAATGACCAATCCAGCTTTTGAGTTCTTAAACAAGTCATCACAGTCACCCAGCCCTGCATTTACTATGACTGGTCGACCTATTGCTAGAAACTCTGCGATTTTTGTTGGCATTGCAGCTAGCAGCGAGGCCCCAGCATCCTCTTTGCAAATCGAAATACCGAATGTGAAATCTCGCATAACATCAGCCATCTCGGGTTGGGTAACCGAAAAACTTGACCGCTCACCTGCATTGAGTTTATTTGAATTTACCTCACGAGGTCTGGCCCAACTTACTTCACAATCAACAATTTGGATTAGCTCTTCTAAAAATTTTCTACTTAATTCTAGATCATAATAGTTATTGTAAGTTCCTGAATACAGACCCTTAAATTTAGATGGCATCGCTGGCGAAAACTTGAATCTACTTAAATCTACCGCCGTCGGAACCACTGTTCTAAGTTTCGGTAGGGTTTTGTGACGTTCCTCAAGAACGGGAACTACGGCTTTGGTGAGAGTAGAAAGAGCAATCGAGGAACTACAGGCAAGACTTTCAAATGGTTTATAAGCTGAGAATAGAACTTTCTTCAGGGGATTCTCTTCTATAAATTTCCTTTGATCGGCCCAAAGACTTCTAACATCCCATAACACTTTCTCTTGATTACTCATCCGAGCGGCGACTGCAGGGAAATCACTTCTTGCATGTGTTATCGCTGATTCGGGCATTAATCGAGCGAGTTTGTAAGTTCTCGCTATCGCGCCTATTGGCCCTTGACTTCCAAAGGAAATCTGAATCCAATTAATGTTTGCATTTTTAATTCTTGATACTAAATAATCTGGCGGTGCAAGTTTTTCAAAAGTCATTAAGTTTATCTTCAAACCACTTTGAGAAAGCTTTTCCATCAAAGGCACAATTTGACTTGAGCCAACGCCTTCAGACAATGAGTCTACGGTTGCATAAGTTAGATCAAATTTTGTCATATTTACTCAAAACTAAGTCCAACACATTTTGCCACTTTGAAACCAGAACATCTCTGGTGTGAAACTTCAAAATATATTCTTCTGCCTTGTGCATGTCAGCATTGTTTACATTCTGCGCCATTTTATCTAGTGCTTTAAACCAATCATTACGTACGACACACATTTCACGTAGCCCTACAGCATCGGCAATCCTCGTATAGGCGTCTGTATTTGAAAATAAGGTGGGCAGACCTAGATGCCACATAGAGAGAAGTTTGTTCTCTGGCTTTAAATTAGCGAATTTATCTTTCGTGTCAACAGGAATAATCGCAAAATCACATGACGATGCATTTTCAATGACTTTTTCTATAGACCAAGGAATAATCTCAATACTATCGTGAGATAGTGGAAACCACTTTTCAAACAAATCGATAGTTTTTACTTTTCCGATATATCCACCCCATCGTGCAAATGAAGAATTGGTAACTACTAACATTTTGTAATTATGTTGACTCAAAAAAAGATCAAGTTCTTTTGAAATCATTTTGAAATGCTTTAATGTGTACCCAAAACCTTCCCAGAAGATTGACTTGCTAGTTTCCCCAGGAATAGTTTTGCTAAACCTGAGAATTCTTGCACCGTCTAACTCCGTGTGGTCATCTAAAATTACGAAAACATTAGAGTTATAAGGCTCTACATCCCTGGCTTGCTCAGGGCTTGCCACGACTACGGCTGCCGCGCCTCTGCATGCTTTCTTCAGTTCCCGAGAAAATGTAATTGATCCAAAGCTACTTCTACCTTTTAGCGATCTGACAATATTTCTTGCAAAGTCTTTTAGAAAAAATGGATTTTCGCCTAAATAGCCGTCAACCAAGTCAATAACTACGGGTTGCTTAGCTCTTTTCATCCAAAAACTGAGATTGGCCCCGGAAGATAGAAATAGGATTTCGCTTTCGTTCGGTTTCTCTATATTTAACTCAGTTACAGATGACTTAGCCCAAGTAACCAATCTTCGCCGATCACCTGGGTGTTGTAGATTTTTGGAATAGGGCACATATCCGACCCGTAATTTATCGGACATCCAAATCTCCACTTTGCACAACTTTATTCAAATAACGCGCATATTCATTGTTACCTAAATTTATTGCGAGAGACTGCAATTCTTCTTTAGAAATCCAATTTTGACGGTAGGCAATCTCTTCGATGCATCCAATCTTAAAATTTATGGACATTTCTATGGATCTAACATAATTCGCAGCGTGGTTTATGCTGTCGACTGTTCCGCAATCCATCCACGCTGTATTCTCTTGGAACTCGCGGAGTTGAAGTACACCATCTTCAAGATAGCTTTCGATTACAGAAGTAATTTCAAGTTCACCTCGAGGACTCTTCTTTACTGTCCTCGCACGCGCAGATACGGAGTTGTCAAAAAAATATAGTCCAGGCACTGCAATGTTTGACTTTGGGTTGATCGGTTTTTCTTCTATCGACAAAACTTGACCGGTTGGCGAAACTTCTGCAACGCCGTACCTTTGGGGATCAGGGACTTTAACGCCGAATATGGTGGCACCACTTAAAGATTGCAAATCAGATAGCCTTCTACCTAAACCTGAGCCATAAAAAATATTATCGCCCAGAATGAGGGCCACAGATTGGTGTCCAATGAACTCTTCGCCAATCAAAAATGCTTGAGCAAGCCCTTCAGGTTTTGGTTGAACTGCGTAAGTGATTGATATTCCAAGAGAGCTTCCATCGCCGAGCAGACTTTTAAAACTATCCGAATCCTGTGGCGTAGTAATTATCAAAATATCTTGAATACCAGCAAGCATTAAGGTCGAAAGCGGATAATAAATCAGAGGTTTGTCATAGACGGGCAAAAGCTGTTTGCTCGTAGTTTTAGTCAATGGCCATAGTCGTGAGCCTGTACCACCTGCAAGAATTATGCCCTTCACCTGAATAAGGGTACTTGACCTGTAGGTTTGGTCAATCACATTGAAAAGGAGTGGCTTAAGTGCGGATTTTGGTTACAGGTGGGGCTGGATTTATCGGCTCAAACTATGTCCGGAGAATTACCGATGGCACACTTGGTGGAATTTCCAAGATAACTGTCTTGGACAAACTTACCTACGCCGGAACCCTTACAAACCTATCTGAAGTTTCAGCGGATAGTTATGAGTTTATAGAGGGTGATATCTGTGATGCAGAACTTGTCGGCAAACTTGTCTCGGAAAATGATTTAGTCGTAAATTTTGCGGCCGAATCACATGTAGACCGTTCTATAAATGGCGCGAAGGACTTTGTAGTCACAAATGTTTTGGGTACTCAGACGCTACTTGATGCAGTCCGAAAAAGTGATGTGAAGACATATGTGCAAGTTTCAACCGATGAAGTTTATGGTTCAATTGAAAATGGTTCCTGGCCAGAAACTGACCCGTTACTTCCAAATTCACCTTATGCGGCTTCCAAAGCCTCGGGTGATCTTATGTGTCGGTCTTACTTCAAGACGCATGGCATGGATATTCGCGTCACAAGGTGCAGCAATAATTATGGACGCAATCAATTTCCTGAAAAAGTAATCCCACTGTTCGTTACAAATTTAATTGAAAACAAGAAAGTGCCCGTGTATGGAAGTGGCTTGAACGTGCGAGATTGGTTGCATGTTGATGACCATTGTCATGGTATTCATTTAGCACTTACCAAAGGCAAAGCAGGCGAGATCTACAATATAGGCGGAGGCACTGAGCTAAACAACCTTGAGCTCACCGATAGAATTCTTAACATAATGGGTAAGGGCGAAGAATCAATTGAACATGTTGAAGATCGAAAAGGTCATGACCTTAGATATTCAGTTGATATCACCAAGATTTCAAATGAGCTTGGCTATGCACCTCAAGTTGATTGGGAAGTCGGCTTAAAGGAAACCATTAATTGGTATCAGGAGAATGAAGCCTGGTGGCGGCCACTAAAGAAATGAAATGGCTAATTGCAGGCGCAAATGGCCAACTTGGTAGATGCCTCCAGGAAAAGTTAGATGCTAAAGGAATTGATTTTGTAGCTCTATCTCGCGCAGATCTAGACATTACGAACATTGCCAAGGTAAAACAAATCATTAAAAGCGTTTATCCAGATGTAGTTATAAATGCGGCAGCCTATACAAACGTTGAACAGGCTGAGATTGATTCGGCTGCAGCGTATGAGATTAATCAATCAGGAGCCGCAAATGTGGCAATTGCAAGCAAGTCGATAGGTGCGAAATTAGTACATTTTTCGACTGACTATGTTTTTGAAGGTAATGGCAATTCACCTTGGCGGGCAAATGATTCAACACAGCCACTTTCAATTTATGGGAAAAGCAAATTAGCTGGAGAAGTAGGGATTCTAAATGATTACCCAGAGAAATCACTAATAATTAGAACTGCATGGCTTTATAGCCCTTATGGGAAAAATTTTTATAAAACTATATTAACGAAAGCTTTGAATAGTGAAGAAAGTGTGCGAGTAGTTAACGATCAACAAGGTCAACCCACGAGTGCATTAGATTTGGCAGAGTTGACAATAAATGTAGTAACAGAAAATGTTACGTCAGGCGTATTTCATGGCACTAACGCAGGATCGTGTAGTTGGTTTGAATTTGCACAGTACATATTTGAAATAGCAGGCGTAGATCCAGCCAGAGTTACCCCTGTCCCATCCTCTGAATTCGCGGCTAAGGTACAGCGCCCAAAGTATTCTGTTTTGGATAATCAAAAATGGTCAGAATTTGGCATAGTACCTCTTGGTCCGTGGAAAGATTCAGTTCAAAAAGCGCTGCCTGACATGATGCTTTCGTTGGCTAAGTAGGATGTGCTCATGAAAGTTACGCCTCTCGCAATTGCCGGTGCTTGGATTATTGAGTCACCTGTGTACCCAGATGACCGGGGAGTATTTCGTGAATGGTTCAAGTTAGAAGTATTGAAAGAAAATGGAGTTCCTGAATTTCAAGCAAAGCAAGCAAATACTTCAATTTCAAAAAAAGGCGTCATCAGGGGGATTCATTACAGTTCCGAGAGTGATGGGCAAACCAAAATAGTTACTTGCACATCGGGTTCTATTTTGGATGTGGTTGTCGATTTACGCCCAGAATCTAAAACTTATGGTGATCACTTAGAGATAGAACTCTCTGCAAATGTGGGTAAGTGTGTTTATATTTCTAGCGGACTGGGGCACGGCTTTCAAGCACTAGAAGAGAACACGGTTGTCACTTACTTGCTGGATAAAGAGTATTCACCAAACAATGAATTTGGCATAAATCCGGTAGAGTCAAAATTGAATATAAAGTGGCCGCTTTTGAATTTTCACATTTCAGAAAAAGATCTTAATTCTGTTAACTTCACCCCAATCGATAAAGGTCAAGATTCGTGAAGAAAGTTAACGATTCCAAATCTGAATCTTCAGATGTCACCTTTCGCCAAGCGATCGGAATACTGTCCAAAAGTGACAAGTTTAAGTTAGGCATCGTCACAGTAATTCAAGTATTTCTTGGAGTACTCGACTTGTTCGGGGTGCTTGCAATTGGCCTACTTGGCACTTTATCAATAACAGGAATTCAATCAAGAGAACCTGGCAATCGAGTAAATACAGTTCTTTCGTTTCTGGGCTTAGGAAATTCGACATTTCAGACCCAGGCATTAGCTATTGGTGGCGCAGCAGTTCTCTTGCTAGTTGGCCGCACAATCTTTTCAATAGTATTCACAAGGCGCATTCTTTATTTTATGAGTCTGCGTGGCGCTTTAATCTCGGCAAATTTGATATCAAGGTTTTTGTCACAACCTTTCCTCGTTACCCAAAGATGGTCATCCCAAGAAGCTCTTTATGCAGTTACTCGTGGAGTAGATGTTGTAGCTATTCAAATTCTGGCGTCATCTGTTGTTTTGATCGCTGATGTTTCTTTGCTTGTAATCTTAGTAATCGGTTTGTTCATAGTCGATCCAATAACCTCAGTAGGTACTGTTTTTATATTCGGGACGATTGCTTTAATTCTTTATAAGCTGATGCACGAGCGTGCCGGACTTATTGGCAGGCAAAGTGCGGAACTTGTCATTAAAGGAAACGAGAAAATTATAGAGGTATTTTCTTCCTATCGTGAATCTGTTGTGCGAAATCGAAGAGATTACTATGGAAGAGAAATCTCGAAGATAAGGTATGAATATTCAGACTTGAGTGCTGAAATGAGTTTTATGCCTTATATAAGCAAGTATGTAATTGAAACGACAGTAATCGTCGGCGCTGTGTTAATCGGAGCAGTTCAATTTGCAATGAAAGATGCCTCGCAAGCTGTTGCAACTTTGGCTATCTTTGTGGCGGCCGGCACACGTATTGCTCCGGCAGTTTTGCGAATTCAACAAGGAACAGTGATGATCAAAAGTG